>Ga0067045_1003161_pt1 | contig 27958 bp, 19 predicted proteins | sample TerdegcTABiofilm_FD_59184 | JGI IMG/M metagenome (GOLD analysis project Ga0067045, IMG submission 59184) | Combined Assembly of (Gp0054472, Gp0054536) Wastewater bioreactor microbial communities from Singapore -Terephthalate degrading...
GCCAGCCGGTCAGGGCGAAGCGTTTGGAGAAGCTGCCCACGGCCACGAGGCGGTCGCGCAGTTCGGGGAGCGCGGCCAGGCTTTGGGCCGGGGCGTCGTAGGACAGGGAGTCGTAGGTGTCGTCGCAGATGACGGTCAGGTCGCGGCGGACGGCGATGTCGGCCCACGGCGCGCAGGTCGGATTCGGCGAAGACCGCGCCGGTGGGGTTGTGGGGCGAGGAGACGATGACGGCTCTGGTCCTGTCGGTGACGGCCCGGGCCACGGCCTCGGGGTCGAGGCTGAAATCGGGCCGCAGGGGGGCGAAGACGGGCGTGCCCTCGGCCAGAAGGATCTGCTCCACGTGGGAGGGGTAGTAGGGGGCGGGCACGATGACCTCGTCGCCGCGATCGACAAGGACCAGCATGGCCGCGAGCAGGGCCTCCATGGCCCCCACGGCGATGAGGATTTCCGTTTCCGGGTCGGCGTGGAGGCCCTTTTCGTGGGCGAGGAGGGCGGCCACGGCCCGGCGCAGGTCGGGCAGGCCGGGTTGCAGGGAGTATTTTCCGGCGGCCGGGTCGTGTCGCAGGGCGCGGCACACGGCGTCCACCACATGGTCCGGGGTGGCGAAGGAGGGCACGCCCTGGCCCAGGGAGACGCAGCCGCCGACCTCGGCGGCGATCATGGGCATGAGCTTGGTGGCCGAAATCTTGATGCGGCCGGCGCGCCGGCTGAAGCGGTGGACGGGTGACGGGTGGGGCATGGCGTATCCTTTGGGAGGTCGGCGCTTGCGCGCGGGTGTGGTGTTGGGTATGCCCGTGGCCCCGGGCCGTCAAGACGCGGGTCCGGACGAGGCGGGCAAGGAGCGGGCATGATTCGCGGCGCGGCGTTGGTTGTGGGCTCGGCGGTGTGTTACGGCGTGGGGCCGATCATCTTCAAGTCCGGCATGGCCGCCGGGCTTGTGCCGCTGGACCTGCTGATGTGCCGGTTCTGCCTGGCCGCGACGCTGCTTGCGGCCTTCCTGCTGATCCGGGACCGGGGGCGGCCGCGCATTCCGGGGCGGACCATGCTCCGGGCGGCCGTGGCGGCGCCGGTCTTCAACTGCTCCCAGACGTTTCTGTTCGTCACGGCCCTGCAATACATCCCGGCCTCGACCAACTCACTGATCCTGTACTTCTATCCGTTGGCCGTGGCGGCCTTGTCCCGGGTGTTTTTCGGGTTTCGGGGCGGCCGGGGGTTTTACGCCTCGCTGCTTCTGGTCCTGGCCGGGAGCGTGTTCGTGTCCTTCGACGCCTTTTTCCAGGCCGCGCCGCTGCCGGGGATCGCGGCGTCGGCGGGGGCCATGCTGGTGTTTTCGGCGAACCTGATCGTGCTGCAGCGGTTTTTGCGCACCGAGGAGCCCATGGCCTTCACGCTGTGCGTGTTCGTGGCGGCCGGGGCGATTTTCGCGGCCGTGCGGGGGCCGGCGGCGGTGTTGGAGTACACGCCGGAGCAGGCCATGTGGGCGGCGCTGGCCGGGATCGTGCCCACGGCTTTGTCCGTGCCGCTTTTGTATGCGGGTGTGGCGCGGATCGGCAGCGCATATGCGGCGATTTTCTCGTCGCTGGAGCTGGTGGTGACGGTGGCGCTGTCCGGGCTGGTTTTGGGCGAGGCGGTGTCCTGGCGGCAGGTGGCCGGGATGGGGTGCATCGTGGGGGGGCTTACGCTGCCGAATGTGGCTCTTTTGCGGGCGTACCGGGCGGTGCGGGGGGCGGGCCGGGGGTGAGGCGGCCCATATCCCCATAGCCGCACAAAGCAGATGCATCAATTGCCCCCTAGCGGGCGAGACGGCACACCTTATCTTGAGTTTATTGCAAGAGTTTGGTCATGCCCTTCTCGGAGATCAAAGGACCTAATCTCAAATGTAATCAGAGTTTATAATCGCTAATTTCTTTGATTCTAGCACCGAACTGTTGCAGTAGGATGTCGCTGTTCAATCCATAGCTTCCTGAAAAAAAAGGAATGACAAAAAGATGTGTTTTGTCACTAATTTTTGCCCAATACATATTTCGACTTCCAATTTTCTCAATATGAATGGACTCGTTAAATTCATTTCCGCTTGCAAAGCAGACAAAAAAATCTATAAGGTAACCTACTCCAGTTCCAATGATGATTTCAGGTTTGATTGCTTGTACAATCTTTGAAATAGCAGGGAATCTATTGATAAAACACCATGTTTTAAAAAGGTCTTTTTCTTCAAATCCGGTTATTTCATCCAGCTTATATTTTTTCCACAGACTCTCGTCTGTATTTTTAAATGCGATTGGATAGAGATTCAATTTAAGCAGGTCATCACCTGAAAGATCTTTCGCATAATCTTTATAATCGCGGACATCATGGTCGTGAATCGCAGCAAAAAGCTTGGTTAGCGATCTCCCAAAGGGATACTGCAATTGCCCCACCCAGTCGTACTTACCAGATGGTATGTATTTCCCTTCGCTTATTTCACTTGGAAGACTCTGATAATATTCCTCGCCGCCGCCTCCCCATTCGATCCCGCTCAACCAGATTTTTGCATTTAGGTTTCCTCCGTCGCAGCCGGAGAGGGAACAAGCCCAGTTTTTGAAATTTTCAGAGATCATTATTGTTCCTTTTTTACGTTAAAATTTTCAATTATAGTATAATATACATAACAAGAACGTTCAATAAAAATTATAAAGCTATTTTGACAAGCTTCTTGACGTCCGGGCGCGGCCGGGCAATGTTTAAGATTCCTGCGCGCCCGTAGCTCAGCCGGATAGAGCGTCGGACTTCGAATCCGCAGGCCGGGGGTTCGAATCCCTCCGGGCGCGCCAGAAAAATGTTCGGCCGGGACCGGGCTCTCCCGGCGCGCCATCACCTCCTCGCCATCAGTCCCTGAGGGCCGCAAGGGCCGCAGCTTTCTCCATCAGGTCCCGCCACAACACCGCGTGGTTCTCCGCGACGAGCTTGCCGATATCCGCGTGGGCCAGCACCCCCTCCAGCTGCACCGTGTCCCGGCCACATGCGCCATCTGCGCCTTGGTCCTGGCCCGGGCCAGACGCGACGTCCGCACGTGGCGCACGGTCGGCCGGGCCGTGGAGACCGCCGGCCAGCCCGCCAGCCACGAGCGCATATTCCGCTCCAGGTCGTCGAGCCGGGGGGTGGAAACCGGATTGCGACGGCGTGCGTATCACCTGGGCGAAGCTTTTCACAGACAGGGTGCATGCTGGGGACAGCCAGGCGTACCGTCGGCTGACCGGTGAGGCGTCCTTGTCGAGACGGGATTTCGTGAAATGGCTTGTACCAGATTTTTTTTATGGGTTAAGATCAAGGACGCTTCAGGAGCATCGTGCCGGGGAGTTCGCAACCCATCACAAAGGGACTGCTTTTTTCATGGAAAAGCAATCGTTTATAGCCCTTATACAAAACATCTCCCTGCTTTTGGCCGTTGCGTTGCTTTTCGACGTCACCGCCACCCGCTGGAAAATCGGAGAGGCCCGGCCGCGTCAGGGGCTCGTCGGCATCGTGCTTGGAGTCGTCGGGCTTGTGGTCATGTCCACCCCGTGGACGTTGATGCAGGGGGTGGTGTTCGACACCCGCTCGGTATTGATCGGCATTTCGGGATTGTTCTTCGGCGTGTTGCCGACGGCCATTGCTGTGGGTATCACCGCAGCATATCGCCTCCACCAGGGCGGAATTGGAACCTGGACGGGAATTTCGGTGATAGTGGCCTCTGGAGGCCTGGGCATTTTGTGGAGGCATGTCCGCCGTCGCGAGTTCGCCAGGTATTCCTTTGGAGAACTGCTGCTTTTCGGCCTGGCGGTGCATCTGACCATGCTGGGCCTGATGTTGACCCTCCCGTGGGACACGGCCAAGACAGTTCTGGGAACAATCACCCTGCCGGTTCTTCTGATTTATCCTTTGGGTACGGCCCTTCTCGGAAAACTGATGTCCAGCCGGGTGGGCCGGGAAATGGAGGAAACCAGGACTCGTGAGAGCGAGGAGAAATACCGCGCCTTGTACGCCGCGGTCATGGACCCGATACTTGTCGCGGAAGCGGACACCGGCATCATCGTCGAGTGCAACCCCGCGGCCGAGGAGTTTTTTCGTCGTTCCCGCCCTGAATTGCTGGGGATGCATCAGAGCGAATTCCATCCCCCGGAGGAAGGCGTCCCTGGCGAAAGGACGCCGGAATTCATGCGGGTGCTCGCTGCACCGTCGGACATCGTGGATATCCGCATCCGTCGTCCTGACGGCGAAATACGTCTGGCAAGGGTCCGGGCCGGCACCTTTGAGCTTCAGGGACAGCGACTCATACTCGGCGTGTTTCATGACATAACCGAGCGCAAGGCGTTTGAAGATGCTTTGATCAAATCCGAGCAGAAGTGGCGGCACGTCCTGCTGAACATCCCCCAGATCGGCATTTCGCTGGATACCAAGGGGCAGATCGTGTTCGCCAATCCCTTTTTTCTCGATCTGACGGGATGGCGCGAGGAGGACGTGCTGGGGAAAAACTGGTTCGACATGTTCATCCCCGAGGAGGTGCGCGAGACAATCAAGGATGTATATGTGACCACCATGTCCAACCGGCATGTTCATGGCTTTTCCACCTATGAGAACGAAATCCTCACGAGTTCCGGACAGAAACGGATTATCTCGTGGGCGAATGTCCTGACCTTGGACCAGAATGGCGCTGTGCTGGACGTGACCTGTCTCGGCGTCGATGTGACTGAACGGCGGTGGGCTGAGAAGGTGCTGCGCCAAAGCGAAGAACGCTATCGGCATCTGGTGGAAACGGCGAATGAAGGCATCTGGTCAATGGACTGTGAGCATACGACAACCCTGGTCAACCGAAAATTGGTCGATATGCTTCGATATGATGTCGAAGATATGATGGGACATACATTCGATGAATTCATTTTTCCGGAAGACAGGAATTCCCATGTCGAACATATGCGGGCAAGAGAGGCCGGGAAAGATGAGGTCTATGAGGGACGATTCAGGAGGAAGGACGGATCGGCTGTCTGGGCCCTTGTTTCGGCCAAGGCCCTGAAAGATGAGGCTGGGCGATTTGCGGGCTCTTTCGCCATGCTCAGCGATATCACGCAGCGCATCGCCATGGAGACAGCGCTCCGCGCCAACGAGGCCAGGCTGCTCAGCCTCGTCACGGTGTTGCAGCATCCGTTCTCCCAGGCTCAGGAGTTTCTCGACTTCGCGCTGCACGAAGCCATCCGACTCACAGAGAGCAAAATCGGCTACATTTATCACTACGACGAGGGGAAAAAGAGCTTTGTTCTCAATTCATGGTCCAAGGATGTCATGCGCGAGTGTTCCATCGTCAAGCCCCAGACCTGCTACGAACTGGAGAAGACCGGCGTGTGGGGCGAAGCGGTGCGCCAACGCTCTCCAATCATCATCAACGATTTTCAGGCAGCCCATCCCTTGAAAAAAGGCTATCCGGCGGGACATGCGCATCTGTCTTCCTACATGACCATCCCCGTGTTCAGGGAAGGAAAGATCGTTTCCGTTGTAGGCGTCGCCAACAAGGAGGGCGATTACACCGAAACGGACATTTACCAGCTCACCCTGCTCATGGATGCGGTGTGGAAGGTGCTGGACCGCAAGGAAGCCGAGGCGGCCCTGCTCGAGAGGGAGGCGCAACTGGCTTCGTTGAGCGACAACCTTCCTCAGGGCATGGTGTATCAGATCGATAGCGGGACTGACGGGATGCAGCGTCGATTCACGCATGTGAGCGCCGGTGTCATGGAACTTCACGGTCTCACTCCTGAACAGGCTATGGCTGACGCAAGGCTTGTCTATGATCAAGTGTTTGAGGATGACCGGCAGGTGGTGGCGGAACGCGAGGCCCACGCTGTGAAGACCATGTCGAGGTTCAGCGCGGAGGGCCGGGTCCGGATGCCCTCCGGCGAAATACGCTGGCGCCTTTTTACCTCCGCGCCGCGCCGTTTGGTCAATAATCACATTGTTTGGGACGGAATTGAAATCGACATCGACGACCTCATGAAGGCAAAACAGGACGCCGAGGCGGCCAACCACGCCAAGTCGATCTTTCTGGCCAACATGAGCCATGAGATCAGGACGCCCATAAACGGCATCATGGGCATGCTCCAGCTTCTTGACATGACCGAGCTTGGGTCCGAGCAACATCACTACGTCGCAATAGCTATTCAATCCTCCAAACGGTTGATGAACCTTCTGTCCGATATTCTCGATCTCTCTCGAATCGAAGCCGGAAAGATTACCATCGCGAAGGAGAAGTTTTCGCTCGCTCTGCTTTTTGCTTCGATCGAAGACCTGTTGTCGCTTACGGCCCGAGAGAAATCTTTGAGGCTGGAGTGTACCCTTGACGACAGATTGCCGCCGTCGGTGCTCGGCGATGAATTCCGGCTGAAGCAAATCCTGTTGAATCTTATCGGGAATGCAATCAAGTTTTCCGAAAAGGGGACTATTCGTTTGCAGGCCTGGCTGCTTCCGTTCACTACGGAATCGCAGATCCGGGTCCTCTTTGTCGTAAGCGACCAAGGCATTGGAATCAGCGACGAGGTCATGCAGCGCATTTTCGAGCCGTTCTCTCAAGGGGAGGAGGAATACACCCGTCGTTTCCAGGGCGCGGGGCTCGGGTTGTCCATCGCCAAGCGGCTTGCGGGTCTTATGGGAGGCAGCATCGCATTTGACAGCGCGGAGGGGGAGGGAACGACCGTCTACCTCTCGTTGCCCTTAGGGCTTTCCGCGATCCAGGGTGGACATGATTCCGCCTCGGAGAAACCCCGAAGCCCGGCCCCCGTGCTGGCGGCCCACAGGGTGCTTCTCGTGGAGGACGATGAATTCAGCGTGGTCGCGGCCAAGGCCTTGTTGGAGGGGTGCGGCTGCGTCGTAACCGTCGCCCGGAATGGGCGCCAGGCCCTTCGACTGCTTGCGGAAAATGACGTCGATCTCATCTTCATGGATGTCCAGATGCCCGTCATGGGCGGTATGGAAGCCACCAAGGCGATCCGGGCGGGAGAAGCCGGGCGGGAGAAGAAGGATATTCCCATCATCGCGTTGACGGCCTATGCCATGACAGGGGATCGAGAGCATTTCATTGCCGCGGGCATGAACGACTACATCGCGAAGCCGCTGGACATGCATCATCTGAGAGAGGTTATCGAGACAGCGATGAGCGGCCGCGTCTGAAGGTGGGCGAAAGGCTCGCCAGCGCAGCGATGGGCAGTCTCGGGACCGCCGCCCTGCCTTGCTGACGCCGGGCCGCTTCCATCTCCTCCACCCGGAGCGGGTTTTTCCGGCGCATCATCCGCCTCGCATCACTCCCGAAGGGCTTCAAGGGCTGCGGCCTTCTCCATCAGGTCCCGCCACAACACCGCGTGGTTCTCCGCCGCGAGCTTGCCGATATCCGCGTGGGCCAGCACCCCCTCCAGCTTCATCTTGTTCCCGGCCACATGCGCCATCTGCGCCTTGGTCCTGGCCCGGGCCAGACTCGACGTCTGCACGTGGCGCACGGTCAGCCGGCCCTCGTAGACCGCCGGCCAGCCCGCCAGCCACGAGCGCATATCCCGCTCCAGGTCGTCGAACTGGGTCGGCGTGAACCGGATGTCGAAGGGGCCGGCCGCCCGAACCGCGGCCAGGGACACCAGATGGCAGCAGCCGGTCACGGACAGGGCCGGCCGGCGGTAGCGGTGCAGGCCGAAATCCGGCCGTCCGGACCAGGCGTCCATGACGAAGATGCGTTCGGGCATCTCCGCCACGAGGCTGTGCCCGGCCTCCGGGGGCAGAAGGTGGTAGTCGGCGGATTGCAGCCGGTGCGGGGCCGGGATGTCGGCCACGGCGCAGCCCACGGCCCCGGCATGGGGGTTGTCCCGGGCCGCGCCCAGAAGCAGGGCCAGCCAGTCCTCGGGCGGCCGGGCGTCGTCGTCCACAAAGGCCGCGTAGCTCCTGCCGGCCACCTCGGGCAGGGACAGAAGCCAGTTGCGGGCCGCCGGCGCGCCCACGTTGACCGGCAGGGTGACGACGGTGAAGGCCCCGGGCGGGAACCGGTCGGCGGCCCGGCGCAGGACATCGGGCGTGTCGTCCGTGGAGCCGTTGTCCAGGACGATGACCGGCGAGGGGCCCAGGCGCGTGGCGGCCAGGGTGTCCAGGGTGTCGGCGATCAGGGCGGCCTTGTTCCAGGTGTAGAGCAGGACGGCCGCCTCGTCGGGGCCGATGGGTTCCTGGGCGCAAGGCCGGGGGCCGAGGGCCAGGTCGTGAAGGACCATGGTCAGGTTGACGTGCCAGGGCATGGCCGCCCGCACCGGGGCGAGAAGCCGCGCGGCGCGGTCGGATTCGCCCTGGCGGGCGAAAAGCGCGACGCGAAGGGTGTCGGCGAAATGGCCCCAGAGCGTGCGGTCGAGGCGCTCCAGGCGGCGCAGGGCCTTTTCGGGGGGCTCCGCGAAAAAGGCGGCCTCGGCGCACAGCCGCTCCAGAAGCGGCGGAAAGTCGCGAAGCACAGTAGCGGCCAGGATGCGTAGCGCCCGGGCCGGGTCACACAGGTCCACGACGGCCCCGAAGGCCTTCCACAGCCGGAACAGGCCGTGGCCGGGGTCGGCGGTGGCCTTGTCCAGGTAGGTGCGGATCATGTCCGCGTCGCCGGAGGCGGCCACGGCATCCCACAGGTCCGGATCGGGCGGCGCGGCCAGCCTGGGGGCTATGCCCCTGGCCAGTTCCCGGACCGGCCGGGGCAGAAAGGGCATGGCCGCGTCCAGGCCAAGCAGGGCGGCCGTGACCTCGGGATGCAGGGGGTCCTCCTGCCAGGCCCAGAAAAGCGCGCCGGCCGCGACATGGGCCAGGGCAGGGTCCCGGGGACGTTGGGCCGTCAGGGCGCGGGCCATGGACAGCCGCACGCCCGGATGTTCCGAGGTGACGGCCCAGACGGGCAGAAGGCGGCGCAGCCGGTCCAGGACGTCCGGGGGCAGGCCGGGGAGCGGGGGCAGGGGGGCGATGTCGGGTGCCGGCATGGGGTGGCCTTTGCCCGTGGGGGGCGGTGTGCTATGGAATGCGGGCCGGTGGCCGCGCGGGACGTCGCGAGGCGTAAAAGTGATGGCCCAAGCCCGGCTTTTTGTAAAGAAACCGCTTCGGCCCGGAGGCTTACGACGTGGACGGCGCAATTCAGGCCGCGACTATCGAGGCGGCGGGCGGCATCCTGCGCTTGGGCGGGGTGTGCGTCTATCCGACCGAAACCTATTTCGGCCTGGGCGCGGGGGCCTTTTTTCCGGACGCCCTGGTCCGGGTGGCGGCCATCAAGGGCCGACCCTCGGAAAAGCCCCTGCCGCTTCTGGCCGCGAATCTCGATCAGGTGGCGGGCGTGTTGTCCGAGGCGTTCGCGGCCTCGCCGGGATACGCCGACTTCATGCGGCTGGCCGAGGCGTTCTGGCCGGGGCCGCTGTCTTTGGTCGTGCCGACCCGGGAGGAGCTTTCGCCCCTGGTGAAGGACGCGAGGGGCCGCACGTCCATTCGGATCACCCCGCATCCCGTGGCCGGGGCCTTGTGTCTGGCGGCGGGAAGCCCGCTCGCGGCCACCAGCGCCAATAAAAGCGGCGGGCGGCCGGCGGCGTGGCCCGGACAGCTTGACCGGGACCTGTGCGCCCGGGTGGACGCCGTGGTCCTGGACCCGCCCCTGCCGGCCGGGGGGCCGGCCTCCACCGTGGCCGTGCCCGAGGGGTGCGGCCGGCTGGTGGTCCTGCGCCGGGGCGCGGTGACGGACGAGGCCCTGGCCGGGGCCGGGTTCGTGGTGACCTTTTCGAGTCCCTGAGCGGGGAGTGTCGCGTACAAAGAAAAATTCGCCGGATTGTGAGGACGCGGCGCGAGGCCGGCCGGGAGAGGCATGGAAAACGGGAAGACGCCCATGAATGACAAGACCACGCGGACCGCGTCAGGCTCGCCCCGCGCCCGGGTGCTGGTGCTGGCGTTGGCCGTGGCCCTTGTGGGAGGGCTGGCCATGATGCGCGAGATGATGGTCCGGGATGAGGCCGGGCGGCCGCTTATTGTATACGGTCCGGGTGGGCCGTATGAGCCCATGCGCGCCTGCGCCGAGAATTTTTCCCGGGAGTTCGGCATTCCGGTCACGGTGGTCAAGGGCCAGCCGGATCAGATCGCCGGGCGGGTGGCGGCCGACGGGGACGCGTATTACGGCGGCGCGCCGTACATGATGGACGACTTCATCCGCGCCCATCCCGGGGTGGTGGACGAATCCACGGTGCGGGAGCTCTTCTCCCGCCGGGTGGGGATCATCGTGCGCCGGGGCAATCCCCGGGGAATCCGGGGCGTGGCGGACCTGTCGAGGCCGGGGATATCCGTCCTGGACGTGGCCCTGGAGAACATGGAGGCCCTTCGCGGGGATGCGCCCGGCGGCGGGGCTCATGTGGGCCGGCGAGTGGTTTCCGGGGAGGAGGGCTTTGCGGCCTGGGAGGGCGATTCCGGCCTCGACGCCTGGGTGACCTACCGGTCGTGGTTCGTGCGCATGACGCACGGGGAGGAGTTTTTGCCCATCGCCGCGCCGGACGCCCTGCGGGCCACTCCGGCGGCCCTGACCCGGCGCACGCTGCGGCGGGCCGACGCCATGTCCTTTGTGGACTATCTGGCCACGGACGCGGCGCATCGGGTCTTTCAGGAATACGGCTGGGAGTAGGAATGCGGAAAACCGGTGGTCCGGGCCGGATGGGCGGCGGGCCGAGCGCGGGAGGAGCGCAATGATCGTACTTGGCATCAATGCCAGCCACAACGGCAGGAAGAGCCAGACCAGACGGCTGGTTCAGGGGGTTCTGGACGGCGCGGCCTCATGCGGCGCGCAGGTGGAGTTCGTGGATCTGTGCCGGCTTAGGATCGAATTCTGCATCGGCTGCCGCAAGTGCTTCGACACCGGGAAGTGCTTTTTCGACGACGACTATCAGGGCCTTTTGGACCGGATGCTGGCGGCCGACGGCATGGTCTGGGGCTCGCCCAATTATTCCTTCGCGGTCAAGGCCCAGATGAAGGCCCTGATCGACCGCATGGCCGACGTCATCCACCTGCAGTCCTTTGACGGCAAGTACTGTTGCGCGGCGGCCACGGGCGGCCGCGACGACAAGGTTATCACCAGCTACCTTTCGGCCAATTTCCTGGACCTCGGGGCCTACGTCACCGGCACCGTGGGCGCGGTGGTCACCAGGGGGCCGGAGGTCGTGGACGCGGCCGAGAAGACGGCCTTCGAGCTGGGCAAGGCGTTGGTCGCGGACATCCGGGAAAAACGCGTCTATTTCGACCAAAGGCAGGCCATCGACGCCAACCGCCGGGAGTTCCAGGCCAAGATACGCGCCGCCAGGGACGCCTGGCGCAACCAGTACGCCTACTGGGAGGAGCGCGGCTGGCCCTAGTGTCGCGTCCCTTGAAAAACACACCAGTTTTTTTAAAAATATAATTATATCAAATTGTTATCCTTAAAATTCGTATTGACGCATTGTGAGGACCCGACACCAGTAGGTCACGAGGCGTCCAGGATGCCCTGGAGTTCCGCCCGCACGCGGTCCACACTGATCCCGGCCAGGCACGGCGGCGGCGTTGGGCAGTCCGGCGCGAAATCCCCGGACGTGACCTGCACGCACGGCGAGCAGGGCAGGTCCGCGCTGACGATGCGCATGCCGCAAGGTCCCCACTGGCGGGCCGAGGTCGGCCCGAAGAGGGCCGCCCCGGGCGTGCCGAGCAGGCCGGCCAGGTGCATGGGGCCGCAATCCGCTCCCACCACGCCCCGGGCGGTCTTGAGCAGGGCCATGAGCGCCGCGAGGTCTCCCGGAATCCGGCACGGCCAGGGGTCGCATCTGAGGCCGCGCTCCGTCTCGGCGGGTCCGGTGACGAAGACCGGATCAAAGCCATCGCGGGCCAGCCGGCCGGCCAGTTCCCGGAAGCGCGCCATGGGCCAGGTCTTCTTGACGTGCCCGGCGCCCGGAAAGAGCAGGACCGCGCGGCCTTGCCGGACGTTGGTCCCGAAACGCGCCCGGAACGCGGAGATCCAGTCCTCGCGCCAGGCAATGCCGCGTGCGGCCAGGGCCTCCCGGTAGAGGACGTGCGGCGGATCGAAACGGCCCGGGGAAACGCCCGGCAGGAAAAGAAAGCGCGGGTCGCGGGGCACGTCCGGGCGCGTGGACAGGCCGGGCCGGACCACCAGGACGCGTTCCAGGGCTCGTGGCCAGGACGCGGCCGCGTACAGACCGTCCAGTTCCCGGGAGAGTTCCGGCGGACAGGGGGCGGCGTCCAGGGCGGCCAGAAATGGGGCGTGGGCCGGGCGCGTCCGAAAGCATTGCGGAATATTTCGAAACCGCTCGGAAATGGAAAAAAACGCGGGCCAGGCCAGAAGCATGTCGCCCAGGGCCCCGTTGTGTTCGAAAACGATTCCCGTCAATTCGTTCTTGTCAGTCATATGTGTTTGGCGTAGGCTTACTACAAGGAAAATGAACTGTTCTGGCCGGTTGCCCGCCATGGGCGCGCTCTGGGACTTCTCCGGGGCCGTCGGCGCGGCCGTGTCCTGGAGTCGGCATGCCCTCTACCAAGCCCTGCCCGCATTGCGGCGCGCCGGTGGTGCATCATGAAAATCCCGTGCCCACGGTGGATGCGGTCATCCATGTGCCGGGACGCGGCGTGGTCCTCGTGCGGCGCAAAAACGACCCGCCCGGATGGGCCCTGCCCGGCGGCTTCGTGGACTACGGCGAGACCGTGGAGGCCGCGGCCGTGCGCGAGGCCAAGGAGGAAACCGGGCTCACCGTCGAATTGACCGGCCTGCTCGGAGTCTATTCCGATCCCCGGCGCGACAGGCGTCTGCATACCATAAGCGTGGTCTTTACCGCCCAGGCCCTGGAACCGGACGAGATGGCCGCCGGAGACGACGCCGGCGAGGTGGAGATCTTTCCCCTTTCCCGGCTGCCCGGGCCCCTGGCCTTCGACCATGCCCGCATCCTTGAGGATTATGCCCGGATATACTGGAAATTCAACCCCGGCCCGCGTTGATTCCCGCCTTGGTCACGAAACCGACATGCTGTGGCGAAAAAGAGGGTTGAGGATGCATGATTTCACGCCATTTCGGGAAATGCGATGAGATTCAATCATAAGGTCCTTTTTGTCGCCTCGGAGGTGTATCCTTTCTCCAAGACCGGGGGCCTGGGCGACGTCATGGGCTCATTGCCGTTGGAACTCAAGCGCCAGGGTGTGGACGTGGCGCTGATCACTCCGTATTACGGCCGCCTCAATACCGGCGACAACCAATTGCGCCTGGTGTATTCGAAATGTCGCGTGGGCTACCCCTGGGCGCCCATCACCGCCGATATCTATACCGCCATGCATGAGGACGTTCCCGTCTACTTCGTGCAGCGCGGCGAATACTTCGACCGCCGCTATTACTACAACACCCATGACGGCGACTATTTCGACAACTGCGAACGGTTCATCTTCTTCTGCCGGGCCACCATGGCCTGGGCCAGCCGTCTGGACGGCGCGCCGGCCATCGTCCACGCCCACGACTGGCAGGCCGCCCTGGTCCCGGCCTACCTGCATTTTTTGCGTCCCGAGGCCCCGTTCTGGAAGGACACCAAGACCATCCTGACCATCCACAACCTGGCCTTCCAGGGACGCTTCGCCTCCCGGCTGTTTTTCACCTCGGGCCTGCCGCCCGAGTCCTGGGGGATGGACGGCGCGGAATTCTGGGGCGATTTCAACCTGCTCAAGGCCGGCATCGCCTATGCCGACCTGGTGACCACCGTCAGTCCCTCCTACGCCCTGGAGATCCTTTTCAAACAATGCGGCTGCGGCCTGGAAGGCATTCTCACCAAGCGGTCCTTCAACCTGCGCGGCATCTTGAACGGCGCGGACTATGCCGTCTGGGATCCCGCCAACGACAAGCACCTTCCCTGTACCTACAACCCCGAGGATCTGGCGGGCAAGGAACTGTGCAAACGCAACCTTCTGGCCGAACTGGGCATGAAAAAAAGGCTGTCCAAACGCCCCGTCCTCGGTTTCATCGGCCGCCTGCGGCGCCAGAAAGGCATCGACCTGCTGCTCGAGATTCTGCCCAGGCTGATGGATCTGGACCTCGGCGTGGTGGTGCTCGGCGAGGGAAACCTGGAGTTCGAGGCCAGGCTCATGGACCTCGTGGAACGCTACCCCGGCCGTCTGGGGGTGCGCATCGGTTACACCGAGGATCTGGCCCACCGCATCCAGGCCGCCTCGGACATCTTTCTCATGCCTTCGCGCTACGAGCCGTGCGGTCTGACCCAGATCTACGCCCTGCGGTTCGGCACCCCGCCCGTGGCCACGGCCGTTGGAGGGCTCCGGGACACCATCGTTCCCTGGCCCGACCCGGCCGCCACCGGCTTCACCTTTGCCGCCGCCGACCCGGATCTGTTCTACGCGGCCATTCGGGACGCCATCGACGTCTATTCCCGCCCCGACGAATGGCGGGACATGGTCGTTCGGGCCATGCGCGCCGACTTCTCCTGGGAGAAGGCGGCCAGGGCCTACATCGAGGTCTACCGGGAACTGGGGGCGGATCTATGAGGACCGGCCATGACCTTTCACGACATTTCCGATCTGTCAGGGACCGCCGCGACTCCGGTGAATATCGCCGAATTCGACCTGTATCTTTTCGGCAAGGGCCGACATTGGGACCTTTATCGCATTCTCGGCGCGCACCCCGACGTCCGTGACGGGGCCTCCGGCTACCGTTTCGCGGTCTGGGCCCCGCATGCCCGGGCCGTGAGCGTGGTCGGGGATTTCAACGCCTGGACCCCCGGAAGGCACAAGCTCTACCCCGTGGCCGCCTCCGGGGTCTGGGCCGGGTTCATCCCCGGTGTCCCGAGAGGCGCGCTGTACAAGTTCGCGGTGAAGAAAAACGACGGCGAAACCGCGGTCAAGATCGACCCTTACGCCTTTTTCGCCCAGATGCGCCCGGATACCGCCTGCCTGACCTGGGACCTGGACAACCACGCCTGGGGCGACGCGGCCTGGATGGATGCCCGGCGGGAGAAGGGGCTGCCCATCAACGACGCCATCTCCGTTTACGAGGTCCACGCCGGGTCCTGGCGCCTGAAATCCGACCAATACGGCTCCTTTTATTCCTATCGGGAACTGGCGGATGCGCTCGTGCCCTACGCCCGGGACCTGGGCTTCACCCACATCGAGTTCATGCCCCTGGCCGAGCACCCCCTGGACGAGTCCTGGGGCTACCAGATCGGGCACTTCTTCGCCCCCACCTCCCGCTTCGGCGCACCCGAGGACCTGAAATATCTCATCGATGTCTGCCACCAAAACGGCATCGGCGTGTTCCTGGACTGGGTCCCCGGCCACTTCCCGAAAGACGACTGGGGGCTGGGCCGCTTCGACGGCACCGGCCTCTACGAGCATGAGGACCCCCGGCAGGGCGAGCACCCCGACTGGGGCACCCATGTCTTCAATTTCGGCCGCCACGAGGCCAGAAACTTCCTCCTGGCCAACGCCCTGTACTGGCTGCGGGAGTTTCATGTGGACGGCCTGCGTATCGACGCCGTGGCCTCCATGCTCTATCTCGACTATTCGCGTCAGGAAGGACAATGGATTCCCAATGAATACGGCGGCAAGGAGAACCTTCCGGCCATCGACTTCCTGCGGGATTTGAACACCGTGGTCCACGAGCATTTCCCAGGCGCGTCCATGATCGCCGAGGAATCCACCGCCTGGCCCGGCGTGTCCCGGCCGGTCTACGCCGGAGGCCTGGGGTTCACCTTCAAATGGAACATGGGCTGGATGAACGACACCCTGGGCTATTTTTCCAAGGATCCCATCCACCGCTCCCATCACCAGAACAATCTGACCTTTTCCATGCTCTACGCCTTCCACGAGAATTTCATCCTGCCCCTGTCCCACGACGAGGTTACCCACGGCAAGCGGGCCCTGCTTTCCAAGATGCCCGGGGACATGTGGCAAATGTTCGCCAACCTGCGCCTGTTCTACGCCTATATGTGGGCGCATCCGGGCAAGAAGCTCATGTTCATGGGCGGGGAATTCGGCCAGTGGAAGGAATGGAACTCCCGCGAGGCCCTGGACTGGGCCCTGCTCGATTTTCCCACTCACCAGGGGGTCATGACCCTGGTGCGCGAACTCAACGCCTTCTACCGCGCCCATCCGGCCATGTACGTTCGCGACAACGACTGGACCGGTTTCGAATGGGTGGATCTGACAGACTACGCCTCCTCGGTGATCTCCTTTCTGCGCAAGGCCCCGGACGGCTCCCAGATCCTGTGGATCTTCAATTTCACCCCGGTCGTCCGGGAAGGCTATTGTATCGGCTGCCGGGTGCCGGGATTCTGGCGGGAGATCTTCAACACCGACGCCGCGTGTTTCGGCGGCTCGAACGTGGGCAACGCCGGCGGGGTCATGGCCGGGGATTCGGTCCTGGGCGGCTGGCCCCAGTATCTGGAACTGACCCTGCCGCCCCTGGGCGCATTGGCCCTGACCCCCGAAACCGCCTGAACGGCCGGGCGGCGGTGACGACGCGCGAGAGCGCCGGTCGCCGTCCCCCGGACACGCGGCCGGCGGCCCGCAAGGAGCGGCGAACATGGAACGGGCGCGCATGAACACCATCGTGATCACCCTGGGCGATCCCAACGGCCTGGGGCCGGAACTCGTGTGTCGGTATTTTGCGGAGCATCGGGATATCGCCGATCGCCGTTTCCTGCTTCTCGGACCGGAAACGGCCCTGGCCTGGCATGTCGAGCACCTGGGGCACGGCCGGTTCTGGGAGCGCGTCAGCGCCCCGGAACAGGTGCTTTCCCGCGATGCCGGGGTCTATCTGTACGTGCCCGAGCGCCTGGAAGGATTGGCCGTGGTCCCGGGCGTGGAGAACGTGAGCGGCGGCCTGGCCTCGGGGCTTTCCCTGGAGGCGGCCTGCGACCTGCTTCTGCGGCGGGTGGCCAGGGCCGTGGTCACCGGCCCCATCAGCAAGCTGGCGCTCAACCGGGCCGGATTCGCCTTTCCCGGGCATACCGAGTTTCTGGCCGAGCGGGCCGGGGTGGGGCCCGAGGGGGTGTGCATGCACCTGTGCGGGCCGAAACTCCGGGTCAGCCTGGTGACCACCCATCCCCCCCTGCGCCAGGTTCCCGACCTGATCACCGAGGACCGGGTGCTGACCTGCCTGCGCCTGACCCATGCCTTTGTCACGGCCCTGGGGTTGTCCGCGCCCGTGGCCGTGTGCGGGCTCAATCCCCATGCCGGGGAGGGCGGCCTCATCGGCCGCGAGGAGATCGAGGTTCTGGAGCCGGCCCTGAAAAAGGCCCGGCGTGAGGGCATCGCGGCCGACGGACCCCTGCCCGCGGATACGGTCTTTTACCGCGCCGCGGCGGGCGAGTTTTCGGCCGTTTTGGCCATGTATCACGACCAGGGGCTTGGGCCGCTCAAGCTTTTGCACTTTCACGAGTGCGTCAACGTCACCCTGGGGTTGCCGTTTATCCGGACGTCCGTGGGCCATGGCACGGGCTTCGCCCTCACGGGCACGGGCAAGGCCGACCCGGGAAGCTTCCGGGCCGCCGTGGGCCTGGCGGAAACGCTTTTGGCCGCCGAGTAGCCGGCCGTTTTCGCGATGATGCTTTTCGCCATCCCCTGGAGTCCCCGTGTCCTCGCTTGATCTTTTCGATCCGGTGGTGGCCGGCTGGTTCCGGGATCGGGTGGGCTTGCCCACCGAGGTGCAGGAGAAGACCTGGGTCCGGGTGGCCCGGGGCGAGCATGTGCTGGTCGTGGCCGAGACCGGCAGCGGCAAGACCCTGGCGGCCTTCCTGCATGTCGTCAACGCCCTGTTGACCGGCGGGTTGGCCACGGGCGGGTTGCGTGCGCTCTACGTGTCGCCGCTGAAGGCCCTTGGCGCGGATGTGCGCGAGAACCTGGCCCGGCCTCTGGCCGAACTGCGACGCCGCTTTCTTGCCGCCGGGCGGGACGTCCCCCAGGTGCGGGTCATGACCCGCAGCGGGGATACGCCGCAGGGCGAACGCCGGGAGATGCTGCGGCGTCCGCCGGAGATCCTGATCACCACCCCCGAAAGCCTGCATCTTCTTTTGACCTCCCGGGGCGGCCGGGGCCTGCTTGGCGGGGTGCGGCTGGTGATCCTGGACGAAATCCACGCCATGGCCGGAAACCGCCGCGGCACCCTGGTAAGCCTCTGCGTGGAGCGGCTGACCCGGCTTTCCGGGGAGTTCCAGCGCATCGCCCTGTCGGCCACGGCCAAACCCGAGGCGGTGCTGGCCGGGTTCGTAGGCGGCTTCCGGCTTTGCGGCGATCCGGCGCGTCCCGTGCTCGAACCGCGTCCGGTGGCCCTGGTCCGGAGCGCGACGACAAAGCCCATCCAGGTCTCGGTCCGGGTGCCCGAGCGTCCGGCGGTCCGGGTGGCCGGGGATTTTTTCGAACCCTACGTCGCGGCCTGGCGGGAGGTCCTTTTCTCCAACCGGACCACGGCCTTTTTCATCGACAGCCGCCGACTCTGCGAGAAGGTGGCCAGGCTCGTGAATGCGGATTGCGATCCGCCCCTGGTCTATCCCCACCATGGCTCGATGTCCCGGGACGTGCGGCGGGCCGTGGAGACACGGCTCAAGGCCGGGGCGTTGCGGGGCGTGGTGGCCACGGGGTCGCTGGAACTGGGCATCGACGTGGGCGACCTGGACCAGGTGGCGCTCATCCAGACCCCGCCCTTCATCTCCGCCGCCGTGCAGCGGATCGGCCGTTCGGGGCACCGGGTGGGGGCGACGCGGCGGGGCGTGTTCTTCCCCCTCTCCGACCTGGAGACCGCCCTGGCCGGGGTCATGGCCAGGGCTGCGGCCGACGGCGACATCGAGGACATTTCCGTGGTCATGCGGCCCCTGGACGTCCTGGCCCAGGCCATCCTGTCCATGACCGCGCACGAGGCCGTGGACGTTGAGCGGCTGTTTCACCTCGTGCGCTGCGCCTCCCCCTATCGCGACCTGCCGCGACGCCAGTTCGACCTGGTGCTGGACATGCTGTCCGGCCGATACGGGCATGTCCGGCCCCGGGAACTCACGGCCAGGGTGGTGCACGACCGGACGGCGGGCACGGTGCGGGCCCGGCCCGGGACGGCCCTGGCCATCTACGCCTCGGGCGGGGTGATCCCGGATCGCGGGACGTACACGGCCCGGGTGGCGGGGCGGGGAGGCGGCGACGGAGGCGGGGTGGTGGCCGAACTCGACGAGGAATTCGTGTTCGAGGCCAGGCTCGGACAGGTGTTCGCCGTGGGCGGCCAGGGCTGGCGCATCGAGCGCATCACCCCCGCCGAGGTGCTGGTCTCGCCGGTTGCGGCCGGGGGCGCGCCGCCGCCGTTCTGGCACGGCGACCAGCGTTCATGGGACGGTCATTTCGCGGCCAGGGTGGGGGCCTTTTTCGCCTGGGCCGAAAAACGCCTGTCCGAGGGGGGAGGCCCCGACGATCCGGGCCTTCTGGCCGATCTGCGCCGGGAGTACTTCCTTGAGCCCCACGCCGCCAGGGCCCTGGTCGCGGCCCTTGACGCCCAACGCCGGGTCACGGGCACGCCCCTGCCGCATCAGGGCCATATCCTGGTGGAACGCACGGCCACGGGGCCGGGCGGCAATCCCGGACGGCAGATCATCCTGCACATGCCCTTCGGACTTCGCATCAACCGGACCATGGCCCTGGCGCTGGAGGCGGCCTTTGCCGCCAGGCTGGGGCAGGAGGTGTTCACCCACGCCGCCAACGAGGGCGTGGCCGTCATCTGTCCCGACGATCCGGACGGGGTGGACGCCGCGAACGTGCTTTTTCTGGTCCCGCCCGACGGGGTGGAGGGGATGTTGCGCGAACGTCTGGAGGGATCGCAGGAGTTCGGAGCGGCGTTTCGCGAGGCGGCCTGGAGGTCGCTGGTGCTCGGCCGGGCGAAGATCGGCCGCCGGATGCCGCTGTGGATCACCAGGCTCAAATCCCAGAAACTGTTTTCCGCCGTCAAGGATCTGGAGGATTTTCCCCTGGTCGTCGAGGCCTGGCGCACCTGCCTGACCGAGCGTTTCGATGCGCCGGGGCTTTCCCGGGTGCTTCGGGGGCTGGCCGGCGGAGAGATCGCCTGGAGCGTGGCCGACACCGCCATACAGAGCCCTCTGGCCCGGGACATGGTGTGGCGGGTGGTGGCCGGCTTCATGTACGCGGGCGACCGGTCCACGGTCGCCGCCACGACCAGGGTGTCCGCCGATCTGGTGGCCGAGGCCGTGGCCGACGCCGGGCTGCGGCCCGTGGCCCCGTCGGAGGCGGCCGCCCGGCTGGGGGCGTTGGTGCGGCGTACGGCCCCGGGATACGCCCCGGGAAGCGGCGAGGAACTCTTGCAGTATGTGCTGGAGCGGCTGGCCGTGCCCCTCTCCGAATGGAACGAGTTGGGGGATGCCGTGGCCCGGGATCACGGCCTGTCCCTGTCCGGACTGGAAGCGGCCCTGCCGGGCAGGCTGGTCCGGTTCAGGCCGCCCCATGCCGCGCCTGACGCCGAGGCATTGGTCGTGGCCGCCGAGAACCTCCCCCGGCTTGAGGCGGCGCTGGACCCGGATGAGGGCGGCGGGCCTTCGGCGGCGTGCCTGGAGGTCGTCGCGGAGTGGCTGCGTTTTTACGGCCCGGTGGATCCCGGGTTTGCGGCGGAGACGCTGGGACTCGATCCCGAATGGGGCCGGGAGGTTGTTTCGGCCCTGGTCCGGGACGGCACGCTGGTCCTGGGGCGGCTGGTCTCCGGGGGCGGGGACGCCGACGTGTGCGACACGGCCAATTTCGAGCGTCTGCTGCGGCTGGTCCGGACCGGAAACGCTCCCCGGGTGCCAAGCGTGTCCATGGCCCGGCTGACGCCGTATCTGGCCGCCTTCCAGGGGCTTTCGCCCCGGGGAAGGACCGCCCGGGAGTTGTTCGAACGCCTGCGCCGCCTGACCTGCCTGCCGCTTCCGGCCGCGACGTGGGAGGAGGAGGTCCTGCCGGCCCGTTGCGAGGGATACGAACCGGCCTGCCTGGACGAGGTCCTGCGCCACGCCGGATTGGTGTGGCGCGGCGGCGGGGCGGGCCGGGTGCTGTTCGTGTTCGCCGGGGATCAGGATCTGCTGGACGCCGGGACGAGGGACGTTGCGGAGCAGGATGGGGACGACGGGCCGGAAACGCCCGACGCGGACGTTGCGACCGCCGCGCCCGGTCCCGTGGACGATCTGTTTCCCGATCCCCTGGCGGCCTATGATTTTTCCGCCATCCTGCGCCGGACGGGACTGCGTCCCGGGGAGGCGATGGAACGATTGTGGGCGGCGGTATGGCGGGGCGGGGCCACGAACGAGAGTTTCGAGGCCCTGCGCCAGGGGCTGGCCACGAATTTCCGGCTGCCGGAACTTGGGGGCGGTCCGGCCGAAGGGCTGGCCGGTCCCGGCGGCCGCGCGGCGCTTCCCCGCTCCGGACGAATCCGGGTGGGCCGGGGCCGGCTGGCGGCCTGGCGTTCGGCCCTGCCCCAGGTCGGATTGTGGCGGCGGGCGGAACCGGCGCCGCGTCCCGGTGACGAGTTGGAGCGAGACGAACGGGACCGGGAGCGGGCCAGGCTTCTGCTCGACCGCTACGGCGTGGTATTTCGGGAACTGCTTGTCCGGGAGTCCGATCCGTTTTCCTGGGGCGGGGTTCTTCGGGCCCTGCGGCTCCTGGAACTGTCGGGCGAGGTCGTCTCCGGACGGTTTTTCGATGGTCCGGAGGGGATACAGTTCGCCTCGCGGCGGGGCGTGGCGGTTTTTCGGCGGCTTTTCGGCGGGCGGGAGCCGGGGGCGCCGGTCGGCGGCACCCCGGAAGGGGACATGGTCTGGATGAGCGCCCTGGACCCGGCCGTGCCCGTGGTCACGGGGCTTGCCCTGCCCGGCAGGGACGTGCCGCGGCGGCCTCCGCGCCGGGCCGGGGGCACGCATCTGGTCTTTCGCGGCGGGGAGCTCGTTTTCGTGTCCGAGGGATACGGCCGGGACCTTTTCATCGGCCCGGAACCGGAGGAGGAGGGGCTTGGGCATGTTTTCGCGCCGCTGTCGCACCTGCTGTCCCGGCGCGCGCGGCCGCTGCGGCGTCTGGCCGTGGCCGGCGTGAACGGCCGGCCCGCCGCGACGAGTCCGTATCTTCCGGCCCTGGCCCGGGTGTTCCAGGTCACGGCGGATCACAAGGGCGTCAACCTGTACCCGCGATCCGCCTGACCGTTCCCGGGTTGTGGCGCATGGAGCTAGGGCTGCCTGCCTTTTCCCACCCGGTCCGGGGTGGGGTACATCTTGGCCTCGGTCTTGTCGGGATTTTTTTCCAGGCGGCGGAAGCGGTTGGTCGCCGCCGTGGCGAAACGGCCGATGATCGCGGACAGGTCCGAGGCCTTCCACACCGGGGAAAACTCGGGATGCCCGGTCAGGTTGTCGTCCAGGGCATAGCCCTCGGGCGTGCCCGGGGCCAGGCGTATGTCGCCGTAGGTGGCCGGAACGCGGCCCTCGAACACCTTTTCCATCAGTCCGGCCATGGTGTAGCCGAAGAATTTGCGGACATCCTCGGTGGATTCGGCCAGGCCCATGTTTTCGCGAAATTTCGGAAGCAGGTCGTTTTCCACGCGGGAGAAGGAACGTTGTACGGACATAAACGCCTCCTAACGCAAAAGGGTTTGCCTGTATCGTGAGCGATACCACAAACCGCGCCAGGGGGGTAGCGCGAAAAAGGCGCGGGTCCGGGACAGGGGTCAGGCCGGCCGCAGGACCGTGGCCAGGGCCACGGCCTTGATGCCGCGCTTCTCGCCGGTGAACCCCAGACCCTCCTCGGTGGTGGCCTTGAGCCCCACCCACGAGGGGTCAAGCCCCAGGAGCGAGGCCAGGTTGCGCCGGATGTGCTCCCGGTGGGGCGCGATTTTGGGGATCTGGGCGATGAGGGTGGCGTCCACATGGACCAGGGACATGCCCGCCTGCGTAAGCCGGATCATGACCTCGCTCAAAAAGACGCCCGATTCCATGCCCGAAAACGCCGGGTCCGTGTCCGGGAACAGGGTCCCGATGTCGCCCAGGCCCAGGCAGCCCAGGAGGGCGTCGGTTACGGCGTGCAGGAGCACGTCCCCGTCGGAATGGGCCAGGACCGCAGGCGCGCCCGGGATGGGCACCCCGCCGAGCTTCATGGGCCGGGCGTTTTCGGCCGCGGCCTCGTCAGGGCCGGCGTAGCGGTGCACGTCGTAGCCGTGGCCTACCACGGGCACGCGCGCGGGCGACTCCGTGCGCGCCAGCAAGGCCAGGTCGGCGGGGTGGGTGATCTTGACGTTGTCCGGGGAGCCTTCCACCACATGCACCTCGATGCCCAGGCGGGCGACCATGGAGGCGTCGTCCGTGGCCGAGAATCCATCGGCTTCGGCCTTCTCGTGGGCGGATTGGAGGGTTTGAAGATCGAATCCCTGGGGGGTCTGCACGGCCGCCAGCTCCTGGCGGGGCAGGGCCTCAAGGCAAAGCCCGTCCGGCGAGGTCCGGACGATGGTGTCGGTCACGGCAACGGCCGGGATCACCGCGCGCTTTCCGGAAAAAAGGGCCGCGACGACCCGGGCGGTCATGTCCGGGGCGGCAAAGGGCCGGGCCGCGTCGTGGACCAGGACGTACCGGCAGTCCCGGGGCAGGACCGCAAGGCCGGCGCGGACCGAATCCTGGCGTCTGGCCCCTCCGGGGGCGGTCAGCACGGGCAGTCGCGGATCGTCGGACCGGATCAGCTCCCGCACCAGGGCCGAGGACTCCTCCAGCCTGTCCGGCGCAAAGACCAGGACCAGCCCGGAGAGGGCCGGGGAGGCGGCCATGCTCAGGGCCGCGCGCCAGAAAAGCGGGCGGTTCTCAAAGGCCAGAAACTGTTTGGGCGCGGCAAGACCGGCCCGGGCCAGACGGGAGCCGCTTCCGGCGGCCACCACCACGGCCCACAGGGACGGTCGGGAAGATGTCGGCATAACGCGGAGGGTCCTTTTACGTCATGACGCGGCGTTGACCGGGCTAGGCCGGGGCGGTCCCGGCATGGCGCGTACCCGGCGACAGGATCGAGCCCTTGAAACCCGTTTAGCCGAATATGAGGTGAACAGTCTGAAATGTTCGTTCTTTTATAAAAATCCCGATGCGTGTCGTGAGGACCAGACACCGGGACGGATGCGAAAATAGGGAGCCGGACGATAAGCCGGGTTCTGTTCCCCGGAAAACCGGGGCGGCCGTCATTCCTCTAGGACCGGAATTGCTCCCGGCCTCAAGCAACCTACCCGGGGGCATCGGCCGGGCCAGCCTCAAGCGCCCCTCTATTTGGTCTTGCTCCGGACGGGGTTTGCCGAGCCGGCCGCGTCGCCGCGGCCGCTGGTGGGCTCTTACCCCACCGTTTCACCCTTACCGGCGGCGGGTTGCCGCCGGCGGTCTGCTTTCTGTGGCACTGTCCAGGGATCGCTCCCTCTGGGCGTTACCCAGCGTCCCGCCCTGCGCAGCCCGGACTTTCCTCCCCGGACGCATGCGTCCGCGGCGACGGCCTGTCCGACTCCCAAATTCAGTATAGTGCCGATTCCCCTTGCGGTCAAAGCCGCCCGCGATCAGGCCTCCTGGGCCTCGGCCGGAACCTTTTCCCCGGCCTCGGCGGGCTCCTCGGGGGCCACGTGGTTGCTCCAGTAGATCAGGCGCTGGCAGTTGGGGCAGCTTAAGATCTGCACGCCCTTTTGCAGTTCGATGAACGACTGGGGCGGGATGCTGATGTGGCAGCCGGAGCAGATGCCGGTGGTGACCGGGACGATGACCGGGTTTTTCAGGCGGGAGCGGATGAACTCGTAGCGCTTGAGGATCGGTTCGGGAACGGCCTGGCCGGCCTCGCCGCGCAGTCCGGCCAGCTCCGTGAGCCGGGCCCTGGCCGCGGACAAACGGCTTTCCAGGCCGGCCTTGGCCGTGTCCAGCTCGGCCTGCAAAGCGGCCATGCGCTCGTCCAGGTCCCGGCGGGACTCAAGCTGGCGGGAAAGCTCCTCGCTTACCGCCGACTTCTCCTCCTCGCGGGTCCGGTTCTGCTTTTCCAGCGTGTCCATCTCCCGCATCATGGCGTGATATTCCTTGTTGTTCCCGACCATCATGAGCTTGTTCTTGCTTTTTTTCAGGCGCAGGGCATCGGTCTCGATCTCGCCGTCCAGACGCTTTTGCTGCTCGGTCAAAAACTGGATTTTCTCATTGAGGACCCCGCCTTCCTCTTCAAGAACCCTGAACCTTTCCTCCAGGGCGGAAACCTCCGCCGGGGCGGTCTTGAGTTCCTCCTCCAGAAGCACGATTTCATCGTCGACCTTCTGTAGCACCACGAGTTGTTCGATTTGTTTCAGATACATGGCTCGCTCCACACGTTTATTCCGGCGCGCTGATCCGTGGCTGTCCCACAACAAAGGAGGCCAGGGGATCCCGTCCGGGAAAATGATGCACCTCGACCCCGGCGGGGCCGAGTTCGTCGGCCAGGGTTTCAGCGAAAATCCGCATCATCCGTTCCTCAAGGCAAAAATGCCCCACGTCCAGAAGGGGCAGGGGGGCGGATGCCGCCTGATGATATTTCACGTCGCCGGTGACCAGGATGTCCGCGCCCGCCGCCCGCGCCGCCTGGGCCAGATCCGCGCCGGAGCCGGGGCAGAAGGCCGGGCGGGCGATCCGGGCGGGAGGTCCGCTGGCCAGGGTGAACGCCTGTCGTCCGGTCAGTTCGCCGAGCCGGGCGGCGAAGGCCTCAAAGGACAGGGGAGCGGGCAGGTCGCCGACCAGGCCGAAACCGACGGGTCGGACCGGGCCGGCGGCCCCGTCCTGAAGCGGTTCCCCGGACATCTCCCCGGTCACCTCCAGGATGGAGGCGTTTGCGAGGCCGAAGGCCCGGGCGGGCCAGCCGGCGGGACCGTCGGGGCGGACGTCGAGGGAGGTGTGGGCGGCGTACAGCCATGCCCCCCGGGCAAGAACGAGGCGCAGGACCTCGTGGTAGTCGTCCGCACGGTCGGGCAGGCGCGGGGTCAGAAGCAGGGGATGGTGGGTCAGGATGAAGTCGGCTTCCCAGACCAGGGCCGTCCTGATCGTGTCCGGGCAGGGGTCCAGGGCCACGGCCAGACGGTTGCAGGCTTCGGTCAGTCCGGCGATCTGGATGCCGCTTCGATCCCAGGCTGCGGCATGACGCGGATCGGCCGCCCGCTCGATGCAACGGATGATCTCGGTTGTCAGCATGCGTCAAAAAGGAAGGCGCCTTCTTTCGGGCAAACCGCAAGAAAGCGCCTGTTTTCTCCGTATGGCCGCGGGCGGCCGTGTTTTGTGTGCCGCGTGTCGGCGGTGGTTCGCAACGGCGTTCCTTTTCTGGTGGGCCCACCAGGATTCGAACCTGGGACCTGCCGGTTATGAGCCGGTGGCTCTGCCAACTGAGCTATAGGCCCATTGATGTCACAAGAGAACTTGGTTTTTTAGCCTTCGCTCGGTATGGCGTCAAGTTATTTCCCGGAGTTGGTTCCGGGTCTCGTGTTCAGGGGATGCGGCACGAGGTCTCCCTAGGCCTTCTTCCTGCCGGTCAGGCCTTTCTCCTTGAGGTAGGAGATGGCCGATTTGCCGGCCTTGGCCCCCTCGCCCACGGCCACGCTGATCTGGAGGAAACGCCCCACGCAGTCGCCGGCCGCGAAAATCCCGGGCACATCGGTTTTCTGGTCGTGATCGGCATGGATGAACGCCCCGCGAAGCGGCACGCCCAGGGTCTTGGCGAAATCCAGGGCCGAGGCCTGCCCCAGGGCGATGAACAGGCCGTCCACGGCGATTTCCCCGCCGTCGGACAGGCGGGCCGCGGTAAGGGCCGGAGCGCCCGACAGGGTGGTCACGGTTTTTTCCAGCACCGGGATGCCCGCCGCAGCCAGCCGGTCCGCGAAATCCTGCGACATCTCCGGGGCCTTGCCCTGGGTGTAGATGGCGACATCGGGGGTGAAGGCGGCCAGTTCCAGGGCCTGGTTGGCGGCATAGTCGCCTTCGCCGAGGACCAGGACCTTTCTGCCCCGGTAGAAAAATCCGTCGCAACTGACGCAGTAGGACACGCCCTTGCCTTCGTAGTCCGCCAGGTTGGCGATCCCCGGGCGCATCCGGGACACCCCGGCGGCGATGATCACCGTGTCCGCCTCGTATTCCCCCTTGTCGGTCTTGGCCACGAAGCTCCCGTTGTCTCCATGGTGCACGGCCAGCACCTTTTCGCAACGCAGGGTGGCGCCGAAACGTTTGGCCTGGGCCATGCCGCGCTCGATGAGTTCGCGGCCGGTGACGGTCTCCGGAAAGCCGAAGTAGTTGTCGATGTCGTAGTCGCCCGCGACCTTGGGATCGCAGCCCAGGGCCAGGGTGTCCACGCCGGCCCTGGCGGTGTAGATGGCCGCCGAAAGTCCGGCCGGGCCGGTGCCGACGATGAGGCATTGCGTGCGTTCCATGTCGTACTCCTGAAAATGGTTTTCAGTTGTGCAGGTAGGTCCGCGAAGCCCGTCCGTCAATACCGTCTTCATCATTTGGCGCATTTTCATTGGACAAAGTCATGGACACTTTATATACGGCAAGTATAGCATATGCCGCATTTTCAGCAGCTTGCCGCTTCGCCTGACGCACGGCAAGGACACGATCAATGGCAAGGAGGATCGCGGATGAGGACCGGATGCATGGTCTTGCTGGTTTTGGTCATGACGTGCGCGGGGTTGGCGGGATGCGCGGTGCGGGTGGACCCGCCTCCGCGCGAGGTGGTGGTTGTCCGGGACCCCTACGCTCCGGTGCGGTCGGTGCGTTCCAACGTGAACATGCGGACCTGCCCCTCCACGCAGTGCGGCGTGATCATGACCCTCAGGCCCGGGGACAATGTCCGGGTGCTTCGATACGACGGCGGCTGGGCCAACGTGGTGGTCATCGGCCCCGAGGTCGAGGGTTGGGTGTCGGCAACCTATCTGTATTGACGATGCGGCGG
>Ga0067045_1028759_pt1 | contig 27947 bp, 24 predicted proteins | sample TerdegcTABiofilm_FD_59184 | JGI IMG/M metagenome (GOLD analysis project Ga0067045, IMG submission 59184) | Combined Assembly of (Gp0054472, Gp0054536) Wastewater bioreactor microbial communities from Singapore -Terephthalate degrading...
CCCGCCGGTAATGGTTGACAGGACTGGCTTGCGCGTTTCGGCATTGACAGCCATTCCCAACAAGGTATTTATAAGTGATATAGCATCAGCCCCGGCGCCTTCCACAGCTCTGGCCATTTCGGCTATATCGGTAACATTAGGCGAAAGCTTCACAATCAGTAATCGGTGAAACACTTCCCTTACGGCACGGGTGACCATGGTTGCCGAAGGACAACTGGTGCCAAAAGCCATGCCCCCTTCCTTTACATTCGGACACGATATGTTTAACTCTATTGCCGGAATTCCTTCCACATCATTGAGTTTCTCAGCAATTTCAACATATTCCTCAACTGTACTGCCTGAAACATTTACAATGATATGGGTCTGAAGATGCTTAATTTCAGGCCAAATCTCATTGATAAAAGCATCCACGCCCTTATTTTGCAACCCTACTGCATTAAGCATGCCCATGGGAGTCTCGGCCATGCGCGGATAAGGATTTCCCTGACGTGCTTTTCCGGTTGTACCTTTAACGATGATACCTCCCAGACGATTTAAATCAACAAAATCGGCAAATTCTTTACCATAACCAAAAGTTCCTGAAGCCGTTAATACAGGATTTTTAAAAACCAGGCCTTGTATATTTACACTCAAATCGGGTTGCATCGCTTCATGAGTTTTGTTCTAACCATTCTGTAAGGTCATTGATATTGAATACCGGCCCATCGGTGCAGGTGCATACGTGCCCATGATTGGTTTTTACTACACAAACCAGACAGGCACCTAAACCACAAGCCATAGTTTGTTCAAGAGACACTTCACACGAAGTATTATGAATTTTAGCCAGGCGTCCCACTGCACGCATCATGGGATCGGGTCCACAAGCATAAATCCTTTGATAAGCGAAAGGTCTTTTGCGCCAAACATTGTGGTGAATAACAAATCCGCGGGTACCCATACTGCCATCTTCGGTAGTAATTTCAACAGCGCCAAAGGCTTCAAATTTTTCTTTTTCCATGATGCCCTCGGCCGAACGAGCACCCATAAGGGTAGTTATCCTGTTGCCTTTTTCATAAAGTCTTCGCGCCAGGAAAAGCAAGGGAGCTACACCGCAACCTCCGCCAACCAGCAAAACATCCTGATCTTCGACAAGGGTAAAATGATTTCCCAAAGGATAAACCAGATTTAAGCTTGCCCCACTGCCAAGCATTGAAAGATGCCGGGTACCTTCTCCCTTTTGCTGCACAAGCAATGTGAGCAGATTTCTCCGGTAATCTATATCATGAATACTCAAGGGCCGACGAAGAAAGGTTTTTGGAGAACCATCAACTCTGGCTTCCACAAATTGTCCAGGTTGAATATCAGGCATAGGGGCCGGAGCTTCCAGAACCAGGAGAAAATGGGCTTCATTGAGCAGCCGGTTTTCAACTACAATAAAATCGTGGATAAATTTTTTCGACATTTCAGGTTGATGAATAGCTATGCAAATGTACCTAAAAAAAATCCGCCCATCTGGGGGCGGACTCCGCTTACTTTACTCAGCCTTCTCATCGGCAGAAGCTGCCTCGGCCTCATTTTTGTCGGTCTCAGCCTCATCAAGCAGGTGAAGAAGGCCTTTTTCATGAAGCTGATTATACCAGTTGATGATTTTTTTGATATCTGAAACATACACCCGTTCTGTGTCGTAATCGGGAACAGCTTCCGCAAAAAACTTCTTGAGTTGTGCGTTATCCGATTTAGTGCTGATAGCCGGTCCGCCATTGGTTTTCTGGCGAATAGCCTTCATAACTTCCTTTAAGGGGCGATCTTCACCCAGCGTAAAAACGCTAATCTCATCAAGACTCGAAATGCGATCGTGCAAAAAAGCCGGGAAACGCTTGCCATCGGACAACGATTCGACAATAACCCCGCTGCGGGTATTACTCACTATCCTGAAAAGACCACTTTTCCCTGAAATAGCAACAATATCTTTAAACTCCATGTATTTATTGTTTTTGCATGGCAAAAATACAAAGAAAGCCCAAAACCCTAAAGCATTCGGTAATTACGGTATTCAAATAAACGCCATCCGGTACAGCGTTCGATAGAGTCGAGCAAACGTTCACGCAAATTACCACGGTCGGCGTGTGCGGGATCGTAGATAAAGGACCAATTCAAATTTCTGACGCGCTCCTCCATTACAGCCGGATGGCTGCCATTGAAAGGCATTAGTCTTCCCGGGTTGGTATAAACCGAAGAATCACTTTGTGAAAAATGCTTTTCTATCCATTCATCAGGATGCCACCACCGATGAAAATGCCGGCTTCGTTCTTTTTGTACCTCAGGAGGCCTCACCCAGCCGTAATGATACATCACCCCTCCGGAATGTTTGACCCGAAGGGGTCTGTCGTTTTTACGAAAGCCTTGAGCATCGCGAAAGGAAGTGATTGCACGATCATTTCGGATGATTCTAACCTCACGTCTGTACCATCGCCTCGAACTGCCAACGTAATGATAAGAACCATAAAAATGGAGATAGTCAAACAGTAGGCCCTCTACCCGCGGGTCTTCGCGCCATTTGTGCATAGCCTCCAAGACCTCATTGTAGTATTTTTCGTGAAGCACTTCGTCGGCCTGGATATAAAAAGCCCAGTCGGAGTCGGAAGAAATGGCAGCCATGGCTTTATTGGTTTCCACAGCCAACACCTTCCCCCCTTCTCTTAACGAATCGTCCCAAATACTCTGAATAATCCTGATTTTGGGTGACTCGATGCTTTGTATAAGCCGGAGGGTATCATCTTCGCTTTGCCCGACACTAACGATGCATTCATCGCAGAGAGGTAGTACCGATTGTATTGACTGAACAACCGGATAATCGAACTTTATGGCATTTCTTACAATAGTAAACCCGCTGACTTTCATTCAAAAGAGATAATACCGGTGTAATTGTGAGGTGTAATTTGCATCAATTCCTGCTTAACCTCATCGCTAACCTCGAGCGCCAGGATAAACTCGTGAATGGTCTGCCGATCCACAGGCTTTCCCGTGCGTGTTAGCTGTTTTAATGCCTCATAGGGATGCGGGTAACCTTCGCGACGCAGAATAGTCTGAATAGCTTCGGCAACAACCGCCCAATTGGCTTCGAGGTCTGCCGAAAGCTTCTCAGGGTCGGGATATACTTTGGCAAGCCCTTTCAAAAGAGACTTGTATGCAATTAAGGAATGGGCGAAAGGCACTCCCACATTACGCATGACGGTGGAGTCAGTCAAGTCGCGCTGGAGCCTCGATATCGGAAGCTTACGTGCCAGGTGATCAAACAAGGCATTGGCCAGGCCCAGATTTCCCTCAGCGTTTTCAAAGTCGATCGGATTCACTTTGTGGGGCATAGCCGAGCTTCCCACCTCCCCTTCCTTTACTTTTTGGCGAAAATACCCCATAGAAATATAGAGCCACATGTCGCGGCATAGGTCAAGGAGGAGGGTATTGATACGGGCCATATTGTCGAAAAGCGAAGCAAGATCGTCATAGTGTTCAATCTGCGTGGTGGTTTGTTGGCGTTCAAGGCCCAGTACATCGTTTACGAAAGCATTGGCAAAGGTTATCCAGTCGATTTCGGGATATGCTACTTTATGAGCATTGAAGTTGCCGGTAGCCCCTCCAAATTTGGCGGAGAGCAATTGAAAATTCAGGTTAGAAAGTTGTTTTTGAAGCCGTTCGGCAAACACCCAGAGTTCTTTTCCGAGGGTTGTTGGTGAGGCTGGCTGACCATGAGTATGTGCCAACATAGGCAGGGATTTCCACTCGCGGGACATTCCTTCGATAACATCAAGCAATTCACGCAGCGCTGGCCTTATTACCTTGTCCAGAGCATCCCTGATGGCCATGGGCTGAGCGGTATTATTAATATCCTGCGAGGTTAAGCCAAAATGAATAAATTCTTTGTATTCGCTCAATTCCAAATGGTCAAACAGTTCACGCAAAAAGTATTCTACAGCCTTTACGTCGTGATTGGTAGTTTGCTCTATTTCTTTGATTCGCAAGGCCTGAGCGGTGCCAAAGTTCTGACTTGCCTCACGCAACGCACGAAGTTTGGCTTTATCCATGTTTTGTAACTGTGGAAGCGGCAAACGGCAAAGGGCAATAAAATACTCCACTTCTACCCTCACCCTGTACCTGATCAATGATTCTTCGCTAAAATAAGCCGCCAGGGGCCATGTAATGCCGGCATACCGACCATCAACGGGAGAAATGTTTTGAAGGGCAAATGAACTCACGGCTAATTTTGTTGGTTTGTGCAAAGGTACTGAATCGGCGGGGGCTTTTACAAAAAAATCCACGCATCGGAGACCTGAGCGGGGAACTTGGGTAAATTGAATCAATACCTTTTATATCTCTTTCTCTTTTTTATACCTGGGTTTTAGCTGACAAAGACATGACCCTGTCAACTTACTTTCTTTGTTGACTTTTACGGGTGCTCCGCTTCGTTCCCAGTCGACAATACCTCCCGAAAGATTGACCACCAGGGTATATCCATCATCCATAAGTCGACGGGCAATGGTCCGGCTTTTCAGTCCAGAGGCATCGGCTACTATCAAACAGCGCTCCTTGGGTAAGTTTTCCTTCCACTCGGCATATTCAGAAGCAGGGGCCAATAAAACCTCGGGTACATCAAAAGCCCTGTAATCAGATTCATACAGAGGTCTCACATCCAGTATCATTGCACCGAGGCTGCATAACTCCCTTGCCTCTGAGGGTGTAACATTTCGCACCCCCTGTATCAGAATTCCATATTTAGAAAGCTTCTCTGAATCTATCATTTTATTACCTACTCCATGTTTTCAAATAAGGTGATTATTTTTTCAAAAGTGTCTCAACTTTTTCTTTCAAAACACTGCGAAATTTTTCAGGCTGGGTTCTGGCCAGCTTAAATCCTTCCTCCGTAAGATCAGCCAGCTTATTGCCTTTTTCATCCACTATCAACAAGGTGCTTCCCCAAATATCGTACTTTTTAACCACACTTTCGTTCTTTGCATCTTCGATGGTAAATACTTCCATTGACACCTTTTTGGCTTTCGTCATGTCCTTCAATTCATTCTGCAATGCAGCTTTTGTTTCGCGTTCGATGGCAATGCAAGTAGCGCAACGATGAAGGCCATGGAAATACATTAATTTGACGGAAGGGGCACCCCCGGCCACCACATGGTTTGAAATAGCAATGGATACGAGTAAAACAATCGATAAAACAACTTTTCTCATAACATTAGATTTTTGGAATACGATAAATTCGATTTCATTATTTCGCAAAATTACGAAATGAAAAAATGCCAGGCTAATCAATTGAAAAAAATTCGCCAAAAAAATGCATAATTCTGGAAAGAGGCCATCCGATAATTTTACAACGGCTTTCTTTAATTTTGGGGTTTGAAATATTCCACAAATGCCTTTTATAAATTCTCTTATCGAGTGGCTGATTAAAAAGCGGATACACCAGATCGACTTATTTATTAAGTATCCTCACGAAGTACAAAACGATCTGTTTGTAAAGCTTTTGAATGCAGGAAGGCAAACCGAATGGGGGAAAAAGCAGGGATTCGACACTATACGCACTTACGAAGATTACGCCCAACAAGTTCCTGTTCAGGATTACGAGACGCTTAAACCTTTTATCGAAGAAATCAGGTTAGGCAAGCAAAATATTTTATGGAATACCGAGATTCGCTGGTTTGCAAAAAGTTCGGGCACTACAGCCGACAAAAGCAAGTACATTCCTGTAAGTTTTGAAGCCCTTGAAGAATGCCACTACAAGGCAGGCAAGGATATGTTGGCCATTTACTGCAACAATTATCCTGACAATCATATTTTTGATGGAATGAGTCTGGCTATGGGCGGCTCAGGCACCTTACGCGAGGTAAACAATACGGAGCTGATGGAGGGTGACCTTTCGGCTATACTCATGCACAATCTTCCGTGGTGGGCCGAGCTTCGACGCACCCCACAACTCTCGGTAGCCCTGATGGAAGAATGGGAGAGCAAAATAGATACCATGGCCCATCTGACGCTGAAAGAAGACATAACGAGTATTACGGGAGTCCCCAGCTGGACATTGGTATTGTTGAGAAAAATCCTCGAAATATCTGGCAAAAGCCATATTATTGAGGTTTGGCCCCGACTGGAGGTTTTTTTCCATGGGGGAGTTAGTTTTAAACCCTATCGCCGACAATTCGAAAACCTGATTCCCTCAGCGCAAATGCACTACATGGAGACTTATAACGCATCCGAAGGATTCTTTGCCATTCAGGACGACCCCGGCGATGAATCAATGTTGCTTATGCTCGATTATGGCATCTTTTATGAATTCATTCCCTTTGAGGAATTTGTTGAGGGCAAGCTAAAGCCAATTCCATTGTGGAAAGTTGAAACAGGAAAAAACTATGCCATGGTCATCACAACCAATGGAGGCCTATGGCGCTACCTGCTTGGCGACACAGTGATGTTTACTTCATGCAACCCCTATAAAATCAGAATTACCGGACGTACCCGCCATTTTATCAATGCTTTCGGAGAAGAAGTAATAGCCGACAATGTAGAAAAAGCACTTTCTATTGCATGCGACAAGTGCAATGCCATCATCGAAGAATATACAGGTGCACCACGGTATTTTGGAGACAGCGGAAGGGGAGCCCACGAGTGGATCATGGAATTTTCTGCCCCTCCCACCTCAATCGACTACTTCGCTGAGATTTTCGACAATGCACTAAAATCTGTGAATTCTGATTATGAAGCCAAACGCTATAAAAACATGGTACTCGAACCCCCTGTTTTACATATAGTCACTCGCGGCACCTTCTATAAATGGATGAAACACAGAAACAAGCTTGGTGGACAAAACAAAGTACCCCGACTGGCAAACGAAAGGAAATTTGTTGAAGAAATTCTGTCACTCATACAAAACAATGAACTTATTGAAAATTAATAAACAGTAATCTTTATGCACATAGCGATTGCAGGTAATATTGGTTCCGGAAAAAGTACGCTTACCGAGCTTCTTGCCAAACATTTCGGCTGGCAACCTCATTACGAAGATGTTGAGACAAACCCCTATCTCCACAGCTTCTACGAAGATATGCAGCGGTGGTCGTTCAACCTTCAGGTTTACTTTCTCAACAGCAGGTTTAGGCAAGTGGTGGAAATCCGTAAAAGCGGAAAAACTGTTGTTCAAGACCGAACTATATACGAAGACGCTTACATTTTCGCACCTAACCTTCACGACATGGGTCTGATGGATACCCGCGATTTTAATAATTACCGAAGCCTCTTCGAACTCATGATTTCCTTCATCCAACCTCCAGACTTGCTGGTTTACCTCAGAGCTTCTGTTCCTACGTTAGTAAAACAAATCCAAAAACGCGGGCGGCCCTACGAAGAAAGCATCCGACTGGATTATCTGAAAAACCTTAACGACAGGTATGAGGCTTGGATAAATACTTATCGTGAAGGAAAATTACTGATCGTTGACGTTGATAACCTCAATTTTGCCGAAAACCCGGAAGACCTGGCAGGAGTCATTGAGAAAATTACTGCCAAACTGCACGGGCTGTTCTAGCTTCTTTATATATATATAATTGATAATAGAGGAAATTTCATGAGATAATAACCCAAATGATAAGAAAGTTCGTCAACTTCATTTCAAGGATTTTGAAGAGCCAATCCATATTAGTTTTTTTCGTTATGTAGGTTATTCATTGATTTAAAGAATGATAGTTCTTCAAGATACTTACAAAATGGATAATAAAATGCTGAATTTGCCAAAGTTCTTACCGCCCCTGACATCTTTAAATGGTTGGAACTAATGGGAAAAGTGTTTTAGTGGGTTCTGATTCCTTAGCCATTCCTTAGTTTAAAGACAAAAAGTATATAGCGTTTTCATTGCCAATTTTTTAGCAGTTAAAGAACCATAAACGTTCAAAACATGTATAACCTCGTCAACGACCTGTTGAATTATACGGCACTGGAATCAGGCAAAATCGCTATCCAGCCTGTACCTTATTCGCTCAAAAAGCTATTAGATACGATTATAAAAAACAATGAATATTTCGGCCAAAGAAAAAACATCGCTCTGAGTGGGATATGCGAACCTGTGAATGCCACGGTAAAAATTGACCCCCAACGTATTGAACAGGCTGTCAACAATTTAATTTCGAATGCCTTCAAGTTTTCTTATCCCAACACCAAAGTGAAAGTAATCATGGAGTTAAAAAATGACAACCTCATTATCAGCGTAGTCGACCAGGGACAGGGTATTCCTGAAACCGAAATACCTAATCTGTTTATTCCGTTCAGACCAGGAAAGGTTAAAAGCTCAGGGGGAGAAAAAAGCACTGGATTGGGATTATCCTTAGTCAAAAAAATAGCCGAAGGGCATGGAGGCAAAGTAGAAGTGAATAGTAAACCTGGTTTGGGCAGTACTTTCCGGCTTATTATTCCCCAAAATTAAACCTACTCCTTGTTACAAAGTTCACTTTTTAAATATTGTTTTATGAAGAAATACAGCTGGCTTTATTTGCTTATTCTTTTATTTTTATTCACGATTATTTGTAACCACCCAAGCAAGATGCAACCCATGAACAATAAACTTTATCCTGAACCACCTACAGCTCCAGAGCGACCCGTTAATTTCGAAGAGTTTGGTAATACACGGATCGATCCTTGGTTCTGGCTTCGTGATAAAAACAATCCTGAAGTCATTGAATACCTCAAAGCCGAAAACGCCTATTGCGACACAGTGATGGCTGATACCAGGGAATTACAGGAACAAATATTCAACGAAATTAAAAACAGAATAAAAGAAGACGATGAAAGTGTTCACGTGCCCTATAATGGTTACTCCTATTTCAGCCGTACCCAAAAAGGCAAGCAATATCCTGTTTATTACAGGCAAAAATTGAGCGGTGGTGCAGAGGAAGTTCTTTTTGATGTAAACCTGATGGCTGAAAATCAACCAGCTTTTCTTTTCGAAGATTACGCCATTAGCCCCGATAACCGCTATGCAGCTTATACCTATAATACTACAGGTTCATACGCTGAATTCAACCTCAAAATCCGTGATTTGCTTAGCGGTAAAGACCTGCCTTATACTATTGAAAAAGTACAGTCTTTTGTTTGGGCAGCCGACAGCAAAACCCTCTTTTATGTAATTGGCAACGAATCGCTCAGGCCATACAAGGTGCTTCGGCACAATATCGAAATGCCCGGCAGGGATGTAACGGTTTATGAAGAAAAAGATGAAATGTATAATGTTTCGGTGGATAAGACATCATCGGAAGATTACCTGGTCATACACTCCTCGAGTTTCACAACCACAGAAATAAGGCTACTGAAAGCAAATCGACCCGAAGAAGCATTTCAGTTATTTACACCCCGCAGAAAGGGTATCCGCTATTCGGTAGAGCATAACCGTGAAAAAGGGTTCTATATTTATTACCAGGATGAAATTTTGAAAAACGGAAGGATATTGTTATGCGACGAAAATATCCCTTCCGACCCTGCTACATGGAGGGAAATTATTCCCCACGATGCAGATACCAAAATCCAGGACATGGATGTATTTGAAAAACACCTGGTGCTCTTTACCCGTTCGCAAGGTCTCACAGGAATCAAAATTTACTCTCCCAAAGGCAAGCTCAGGCATGAAATCAAATTTCCAGAACCTGTTTATGTAGTCTCACCCCATCAAAATCCGGAATATGACCAAAATGTATTTCGGTATTCCTACGCTTCACTCAATCGCCCCACTACTGTTTACGAAATCAATCTGCAGGACTTCAGCACCCGTGTTCTGAAGCAACAGGAGATTCCATCGGGTTTTAATCCGGAGGATTATGTGGTAGAGCGTGAATTTGCAACTTCCGCCGATGGCACACGCGTTCCCATGGCCATACTTTACAAAAAAGGGCTGAAAAAAAACGGAGACAATCCCGCCTTGCTATATGGTTATGGAGCCTATGGATACAGCACCGATGCATGGTTTCGTCCTTCCATTTTCTCTCTTGTTGACAGAGGTTTTGTATATGCCATTGGCCAGGTGAGGGGCGGCAGCGAAATGGGTGAACAGTGGTATGAGGATGGTAAACTTATGAAAAAGAAAAATTCCTTTGCGGATTTCATCGCTTGTGCTGAACATCTTATCCATCTGGGATATACTTCTCCCCGTCGGTTGAGTATCATGGGAGGAAGTGCCGGTGGGCTTTTGGTCGGTGCCACTGTAAACATGCGACCCGACCTTTTTGGGGCTGTTGTAGCTGCCGTTCCCTTTGTCGACGTCATCAATACCATGCTCGATGAGACCCTGCCCCTGACTACTCAGGAATACGAACAATGGGGAAATCCTCACGAGGAAGAAGCTTACCGATATATTTTATCTTACTCTCCCTACGATAACATCAAGGATACCGTTTACCCCCACATTCTGGCTACTGCTGGCCTAAACGATTCTCAGGTTCTTTTCCACGAACCAGCTAAATGGGTTGCCAAGTTAAGGGCCACTACCCATGGCGACAACATTATTTTATTGAAAACCAATATGGAGTCGGGGCACGGCGGAGCCACAGGTCGCTATGATGCTTTAAAGGAAACTGCTTTTGAGTTTGCTTTTCTTATTAAGGCGCTGACTTTGTAGATATCGTGTTAAAGCTTTTCTGGTATTGCCGACAAGCGAAACCAATGGTTAAAAGTCAATACTGTGGGCTTTGATACTTATTGCAAAGCCCATTTTTTGTGATGAATGATGAAAAAAGGTTTCAGCTTTTGAATTTTACCTCCTGCTCATTAAAAATCCCAAACCTCATTTAGGGCGTCGGCCCAATATCTTTAATTGAATCGAATACTTCACCTTATCTTCCGAAAGATAATAAATTACAGTACCAACGGTCATACCAACAAGGAAACCGTAGGGTAATCCTGCAGCCATAAGACCTGTAATAAGGGCTATCATAAAGTTGCGGCGTGAGTCGATAATGTCCTTTATCAATACCATCAACGCCAAACCTTCTAAAAACAAAATGACTCCCAATATTGGCATGGGAAATACCTTTATTACTGTCTGAAAACTCCCGCTGAAAAACAAACCCAGAGCGAGAAATAACAGACCATAAATAAAAACACTTCCTCCTGTCCTGGCACCAAATGTATAATGACCTGCCATACCTCCTGAACCATGGCACACCGGGATTCCTCCAATGAAAGGATTAATCAAATTCATTAAAGAATAAGTCAGACTAATTTTCCGGATACGCACTTTTTTTTCGGGAAAATAATCCTTTGCCAATTGATGGGTGGCTATTATCGAATTTCCCAGCGACAGAGGAATCTGAGGTAAAGCCAATACAACCAGACCGGTAATAATCTCATTCCAATGCGGGAAGTTTATATCAGGCAACGCAATCTGTGTGATCCTTACATTCAGAAATTCATTCCAATGAAAGACGATAGAAGAAATAATTCCTGCCGGAATGATGAATAATGCAGGAGGGAACCTCCGGTTACCCATAAATACCAGGCTAACAGCAAAGGCCACACCCGCCAGAGCATAGCCCCAACCTCCTGTACTGCCCACATATTCCTTAAGAGCAAGCAAGGCAAATTGCATTCCCAGGCCAAACTGTATTCCCCGAATGATAACCTTGGGAATAACTTTTGCTATCCAATCCACAATGCCCGTAACCGTCAAAATCAGCATGATAACTCCAATGGCAAGCCCTCCGCCCCAAATAACACCGGGCGGCAAATGCTGAACAATCACCAGCATGGCAACGGCTTTCAGGGGTTGAACCGGCATGGGAATACCATACACAAGCGCCGTGAGAATTTGCATCAAACCGTAGGCGATAAATACATAAGACACCTGCATATTGGAGGCTACAAGCATTCCAATAATTAAAGGCAGGTCGGTTCCTATATCGCCAAAAGCGCCTGAAAGCTCATTTCTGTCAATCCGTATGCGTTGTCCGATGAGTCTCATGGAATTAAAAAAAAAACAGCCTTTTCAACAATCATAGAAAAGGCTGTTATGGTTAAGAGGCAAAAATATCAATTTTCCTGCATTTGTATCACGCCGTGGGTTTCATTGCGGCTATGACGCTCTATGAAAGTTTCGATTTGATCGGTCATTAAGCGTTTGGCCAGAATTGTTTTTCGTTCATCCAGCAAGTAAAGCACGGGTGTACTGTAAATATCATACAGGTCGTGATAATTAGGGGTGTAGGCCCTGGGCCCATTCACATTGATCCAGTTCATGTTCAGTTGCCTGATGTACTTTTTCATTTCCCGCATATTGGTGTCGCTACATACAGCAAATACCTGTATATCAAATTCCTTTCCCCTCCGCTGCATAAAATCTACGAGGTGGGGTATTTCCTTTTTACAATGTCCACAGGTAGGATCCCAAAAAAGAACAATAGTGTATTTAGCCTTAACAGCATGAAGTGACACCGGCCGCATCAGGGTATCCAACATAATAAGTTCCGGGGCGGTTTTTCCTAAAAGGATGGGTTTGAGCTTTTTGGCCTTTTTAACCAAATTTTCTTTCACTGTTTGATTTATCCAATAATCCATATCCCCTGTGGCATAATAGTTTTCGACCATATACACAAATGCCGCATCCATCCCCATGATTTCGCTGCGCTCGGTATGGTTGGTCAGAAACCACACCATGTACCTGTAGGTATCTTTTGAGCGTCTGGCTACAGGCATCCAGCGCTTTACCTCAGCTATAATGCTGTCAGGATGTTGAATAACCATTTTCGTAAAATAATTATTCACCCTCTGGTGATAAAATGGTGTACGCAGCAAGCGAGCATCGTCGAGTGGCAGGTTATCGAAGTAATGGGCTTTATAATAGCGATAAGGGAAGAGAGAATCAGGCTTTCCATCGGGAAGTTTGGGTGTTTCCGGAATATTGGGTTCGCGGGAGGCCTTAACAAAAGCGGCGGCAAAGGTGCCCTGGTTTTTTTCTTCAAAAGTGTTCATGTAATCGACCACTTCCTTGTTAATCCGCTCAATTTCCTTTTTGAAAAACGACGCTGAGTCAGGCCAGGCTGTCTCTGTACGTTTATAAGCCTTTTGCAGGGGTTCAATTTCTTTTTGCCGCGCCGAGAGATACTTCACATATTCGATAAAGGCAGTATTCTCTTTCGAACCTTTGATTTTAAGAGTATTAACCGGATCCTGAGCGTCAGCTTCGAAAACCATCCGGGGCTCTTTATTTATCAGAAACTCAAAATAACGATTCTTGTTCTCACCTGCTACAATGTACAATCCTCCGGGCAATATCGAATCGGCCTCCAGTACATACCAACCGCTTTTATCTCTTTTTAAAGTATCGGTAATATACTGTTTATCAGCAAAATAATTGGCAAGTATTAATAATTGATCCTTTCCGCCGTTAAGCTTCACCTTCAATTGAAACACCTGAGCGCTTCCATTGAAAATCAAAAAGATAAAAATTACCGGCAACAATTTCCTCATAAAATCTTCAATTTAATTCCCTTACACCGCTAACAGCTTTTGCAAAAATATTACTTTTGTAAAAACAGCCTTCATTAAAAAAAATGGCATGGAAAAGAGATTAGCTATTCTCTCCCTCATTTTATTTCTGTCTTATCCAATTACATCGGCGGCTCAGGACAGCCTTATAAATGCCAGGCTAAAAGCGAGAGAGATGGAATATCTGGTGTTGATGAAGTATCAGGATTCGCTAAAAATTCGCACACTCAACAATCTGATAACCCTCAACAACCAGCAAAAAAGGGTTATACAGGCCGATAGTGCTCTTATAGCTGCTATGTTGGATGAACTGACCAAATATTCGTCGGGGCAGGATCCACAACAACTGCTCGACAGTATTCAGCGGCTCAAGGGAAGAATTGAATACCTGAAGATGGCCCCGCCCTACCGAGGTAAGTTTATGTCACCCAAAGACTATCTTGTCCTTTTGGGGCTTTCCCTGATGATGATATTTGCCGGGATTTTTGCTCTTTTGATGATGCGTAAAGCTAACAAAGCCCATGCAAGGGCACAAGAAAGTGAAGATGCTGCCACTGAAGCCACTAACAAACAAAACGAATGTGAAAAGAAACTGGAAGAATTTAACGCTATTCTCAATCAGGTATCGGAAGACCGGCGCCACCTGATGGCACAAATTGCAGAGCTTAATAAATCTATTCTTTCGAGCCGGCAAGATCAAATTTTCCTGATGGAAGAACGCGACAAACTTGTTATTGAAAATCAGAAATTAAAAACAGAATTAGATGAACTTAAATCAACGCCTGCTCCTGCGATGCCATCGTTTCCCTCAACGGAACTGATAACAGAAAACAACCTTTTGAAATCGGAAAATATGCAGGCCAAACAAACCATCTTGCGCCTCGAAGATGAAGTAAAACGCCTGAAAAAAGCCCTCGAAGAGCTGCCAGCAACTGCCTCAGCTGATCAGGAAGGAGAAAACCTCCAAAAATACAGACTTGAACTACAAAAGGCACAGCAATTACTCATACAAACCCAGGACAAACTTCGCGAAGCAGACGAACGAAACAAATTCCTGATTTCTGAAAAAGATCGTCTGACAGCCGAGTTAAACATTAGCATGCAAAGTATTAAAAACCTTCGCGACAGGCTTGAGAACATCGATTCTGAATTATTACGCGTCAAGCAGGAAAAGCAGCTTCTGGAGCAAAAACTCGAGACAGCCACAGGTAGTAATGCTCAAATAGAAAGTTTAAACGCAGAAATTCTACGCTGGAAATCGGAGAATGAAACCCTGCAGCAACAGTTGGCTCACGAAATGAAAATCAGAAAAGACATTGAAAGCGATATACAGAAATTGTTGGGTAGAATTGGTGGAGGGTCTTAATTACGAAATTTAGTAAGGTTTAAAGAACAACCTTACAAAGAGGTACCCCAGGGCTTCTACCGGAACGGTTCGGAAGCCCTTTGAATTTTTCCACCAATGTTTTTTATCCAACGTAAGATCAGGAGCATTTAAAACCCCGATTTTTACCCCTGTATCTCTGAACGCCTGCTTATAGAGGTAACTGCTGCGCGCAGCATGTGCCCCCATCGAGTACATATTGAACGATGCAGGCAACTTCCCGTTATCCAAAAACCACTTTCTGAGAGCCACAGCCGAGGCGTAAGTGCGATCGCGGTAGGCTTCATGTGTGGGTGCACTAAAGACTTTTTCTGCAGGAATTCCGAACTGAATAAGGACAGCCCTCGCCTGATCGGCAAAATTGCTGTATGCACAAAATCCTATACCATTGGTAAACGGAATACCGGTAGTGACTACATATTTGTAGTTCCCTTTTTCGAATTCAACAGCAGCCAGTTGTAATGCATAATCCGGTAAAAATCCCTCTACTACCAAAACCTCAGCATCAGGAAGAGGATCCTGGTAAGAAAGCCAGCCTCCAATTTTCACCAAAAGGGTGTAGAACACTAAAATTACCAGCCCTGTCATTACAAGCCAGCCCCAAAAGGTAAAAACCCTTACATGCTTCCTTTTAAACAGCCTTATTGACATTTTTTGTTCTGTTTTTTCGCTTCAACAAACTTACGAAAATCACCCGTCCCCTTTGTTTACGATAAATTAATATTGATATAAAACAGGATTAACAGCATCGCAAACCGTACATTCTACTTTTGCAGCGTCAAAACACATATATGTTTGCCATGAAAAGATTAAGTGCTTTATTCACCATGGTTATTGTTTTTGCATCCTTTCAATTGATAGCAGGTAACGAAGGTCCCATCAAGAAAAAAGAGACTTCGGTTCAATCCATCACTATAAAAGGCCGGGTTGTGGATATAGATACCCGCGAAGGTCTTGCAGGTGCTGAGATAACGGTGGATGTACCAGGAATCAAAGCCTTCACCGACCTCGACGGTAATTTCGAAATAGCAGGCCTCTCCCCCGGGCAATATACCCTGGTATGTTCGATGATATCTTATCATAAAAGCCTCCTGGAGAATATCGAGGTAAAAAAAGATGCGGAAAAAATTGAAATAGCACTCGAAGAAATCCGATAGCAACAGCCTTTTTCCCGCAAAACTGGTACCTGGCGAAAGCCGGGTTTTTTATTTTTAGCTCCTGTCGCTCTCGCTCAGAAGTCGGGTATGATGTTTCAGGTTTCTCAGCACAAGGGCCAACAAGGCCGTAATTACGAGAACAACGGATGTGGGTCTCCAACCCAATAGGGGTGCTTCCATTATCCACAGCCTGAAATAATCGATAACAAAATATACTGCAGCAAGGGCCAAAATACCCGAATATTCGCGCCTAAGCACCGATTTTACAGAGAATGACATTGTCGGAGGCTGGAAACCCTTCAAGCGAGGGATAAAGGCGGGAACCCGACTGGACCACTCCTCAAACGCACCGCCAAATTTACCCCTGAGATAGGCTTCCTCGGCAAACATAATTCGCTCGTAATAAATCCAGAATATAAGGGAAATCACAATAAAATACCAAATATTGTAAGTAAAAAGAGCCAAGCCGGCCCACATCAGGTAATTGCCTAAATAAAGGGGATGCCGAACCAGTGAATAAATACCATTCGTATTAAGAGACTCTGCAACTTGCTTTTGGGTATTTCGGCCTGAGGTACCCCGGGGTGTGGTGCCGATGGTATAAGCTCTGACAAATATGCCCGCCAATGAAAGAGCCACTGACACCATATTGAATAAAGAAGCCTGGTCGTTGTCAGGGGTTATTGCAATTACTGGAAATGTGGTCAATAAAATTAATACAGGAATAAAGCTTCGGTACCGAAACAACACATTTCCCGACTTTTCAAAACTTTCCTTGAGTGCCACTTTTTTCGGCAAATTTAAAATATTCATCCGACTTGATTCCGGATGTAACTTTTCAGAAGATTTTTAGTCTAAATGGAGTAAGAAATTAAACAAAACGCTTCATGAAAAAAGTAATTGTAAAGCCTGCACTGTTAGTTTTGTCCATAGTTTTTGCGGTGCTATCTACACACGGCCAGGTTCAGGTACTCAAGGAAAACCGACCTTCAGGTGCTTTCACCCGTATTGTAAACAACTGCTCAGCCGACATTTTGCTCCAGCAAGGTAATAACAATGAGATAGTCGTCGAAGCTGATGCCTCCGTGATTGGGGAAATTAAAACCACCATTACAGGAAACACTTTGACTGTAGACATGCACAATGTAAGGCCATTCAAAAAAATAAAAAGGCTCAAGGTATGGATAACGGTAAGTAATCTGGAAGAAATTGAAATTAATGGCTCTGGCGACCTTACCACCCAAAATCCATTACGAAGCCAGAACCTTAAATTGCGCATCAATGGTAGCGGCGATGCACGCATTGAAATGGATGGAGGAAACCTCGATGCCTCTATCAATGGTTCGGGAGATGTTACCCTTACGGGTGTAAGAGGAACCTTAATCCTGGGAATACATGGGTCTGGAGATTTTGAAGGAAGCAAAATGCAACTCGAAAACGCCATCCTCTCCTGCTTTGGTTCCGGGGATATACGACTGGAAGGTAAAACAGCGAATCTAAAAATTGACAGCTATGCATCGGGCGATATAAACACATTGAATATGCCAGCCGAAAAAGTAACCCTGGATGTTAAGGGCTCAGGGGACGTTAAAACCTGGGCTACACAGGTTGCAAAAGTTAAGCTGATGTGCTCGGGTGATGTCATCATCCAGGGCAACCCCAAAGACCGCCAGATTAGCAAAATGGGAAGTGGTAGCATTCGTTTCTTCTGACAGACGATTTGTGGTGATTGGTTTGTGCTAAAGCCGGATTTATTCCGGCTTTTTTGCTTTTTTTTGAACACTTTTTCCATTTTTTAATGAATAAAAAAAAACATTGCGACTGGCTCGCATAAGTCGCTTGAGATTAAAGAGAATCCTTCATTTAAATAACAATATTACAAATTGCTTTTAATCAATGAATTATAAATAACACCCAACAAATTCCTGAAAAAAGGCGGCAAAATGGAAATCTAAGCTGCATTAGTGAAGCTGTAAAGTAAAGCAGGTATATAATTTGCAAAAGGAAATTGGAGATTATAATTTTACTATCTTTAAGCCTGTTTAGTAAGACTTGAAAATTGAAATACTTTTTGAAGAATGGAAACACTGACTCATCAAAATGAAATGATTGGGCTTGTCAGTATTGGTATTATCATACTCCTTCTTTTCCTGAGTTACCGCGACCGTAAGGCTTGCCGTCGCAAATATAAAGAAGCCTCGAAAAAGCTGAAGGCTAAGGAGCAAAAGAGTAAAGAGATAATTGAAAAGTTTTTCCGCACGGTCAGTCATGATATTCGAACCCCGCTTAACGGGATTATTGGAATTACAGAATTACTTAAACAAACTGAACTTACAGAGAAACAGCAGGAATACGTAAATCTCATTTCTGTTTCTTCAAATCAATTGACGGCTGTAATTACCGACCTGATGGAATTCTATGCCTTTGAAAAGCCTTCGGTCATTGCGCGCGATTCTGTGTTCTCCATTCATGAAGTAGTGGGAGATGTGAGTGATTTATTGTTGGAAAAGGTCAATCAAAAACACCTGATTTTCAACACAAATATCGATACACGAATCCCATTTTACCTCAAAGGTGACCTCATGCGCTTGAGGTTGCTCCTGCTCAATTTGTTAAAGACCTCACTCTACCATACCTCAAAAGGGGAAATTATGGTTCAGGTAGATCTTGTACGACGCTTTGACCGCAAAGTTGAGCTTAAGATTCATATCGCCGACACAGGAAAACCTTTTTCGGAAGAGGAACTTCAATCGTATATACGGATTGATTCTGAGGAAACCTCATACGAAGAAACCTCCTTCCTCGATTATCTTGATCCTTCAAACCGGTTGAAAATTGGCATGGCCCGCCGGATAGTTGAGCTACTCGGAGGCACCTTAGCCATCGAAAGCAGACCAGGCTTCAACAATTCCTATTGGTTTTCCCTGATTTTTGAAGATGTTACTGACACTCAGAAAAAATACAGTTCCCAACTCACCCCTTTAAGCAGTTTAAAAGTTCTGCTCATCGACGGCAACGGCGGTTCAAGGGCTATCTACAGGCAATACCTGCAGTATTTTAAAGTGAGGTTTGAAGAAGCGGATACAATTGAAAAAGCACTCTCCCTCCTGGAGATAGCGAGCAACCAGGGAGATCCCTATCAGGTTGTAATCATTTCAGAGGATGAAGCCAAAGAAGAAAGCACTCAATTTGCCCGCCTTTTAAAAACAAACCCCATTTACAACCAACCCAATATTATTCAACTCTGCGGAACCCCCGATGTACTCACTTCGCAGGATGCCCCGACGAGGCCTTTCCAGACCATTATCAGTAAACCCGTAAAATTGAATGACTTATATCAGGCATTGGCTGTACTTGTGAAAGGCGCTGATAGTTCTCAAACCGCAAAAATGGGAAGCGGCGAACCCTTTAAGCTCCGAATTCTTCTTGCCGAAGACAACCTCATCAACGAAAAAGTAGCAGTGGCCACCCTGGAACGACTGGGGCACAGCGTTGAAACCGCATCCAACGGTGCTATTGCCGTTCAGAAATTCATCGAAAAAAAGTTCGATCTTATTATCATGGACATACTTATGCCCGAAATGGATGGCTTGGAGGCAACCCGGCGGATAAGAGAGCTGGAACGCCTGCAGCCCTCCCGTGGACATACCCGCATTGTAGCACTTACTGCCGAAGCTCACCCCGACGACCGTGTTCGCTGCTTGCAGGCAGGAATGGACGACTATATCACTAAACCTTTTAAACACGAAGAACTCCTGAAAATTCTTAATTTTGAATAAAATCATATCTCCTTATGGCTAAAAAAATTCTGGTTATCGAAGATACAAACGAAGTAAGAGAAAACATCGCAGAGATCCTGGAAACTGAGGGTTTTGAGGTTTTCAAAGCCGAAAATGGTGAAATTGGCATCAGCATGGCAGATAAAGTACAACCTGATCTGATTCTCTGCGACATTATGATGCCGGGCAAAGATGGATACGAAGTACTGGAGGAACTCCGTAAAAAAGTACTTACCAGCACTACCCCTTTCATTTTTTTAACAGCCAAAAATACGCGTGAAGACCTTCGCCGGGGTATGGCTCTGGGCGCCGACGACTATATCTCCAAGCCCTTTACTATTGATGAACTCATGACAAGTGTCAACACAAGGTTGAAAAAAGCCGAAGAATTTAAAAAGCGCAGCGAAGAAAAGCTCGAGGAACTTACGCGTAACCTGGGCATGCCTGTAGCCAGCGTTATTCATGAGCCCCTGAGAGCCATTATTGGATTTTCGCAAATGGTCATGACCGAATATCCCAACATGGAAAAGCCGGAAATTGCCGAGCTCATGTCGCTGGTTTATAAGGCTGGCCTAAAGCTCAATAAAATCGTAAGAAAAACTATGCTTTTCTACGAGCTTGAAGCTCTCACCTATAAGACACGGGATGTGGAAGACCTGAAAAAGACCGGATGTGAAAATCCTTCGGAAATCATTAAGCGCTCTGCTCAGCAAATAGCGACCAATATGAATCGCAGCGAAGATCTTTTCATTGTCGTTGATGCAAACGTAAAAGCCAGAATCAGTTGCGAACATCTTAAGACCATTGTAGATGAACTGGTTGAAAATGCGTTACTCTATTCACCGCGGCGCTCTCATGTTAAAGTTGTTGCCGGTGCCGATCATCACAGACTCTACATTACGGTTAATGATGAGGGTATTGGCATGACAGAAAAGCAAATTGCCTCTATCGGAGCCTTTACCCAATTCAATAAAGAGTTTAATCAGCAAGAAGGACTCGGTCTGGGTCTCACCCTGGTTAAAAACATTCTGAACATTTTTGGCGGGGAATATCAGATGAACAGCACTCCTGGTGTAGGAACCACGATAAAAGTGAGTATCCCCATAGCCTGATTCTTTCTTTACGGTTTTGACAGCATCGAGGTGAAGGCGTATTTTTGTGCCTTCACCTTATTTTATGTACCTAAAGTGACAAATAAGAAAGGATTAGTCTATCTGCTGGTTATCGCTTCGATGGTTTTCTGGGGCTTCTCGTTTGTATGGACTTCTATTGTCTTTCGCTATATAGGCCCGCTCACCACGGTTTTCATCAGGCTGGTTATCAGCAGCGCTTTGCTCTATACAGGTTTGAAACTCACCCGACGGCTGCAGACTATCCGGAAAGGTCATCGCAAACTGATTATGCTGTCGGCACTATTTAACCCATTTCTTTATTTCCTGGGCGAGAGTTATGGGGTAAAATATTCCTCTCCTACCATCAGTGCGGTGATTATAGCCACCATTCCTGTATTTTCGGCAATTGCTGCATCCATATACCTTTCAGAAAAATTCAACCGCATCAATCTGGCAGGATTTGCTTTGTCGTTTGCCGGAGTGGTGGTTCTCATTCTTGGTACTGATCTCTCCTTTAGTACTTCTCCGCTGGGTGTAGCTTGTCTGTTTTTTGCCGTTTTAACTGCTGTTGCCTATGCTTTAATTCTCAAAAAACTGGCAGGTCTCTATAATGCCTTCACCATTGTGGCTATGCAAAACCTATTAGGTGCTCTGTATTTTTTGCCCCTCGTCTTATTGTTTGAACGCGATTTCCTCTTGCACCTTCCATCCGACGCCAACATGTGGAGACCCTTGTTAATGCTGGCAATTTTCGCCTCCTCACTGGCTTTTGTATTCTTCACCATTGGTACTCGCGAGCTGGGCGTAAGCCGTACCAATGTTTTCAGTAATTTTATTCCTGTGTTTACGGCTCTGTTTGCCTGGTTACTGGTTGACGAAACCATAACCTATGCTAAAATCCTCGGTATGCTTATGGTTACAACTGGCGTTTTACTCACTCAAACTCGTAGAATCAGGATTTTTGAGTCGTATCTTTTAAAAATCAAGAAATCATGAAACATATAACTGTTTTAGGGTGTGGGCTGGTAGGCTCTGCCATCGTGCACGACCTTTCGTGCAATGCTGAAATTCGGGTAACTGCTGTTGATGCACGTCACGATGCCATCGGGAGAATCAGGCAAAAAGAAAATGTAGAATTCATACAGGCTCAGTTGGGTGAAGAGCAAAATCTGGCTGAAGTTGTTAAAGATGCCGACCTTGTGGTAAATGCCCTGCCTGGCTACATGGGATATTCTACCTTAAAAAGCCTGATTCAGCTGCGTAAAAATGTGGTGGACATTTCTTTTATGCCCGAAAACTTTCTGGAACTGGATGAATTTGCCCGTGAGCAAGAGGTTTCGGTTGTTGCTGATATGGGTGTTGCACCCGGGATGAGCCATATGCTGGCTGCCAGGGGAGTAAGTATGCTCGATAAAGCCACTGAGGTTTTGATCTACGTAGGCGGGCTGCCCCGTAAGCGCGAATGGCCATTTGAATACAAAGCAGTTTTTTCTCCTGCCGACGTACTCGAAGAATATACCCGCCCTGCCCGACTCAAAAGAAACGGAAAAATTATGGAAATGAAAGCGCTCAGCGAGCGCGAACTTCTGCATTTTGAGCCCCTGGGTACCCTCGAAGCTTTTAACAGCGACGGCCTGCGCAGCCTCCTGCAAACGCTCGATGTTCCCAATATGGCCGAAAAAACCTTAAGATATAAAGGCCACGCTGAACTGATGGAAATATTTCGGGAATCTGGTTTTTTCAGCCAGCAACCCCTCCTGATAAACGGACAAACCATTAAACCCCTCGAACTCACCTCTCAACTGCTGTTTGAGCGCTGGAAACTTCAACCCGGCGAGTCTGATTATACCCTCATGCGCATCCTGGTAAAAGGACTAAAAGATAACTTACCCACCCTCGTCAGCTACGATTTGTTTGACGAATACGACGCCAAAGATGGCATTCACAGCATGGCTCGTACCACAGGATTTGCTGCTACTGCCGTAGCCGATTTAATGCTCAAGGGAAGCCTCTCGCATCGGGGTGTATTGCCTCCCGAATGGCTGGGTCAAAAGAAAGAATACGTTGACCAAATTCTTAAATATCTCAGTAACAGAAACGTAAACTATCACCTCTCGATCCAAACATTGCAATGATGTTTAAAAACCTCTCCCAAGGCTTTGTCGATTCGGGAAATTATTCTATTTTTGCACCCGCAAATACGGCGGGGTAGCTCAGTTGGTTAGAGCGTCGGATTCATAACCCGGAGGTCACGAGTTCAACTCTCGTCCCCGCTACTTCAAGGCAAGGCAGTCAATTTACGGCTGCCTTTTATTTTTCCAGGTTTTGACCGCCTATTCAACAAAAATCGACTGAGGGCTGTTTTTTTCACAAACCCCCGGAACTATGTGGCAGGAAACAGATAAGGGCTTGTTTAAAACCTTTCGCTTCGAAAACTTTACCCGTGCTTTTACTTTTATGACAGCATGCGCTTTTGAGGCCGAAAAACTCAACCATCACCCCGACTGGCGCAACGTTTACAACATAGTAGAAGTTTACCTGATGACCCACGATGCAGAAAATAAGGTTACCGAAAAAGACCACGCCCTGGCCCGAATCATGGATGCAATTTACGAGTCGATGAAATAAAAAAAACCGGATATTGTCCTGCTCATAAGAGGCAATATCCGGCTGGTATGTTTTATCAAAACTTATTTCATTCCGCGCTGTTTGGCCATTTCCTCCAGGCGACGCTGAAAAGCTGATTTTTTCACAGGTTTGGCTTTATTAGCCTGGATTTTGGCATGCAATTTTTCTTCATTCACTATTCTGCGGAAAATGTACATCTGGGCAAACGTGAAAATATTGGCCAGGAAATAGTAATAGCTGAGTCCGGCCGAATAGTTGTTGAAAATACCCAGGAACATAATGGGCATAATGTACATCATGGTTTTCATACCCGGCAACTGCTGCTGTCCGGTATCCATTTGTTTGTTCTGCAGCCAGGTATAAACCAGGGTAGAAATAGTCATCAGTATGGTGAAAAGGCTGACATGATCACCGTAGAAAGGAATGTTGAAAGGCAGGTTGAGCACCGAATCATAACTACTCAGATCGTGGGCCCAGAGGAAAGGTTGCTGCCTGAGCTCAATACTCGAAGGGAAGAAACGGAACATGGCAATAAGTATAGGGAACTGCAAAAGCATGGGCAGGCATCCTGCCATGGGATTTACACCTGCCTTTCTATACAATTCCATCGTTGCCTGCTGTTTCTTAATAGCATCTTCTTTCTTGGGATATTTCTTGTTAATTTCTTCAATCTCGGGTTTCAATGCCCGCATTTTGGCGGTAGAAAGGTAAGAGAAATACGTAAGCGGCAGTAAACCAATTTTGAGCAAAATGGTGAGAATAAGAATAATAATTCCATAATTCAGTCCATAATTGCTCAGCCAGTTGAAAACAGGAATAACCGCATATACGTTGATAGGCCACATCAGGAAAAAACTCCATCCCAATGGAATCTGCCTTTCGAGCCTGAGACCGTACGACTTAAGTATCTTGTATTTATTGGGGCCAAAATATAGCTGCATGCCATAGTTAGCCTCTGGGCTGAAACGGTATTCAAGGGGAACAAGAGCCGACATGGTTTCGTTATAGCGCGGATCATCCTTTCGCTCAGGACGGATAAAGGTCGATAGCTCAGCTCCGCCTGGAAGTGCATCATTAGCAACCAATGTCGATACGAAAAACTTGGTTTTGAATGACAGCCATTTAAGGCTCGTAGTCACGATTTTTTTATCGTCTTTGGTCTCCGACAGGTAATTCACCTCTTTATCGGTCGAATAGCAATAGTAAACCGTGGATTCGTTTCTTTCATTTTCAAGGTTCTTTTCCTGCCTCAGCATGTCGGCATTCCACTGCAAATTGAAAAGGGTGGAAGTTGGATCCAACACCTTATCCATGTTGACCATGTGTACATCGAAATCCAACATGTAATCATGGCCCTTAAGCGTGTACCTGTATTCGATATAGGAGGCTTTTGTTGTGTCGCCGGTTTGGGCATAAAGCCTGAGGGAAAAGCTGATGGAGTCGTTTCCGGAAGCCTTCAAATGTTGAACTCCTTTTTCGACGGGTTCAAAATACAATACCGAAGTATTCACGGGCTTACGCGAGGCAAAGAAATTGAGTCCCAATGATGAATTCGTGGAATCGAATAAAATCAAAGGAAGTGAGTCGTAAGTGCGGTATTCCTTAAGTTCTACCGACCAGGGTCTCCCCCCCTTCGAACTAATTTTCAGACGGATAAAATCGTTTTCAAGCACATAAAATTCTTCTTTTCCAATGGCAGCTGCAGCAAAAGGCCCATACTTTTCAGCGGCAACTTTTATCACCGAATCTTTGGCCTGGGGATTGGTTAATACTGCACTATCAACGGGCAAAGCCTGTTTTTCGGCGGCTGCCTTCTCGGCCAAAGCACGGGCAATAGAATCGCGCCTGTATTGCAACTCTCTTAGCGAATCCTGAATCCGTTGTTGTTTTTCAAGCTCTTCTTTGGAGGGAGTCATCCAAATACTCCATCCTAAAAAAATGGCAAAAATGAGAACCAGACCTACAATTGAATTTCTATCCATTGAATCTCGGAAATTTTTTAGTCAAATAAGCCAAAAGCTATTTCAGCTTTCGGCAGGAAAGGTGCAAAGATATGGCATTTTTAGAATGTAATTCCAGAAACTCAGGCAAGTTTCAACCATTCATGTGTTGGCAAGCGGCCTCTACAAAACCAATGAACAAGGGATGCGGGTTGGCCACTGTGCTCTTATACTCAGGATGAAACTGCACACCCACAAACCATGGATGTGAGGGTATCTCCATTATCTCTACCAGGTTTTCCTTAGGATTGATACCCGTAGCTATCATACCTGCTTCCTGAAAATCATCGAGATATTTATTGTTGAATTCGTAGCGATGACGATGGCGTTCGAGAATAACCGGGGCCTGATAAATACTGCGCGCTATACTATTGTCAGACAATTGGCAGGGATAAGCGCCCAGGCGCATGGTTCCTCCCATTCCCGAAATCTTTTTTTGCTGCTCCATGATGTCGATAACAGGATGAGGGGTTCGCGGATCAAATTCGGTGGAATTGGCATTGCGCATTCCCAACACATTGCGGGCAAATTCAATTACCGCACACTGCATTCCCAAACAAATACCCAAAAAGGGTATGCCCTGCATTCGGGCATATTTTATAGCCGCGATCTTCCCTTCTATCCCTCTGCTTCCAAATCCTGGCGCAACTAAAATGCCATGCAGGTCCTTTAAAAGCTCGGGCGCATTTTCATCGTTGAGCATCTCCGAGTGTACCATGCGCAGCTTCACCTTTACCTGATGAACCGTTCCTGCATGTACAAACGACTCCATGATGGATTTGTAGCTGTCTTTCAACTCTACATACTTACCCACCAGTCCAATCTCCACCGTATAACGGGGATTTTTCATTTTGTATAAGAACTCCTCCCAACTGCTCAGGTCGGGACGGCCTTCGTAAGTAAGTCCGCATTTTTTCAGTACTTCCCTATCCAGGCCTTCATCGCGAAGTTTCAATGGCACTTCGTAAATCGAATCCATATCGATCGACTCAATTACAGCCGTGGGACTTACATTACAAAACAGGGCTATCTTGTTACGCAGATTGTCGTTCAGGGGTTTTTCCGTCCGACAAACGATAATATCAGGCTGAACGCCTTGTTCCTGCAATATTTTCACAGAATGCTGGGTGGGCTTGGTTTTCAGTTCTCCTGCCGCTGCAAGGTAGGGTACGAGGGTAAGATGTATCACCACACACAAATTTCCCATCTCCCAGCGCATCTGTCGAACAGTTTCAATGTAGGGCAACGACTCTATATCGCCAACTGTTCCGCCAATCTCTGTTATAATGAAATCGTAATCTTTGTATTTCGATAGTAATTTAATGCGGTACTTTATTTCGTCGGTAATGTGAGGGATTACCTGCACAGTGCTACCCAGGTAATCGCCCCGACGTTCCTTTTCTATCACACTCTGGTATATCCGACCGGTAGTTACATTATTGGCCTGTGAGGTGTGTTCATTGGAGAACCTCTCGTAGTGGCCCAAATCGAGGTCGGTTTCTGCGCCATCCTCAGTTACGTAGCATTCGCCATGTTCATAGGGATTGAGTGTGCCGGGGTCAACATTGATGTAAGGATCGAGCTTTTGAATAGTTACCTTAAATCCCCTGGCTTGCAACAATTTAGCTAAAGAAGCGGATACAATTCCTTTTCCTAATGAAGATGTGACCCCTCCCGTAACGAAGATATAGCGAGTAGTATGCATGCACTTTAAATTTTTGCGTTACGGGGCGGCAAGTTACGCATTTTTTTTGTTCCGGGTTCCAAGTTCCAGGTTCCAGGTTCCAAGTTCCAGGTTCCAGGTTTCAGGTTCCAGGTTCCAAGTTTCAGGTTTCAGGTTCAGGGTTCCGGGTTAAGGTTCGTGTTTTCATCGGTTTTCCTTCGCTCCTTCTTCGCTCTTTCATCGCTCTTGAGCGAACAAAAGCGAACAAAAAGCGATGATGGTACGATGATGGTACGAAGCAAACACGAACAAAACATTTAAAAAATTGATTTGCAGCGTTTTATTATTTGACAGATTAATTGGCATTGTCAAATAAGGTCCCCGTTTTTCATCAAAAGGTGTAAAATAAGAAGAATGACTGTAAAATAAGAAGCTTTTCTGTCAAATAAGATGTAAAATAAGCATTTTTAGTGTAAAATAAACCTGTTTGGCATGAAAATATGGATCGCACACGTTTCTTCGCTCTGTGGCTCTCTGTGATCTCCGTGGTAAAAATCTTTTTTTTAAACCACAGAGGGCACAGAGGTGCACAGAGGTTTTTCCTCTGTGTCTCTCCGTGTTCTCCGTGGTGAAACTCTTTTTTTTAAACCACAGAGGGCACAGAGGTGCACAGAGGGTTTTCCTCCGTGGCTCTCAGTGTTCTCTGTGGTGAAACTCTTTTTTAAAT
>Ga0067045_1028760_pt1 | contig 27939 bp, 18 predicted proteins | sample TerdegcTABiofilm_FD_59184 | JGI IMG/M metagenome (GOLD analysis project Ga0067045, IMG submission 59184) | Combined Assembly of (Gp0054472, Gp0054536) Wastewater bioreactor microbial communities from Singapore -Terephthalate degrading...
GGTGTTTTCACAGGAGCTTGTTTTACGGGTTCCGTTGTTGTGGTCGGCGCAGACGGGACAGGAGGAGTTTCCGGCTTTTTCCCCGGCTTCTCACCATAAAGAATGACCACATCTTCTTTCTTCTCTTCTGGTTTTGGTTGCAGTCGGGGGTATTCTTCCTTGGTTCGCACCCATTCGATGGGATCAAAGTTAGGACTTTTCTCTGTGGTAGCAACGGGTCCTCTTTCGGCTGGTTTCCCCCTCGGATAGAACAACCAGAGTCCTATTCCTAGCAGGGAAGCCAAGAAGAGAGCCACTGAAACTATGATTAAGAGCGTTTTATTCTGTTCCATACCAACCCCATTTCCTCAGTCCATAGACGGATAAGCTCGAGGATTTTCGCCCGGAGTTCTCCTCGGGTGCCTCGATTGTCCACAACTACAGTATCGGCACGGTGTAGAGAAGATTGAGGGATCAGTTTTCGCTGAGAAAGGATTCGGTACAAGGTAGAGAATACATCCAAACCGTCCCGATCCATGCAGCGGTTTATCCGTTCTAGAAGGGGAGCCCGTATGATCACGATACGGGTGCATAGAGAATCCAGGTTCATTTTGTGGAGGAGAGCAGCGTTGATCAGGACGGGAGTATCCTCGTACGCGATACCTTGCTTTACCCGCTCCACCATGGGAGGATGCACGATCCGTTCCAACTGTTCTAGCGCTTTTTGGTTCTTGAAGACGATGTTCCCTAATCGTTTTCGGTCGATCTGCCCACTGGAAGATAGGATACAAGATCCAAACTTATCCAGGATCTCCGTCTTCTTTTCTTCCAAAACCTCGTGCCCTAGGGCATCCACATCTATTTCGCGGAACCCTGCTTCCACGAAGACCTTAGCAGCTTCATTCTTACCTGCGCAGTACAAACCTGTAAGGCCTAAGACGAACTTCAATGGAGTTCTCCCCAACTAGAACCTGTTTCGATACTCACTCGCAAGGGAACCTTAAGAGGATACACCTGTTCCATCTCTTTCTGAACCAACCCTTTTACCCTGTCCAGTTCTTCCGGGGGTACCTCAAAGATCAACTCATCGTGCACTTGAAGGATCAGTCGGGTGTTCAAGTGTTCTTTCTTCAACGTTTCAACGATTCGAATCATAGCCAATTTCACCATATCGGCGGCACTCCCCTGGATCGGAGTATTGATGGCGATCCGCTCCGCTTGAGTCTTTTCCGTCTTGTTTCGACTATTGATGTTGGGTACAGGGCGCTCCCTCCCCAGAAGGGTGCTCACTTTTCCACTCTGTTCCGCTTTTCGTATGGTTTCCCCAATGAAGGACTGGATCCGGGGATACTGCCGGAAGTAGAATTCGAGGAATCGATCTGCATCCTTACGGGGGATTCCCAACTCCCTGGAAAGACGGAAGGAAGACATTCCGTACATGACACCGAAGTTGATGGTTTTGGCAACCCTCCGCTGCTCGGGAGAAACCTGATCTTCAGGGACCCCGAAAATCAAGGATCCCGTCCTTCGATGGACATCGGAACCTGCACGGAAGGCTTCACAGAGTCCAGGATCACCTGAAAGGTGTGCGAGGATCACTAGCTCGATCTGCGAATAATCCGCGCTCAGGAATTTCCACCCTTCCCGGGGAATGAAGGCAGAACGGATCCGTCTTCCTTCTTCATCCCGGATAGGAATGTTCTGTAGATTGGGGTCCTTACTGGATAGCCTGCCAGTGGCAGTTCCTGTTTGGTTGAAACTAGTGTGGATGCGACCTGTTCGGGGATTCACCATTTGGGGTAGAGCGTCCACATAGGTGGATTTTAGTTTTTGTAACATTCGATACTGGAGCACCAGTTCAGGAACCGGATCTTGCTGGGCCAATTCTTCCAACACGGACGTATCGGTAGAAAATCCTGTTTTCTTTTCTGTCTTGCGAGTAGGCTGGAGCTTGCGGTCGATGAACAGTACCTCCTGCAACTGTTTCGTGGAATTGATGTTAAACTCCTTCCCACATAGTTTATATATCTGTCGCTGGATCCGATCGATCTCTTTTTCCAATTCGAACCCATACTCCTTTAGGACTGACGCATCCAACCGAATGCCTTCCAGTTCCATATCCCCAAGAATCGGAACTAAAGGCATTTCCAGCGTGTAGAAGAGAGTTTCCAGTTTCCGTTCCTTCAACGCAGGCCCCAACACCCGGTAGAGACGATAGGTAATATCGGCATCTTCCGCCGCATACCGGGTAGCAAGATCCAACGGTACCTCTGCAAAGGTCTGCCCTTTGGAAACAACTTCATCGTAGTGTAAGGTTCGGTAGCCTAGGTAGATCTCGGAAAGACGATCCATATTGTAGGTGCCTTCCCCACTATCGAGGAGCCAGGCGGCTATCATTGTGTCGAACTGCATAGGAAGCTGGATACCCAAGAGACGGAGGATCTTGTAATCGAACTTCAGGTTTTGCCCAATGATGCGCACAGCGGGATCCGAAAGGAACTTTCCTAGTAATGGTAGGGTAGCTTCTTCACCTAACCCTCCAGAGGGAGCTCGGACAGGAACGTAGAAGGCTTTTCCCAATTCGAAGGAGAGAGAGAAACCCACAAGCTTTGCGTGAAAGGGATCCAGATCCGTGGTTTCCGTATCGAAGGCAACGGTTCCTGCGTTGCGTGCTTGCTCTAAAAGGGAGGAAAGTTCCTCTTTCGATGAAATGGTTTTGTAGGTTCCCGGAAAGGAAAAGCTAGTGGAAGTTGCGGGAGATGAAGAGAACTCCAAAAAGGATCTGCTAGCTAGAAGGCTATCGCTATCTGATTTGGGGGAAGAACCCGTCACAAAAGAATAGAACTCTTGCGCGAGATTCTTCATCCCTTCTTTATAGAAGAGCGGAAGGGCATCTTCTACGTTAAGGGTAGGCAAGCGGAAGGTTTCTATCACGTCGGTATGCACAGGAACGTCGTCCTTCAACGTGACCAACTGTTTGCTTAGTTCTACCGCCTCACGGGAGGCGACCAATTTTTGCCTTTGAGCGGGTGGAAGGGTATCTAAATTTTTGTAGATTCCCTCCAAATTTCCGAATTGTGTAAGGAGGGTGATAGCTGTCTTATCGCCTATACCCTTTGCACCTGGAACATTGTCTGACGCATCCCCAACGAGGGATAGGTAGTCTACGATCTGTTCGGGATACACTGACCAGAGGCGGTATACTCCTTCATGGTCCAATTCGACGAAATCCCCTTTCTCCGGTCGGAGGATCCGCACAGGTTCGTGCACCAACTGGAGTAGATCCTTGTCACCCGAGATGATGTAGCAGGGCCTTCCCTCCTGTCTGCAGAGTTTTGCGAGAGTAGCCATAAGATCATCCGCTTCTACTCCATCGACCCGGAGGGTAGGAATCCCGAGGCGAGTAGCCAGTTCCTCTATCACGGGCACCTGAGAATGTAGGTCCTCCGGCGTTTTCTGACGGGTCGCTTTGTAGTCAGGATATAAGGTATGGCGGAAGGTGGGAATTCTGGAATCGAGTATGATGGCAAAGTATGGGGGTTTCCGATTTTTCAGTAGGGTCAACAGAGAGTTGAAAAAGCCGAACACCGCTGAGCTGTTTCTACCTTCCGGATTTCGAAGGGGATTCCGGATGAAGGCGAAATAGGAGCGGTATATTAGACTATACCCATCCAATAAATATAACGGATCTTTCATGATCATTAATGTATCATGCATTGAAAAGAAAAGTCACTTGATTTACACTATTTGGTATGAGTATTCGGCTAAAAATCATCTTCGTGGTTCTCCCGCTAATCATCGTCACTCTTCTCCTTGCCGGTACAGCCTCTTACTTCCAAGCTGCCAATGGAATCACCCGAATTGCAAAGGAATTCCTAGACTTTAAAGCGTACGAACTAGAGAAGTATGCACAAAGCCAATGGGATCTGCTAGTCGAGAACAATTTCACCAATCGACCCGAGATGGTTTTGGCCACCCAGCAAGGAATAGAATCCTTTGCCCGTAGTATCATTCGAAGTCCCACAGAGATCATTCTTGCTATCGATGAAGCGGGGACAGTCAAGATGGCTACTTCTCCCATAGAGATCAGAGCAGAAGAGTTGTCTTTCCTCCAACAGGCTGCAAAGGAACGGAAAATGGAACTACTGACGCCGGTTATAGGGGAGAAAGATCGAGTGGCGCGGGGATTCTTTTTCGAACCTTTCGGTTGGTACTTTCTACTCACCGAAGAAAAAAGCGCCTATTATCGAGATGTGGATAAGATCACCCAACAAACAATTTACATCATGGCAGCCGCTTCTTTAGCCGCTATCCTGATGCTCCTTATCTTTACCAATGTTCTCATGCGACCCCTCGTACGGGTGGTGGATACAATGCAGGGGATTATTAAATCGGGGGACCTGTCCCATCGGGTGGAGGTAGAGTACCAGGATGAAATCGGTACCCTCTCTCATACCTTCAATCTGATGATCAGCGAACTGGAGAGGGCCTATAAACAGATCAAACGGTACGCCTTTGAGGCCGTGCTGGCCCAAAAGAAAGAGGAACGCATCCGCCATATCTTCCAGAAGTACGTTCCCCAAGAATTGATCGACAAATTCTTCGCGAATCCAGAATCCATGCTGGTTGGAGATAATCGGGTTCTTTCCATTCTGTTCTCCGATATCCGTAGTTTTACTACCATCTCGGAAGCTATGGCTCCGGATGATTTGGTTAACTGCCTGAACCGTTATTTTACCATCATGGTAGATATCATCATGAATCGAAATGGCATCATTGATAAATACATCGGGGATGCCATCATGGCTTTCTGGGGAGCGCCGGTCAAGCATGAGGATGATGCCTTGCAGTCCGTCCTTGCCGGACTAGATATGTTGGAAGCGGTAAAAATTTTCAATCAAAAACAGAGGGAAATCGGAAAACCCGAGTTCAAGATCGGAATCGGAATCAACTATGGGGTTGTAACCGTTGGTAACATAGGGTGCGAACGAAAGATGGACTATACCGTTATTGGCGACATGGTGAACCTAGCCTCTCGAATGGAAGGCCTCACAAAAACCTACCATCAGGAAATTCTTATTTCCGAGTCCCTCCATATGAAAGTTAAGGATCATCTTCCCTGTCGCTTGCTGGATACGGTAGCAGTTAAGGGGAAAACCAGGGGGGTAAAGATCTACACGGTAAAGCGTTCTTTGACGCCAGCGGAAGAACGACGATGGACTCTCCACAACGAAGGGATGGAGCTGTACTATGCACGGAAGTTCGACGAAGCAATTTCAAAGTTCCAAGCAGTACTAGATGAAGATCCAGAGGATTTCAATGCTCGGCAACTCTTGGAGCGGTGCGTCGAATACGCAAAAGATCCTCCCCCGGAAGGGTGGGATGGCGTAGAAGTGATGAAGACAAAGTGAACTGGATGCTACGGGGGACAATAGTGATGCTTCGCCCTAGGTACGTAACTGTCATTTTCCTGGTTCATTTTTTGAGTCTTCTCCATTCCCAAGAGCGTACATTTACAGTCCTACTTTTACCCCCTAAACCGATTACGCAAGCGGAAGATACCTTGGCATACCTTCCCGTTCTCTATCGATCGTTGGAAGAACAGTTAACTTCTCAGAAGTTCGAAGTATTTCCCAGGGAGCATCTACAGTCTAGTGTAGAGTATCAAGCCATCCAGGGAGAAACCTTCCTGCCCGCAGAACGGGTAGTACCCATTGGACGAGCCCTGAACGCCAACATTGTGGTGGCCACGATATACGGGCTGGAAGGGAACCGGATGTTTATTCACATCAAGGGATTCGACGTACGAACCTCTCGACTCGCTGCCGCTGTTTCCGAAACAGGGTTTGCGGGGTTGGCCGGGTTTGCCTTGAGCGAGCAATCGGCCCTTCGGTTTGCCGAAAGTTTATCCAAATATCGGGAACAGTATGACCCAAATGAACCTATTACCCTAGAAGCAATTGTCTCCCTCGTCTTTCAATCAAAGGATGAAGGAATGTTGATCAGTCTCGATGGCCGGGAGCCAGCAGGTAGAATCGTACAGGGAGAGTTGGAAGTTCCCTACGTTCCCTTCAAGGTGGGCAGCACGATCTTGGTGCGCAAAGAAAAGGATGGATACTATCCCGAGGTGGAACGAGTCGCCCTGTATCCTGGCGAAAATCGAATCCTACTTAAACCCTTACAGAAGATGTTCAAGAACGAAGTAGGGGTAGGCTGGACATTGGGCGAGTCCTTGGGAGCGGCAGTGGAGTACCGTCGGTATCTAGAGCCGGATTACCTGTTTTTTTCGATCACAGAACGCCTATACTTTCAGTACGATTCCCTTTCCGGGAGTCATCCGGTCTTCCATAACGATGTTTCCCTCTCCATGGGCGGGTATCTATTTAGTCCTTACAAAGACCGTTTCCGTATCGGATGCTCGTTGGGTGTGGGGGTAGTGATCACCTCCTTTACCGTTTCGGATATGCCCGTGTATACGGATTATTATCTAAATTTGGGAAGCCCTTTCCTCGAATTGAACTATAACCCATGGACGGTATTCCTCATCCTGAGGGTCCAGTATGGATTGGGGATGGGGAACGATTTTCTTGGACGTGGGTTCTTCACCATTCAGCAGGGGGGAGTGCCTATCACCATAGGAGTACGTAGAAAATGGTAGGGCGATCCATAGGCCGAGCCAAATGGAAGGGACTTCTGCTTCCAATCCTTTTCGTATTTTTACTACATCTAGGATCCTGCCAGGGATACTTTTCCTCCACCATCTATCCAGCCTATCTCCAGCGAGCAGACAAGGTGATCCATCTGTCGGATTTTCCGGAAATTGCCAACGTTTTACAGGGGAAATCCTTTCAGGCTCGGCTTCGATCCTTTTCAATCGGTAATACCCAATACGTGGCTATACAAGTTCTATTCAAAGAAAAGGCTCTGGATGATCTCCTGATCCTTCTGACAGAGGATCTTCGATACAAGAAGATATATAACCGTTCCACTTTCGAGCTGCCTTTCGGGTACAAGTTCGGAAACCTTTTCAGTGAAGGGTATGGGGACCGTATTTTAATCGGATTCGAGTATGCAGGTGACAACCCAACGCTACGATCGAAACTGGTAGCCTTCGATCCCACCGAAAAGGAACTACCCATCATACAAACCGATGCCGATGGGGTTTGTGTGTCCTTTCAGGGAGGCATTCCAACCCAAGATTCTGGTGGGGGCACCTGGATCGTACAGGCGTTCAATAACAACAGCATAAATTTCACTCTTCTGCCCTCTACCTATGTTCCTCCCACTCCCACACCTCCTGCTTCGGGAACGAATGTACCGGTTTTCTCCTACAATCCCCCCATGTTCACTTTATCCCAGTACGTGAAGGATCCTATAAGAAATCAGGCTGTTCTTTTAATTCGCTCGGTCTACCAGGACGATGGAAGAGGATGGGTGATCTATAGACTCCCCATTGGTGCACCTGTTGCCAGCACTGCCCTCATATCCGACTCTTATTTCCCGAGTCCTTACGGTACGTTTAGAATGGACGAAATCTTCCGGGATGATCTTTTCTTCTATACGGTAGATGGAATCGTGCGGTTGAGCGATAAAGGCGCATGGTCGTTATTTCCTTACAAATGGGATCCCGTATTGATGAGTTTGACGATATCCTCTTCCGATGTTGAAGGGCCGGTGATCCGCATCGAAAAATCCCAGGTTTTCCATTTCACCGTGGATGGAAGATGGTTTTATGTATTCGATACAGAAAACCTGCGAGTAACTAGAGCGCGAACATGGTGGTAGGAAGTATGGGAATGAATAGACCAGCATGGAAACCATCCCTCATGGTAGGACTTCTATCCATCTTAAGTCTTTTCTTTCTTACTTTGGAGAGAGGGTGGGCTGAACAGGAAGGGACGAGTGAAGAACCTTCCTATCCAGTACGGAAGGTGATGGTGTTCTTCCGTACCGAAGGGATGGGTTCGGAGGAATCTACCATTTTCTACGACTCGTTGGTGATCTATCTGCAAGGGAATCCCTACAATAAACGGATCGTAGAAGGTTTGCCCATCATGGGACCAGATTCCTTGAACGATCGAGCAAGCGTATCTTATCGACGGGCATGTGATTCCTGGATCATGGTGCAGGTTAAGAAAAAGGCGGAGGAAATAGAGGTAAGTTATCAAATGTACGACATCCCGTATGAATCCTACCGCGCCGAAGCGAGCTTTTCCACTGAATTCCCCTCTGCCCGCGACCGTTCAACCTTTTTTTGGAAACCCATTCGGGATGCCCTTCGAGAACTGCCTGCCCTTCCGAAGGATCCAGTGTTTACCCTCCGAGGAGTCCCCGGTACGAAGGTAGTGGGATTGCCGGGAGGAGTCAAAGAATTGAATGCGGAAGGAGTTGCGACCTTTTCCGCTTCTACTCCGGCTACCTATACGTTTAGAGCAGAGAAGCTTGGATACGAGCCCCTCGAACAACAGGTATTACTGAAGGAAAAGGGTGGAGATATCGTTCTTGTTCAGAGGAGAGGAGCTTTGGTCAATTTGGATTTTTCCCTCTGGAATGGTCAATTCCCCGCCTTTTACATAGGGTTATTCCCCATACCCAATTCACTTTTCATTAAATTCGGCCTTACCAGCTTCTTCTCTGGGATCGGACCATTCTTGGTAAACGATTCCAAGTTCGAGCCTTTTGTCTCCTATCCTTTAATGACAATAGACTTCCAAATGGGTGGATACTTAAGTTCAGCCGATGCAACGGTTCGGGTTTACGTGGGAGCAGGGGTATTCATACGAGTGTTCTATTCGGATCTACGGACGATGTTGGATCCTGTATTGCCTTTTGGGGGGTATCCATTGATTGGGCTGGAGTATGCTCCCAAGAAAGGAAACAGCGTATTTCTCGAATATACGCCAAGAATTCTCTTTCTGGATGCCCAAACCGCTGGCAGTGTATCGATTGGTTCGTACCTTCAAACGTCTTTTTTCAAAGATAGTTTGATCAGTGGTACAGCGGTGGAGGATTGGTTCTGGTTGGAGTTGATCTCGTTTCGGTTGGGATACAGGGTGCGATTATGAGACAGAGCCTGCCATTAAAATATATCTCCTTCTTAAATAAGACGTTAATTGGGAAGGGTGTGCAAACTAAGGAGCTCTCCATTCGAATAGGTTTTTGGATGACTACTATCTTGGTACAGGCGGCTTTGACTCTCGCGGGATGTTTTGCTCCCACTTTCAACGAAGGAGTCTCCCTGGCAAGTCTTTCGAAACCAACGTTGACCTATCTACATTCGGTTTCTACCAGTCGTATTTCTATCCCTACGAACCAGATGTACTATTATCCGGTACCTATTAATAAAATTGGCGGTTTCCTAGGGATTCGTATCGAGGATTACCCCAAACTCTACTATCTGAAGGGCTCTTCCCTCAAAGGACCGATCGAAGGGGGGGATACGATTCCCACACTCCCTGGCTTAGAATTCGTCTACGGCCTAGTGTTCGGTAATTATGCAACTATGCCTATGTTGATCCTACACTTCCCCTCCTTGTCCGCTCCGTCTCTGGGAGCAACAGACCTTTTACTGTTTTCCTACGATGTGACCTCTTCTTCCCTTCAAGGCCCCTCCGTAACGCAAAAAAGTCTATCCGATCTAGCCGTTTCCCTTTATTTTAGTATCACTGATCCCAGCGTCACGGTGAACGATCTACACCTGTTAGGTCTCCAGTTACGGGCATCCATGACAGAAACTGAGGTGTATATCGATACCTTCATTCTCCAGAAGTCAGCCAATCGGTACTACGAGCTTTCCTTTAGAATGAATACCGCGGGTACAGTAGTGTTCGACTCGAACCTAGTTTCCAGTCGAAACAGTAATTATACATACCTGCAATTTACCAATCCTTCTCCCTTCTCCGATTCCATGGTAGGGAGATATTTATTTTCTCCTGCATCTAAAAAGAGTTATATGCAGATCTACCAGCAAGGGCTTTATAGGACCTTTTTCTGGGATGATGAAGGTACTCCCAAAGAAATTTCTCTAAAGGGCAGGATATCTTCCGTTTTATCCTCAGGGAATCTAGTATGTAACGATGGTAGTTACGGAATGGTCTATAGCCCAGAAGGGCGATTCCTGTTCAAGTTTGGCTTAGGGACTCTATCCATACCGTATGAGCTCTACCCGAGTGGAACCCCTACCCTTATGTTTATTGAACCCATAGATCAACGGGACGAAAGGGGACAACTTTTCTACGAAACATACACATTGCCTACCGCCGATTTATCCAAGCTAGAAGAGTAGGTTGAGTAGATTAATCCAGTAGCGTACGTAAGGTCTTGAGGAAGTCTACTACCGTCTCTTCCTCTTTTCGGACAGAGATAAGGGAATTGATGAATCTGGTTCGTTCGGATTTGGTGGAATACGCAGAAAGTTGATACACAATGTCTGCAGCCTCCATGTACGCAGCATTTCTACCAGCAGTTTGGAAAGCACGATCGTACTGTTTGATCCGGAGGTCGAACCCTGGGAAAGACTTTCGGATTTGTTCTGAAGCGAGGAAGGCATCGAGGTATAGTTTGGTTTCCACCAAGCCCGAAGAGCCTTTGGTTTTTAAAAGAGTGTCCTCCTTTGATGTATACTCTCTATAGGAAGCTTTAACTTCGTTGTATTCCCTTTCGATTGCCTCTAACCGTTTTAGTTGTTCCAGGGTAGATTGGGGAATTACCCCACCTTGAGCGGTAGTGGCCAACTGGGCATTCTGTCTGCGAAGTTCCGCAATTTCCTGCTCTAGGGACGCTATCCTTGCCTGATACGCTCGCTCTAATGAGGTTTTTTCCTGAGTATGTTGGTTCTTTAAGGCTTCCATCTGCTGGTTGAACTCAGCACGACTGCCCGAAGTTTCCCGAAGCTGTTGTAAAGACGCCTCGAGGGCACTTTTTTCCTGTTGAAGGGTATTGATATTCCCTTCGAGTTGAGTAATCCGGGTAGCCATCTGGGAAGTCTGTCCATCGAAAGCCTTTCGGATTCCCTCTATTGCCTGAGGCACTTGGGCACTCTGTGGATACCTCTGAAGAAGATTCAGGTAACTAGCAACAGCTTGGGAGTATCTTCCCTCGTTCAGAGAACGATTCCCCTCGGTAAGAATAGCTGCCGCATCTAGAGTTGCAAGGCGCTTTTGCTCTGCTAAAAGGAGTTCATACCCGGACTTTTGCACGTTGGTGACCGTTCGATCCAGTCGATCTCGATCAATGGGGAGAAAAGAGAAGGCTCGGGTATAGGCGTTAATCGCATTTCGATATGCGCCCTGTTTGAAGGCCTCTTCTGCTTCACTCAAGGCTTGTTCTATGGATTGTTTACGAGCAGCTTCCTCTTGCTTCTGTTTAGTAAGGAAATACTGATGGGCGGTGAGTACTTCGGGGACTTTCCCAAGGGCTTGGGTATACGCTTGCCCCGCAGCTTGAGGGTTCCCGGCGGTAATGGCCTGCTGCGCCTGGGAAACGAGAACCCTAATATCCTCTACTAACGCTCCTGCCTTTAGTACTTCAGAAATGGCTGTAGTTTCCCTCTGTCTCCGTAGACTTCCTTCGATCAACACCGAGAGAGCTTCTACGGTTAGAAGGTCTATTTCCCTTCGTTGTTGCATGCCGGAAAGACGTTGGATGGATTCGTCGTTCAAATAGGTTCGCAGGTTACCCAGGAGTTCCTTTGCTCGATCCAGATTGCCTTCTCCAATGGCTCCCCGAATAGAGGTAAAGTATCCCATGATTTGATTTTCTACCAGCTGTAGTTTTTCTCGTTGGTCCTGTAGGCTTTTTATTTCAGCTTCTGCTTTTGAAAGTTCCGTTTTGCTCCGTGCTTTTTCCTGTTCCAGAGCTTTGGTGCGTTCTTCTAGTTGGGCTTGTAGGGAGGCTTCCCGTTTTCGGGATTCTTCTAGAATTCGTTCTCGTTCGGCAGTTAGGGTAGATAGATTTCGCTGGAAATCGTTCTGCAATTTTGCAAGATCTGCTTCCATCTTAGCCCGTTCTGCCTCTGCTTGCCTACGATACGCTTCTAGTTGGGTATTGAACTGGGCATTCTTTTCTTGTTCAAGCTTTTTTAATCGTTCTTCGATAGCTGCAGCGGATAATCCCTGAGCGTTCAGTCGTTTTCTCTCTTCAGCCAACTCGTTTTCCAATGCTTTCCGGAGTTCTTCTTCCCGTTGTTTGATCTTCGCGTTCATGTTGGCTGCTAATTCGGTTCGTTCTTTATCAATTTCTTTTAACTTGGATTGAATGGAATTGATTTCCTGTTCTTTCCTCTTGAGTTGCTCCTCTGTCTCTTTCTTTATTTCTTGGATTAACTTCGCTTCTGCTGTCTTTAGTGTTCCTTGTTCTCCCCGCAACTCAGACTCGCTCTGTTTGAAAAAAGCCGAAAGGAGGAGGAATCCGATGGCAAGAATGGCCAACGCACTCAGGTTCACCAGAAAGGGGAAAAAGTACCCTCTCTTGGGGGCTTTTACGGCAAGAATTTCAGGAGAGATGGTGAGTCTATTTTGCTTTGCGATCTGTTCGATCTTGGCAAGGATTTCTTTTTGATCCTCTTCAGAAATACCAGAATTGGTATCGAATACGATTTCCTCAGGTGGATTTACCACTGTAGGAGTTCCCCCCCCGTGGGATCGAACCTTCTTTGCCTTTTTCAATAGACTCATACTCTTATCCTATCGCTTACCCGTTTCCACATCTGGAATGTACAGTCGTACATCCTGCAGGATAAAATCAGGATTGGGAATCCCGTTTTCCTCGGCAATTTTTTTATAGAGCCATGGATTGCGATAAAAAGACCGGGCTAGATTCCAAAGGTTGTCCCCCTTCACGGTAGAGTACCATACCCCTACGCTGGCAGGTTTTTGTACTTGAGAGGCTTCGGGTTTTTCTTCAGGTTTGGGGGCAGATGGAGTAGGAGAGATCGTAGTCTGTGCAGGGGCTACGGCGGAGGCCTTTGATGGTTCAGGGGAGGTAGTACGGAAGATAAGAACATATCCTAAGATGAAGATTGCAATGATCGCAAGAACTCCTGCCAGGATGAGAAGATAGTTCCTGCGTTTCTTTTTTTCGTTCTCTTCCGTAACGTAAGAATTGAAGTAAAGCTCTTTACTCCCGTTTGAATTGATCTCTTCCGTGCTCTCGGATTCTTTTATCGTGAAATCGCTTGCTGCGAACTCTTCGGCAGACACATGAGGTTCATCCAACCGAACGATTAAACTTTGTTCTTCGGTTTGTATGTTCGGGGAGTCTATCTTCGCTTTGGATATTAGGTTCCCCTCTGTATCCATACCAAGAAGTAGTTCAATGTCCGGTTCGCCTTGTTTGGAAGGGGGAACATGTTCGATTCGAAGACGCCCTACATGCTCGGCAGCTTCCATCTGTTCCCCTTTGCCCCGATAGAGATCGATGTGAACCTGTGGTTGATCATCCCGCACAGTTGTAAGGATCACCCGTTTCTTTGTTTTTTCATTTTCCTGTAAAATGGGAAACAATTTCCCATCCGCCGTTTTTATTCCTATCATACTTATATAATCGACATTAATTGTACTACTTCAAAAGGTTCTTCGCAAGCTTTTAGGCGAGATTCTAAAGAAAGGGCCTTCTAGGAGCTGCTTTCGCGCTTCCAGGAGGCCCGGTGGATCGAGAAGGTATGAAATAGTTATAGGATACCTGACAAGACTTTCGCTTCTAGTTCTTCTTCCGTTTCGGGAGTCGAAGCTTCTTTTCCTTTGTCGGGGTTCCTCTTTGAAGAAAAATCCGGCTTGAACTCGATATGCTCTGCAATGATCTTGATCTTACTATGCGGCTTACCTTCCGTATCCTGCCACCGATCCTGTTTCAACCTTCCCACCACACGCACACCACGGCCTTTGTGTAGATTTTCTTTACAGCTTTCCGCTAATTTCGACCAAGCTTCTATTTCGAAGAATGAGACCTCTTTCTGTGTTTCATTCTCGAACTTATAGAACCGATTGGTTGCTAGGCTGAAAGAGCATACGGGTGTTCCCTTTGGAGTCAAACTAAGCACAGGATCCCGTACCAGATTCCCTTCAACCAGAATTGAGTTAAGACTATTCATGGAAACCTCCTAACGTAGTGTTTACTACAGATAACAGTATAGAGAATCGGGCTGCTTCAATTTTAGAGGGAAAAAATTTATTGCGATTTTAAAGATTTCAGGATAATCTGAACCAAGGTACTCGGCATGATGCAGACAGGTGCTCCAACCCGAAAGAGGTTTTTCATCTTTTGTTTGTCAATATGTCTTGTGACTGTATTCAGCTCTTGTTTTTTATTAAACCCTGCAGTTCCGAATCTTCCCACAGCTGTCTGGGGAGTACTCGACCTACGAGGGGTAGATTTTCATTCCATCGAAACCCTCCCAATAGCAGGGGAGTTGGAGTTCTACTGGCATTCATGGGAAGTGAAAGGGGATCCGGTATACCTATGGGGCCCGCGGGGATGGCGGGTACAATTCCCCGAGGAGTCCCCCTCCAATTTTAGATTCGGTGGATATGGTACATATCGATTCATTGTGCTGTTACCGAGTACGGTAGGCGAAATAGGCCTTTACCTTCCATACCAGTATTCCGCCTACACGTTATGGATCGATGGTCGGCAAGTAGCATCGAATGGCAGGGTAGGTTCCTCTCCTGATTCCTATAGGGGAGATTGGAAACCCCAAATGATTCGAGTTCCGGTTCGAAAATCAACTATGGAGTTTGTGTTACAGGTTTCCGACTACTCAATGAACACAGGTGGCTACTTTTACCCCCTTCGAATTGGATCACCAGAAATTGTAGAGAAACGGTACCAGGTACGGGCGACCTCAGAAGTGATTGCCTTTGGTGTGTTGATGTTTGCGGGTTTGTATTGCTTACTTATGTATTTGGTGGAAAGAAGGGCGCAAACGTTACTCTTCCTTGGCCTGTCGTCGATCCTATTTGCTATTCGAACCATTACCCATGGAGAAATGGTATATACCTCTTTTTTCACGATAGGAATAGAGGGGATCAACAAGATCCGGTATGTCTCCCTGTTCCTCTTGCCTGTAGGGTTATGGGGATTTTTCAGGCAGTCGCATAAGTTCTATACAGTTTCGACTCATCATGTTTTTCCTCAGGAATCACGTTGGCTTCGAGGAGTGGATATTGGGATAGGGATCCTTTCGGGAGGGAGTATTCTATTCACTATTGCGACTCCATCCCGGCTTTTCGTGCCGACTCTCTCGATTTTCCCTCTGTATGTTGGAGTTCTATCAATTGCCATACTCTACCTTCTGATTCGAGAAATCCTGCACCATAACATGCAAGGTTGGATCCTGTTAGTGGGGTTTGTAATACTAGTGACCACAGTCGCGAGGGATCTGCATTTTGCCTCCAATCGATTGTGGGACAACTCTTTCTATAGCCCTTTTGGGTATGTTTTATTCATCCTTTCGCTGTCCATTGTATTGGGAAAGCGATTTTCTTATCTGTTTGAACAACAAAGATTGATCGCGCAAGAACGGGAGGAACAGGCGCAATACCTAGAATCCCTCGTACAGGAAAGAACTCGAGAACTCCAGGAAGCGAACTCTTCTTTAGCCCAGGCTGTACAAGCGGCTAATGCTGCGAATGAAGCAAAAAGTAAGTTTCTTGCCATGATGAGCCATGAGATTCGAACGCCCATGAACGTAGTGGTAGGAATCACGGAATTGATGGAACGGACCCCTTTGAATGCTATGCAAATCGAGTACGTGCAAACCCTACGGACGGCTGCAGAAGGGCTTTTGGTGCTCCTCAATGATGTACTCGATTTAAGTAGGTTGGAAGCAGGAACAATCCGATTGGAAGCCATTGAAACGAACCTTACGTTCCTCATGCAGGAGGTCGTTGGTTTCTTTAGACCGCTAGTGGATAAAAAGGGACTCTATCTAAAGTGTTCCATCGATCCTGAGTGCCCCCAGTGGATCCTCATTGATCCTACCCGATTGAAACAAGTTCTGACAAATCTTATCGGGAATGCAATCAAGTTTACCTCATTAGGAGGCGTTCAGGTAACTGTCCGATCTAAAGACGTCCAAACTGAATCGGGACGTCTGCAGTTGGAGTTCCAGGTGACCGATACGGGAATCGGAATCCCAAAAGAGAAAATCGATTCTATCTTTGAGTCTTTCGTGCAAGCAGACACCTCTATTGCTCGTAGGTTTGGAGGAACAGGGTTAGGGCTAACCATTTCCAAACGTCTGGTCGAACTTATGGGAGGGAATATTCGGGTTTCAAGTACTGAAGGCAAGGGGAGTACCTTTTCTTTTTCTGTCATTGCCCAAAAGATTCCCTATCCAAAACACGAGTCCTCTATTGATGGTACCGAACAAGAAGAAGACTCTTACAGTACCCCCTTAAGGATTTTGATCGTTGAAGACAATGAAATGAATCGAATGGTGGGGGAGGCTATGATCCATAGCCTTGGCTGGGAATGCGTTGTTGCTTCTAATGGATTAGAGGCGATAAAAGTTCTCCAGGGTCAATCCTTTGATCTTGTATTGATGGACGTAGAAATGCCCGAGATGGATGGGATAGAGACAGCTAAAAGAATTCGTGCAGGTGATGCAGGCGAAGCGAACAAAGGGATCCCTATTGTGGCTCTTTCGGCTCATATTCTGCCGGAGATCCGAAAGAGGTCAACTAGTGCTGGAATGAACGGCTACCTAACAAAACCAATTCGGAGAGAAAAACTTTATAAAGTGGTCCATGAAGTATGCCTTTTCAAAGGCAAGACATTGGAACCACAGCCTGGAAAAGGTATTTCCCTAGGAGAATCCAATTTAACGGAAGAGATACTATCCTTGATCGAAAAGTATAATGGAAATCGAGAATTCGTTTGTGACTTATATAGAAGTTTTGCCGAAGATATCACGAATCTTCTACCTCGAATGGAAGAAGCCCTGAAAGGGCAAGACTTTCGCACCTTATCGGAGGGATCTCGTACTCTCCAGAATACTGCGATGGTTCTAGAACGGTACGATCTATCCGAACCCCTTTCCATACTTCAGTCAAGTTCCCAGAAAAGAGATATAGTTGCCTGTGTTAACATTTTTCAGCAGGTAGCTCCTGTTCTCTTGTCTTATCGAGAAAATATCGATCTTTTTTTGAATAGAAAAGAGAAACAACTACTCTCAAAAGGATAAAGGGGACAATGCCCCCTATCCTTTGCTCTTTTATCTCCACGACCGACTTCAAGAATCGGTGCGATACCGTTGGAATAAAAGGCGTTTATCTTTTGATCAATGCTACTAGGTGTTGGATCCCTCTGCCCAGGGCATCGGCAACCTTTTGCCCGGGAGCCGAAAGACCGAAACAATCCAAACAGAATAGGTCGTTTCTGTCCAGGACAAAGCCATCCCATCCCAGGGGACTACCTAGTTCTGCCACGATAGTACGTATACCAGATGGGAGGATTTTATTCCGAAACTCCTTTTCTTGGTTCAGAAACTGTTCCCTGCATACCATCGAAACGATCCGGATATTTTGAATACCTGCTTGCTCAGAGGCTTTCAAAGCTAAAGACACTTCCGAACCTGTAGCAACGATAATTACTTCGGGTTTTCCCGCAGCTTCCTTAACAATATACGCGCCTCGTTTGGCGGTTTCCTGCCATTTGGGATCTGCCTTGGGATAAACTTCAAGGTTTTGCCGGCTAAGTACAAGGGCCGTCGGACCGTCGGTACGGAGGAGAGCCTCTTTCCATGCCCAGGCAGTTTCTTCCGCATCTCCGGGGCGGAATACTCTCAGATTAGGGATACTTCTAAGGGAGGCTAGTTGTTCGATTGGTTCGTGGGTTGGGCCATCTTCCCCCACAAAGATGGAGTCATGGGTGAAGATATAAATCACCGGTTGTTTCATGAGAGCCGCTAAGCGAATCGCAGGTTTCATGTAATCGGAAAACACTAAGAAGGTAGCACAGAACGGTCTGAGTCCCCCATATAAACTCATTCCATTCACAATACCACCCATGGCATGTTCCCGTACTCCAAAGTGCAAAGTTCTTCCTTTGGGATTCGTCTTACTGAAGTCCCCAAACTCAGGCATGGACGTATTATTGGAAGGGGCTAAATCAGCCGATCCTCCCACCAAGTTTGGTATCTGTTTCGCAATGGCTTGTAAACATTTTCCGCTGGCAGATCGGGTGGCAATCGTATCTCCTATCTTAAAGGAGGGAATCTGGAGAGATTGGTATAGGTCTAGCGTTTGAGCCATCCAGCGGTCCCATTCTTTCCGAAGCTCCGGGTTCGCCTTACTCCAATTCGAGAAAAGGTTTTCCCACTCTTTATATGCTTTTTCGAATTGAGTTGCTCGTTTTTTGAAGTATGCAACTGCATCCGGATGGATAAAGAACTCCGCATCTTCCGGTACACCCATGGCGCGTTTGGCTGCCCGTACCTCTTCTACTCCCAGGGGGGCCCCGTGTACTTCGTGGGAACCTTGTTTATTGGGAGCTCCTTTCCCAATGATGGATTTGAGAATGATGAGGGTGGGTTTTTGGGTTTCAGCTTTGGCTTTGGATACAATATTTGCTATAGCAGGTATATCATACATATCGCCTTGCAGTACTTGCCACCCATACGCTTCGAACCGTTTCCCCACATCTTCGGTAAAGGTGATGTCTGTAGGACCTTCGATGGAGATCCTATTGGAATCATAGAAAACAATCAGTTTACCCAGCCCTAGATGACCAGCCAGGGAGGCAGCTTCCGATGCAATTCCTTCCATCATACAACCATCTCCCGCGAGGGCATAGGTATAATGGTCGATGATCTTGTGGGTATCCGTGTTAAACTTTGCGGCCAGCATCCGCTCGGCAATTGCCATCCCTACCGCGTTAGCGATTCCTTGACCAAGGGGGCCTGTTGTAGTTTCCACACCAGGGGTGTGTCCGTACTCAGGATGACCGGGAGTTCGGGAATGGAGTTGTCGGAAGTTCTTTATATCCTCGAGGGTCAGATCATAGCCAGAAAGATGTAGCAGGGAATAGAGGAACATCGACCCATGCCCTGCAGAAAGGATGAATCGATCCCTGTTGGGCCATGTAGGCACCTTTGGATAGTGTTTGAGGATTTCACCATACAACAAAGCCCCTAGTTCTGCACAACCTAAGGGTAATCCAGGATGACCAGAGTTTGCTTTTTGTATGGCATCCATTGAAAGAGTCCTAACGGACAACGCTACCGCTTGTAGTCCTTTGATATCCATTATGTTTTCCTCCATGGTAAGGAGGATACCGGATTTTTTTTTCTTCGCAAAGGGGAAAGAGAGATAGCGCCGTGATTGGTATTGGGCGTTAACATCCTCCATGAATATGGATGAAGATGTTCCTACAACCGGCGGTTCAATTCTTCCAGGATTTGGGAGAAATCGATATTTTCTGCTTCAAGGAATACAAGAAGGTGATACAGAAGGTCTGCGGCTTCCACGATCGCTTCTTCTCGTTTGCGAGCGAGAATTAGTTCTACCGCTTCTTCCCCCAGCTTCTTACGGATCTTTTCGATCCCAGAATCGAACAGTTGCCCCGTGTAGGATTCTTTAGGTCTACGCGCTTTCCTTTCCTTTATGATTTCCAAAAGGGTTGACAACTGTCCATCTCCGCTTATAGATCCGGAAGGAGAAGGGAGGGGATTTTCATTTTTTTCTTCACTAATCGGATAGGAGGAGATGGAGACTTCGGCATAGAAGTAGGATCCTCGATTTTCGATCCGTTGTAAGATCCCTTCGTTTCCGTTTGGTAGGAGATGATCCGATTCGGGGTGTACGGCCCACAGCGTACCCCGTTCTAGACTTTTTTTGTAGCCCTTTGAATCTGTATAGGCCAGGAAAAGGAATCTGCCCGATTCATCACACACGATCAAAGGACGGTAGTCTTCCTTCATAAGGAAACTCCTTTAGTATACCATTGAAACTCTACCAGGGCATCTGCTCTGGTTGAGGATACAGAGGGATGATCACTTCTAGATTGATTTTACCCTCGTAGTATGCCTTCCCAATAATGATTCCCACGATTCCGTGATTCAGTTGCCCATGAGGTTTCCCAGAATACTCTCCCTGAAAACCGAACGGGTTTGAATGTGCGTTTGCCGAGGCAAGGGCCACTTGATGGATATCTTCCTTTGAGGATACCCCACCGGAAAGTATCACGGGGAGTTTGGAAAGCTCTGCCAACTGAAGTGCTCGTGCAGCATCGGGTCCTTTCAACGTTCCATCCCGATCGATGTTGGTGTAGATGATTCCTAACATTCCCAACTGTTGAGCCCGGAGGGCAGCTTCTGTATCGGCCAATTCTGCCCCTTCCTGCCAGCCAGAAACTCGAACAATTCCCCCCCGCGCATCGATTCCCGCCAGAAACAACCTCCCATATTGATTCACCCATCGGGAAACCGTATCTGGATCTCGTATGAACACGGTTCCGAGCACAAGCCGCTGTACCCCTAGATCTAACAGCTCTCGTACGTCTGCCTCTGTTCGGATTCCTCCACCAACTTCCAACACGCAAGGTACCGCTTGTCGAATCTTTTGAATCCATGGCCGATTGTTCCCCTGGCCTTTCGCCGCATCGAGGTCCACGATATGGATTCGCTTCACTCCCAGCTCGGCAAAATACTTAGCCTGTTCCACGGGATTCCGGGGGTACCGTACCGCAGTCTCATAGTTCCCTTGATGGAGCCGGACGCACGAACCACCTAAAAGATCGATGGCTGGGATGATCACCATGGGGCAACTATAGACATTCGCTTTGTTATTGACAATAGGAAAGGCCCTGGATACCCTCCAGGGACAGAACTGTCATGACCAAAGCGCGAAAGGCAATTCTAGAAACAGTAGAAGGGTCTTTAGTGCCTCTATCTGCCAGCGAGATTCACAAGAGGATAACGCGTCCTATGGATCTTGTCACGGTATATCGGGCATTGAAATACCTGGAGGATCATGGATTCCTGGAATCCTTTAGCTTCACCTGTTCGGAAAAGCGCACGGAGAGGTATTATTACCGAAGGCGGGAACCACATGTGCACTTTTTCCACTGCGAGCAGTGCCATACTTTTCTCGATCTCGGAAAATGTCAGTTGGATACCCAGGTCGTTCGCTTGGAAGCTCAATACGGAGTTCAGATCTCTGCTCATACCCTCTATTTCATGGGAATATGTGCCAGTTGCTTGCGCGCCAGGGGACGTGCTACGGATACAGGCCTATAGGAGCATTAGAACTCACATATCTATCCATAGAAGAGTCGTAGGATGGACATAAATACACTATTTCGGCTGGACGGCCGAGTTGCCCTCGTTACCGGTTCCAGCCAAGGGTTGGGAAAAGTCCTGTCGAAGGGGTTGGCTTCAGCGGGAGCTCGGGTGGTACTGAACGGCCGAGACCCCGCGAAACTCGCCAAAACGGTGGAGGAGTTTCGTTTGGAAGGGTACGACGCTTACGGGTACGCCTTCGACATCACGAAGCGAGAGGAGACCGACCCTGCCATCGAACGGATCGAACGGGAAGTGGGTCCCATCGAGATCCTGGTAAATAACGCGGGGATTCAACGCCGGGCCCCCCTCCATGAGGTGAGCGACGAGACCTGGAACGAGGTTTTGGCCACCAATCTCACCGGCGCTTTCATCGTGAGCCGCAAGGTCGCTCAAGGGATGATCCAGCGGCAACGAGGAAAAATTATCTTTACCTGTTCCCTCATGTCCGAACTGGGCCGTACCACCACGGGTCCCTACACGGCCGCTAAGGGAGGGGTGCGAATGTTGATCCGAGCTATGTGCGTGGATTGGGCCAAGTACAATATCCAGATCAACGGGATCGGACCTGGATATTTCATCACCGAGATGACCCGTCCCTTGGCGGAGAACCCCGAGTTCAACGCCTGGCTCATGGGCCGCACCCCTGCCAAGCGGTGGGGAAACCCAGAGGAACTGATAGGGGCGCTCCTATTACTCGCCAGCGACGCGGGGAACTTCATCAATGGGCAGATCATTTACGTGGATGGGGGGATTTTAGCGGCGTTGTAGGAAGAAAGACAAGGGATAGAGGCAGAAGTGGATGCCTTGACCTTAGCTATATGGTTCAATATTATGATTCTGAACCATAGAATTGAACCATAAAGGAGATACCATGAAATCTATCACCATCCACAATCTGGACGAAGCCTTAGCGAACCGGTTGAAAGAAGAGGCCCGTCGGAGAAAACAGAGCGTCAATCGTACGGTAAAAGAAATCCTATCTCGCGCGTTTGGAAGGGAAGCTTCAGCCATTGATTCCAATTTCGATAAAAAAGGATTTCGAAAATTCCTCGGGTTGTGGACTCTCGAAGAGGGTGAAAGAATCCAGAAAGCCATTGAAGAGTTCGAAGTTGTAGATGATAGAGACTGGAGAGAGAGCCCTCAATGAAAGCCCTCATCGACACAAACGCGTACATAGAACTTTTTTTGGGCAATGCTTCCGTTGCAGAAGTGTTGGAAGATGCGGAGGTAATATACGTTTCCGTAGTGGTGATTGCAGAACTTCTATCTGGATTCAAAGCGGGAAATAAGGAAAAAGAGAACCGTCAGTATCTAAAAGAGTTTCTGCGTCAAGGAGGGAGGACGGTTGTGTTGCCCGTTCTCTACGAGACGGCGGAACGGTTTTCGCTCATTAAAGATGCCCTCCGAAAAAAAGGGCGACCGATTCCCATCAATGACATTTGGATCGCAGCACAATGCATGGAAACCGGGGCTACCTTGATTACTTTCGATAAGCATTTTCGAGATGTGGAAGGGTTATTGATGTGGGAGGGTTCCTAAGGGTGCCCTCGATAACTAGATGTAAGACCTAACCTTTAAACGTGGACATTAAAGGCACTAAAAGAGTAGAAAAACTGAAATTAGCTCTCAAAGTCCTGTGAATATTTCAAGGGTAAGAAGTGTAGGAAAACCTCTTTCTAACGGTGTATACTTCTAACCGGAGGATAGAAAGTGAGAGGTATGCGCCTTTGGCTTGTTAAAGGTAAAGCCGTCCTATTGTTTGCTTTAGTATTGTGTGCTTTGAGCGTTTCCAATGTATTTGCTCAGAGCCGTATTCCCGCTGAAACAGGAAACTATATTCAAACCACTGGGGATCCGGTGAATGGGGATCAGGATCCCTACATGGTAGTGTTCTATGAAGTTCCTGATACCATTACTTCTACCCTCTATTTTGCCATCAATCATCCGGGATGCACAGGAACTGAACCGGACCAGAATACGGGAGGTACCTGGACATACTACTTAGTAGGAGGAAGCGGAACCCTTTCGTCGCCCGTTTCTAGACAAGTCAATTTTGCCAGTTTAGCGGAAGCGACTACGGGAACGGTTCTTGATACCCGCTCCTTTACGAACGAAACAGGATGGTACTACTTCGCCGGAGTTTCTCCAACCCAAGGGGAAAAAATAGGGAACAAGTACTACTTCAAAATAGTAGCCGTTGCTCCGAATGGAAACAAGAATGGGTATCAGTTGGATGTTTCCTTTTCCAATACGGGAACTCCCACAGGTTCCACAGAAATCCGAGCCTTCGCGTATTGCTGGACGTTGGCGTTATTGAACAATGTGGGAACAACCTGGAACCTCTATCCCTTTGTCCCGGATAACGCTACCGGAAACATCGATTACCGGAACTGGGACATGGATAACGATGAATCCCTTGCTGCATGGGATAAAAGTGGCACCTCCCTTGCCCCCTCTCCTACGGTCTCCGGAAATGGTACCACGTGGCCTACCGATATTGCCACGACTAGTTATCCGATTGGAACTGAAACGAACGGAACCTGGCGATTACAGGTCACAGAAAATAATGGGGTCGCCTTCGTCAACACGAGTATGTTCTGGTTTGAAAATGGGGGAACCGTTTTAAGGACTTACGCAGCACCCTACACCCCCCCCGCTCCCTACGCGGTAACCATTACGCCTACTTCGGTAACTGCCCTTACGGGCACAAACCCTTCTTTCAACCTTCAAATCGTGGACTCCAATGGGAATCCTGTTCCCTACGTGCGAAACCTTTACGTCACGGTGAGTGGGTCAGCCACTATCAGCCCAAACAATAATGGAACACCTGCCACGGAACTCCTCGCTACCAACAACGATGGGCTTGCCACTTTCACCGTGACGGACGCGGTGGCGGAGACGGTTACCATCACCGTGTTCTGGGACGGGACGGGCGGGTCCAGCAGTTTCGGGAGCTCCACTTTCACCACCGCCTCGGTCACCTTCCAAGCGGACCTTCCGCCCACGATTTCTAGCGCCTCGAACCTGACCTACTACAGTAATCAGGCCGCTCCCATCAACCTTCCCGTTATTACTATCGCAGATTCCGGTACAGCCAACATCACGGCAGCCAACGACATCCGGATCCGAATCCCCGCTAGCCTACAGGCGGAGTTCCTGACATCGGTTACAACTCCCACCCTTACCGTGGGGGGGGCAGGTGGGGGAGCGGTTTCCGCTACAGTGAGCTATCCTAATTCGAAGACCCTTCTCATCGACGTGACGACAGATTTTGCCGTGACGAACACCCTTACTATTGGGGGTGCTACTCCCTTACAAATCAATGATGCCACCGACGCTCCTTCCTCTGGTCGGTTGGAAATGTCGGTCGACGGGGGTACGACGTGGAGTAGTGTGGATGATAAGCTCATCACCATCCTGGATCCGAACCCTACGTACACCTGGAGCGGCAATACTGACACAGACTGGACAACAGGAAGTAACTGGGCGGGAGGCACCGCTCCTTCCCTCAACAATGGAACGGAAAATATCATCATACCGGGTGGAAGGCCCAATTATCCCTTGCTTCCCAACGCTGACTGGTCCATCAACCAGCTCACCATCGACACAGGAGCTTCCCTTACGATTGGAGCGAACAACCTGACTATCAACGGCACGTTCAGCAATAGTGGAACCCTCATCATTAGCGGCGCAGGCCGGCCGGATAAAAACGACACGGCGAAGGGAACGGTGCGATATACCGTGGCGGGGGGCACGATCACCGATTTTGGGGCGACCGACTACTACAACCTTGAACTAAATGGAGCGGGAGCGTTCACGGCCACTACCGCTATGGTAATAGCCAATGCATTAACTGTAACTAACTCAAATGGGGTGACCTTCCAGAGCACGCTAAGCGCTCCTACAGTGACTCTCACCAACACGACCGCAGGTCAGACGATAGATTTCCAGGGAGCGGTTACGATTACGAGCCTCACCACGGCGGCGCAGGGGTATAACGTGCGGTTTGGGGGAGGAGGGACGATTACGAACGCGGTGACCTTCAGCAACACGGGGAGCTTGGTGATCGCGAATGGGTTGACCTGCACGGGAGGGATCACGAAGACGGTAGGGGCGAAGAGTCTGGCGGGGACTATTAGCGCGACGAACGCGGAGATCGACTTAGGAACAGCGGGTAACATCACCTTGACGGCGAACACCACGTTGAGTAGCGGGACGGGAACCATCACGCTGTTTGATATACCGGGGCCGGCGAACGTCAATTTAGCGTTGAGCGGCTCTGGGACCAATACTCTGGGGGTGGTGAATCTAGGGACGGGGACGCTGGATTTGAGTGGGTTGACGGGGGGAACGACGACGGTGAATGGAGCGCTCACGGCGCAAACCCTCTCTACTCCAGCGGCGGCGGTGAACCTCGCGTTCAACGCGGGAGGGGGAGGACAGAGTTCCACGATCACGAACGCGGTGACTTTTAATAACACGGGCACCCTTACGCTGGGAAACGACGTGGCGGACAGTATTACCTTTACGGGTGGAGTAACGGCGACGGCTCCTTCAAGTGTGAGCGTGGCCGGGACAGTCTCCTCGGGAGGGGGAGCAGGTCAAAATATTAGCCTAGGGGATGGGGACACGCCGGTCACGCTTAATGGGAACACGACCCTCAGCGCGGGCGCGGGGAACATAACCCTTGGGGGAACGGTGAACGCGGACCTCGCGGCTAATAACCGTACCCTAACGTTGAACAGCACGGGCACCACGACGTTAGGGGGAGTGGTAGGGGGAACCCAGGCGCTTCTGAGTATTACCACGAACGCGGGAGGCACCACGCAGATCAACACGACGGGGATCACAACTAGCGGGACACAAACATACAACGATGCGGTAGCGTTAGGGGCGAACACGACTCTTTCGACGACGAACTCGAACGTATCTTTCGCAGGCACGGTGGATGGGGCACAAACGCTCACGATCAGCGTGGGCACAGGGTTGGTGAGTTTTGGGGCGGCTGTTGGAGGGGGAACGGCGCTCGTGAGTGTGTCGGTGACCTCGACGAACGCGGGGGCGAACGCGATCACGATCCGGAGCGTGACCACGACGGGTGGTCAGACCTACACGGGGAACGTGACATTGGGGGCGGCTACAACGCTCACCACCACAGCGAACGGCTCGGTCAGTATCACGGGTACGGTAACTGGTGCCCAAGACCTTACCATCAGCGCGAATGGAACAGGAACGGTGAGTTTCGGGGGGGACGTGACAGTGGGGGCCACGGCGGCAGGAGCGCTTTCGATCACGGCCGCCTCCCTTTCTCTCGGTCTTAACGTGGATATAAGCACCGCCGCGGTGAACGGGAACATTTCCCTCACGGTAGATGGATTGACTTTCGGTGGGACCAACACGATCAACGCGGGAACGGGGACCTTCGTTATCACCCCGCGCACCCCCACATACACGGTGGAGTTTTCGCCGACGGATACCGCCCTTGCTACCGACGTGTACTACAATTCGGCCTTCACGGGAGTAACGGCGGGTGTATTCCGGGTAGGGGCCGCTACCCACACGGGAACGATCTATGTGGCTACGGCCGCGATGACGCCTGCGTATTCCCTCACGGTGCAGAACAATGGGACCCTCGTGGTAGCTGGTTCGTACAACGCTTCAGGGGTGAACGGAAATCTTACCCTGGATTCGGGAGCGGGGGGGATAGCCCTAAACGGGGGAACAATAAACCTGGGAACAGGAACCTTCACGGCACAGGACGCGGTAACACTGGGGGCGAACACAACGATCACGGCCAATGGAGGGATCGCATTCCAGAGTACCATCAACGCGGACAATGCGGCCAATAACCGTACATTGACACTGAATTGCACGGGAGCGGTTACCCTTAGCGGCGCGGTGGGTGCGACGCAGGCCCTCCAGAGTCTTACCTCTGACGCGGTTGGCACCCTCACCTTGCAAGCGGTAACCACCCGGGGAGCCCAAACCTACAACGACGCGACGGTGACTTTGAATGGAACCTTGACGGTAAACACCGCGGGATCTGGTGTTTCCATCCCCAACAACGTGGTGTTGGGCGCCGGAAGCGGGACCATCACCCTCACGGGAACGGACGGGAACAACGACATCACCTTAGGGGCCATAAGCGGGGCGCAGACCCTGAACCTTACGGCCGGAGGCGGAGACATTTCGATAGGCTCCACCGACGGAACCCCCACGGGTCTTACTAGCGCCTCGGCTACCTTCACTACCACAGGATCGGTAACCGTGGCGTCGGGGTCAGCTGTATCCATCACGACGGATCAGATCGCTATAGGGAATACCTTGGGAAACGGGGGAGCAGGCGCTATCACTCTCCAGCCTACTTCAGACGGGGTTACCATCGGTCTGAACGATCCGGCGGGGACCTTCAACCTTACAGCCACAGAGTTGGGTTATCTTACCACAACAGGGACCGTCACAATCGGACGCGCGACCGGAACGGGCGCCATCACCATTGGCGGGTTGGGGAACACGAATCTAAGCGCCACTTCCTATAACCTCGTGCTGGAGGGAAACACGAGTCCCGTTTCTTTCGCTGCCTACACCCTCACCCTTGGGGCGGGTAGAACCCTTTCCTTCTCCAACGGCGGAAACGTCACGGTTACCGCGGGGGCCACCCACGTGAGTATCGGGGGAGC
>Ga0067045_1028761_pt1 | contig 27912 bp, 16 predicted proteins | sample TerdegcTABiofilm_FD_59184 | JGI IMG/M metagenome (GOLD analysis project Ga0067045, IMG submission 59184) | Combined Assembly of (Gp0054472, Gp0054536) Wastewater bioreactor microbial communities from Singapore -Terephthalate degrading...
CTCATGGTGTGTAGTTTGTCCACTTCTCTGTCCCTTTCGTATGGGGACATTTTAACTTTGGTAAAAGGGGACATTTCTACTTTGGCTTAACAATAACACCTGACAGTATTGACACAATTCTGAACTTCCGTTATAAGGCTTGATTATGGCGAAAAAACCGGTTGTTACACTCTTTTTTCTGCTCTTGATCAGCCTGGGTTGCAGTCTTCCCGGGCTTTCTGGTGATGGCATCTCCCTGTTCGCTTCTCCTACTCCCAGCCAGACTCCCACGCTCACGCCCTCTCCAACACCCACACCCACGCCCACCCCATTGCCCGTTGTACGAGTTAAACAGGCCGAAATGTTCCTCTTCGAAGGAAACTTTGAGCGCGCCTTGAGCGAATTTCAAATTGCACACGATTATGCCACTGAGGACGAAACTCGCGCTGGGGCGCTTCTTGGGATTGGGCGCTCTTATCTTCTAAATAGGCAGTACGACCAGGCGCTCTCCTACATAGACCAGGTGATCAATGATTATTCCGATACGGGGGCAATGCCGCTTGCTCAATTCTTTCGAGGTCTAATCCTAATGGATCGGCAAGACTACGCCCAGGCCGCCCAAGCGTTCGGCCAGTACCTCAATTTCAGGCCAGGCTTAATTGACGCCTATGTCCAAGAGCTGCGCGGAGATGCCCTTTCAGGCGCCGGCGACCACACCGGCGCTATAGCAGCTTACGAAGCTGCCATTCAAGCGCCCAAATTGAGCGCTTCAACCGACCTGGAAATCAAAATCGGGAAGGAATACGCCGCTATGGGCGACCACGTGGGCGCAATCCGAAAATTCATGCAGATCTATGAAGCCTCCACCAATGACTATGTGAAAGCACAGGCGAATTTTCTGGCCGGTAAATCCTATCTTGCCATGGGTATTCCCGAACAGGCGCACGCCCGTTTTCAAGATTCCGTTAACAACTTCCCAAGAGCCTATGATTCATACAGCGGCCTGGTTGTTCTTATAGAATCAGGCATTCCCGTAGATGAATTAAATCGCGGCCTGGTAGATTATTTCGCCGGGCAATACGGAGTTGCAGTTGATGCTTTAAGTCGTTACCTGCAAACCAATCCCGACCATAATGGGACAGCTCATTTTTACAAAGGCCTGAGCCACCGCCAAATGGGCGATTTCGAGAACGCTATCAATGAGTGGAATGCACTCATCACCGATCACCCCAATGACCGTTTCTATTCCGCTGCTTTCGATGAGAAAGCATATACGCAATGGGTTTATCTCAACCAGTATGCACAGGCTGCTCAAACACTCATTGAATTTGTCAATCAGAACCCCGCCGCGCCCGAAGCGCCCGAATTTCTTTACGAGGCCGCACGGACGTACGAACGCGGCAACTTACTCAATGAAGCTGCAGCCGCCTGGGAAAGATTGATCAATGATTACCCATCCGCAGAATTGAGCTACCGTGGTCTGTTTCTTGCCGGTATCACACATTACCGGCTTGGGAATTTCCAGCAGGCGCAAGTGGTGTTCCAGCGAGCGTTGGTCCTGGCAATTCAACCCGCAGATCAGGCCGCAGCCCATTTCTGGATCGGAAAAACTCAGGCTGCCGCCAATGATCCGGCCAGCGCACAGGCATCCTGGCAGCAGGCTTCGGTCATCGATCCAGGTACTTTTTACAGCGAGCGCGCCCGCGACAAACTTGCCGGAATCGACCCTTTTAAGACCTCCGGTATCTACAACCTCAACTACAACCTGGAAGAAGAAAGGCGCACGGCAGAAATATGGCTGCGGGCTACGTTTAACATTCCTCCCGAAACAGATTTAAACAATCTGGCAGAACTGGAACAGGATCCCCGGCTCCGTCGGGGTAATGCTTTTTGGGAAGTTGGTCAGTATAGCAGGGCGGCAGCAGAGTTTGAAGCGCTGCGGCAAGACTTGCAATTAGATGCGGTTAACAGCTTCAGATTGTTAGACCATCTGTTAGACCTGGGTTTTTACCAATCTGCCATCTTTACCAGCCGCCAGATCCTCGATCTTGCAAACCTGGATGATAACGGCACCTTTACTGCGCCCGCTTACTACAATCACATCCGTTTTGGTTTATACTTCAAGGAAAACATCCTTCAGGCCGCGCAGCAGGAGAATCTCGATCCCTTGTTTTTATTCTCCATCATCCGGCAGGAGAGCATGTTCCAGGGTTATGCGCTTTCCACAGCCGGAGCGAGAGGTTTGATGCAAATCATTCCAGCCACCGGGCGCGAGATGGCAGCGCAGCTTGGCTGGCCGCAAAATTATACCGACCAGGATCTCTATTTACCCTATGTCAGCATCCGCCTGGGAAGCCACTACCTGGCAAGACAGCGCGATTTATTCAACGGCGATCCTTTTGCCACCCTGGCCGCTTATAACGGAGGGCCAGGAAATGCTGGCGTCTGGCACAGTCTGGCTGCCAGCGATCCAGATTTGTTCGTTGAGGTCGTTCGTGCCAGCGAAACGCGCAAATACATCATGCAGATTTTTGAATTTTTACATATCTACAGGAGATTGTACGAAGTCCAATGAACAAAGAACGCCTGCCAAGAATTCACCGGCGGGCGTTTTGATTTTGTCAATGAAGAACAACCTAAATTAACAAGAGAAGCGGCTCTTCCAGGTAACGTCCGAGTGCCTGCAGGAATTGCGCTGCCTCTGCGCCGTCCGTCACGCGGTGATCTGCCGACAGCGTGGTTTTCATTCGCATACGAGGCTTCACTTCGCCATCCATCACCGCTGGAACCAGTTTCACAGCCCCCACGGCTAAAATGGCTGCTTCTGGCGGGTTGATGATCGCAATAAAATGCTCCACATCGAACATTCCCAGGTTGCTGATGGAAAAAGTGGATCCCTCAATATCCTCCGGCCGGACCTTCCCCTGTCTGGCGCGTCCAACCAGCTCTTTAACCTCGCGCGAAATCAAGCGCAGCGGTTTCAGGTCCGCATTCCGAACAACAACCGTCAATAGTCCCCCTTCGACTGCTACCGCCACACCAATATTTACAGCGCCATGACGGACGATCTCATTTCCTACCAGAGAAGCATTGAGGTTAGGGAACTGGCGCAGGCCAAGCGCAACTGCCTTTATAATGAAATCGTTGACCGATAGCTTCTCGTCCTCTACCAGCAGAGCGTTGATTTGCTGGCGCAATCCCATCACCTTTTCCATGTCATAGTCTTGCGTTACGTAAAAATGAGGGAGGGCTTGTTTCGATTCAACCATCCTACGGCCAATGGCAGCTCGCAAGCGATTAATCGGAACACGCTGGTCGCCAGCAGCGGACACGAACTTTTCACCTGCCAGCGCAGGCAGGGGTGGTAATCCAAGAGATGAAGATTCCGTAACCGCCAGTTTTTGGCCTTCAGCCTTTAATGCCTGCTCGATATCCCTGCGGACGATCCGGCCTTCGGGGCCGCTGCCCTCGATTTTTTCAAGTTCAAGCTGGTTTTCCCTGGCCATCCTCCTGGCGAGGGGAGATGCCCTCAGCAGAGATTTCTCTTTTTCGCTCAAAGCAGCTGCTCCGCTTGTTGTCGCAGATGCCTCTCTCGGTTCTGTTGTCGCTGGTTGGGCGACGGCACGTTCCTGCTGCAGGGAGCCGGTCACAAGGGTCTCTTTTACTTCTTCTCCAGGGGCGGCAATCACTGTGATAGGGCTGCCAACCGGCACAATCGCGCCCTCCTCCACAAGGTGCCTATGAACGATGCCGCTAAAGGCCGATTCAACCTCAACGGTGGCTTTATCTGTTTCGATCTCCGCCAAAACCTCACCTTTCTGAACCGTTTCTCCTTCGGCTTTGACCCAGCGCATCAAGGTGCCTTCGGCCATATCGAAACCCAATTTGGGCATGGTGATTATCTCTGCCATCACATCACCTCTTTTACAGCCAAAACGATGTCCTCTACAGAGGGAATTGCCATCTGTTCCAAAGTCCGGTTGTACGGTAAGGGTACCTCCTTTTGCGCCACCCGCTTGATCGGTGCATCAACATAATCAAAGGCTTCTTCATAAATTCTACTGGCAATTTCCGACCCCACGCCATAAGAACGCCAGCCCTCTTCTACGATCACAGCTCGATTGGTTTTCTTAAAGGACTCAAGCACTGGTTCCATATCTAATGGTCGTAGCGTGCGCAGGTCAATGATTTCCACCTGGATGCCGTCCTGTGCAAGCGTCTCAGCAGCCCGCATTGAGACATCCAACATCTTGCTGTAAGTTATCAAGGTGACATCCCGCCCAGGTCGCTGGACAGTAGATTTTCCAATTGGGATGATGTAGTCGCCTTCGGGGACCTCACCGCGCGTCTGGTATAGGGTAGCGTGTTCGATAAAAAGCACCGGATCATCACTGCGCACAGCCGCTTTCAAGAGCCCCTTTGCATCCGCAGGCGTGCCCGGCGCGACCACTTTCAGGCCAGGGAAATGAGCAAAAATCGCATCAGGCGTTTGAGAATGAGTGGCGCCAAGCTGCCGGCCACCGCCCCCCGTCGTGCGAATCACCAAAGGCAGCGTCATCTGGCCGCCAAACATGTAATGAAACTTGGCCGCTTCGTTGACAATGTGATCCATCGCCACAAACGCAAAATTGATCGTCATCAGTTCCGCGATAGGACGCAGTCCTGTCAGCGCCGCCCCGATTGCCGCGCCAACAATCGCCGATTCTGCAATAGGTGTATCGCGAACACGCTCAGGGCCAAAGTGATCAAAAAAGCCTTTGGTCACAGCATAAGTACCACCCCAAACGCCAACCTCTTCGCCCAGAATAAAGACTTTGGGGTCACGTTCCATTTCTTCCCAAAGGGCTTTTGATATCGCTTCTCGCATGGTCATTCTAGCCATCGTTCTACCCCTTATCCTTCTACGTACACGTGCTTGAACAGTTCTTCTGCATCAGGCTCTGGGCTGGCTTCTGCAAACTCCACCGCTTCTTGGATCGTTTTCTCAACCTCTTGATCAAGAGCGTCTAATGCTTTTTGTGTTGCAATTTTTTGGTCAGTCAGTCTCTTGCGATAGATGCCGATGGGATCGTTTTCTTCCCACCGTCGGACCTCTTCCTGCTTCCGATACCGCTCAGGATCGCCCATGGAATGCCCCCGAAAGCGATAGGTCATCACTTCTAAAAGCTGGGGACCGCTGCCTGACCGGATTTCTTCCAAGACCCGTAACGCAGTCTCTCGGACAGTCAACACATCCATCCCTTCGATCCGCTCATTTTTCATCCCATACCCAATCGCCTTTTGGTTGATTTCCGATACCGCCGAAGCTCGATCAACCGCCGTACCCATACCGTACTGGTTGTTTTCGCAAACCCATAACACGGGCAAGTTCCACACCTTAGCGAGATTTAATGCCTCATGAAAGAAACCGATATTGGTGGCGCCATCGCCAAACATACAGATCGTAACCGCCTGATTGCCCTGATACAAATCCCCCAAAGCAAGACCCGAAGCGATCGGGAGGTGAGCTCCCACAATGGCATGCCCCCCAAAAAAATTCTTTTTCACGTCCGCCAGATGCATGGACCCCCCCTTACCGCGTGAGCAGCCGGTAACTTTTCCCAGCATTTCCGCCAGAATTTCATGGGGAGAAAGCCCGCAGTTAATCGCGACGCCATGATCGCGGTAAGCAGTAATCACCCGGTCTTCAGGGCGGCGGGCAGAGATCAAACCTGTGCTGACCGCTTCCTGACCAATATACAGGTGTAAGAACCCGCCGATTTTTCCCTTTTGATAAAGTTCTGCAGATCTTTCTTCCAAGAGGCGGATGGTGACCATCTGGCGATACAGATCAAGATAATCTTTGCTCTCCATGATACAAAAAGTTCCTCCCCAATTGTTCTGCCTTTCTAAGCGCAGCATTTAGAAATTATGATGATAAATCCAACCGATTATACCAGATTACCTACTGGACTCTTTCTATGCACACAACCTTGTGTGAGCCTGCCGCGACCACACAAGTTGTATAAAAAGTTCTCATGATCATTAGTGTATTCGATCATCCAAACAGGCCACAAGAGTTTAAAAAAGTGCGGGGCTGCCAGGAGAAATTCTCGGCAGCCCCGTAAAAATCATCGTTTTACAGGGTTATGCGGCTAGTTGGCGTACTTCAACGCGGCGTGGGCTGCAGCCAAACGGGCAATCGGGACACGGAATGGGGAACAACTGACATAGTTGTTGCCAACCAGGTGACAAAATTCGATCGATTCCGGGTCGCCGCCATGCTCACCACAAATTCCGACTTCCAAATCCACGCGTACGCTACGGCCGTCTTTGACGGCAATATCCATCAACCGCCCCACGCCATCCCGGTCAATCGTCTGGAACGGATTTTTAGGTAGAATGCCGTCTTCTACATATTTGACCAGAAAGTTTCGTTCGGCATCGTCACGGCTGTAACCGAAAGTCATTTGGGTAAGGTCATTGGTGCCAAAGGAGAAGAATTCAGCGATTTCGGCGATCTCTGCTGCTGTTACTGCGGCGCGCGGGATCTCGATCATCGTCCCAAATTTATATGGGAAGGAAACCTTCTTCGCCTCCATGACCTCTTTGGCAATTTTCTCCAAACCGGGCTGGATCAATTTCAACTCATTGACGTGCCCGGTTAGTGGAATCATCACTTCCGGTTTGGCTTTAATGCCCTTGAGCGTCACATTTGCAGCAGCTTCAAAGATGGCGCGCACCTGCATTTCAACAATTTCGGGCATCATGATGCTCAAACGGATGCCGCGCAGCCCCATCATTGGGTTGCTTTCATGCAGGCTGCGGACAGTCTTGAGTAGCTCTTCTTTCTCCGCCAGGCCCTTGGTCTCGCCCTTAACTCGCATGGTAATCACCTCTTCCAACAAGGCTTCTTCCGAAGGGAGGAACTCATGCAGAGGTGGGTCAATCAAACGGATGATGACCGGATAGCCGTCCATAGCTTCGAACAGCCCTTCGAAATCCGACCGCTGGTGAGGAAGCAATTCATCCAGCGCTACTTTGCGATCCTGGCTGTTCTTTGCCAGGATCATGCGCTGTACGGTGGGCAGCCGTTCCGGTTCAAAGAACATATGCTCAGTGCGGCACAATCCAATGCCAACCGCGCCGTATGTCCGTGCCCGGCGTGCGTCCTTGGGATAATCGGCGTTTGCCCAGACCTGCAAACCACGCGTCGGCCAGCCATCTGGCGCCTTGCGAATGCCAGGGCGGGCGCAAATCTCATCTGCCCATTCCAAAAGGGTCATCAGTTCTTTCTGCTCTTCCAGGTTCGGAACCGTCAATTTCAGTTTGCCCAGGAAGACCTCGCCGGTCGTCCCATCTACTGAAATCCACTCGCCTTCTTTGACAATCTGGTCGCCAACGCTCATGGTGCGTCTTTCCAGGTCAATTTTGATGCTGGAAGCGCCGACCACACAGGGAACGCCAAACTGCCGGGCGACAACCGCTGCATGAGAGGTCGCGCCGCCTTCACTGGTCAGGATGCCCTTGGCAGCCAGCATGCCATGCACATCATCCGGCTTGGTGAAAGGCCGCACCATAATGACATCTTGCTTTTCTTCCTTCGCCATTCTCTCGGCGGTATCTGCGTCGAAATAAATCTGGCCCACTGCTGCGCCCGGCGACGCATTCACACCAGAAGCGTATAGACGCCCTTCTTTGCGAGCTTTTTTCTGATCCTCAACATCAAACTGAGGATGCAACAAAGTATCCACCTGGCTAGGGGTAACACGCTTTACTGCTTCATCCTTACTAATCAAGCCTTCATTGACCATGTCAACTGCAATTTTAACGGCGGCTGGCGCCGTCCGTTTACCATTGCGTGTTTGCAGCATCCACAGCCGGCCGCGTTCGATGGTAAACTCAACATCCTGCATGTCACGATAATGCTTTTCCAGTTTGTTGACGATATCCATAAACTGGTGATAGGCTTCTGGCAATTCGTTGACCAGGTTTTCGATCTTTTCCGTGTTGCGGATGCCAGCCACCACATCTTCGCCCTGGGCGTTCAAGAGGTAATCGCCGTACATCTTCCGTTCCCCGGTCGCCGGATTGCGTGTGAAGTTAACACCGGTGCCCGAATCATTCCCCATGTTTCCAAACACCATCGTCTGAATGTTGACAGCCGTTCCCAAGTCATCCGGGATACCTTCAGCCCGGCGGTAATCCACGGCGCGCTTGCCATTCCAGGACTTAAAAACAGCCTCGGTGGCCAATCGCAGCTGCACGAATGGGTCTTGTGGGAATTCAGAGCCGATTTCTTTCTTAACCACTTCTTTGAACAATCCAGTCAGTTCTTTCAACTGCGCAGCGCTCAAATCGGTGTCCAGTTTTGCGCCATATTTTGCTTTGTGCGCTTCCAAAACATCTTCAAAAGCTTCATCAGGCAGTTCCATTACCACCGACCCAAACATCTGGATCAGGCGGCGGTAAGAATCCCAGACAAACCGCTCATTGTTGGTCAACCGGATCATACCCTCGGCAGTGACATCATTCAATCCAATGTTCAAGACAGTATCCATCATGCCGGGCATGGAAAATTTTGCGCCAGATCGGCAGGAGACCAGCAGAGGATTGCTTGCATCACCGAACTTCTTGCCAGCGGCTACTTCAACAGCCTTCAGCGCCTCCATCATCTGTTCCCACAGACCTTCTGGGAATTTGCCGGTTTTTTGATATTCATTACAGGCTTCTGTTGTTACTGTAAAACCAGGCGGGACAGGAACACCAATCCTAACCATCTCAGCCAGATTGGCACCTTTCCCCCCCAGCAATCCACGAACTCGATCCCAGTCGCCCCCTACATAGGTCTGAGCCTGATCAAGTTCATTGAATAAATAAACCCACTTCTTTTGTGCCATGTTTCCTCCAAAAATAAATTGATGGTTCAATCCCTGTGATGTGCAGGGGTTAAGTCAGAATCGCAAACTAGAGAATTCTACCATGAAAAAAAAAGATGGCAGAATTTATCGGTAGAAGGGAGTGGCTAAATTTCTGGATTAGAATAGAGGAATGAAAAGCTGTCCGAAATGCCAACAAACGAAACGCCAGAACAAGGCTGGTCGAACGGAATCTGGTGCACAAAGGTATCGCTGCATGCATTGTGGGTATAAATACACTCCAGAGCCTAAACCGAGAGGCTATCCAGAGGAAATGCGCAAGCAAGCCGTGCAGATGTATGTAGATGGCATCAACTTGCGCAGGATCGCCCGCCATTTTGGAATTCACCACCGCACAGTATCATTGTGGGTGCAAGCCAGCGCTGCCAGTCTGCCTGAAGCGCCAGTTCCCAGCGAAGTGAAGACCGCCGAGATGGATGAATTGTTCACCTTTATCGGGAACAAAAAAACAGGATCTACATCTTGACGATCGTGGACCGGCAAACCCGTTGTTATTTGGGCTGGAAAGTAGTGTGGGAGCGCACTCAGCCAGCTATTCAAGGGATGGTGGACGATGCGCCCAAGGCCAAGCAGTATTACAGTGATGCATTTGATGCCTATGACCGCTTGTGGTATCACTTTGGCAGATATGAAGTTTCTGATGGCAAAACCGATACCTACACGGTGGAAGGAAACAACGCCGAGCTGCGTCATTACCTGGCTCGACTGGCCAGATCGTCGCGCTGTTTCTCGCGTTGCCCTTACGCACTTGAGTGCGCCTTGCGTGTATTTATCTACTGCTACAACAGGCGTCAACTCTACAAGCAACTGTACCCTGCCTATCCAGCCCATGTGAGGGATTTCCTTGATCCACTATTTTAGCCACTCTCGAGTCCAAAAAGGTTGGTTGATTCACGGTATTTTGTGATATAATCTTTTTTTGCGTATTCTATGTTTTTATGATGAACCAACAAAAGCATGGGTTTTCCCGATGCTCTTGGTTTTTGTTGTTTTTTGTAATGGCAGAGGAGGCAATTCGTGGAAACTAAAGGCCTGGTTGCACTAAGAATTAATCTCGCCTCACCAGAAACGATCCGGAGTTGGTCGTATGGAGAGGTTCTAAAACCTGAGACGATTAATTATCGCCGTCTTCGCCCTGAAAAAGATGGGCTATTTTGTGAGGCAATCTTTGGACCGACACGGGATTGGCAATGTTATTGCGGTAAATACAAAAACCCTCGATACAAAGGGATTGTCTGTGATAAGTGCGGTGTCGAAGTAACCCGTTCTTCCGTGCGCCGTGAACGGATGGGGCATATTGACCTGGCAACGCCGGTTGCTCATATCTGGTACACCCGCCGGATTCCCTCCTATCTGGGTCTGTTGTTGGATATTTCACGCCGGAACCTGGACCGGGTTTTATACTTTGCACAATATATCGTTACTTATGTAGATGAAGACGCCCGGCAGAAAGCCCTGCGGCGGCTTGAAGATGAGATCAGCGTTTCTGAACGTGAAGTTGCTGCACAGATCAACGCGAAGATACTCGAGGTCAAACAAGCGCGTGATAAGAAAATTAATGAGCTTCAGCAGCAGCGCAATGAGCTTCAATCTCGATCGGATGAACAGATTGCTACCCGCTTAGAACCGGTTATTCAAGAGGGACAGCGGCTTGAGAAGATGCTGCAAGAGAGCCTGGGTAAAACATTGAACGCCGAGGTTGTGTTTGCAGCGGCCAACCAGGTTATTGCCGAAAAAGGAATTACGATCAATTCTCAGCATATCACCAGAGTTCAAAAGGTTGTTAAAGAACGGTTGGATGAATTGGAGAGCGAGTTCAAGGAAGAGCTCCAGCGCGATCTTGCCCAAATTGACCAGATTAAGGCCCAAGTGCGCGCAGAAGCTGATGAACAGATGGAAACTCTCCGCAACCAGCTTGAAGACCAGTCTACCGAGTCGCAAAATCAGAATTCTCGTTTGCGTGATGAGCTTCAAGAACTCCGACCTTTCATTTTCTTGAGTGAAAATCGGTACAGAGAATTGAAATCGCGCTGGGGTCAGGTGTTCCGTGCTGATATGGGCGCAGAAGCCTTCTACGACATTCTGCGCCGTCTTGACCTTGAAAAACTGGCTGAAGAGCTGTGGAATGAAGTCAGAACTTCTAAGAGCAAACAGAAGCGTAAGAAAGCTACGACCCGGTTAAAAGTAGTGGAGGCGTTTCGGCGCTCTGGCAACCGTCCCGAGTGGATGATTTTGACTGTGCTGCCTGTGATCCCGCCCGACCTGCGCCCGATGGTTCAACTGGATGGCGGTAGATTTGCAACCTCTGATCTTAATGATCTCTACCGGCGCGTCATCAACCGTAATAACCGTTTGAAAAGATTGCTTGAACTGGGCGCTCCTGACGTTATCGTTCGAAATGAAAAGCGTATGCTTCAGGAAGCGGTTGATTCACTCATTGATAATTCACAGCGCGGGAAAGCTCTCTCTCGACGGGGCCGACGTGAACTTCGATCGTTGAGTGATATGCTCAAAGGCAAGAAGGGACGCTTCCGTCGTAACCTGTTGGGCAAACGTGTGGATTACTCTGGCCGTTCTGTGATTGTGGTGGGTCCCTCGCTTAAACTTTACCAGTGTGGCTTACCTAAATCGATGGCGCTGGAGCTTTACCGCCCGTTCGTTATTTCACGGTTGGTTTCTCACAATTATGCTGCCAATGTAAAAGGGGCGCGCAGGTTTATCGAGCGAAACCGCCCTGAAGTTTGGGAGGTGCTGGAAGAGGTTATCCGAGAACGCCCGGTGCTTTTAAATCGCGCGCCAACATTGCATCGCCTGGGCATTCAGGCTTTTGAACCGGTGCTTATTGAAGGGAATGCTATCCAACTTCATCCCCTGGTAACCACTGCCTTTAACGCTGACTTCGACGGCGATCAGATGGCAGTGCATGTACCGTTGGCCGAGAAGGCTGTCTGGGAAGCCCGCAACCTGATGCTCTCTTCAAGAAATTTGTTAAAACCCGCTGACGGCGAGCCGATCATCAGCCCATCCAAAGATATGGTGCTGGGTGTTTATTACCTGACGGTTCAGGATGACCACCCGCATCGGGGTGATGGGCGGTTTTTTGCAGATATGGATGAGGTGGAGCTGGCTTACCAGCTTGGGCAGCTTGATATTCACGCGAATATTACCGTGCGGACGCAGACCTGGTACGATGACGAAGGCAGACGTCTGCCAGAACCGCGAACAGCCATGGTGAAAACAACCGTGGGACGGGTCGTTTTCAATAGCATTCTGCCCCCTGAGGTGCAATTCTTCAACGAAATGCTGGATAAGGGCGGCGTTAAAGACCTGATTGCTGAAGTTTATGAGTTGTGCGGGCAGGATGTTACGACCGTTGTGGCCGACTATATCAAAGACATTGGTTTTGAATATGCCATGCGGTCAGGTTCGACGATCGCGGTGGGAGATATTACCATCCCCGAAGACAAGAAGGATATCCTGGCGAAATCGCAGCAGGAGGTTGAAAATGTTAACCGTGCCTGGCGGCGTGGCCTTCTGACCGAACAAGAGCGGAACGAACGGATTATCGAGATCTGGCAGCTTTGCACGAAACAGGTAGGCGATGCGGTTCGCAAAGCGATGGATCCGGTTGGCAACCTGGCTACAATGGCAAACTCTGGGGCTGCAAAAGGTGGTTTTGGACCTATTGCACAGCTTGCCGGAATGCGCGGTTTGATGGCTGACCCTGCAGGCCGGATTATCCGCCTTCCTATCCAATCGAACTTCCGGGAAGGTTTGACTGCGCTTGAATATTTTATTTCGACCCATGGCGCCCGAAAAGGCCTTGCAGATACAGCCCTCCGAACGGCGGATGCCGGGTATTTGACGCGCCGCCTGGTTGATATCGCGCAGGATATTATTATCAACGAAGAAGACTGCGCGACGCAAGAAGGCCTGTGGATCAATCGGTCCGATGACGTCGCGGGGCAGTCATTAGAAACGCGCTTATATGGCCGGCTTGCAGCCGCCCGGGTGGTTGACCCTGCTACTGGAGAAGTGCTGGCAGAGCGCGACCAGATGCTGGATCATGAAGTTGTGCTTCGAATTGCCAAGTCCAGCGTTGAGTCGATCAAGGTGCGCTCACCGCTTACCTGTGAGCTGGTACATGGGATTTGTGCGAAATGTTATGGTATGGACCTGGGCCGTGGGAAGATGGTTCAATTAGGGTCTGCTGTTGGCACTGTTGCTGCTCAATCTATCGGTGAACCAGGCACTCAGCTAACTCTGCGAACCTTTCACACTGGCGGTGTTGCGGCGGGCGGCGATATCACGACTGGTCTGCCACGCGTCGAAGAGCTTTTTGAAGCAAGGCGGGCGCCAAAAGGCGAGGCTGTGATCACACAGATTTCCGGTGTTGCCAAGATCATTCAACCAGATCGCTCCTCTGACCAGCGAATTGTCCGGGTGGAACACAGCGAGATGGTCAACGATACTTACGAGATCCCGGATGAATGGGAAATTGCTGTAAAAGATGAATCGTCGGTTTCGTTGAGTGATGTTCTGGCAACACACGGTGAAGCTACAGTTGTCGCGCAACATGCGGGACGGGTACGCATCGAAGGCCGGAAGGTTGTGGTCTCTTATGAACATCGCGATAGTGAGGATTATGAGATTCCCTCTACATCCCGTCTTGTCATTAAGGATGGAGAACACGTCATCGCCGGACAGGCTTTGACAGAGGGCTCTCTCAACCCGCACACAATATTGCGCATTAACGGGCGCGAGGCTTGCCAGATGTACCTTTTGACAGAGATCCAACGCGTTTATCGGGCGCAAGGCCAGAATATTAATGATAAGCACTTCGAAGTTATTATTCGAAAGATGACTGGCAAAGTTCAGGTCATTCGCCCTGGCGATACGCCGTTCTTGCCGATGGATCTGGTTGACCGGTTGGAAATCCGGCGGATGAACGAGAAACTGGTTGCTGAAGGCAAACAGCCTGCAAAATATGTAGAAATGCTGCTTGGCGTTACGAAGGCTTCCTTAAGTACTGATTCGTTCCTGTCTGCGGCGTCTTTCCAACACACGATCAAGGTACTTGCCGGCGCGGCGATTGCGTCAACTGAGGATCCGCTCTTTGGCTTGAAAGAGAATGTGATCATTGGAAAACTGATCCCGGCCGGCACCGGTTTTGTTCAAGGACGTTTCCGTGAACCTGCCATTGAAGAGGCCAATGCGAAGCGCAAGGTGGCTGTCTCCAATTTGCCGGCGGGCGATTAAACGCGATTATCTTCGTCACGATCACGCTCCCTGTCCAGGAACATTGGACAGGGAGCGTTTGTTTTAACACTGAGCTGGCCCGTGATTGACGAATGGTAGATTTGCCCGTAAGATAAGGATGCGAACCCATCTTCTACAGGAGAAAATTCATGGAATTAGGCCTGGTAAAAAGAGTAGATATCGATCAGGAGATGCAGCAGTCTTATCTTGATTATGCGATGAGTGTGATTGTGGCGCGGGCGCTGCCTGACGCACGCGACGGCCTTAAACCTGTTCAACGAAGAATATTATATGCCATGTATGACATGGGATTGCGCGCCGATTCTCTGCATAAAAAATCAGCCAGAATTGTCGGCGAAGTATTGGGCAAGTACCATCCTCACGGGGACATGGCGGTTTATGAGGCCATGGCGCGAATGGCGCAGGATTTTACGATTCGTATTCCGCTGATTGACGGTCAGGGAAACTTTGGAAGCGTCGACGGAGATCCGCCTGCTGCCATGCGCTACACCGAAGCAAGGCTTACCTCTTTCGCCATCAGTTTGCTAGAGCAGATTGACCAGGAAACGGTCGATTTTCTGCCGAATTTTGATGACACATTGAAGGAACCCGAAGTATTGCCGTCGGCAGCTCCCAATTTATTGGTGAACGGCGGTTCCGGAATAGCGGTTGGAATGGCGACCAATATTCCGCCCCATAACCTGTCTGAAGTGGTTGATGCGTTGTCCTACCTTTTGAGAGAATGGACTCGCTTGGAAGAGATCAATATTGAAGACATTATGAAGTTCATCAAAGGGCCAGACTTTCCAACGGGGGGGATCATCTTGCAGGAGAATGATCAAAATGAATTGCTGACTGCTTACGCCACCGGACGGGGGCGGATTACCGTGCGAGGGCGGCTGCATGTTGAGGAGATGAGCCGCGGCCGTAACCGCTTGATCATCACCGAGTTGCCTTACCTGGTCAATAAAGCAAGCCTGATCGAGCGCATAGCCGAACTGGTGCGGGAAGGACAACTGGAAGGGATTGCGGACCTCAGGGACGAATCGGACCGCCAGGGTATGCGGATTGTAATCGAGCTAAAACAAGCTGCAGATACCGACCTGACGCTGCGGGCGCTATACCAGCGTACGCCGCTGCAGACCACCTTTGGAATTATGATGCTTGCGCTTGTAGATGGTGAGCCTCGCTTATTGACTTTGAAGCAAGCTTTGAGGGTTTTCCTTGAGCATCGGCTGTTAATTGTGAAAAGGCGGAGCCAACATCAACTGGAACGCGCCCGCAAACGAGCCCATATCCTGGATGGGCTACGGACGGCATTAAAGAACCTGGATGAGATCATTACGATGATCCGAAATGCGCCCGATGTGGAGACCGCCAGGGCGCGTTTAATGAAACGTTTTAAGCTCAGTGATGAGCAATGTACGGCTATTCTGGACATGCCGTTGAGAAGACTGGCCGCGCTGGAGAGAAAAAAGATCGAAGAAGAATTTAAGGCCTTGCAGAAATCCATTAAAGAACTGGAAGAATTGTTAGCTTCCCCAAAGAAGATGCGCGCTTTGGTGGAAACAGAACTGATTGCCCTTAAGCAGACTTTTGGCGATCCTCGTAAGACCCAAATTGTAACTTTGAAAGAGGGAGTTTCTGCCGGCGCATTGCTTACCGCGACTGCCCTGACTCCTGCGAAGGAAGTGTGGGTGGGAATTACTTCGGATGGCATTATTGCCCGGCTTAACGCCGATACACCGCCGCGTTTCAGCGGCAGGGAGGCTGCCCGGCATATCGTGAAGACCAACACGCACCAGACCCTTTACCTGGCAACCAGTACTGGTAAGGCAGCCGCCATCCTGGTTGAAACGCTGCCGGAAGCAGCGAAATTTTCTGAGGGTGTTCCCTTCTACAAGATTTCACCGCTGGCAGAAGGTGACCGGCTGGCGGCAATCTTTACCATACCGAAAAGAGATGAAATCAAGGAGCCCTGGTATGTTTTGACGGCCACAGCTTTGGGGCTGGTGAAAAAAACGGCACTCAGTGAGCTACCCGGTCCTTCTGCACAGGTCTTCACTCTGGTCAAAGTAAACCCCGGCGATTCGTTGCTTGATATAGCGTTGACCGACGGCGAATCCGAGGTCTTGCTGATGACTTCAGATGGCATGGCCATCCGATTTTCTGAGAAGGAAGTGAGGCCGATGGGGCTGGCGGCGGCGGGCGTTAATGGAATGAAATTAAGAGAGGGCGAAGCTGTAATCGGCGTTGAAATACCAGCAATCTCGGAATCCCTGCTCTTATTCTCCAGCGACGGCAGGATTTGGGCAATACCCATTGAGGAGTTCCCGCTTCAGGGTCGCTATGGCCAGGGGGTAATGGCGTGCAAACTGCCTGCGGGCGTTCAGTTAAGAGGAACGATGGTCGGGAAAAAGACGCAGCTGGGTATCGTACATTTCAAAATAGCGGCGTCGAAGCAAGTCAAGGTCGGGGAAATTCCAACGGTAAAGCGGATGCGGGCTGGTTTTGAATGGGTCTCTGTGAAAGGTAAGGATTCGATTGCAGGGGTAACGCGCCTCCAGGATTATATTGCTTTTTGGTCAGGAAAACCAGCGCGTAAATCCACAGCCAATCGTAAAACCCGAACGGCTGGGAGTTAAACCGCACGGGTTTGAAAAGCTGGAAAATCTAGAAACAAGCGGTTTTTCAGGTTGCTGTTATAGTGAAATAGCTGTAATGATAGGCGATTTTCCCATTCAGCAGTCCAAAGGTATCGTTGCCATTTCTGACCGCGCTGTTTGATGATCTGGCTTCCCAAGTGAAATGGCGGGAGTTCCCCGTCCCGGAAGAGCCGGTCAATGAAAAAGTGGCGTTTGGCAGGACCTGGCTGAAAAAGTTGGCGAACCAGTTGCGAATTGCGTCGGTGCCTTGCACTGTCTGGGTGGCTGTAATGTGGACGGCTTGCGGTGAATACAAACTGGCGACAGCGTTAGCGTCGTGGCTGTTTAGGGCGGTGATGTATTGTTCTGTAATGTCCGGCGGCGTTGGATAGGCGGGCCAGGAGTAGGCAGCAATGGCATCCCACACGGGCTTTAAAATGGTGCGTCCATAATACCATTCGAAGTAATTCGCCGAAGGCAAGTTCAAAGCACGCGCCGTGTCCATGAATTCGATAACATCCGCCGGGGTGGGTGCCCAGTCGCCAGCTTTGTAAACCGGGCCGGTAGGGATGACCGGGCGATAGGGTATCAGGGCTTGAAATTCACGTACTGAGCGGCGCAATTGCGCCCCGGCATTGTGAGCTGCCTGCCAGTAAACCTGAGGCATGTTGAAGTCGCATTTATCTAAAAAATCTTTCCAGGGAAGTTGGGGGTGGTAACTGGGAAAGCGAAATGAGCTCAACGCGACGGGAAAGTTAGGGAGCGCGCTCCGTAAATCGCTCATGAAGCGGCGAGCGGCGGCATCCATGCCAGGTTGCTTGTATTCGACTTCGGCATCAATGACGTAGCCTTCGATTCCAAGCTCTTGAACCCTGCGAACAGCGATTTGCGCTTCGCCTGCCGGGTTGGCCCCATAAACATAATGCCAGCCCCAAACGCGAATGCCTTTGCTGCGTAGCGCCTGTACAACGGGAGGAACCAGGTCTCGTCCGGTTGTTTTATCCTTATTGTAGGGATAAGGTCCATCGGCAATTTTTATCAAGACATGGGTTAAACCAGCGGCCTGTGCGGCGTTGGCAATTGCGTCGGCGTTGCCGCCTTCGCAGCGTGCAATTTGCCAAATCATGAAACCTTTTCCTTGCAAGGTCATTTTGACCTCCCTTCTGCCATTGCTGCAAGAAATCCTATCCTTCAGGTTGGGGGGATATATTCCCGACCAATCCTAATTCGGGGGCGATTGTTCGCATTGCTAAAATAACGTTATCCACATGGGTCCAAAGTTCGATCCCGAAATCCTGGGTTGCCTGGGCAATCTCTTCGCGGTTTGCCCCGGCTGCAAAAGCGCGGTCCTTCCATTTCTTTTTTACCGAAGAAGCTGTGAGATCGTATAATGATTTTGAGGGGCGAACCAGGGCAACAGCGGTAATCAGGCCTGTAATTTCGTCACAGGCGTACAATGCTTTTCTCATGGGTGTAGAGCGGGGAACACCGGTGTGGTCGGCGTGACTCAAAACGGCCAGGATAATTTCTTCTGGTACACCTTTTTCTCTGAGAATGGCGGCACCATCCTGGGGATGTTGATCCAGTGTTGGGTGAATTTCCCAGTCGAAGTCATGGAGCAATCCAGTAACGCCCCACAATTCTTCGTCTTCATTGAATTTTTTTGCATAAAAACGCATGGCGGCTTCTACGGAGAGCATGTGGTTCACCAGGTTTGGATTTTTAATCATTTCGTTGACGATGGCCAGCGCTTCAGATCTGTTCATTGGAAAGCTCCGATCGATTGAAAAAGATATTTTGTTGTTTCCTTTATAGTATAAAGCGAAACGGCTAATTTTGAGAGAAGGTGCAAGTTATGTGCCTCGATGTTTTTGAGGTTGTTCCGCGATGCGGTCGGTGCGAGATTCCTGTTGAGATGGGGCTGGCATCTGGCGGGAAGTTGGGAAAATTGGTTCTGGGTTTCCCAGGGTTGGCAGTGGTTTGGCAATCCATACATCCCACATCGCAATCAAGGATGCCAGGGTTTCTCGAAGTTTCCAATACTCATGCGCATAGACAGAATATTGGCGTTGATCGGCTATAACGCCGACGGCTTTTATCCCTAAGTTGTTGCAGGTGTATACGGCGCGCGGTAAATGAAATCGTTGAGTAACCAAAATGGCTTCTGATAATTTAAAGATTTCTTTTGCTCTGTAACAGGTGTCATAAGTACGGAGGCCGGCATAATCCAGGACGATATCCTGTGCAGGCACCCCCAGTTTTACCGCATATTCCAGCATTGCAGCCGGTTCATTGTAGTTGTCTTGACGATTGTCACCGCTCATCAATAATTTATGCACTTTTCCAGCTTGATAGAGTTGAACGGCGGTAGCTATCCGGTCTCGCAATACGGCAGTTGGTGTGCCATCTCGCCACAATCCTGCCCCAAAAACGATGGCAACTGGAGAGGAGGGAGCGTCTGCTGCTCGAAATATTTTGGTACGTGTGGTTAGCTCTGTGATTAGCCTGGCTGTGGCCAGTACGGTGGTTCCACTGGCGAAGGTAAAGAGAAGTATTTGTAAAATCATTTTGATCAATTTTGTCATCGTTGTGTAATTTTATCACGCTGGCGATGAAAGACGCTGTGAAAGTCATTTGGGCGGTGAAATCTTTACCTGCCAATCAAGGTAGCCGGATTTGTTTCCAGGGTTTTCAGGGCATCCATGAGAGGGGTATACACTGAATCATCAAATTGTCTCAGCCCCTGGACATCATATTGGAGAGTGGTTGAAAGGAGATTAAGCCCATTTTCTGATCTTGCGACCTCTTGATAAGCGGTTATGATGCTTGTGCGCATTTCATCCGGGATTTCAGGAAGCACAGATAAGTTGGTGTTGGGAATCACTGCATCGCTTCGCCAGATGATTTGAATACGGTCAGTGACGTCGGGCAAATCTTGTAAGTTTGCGGAAGTGCGGGGGTCACCGGATACCGCAAAAGTAACGCCAAAATCACATATATCTTTGATATAAAGAGCCCGGATGACCGCAGTATGGTTTTGTAGCATCGCCCCAGGCAAAGTGTCAATGGCACTGGCTCTAAGAAGACTGGCAGGAAGAATGTAGCCGGAAGGTGAGGTGGGATCAACATAGCAAGGCTGCCTTGCAGCAAACTGTTGTAGTGCTGTGGTTGCATCAGCCACGTTCACCCCTAAAGCCGGGTCATAATAGGGGATGAAACCGCTGTCAATGTTTGCGAGGAATTGGAAGCCGTATTGGAAAACGCCGAAGTGATTGGTGAGGAATACGACCTGGGCGAAGCCTTCTTGGTGTGCATAAATATAGGTCACAGGAGGAAACCAGGCCAGGTGGATTTTCCCCTGATCCATTTCGTTCAACAGGGTTGGGTAATCTTCAAAGAAGCGCGTTTGAAAAGTATAGCCAGTGGTTGCCTTCAACAGATCAGAGAGAGCTACACCGGCTTCGGTTAATAGCTGATTTTCTCCTTGTGAGACAATCCCCTGGACAACAGGGTTTTCTGCATCTCCCAATGGTTTTGGTTGAATTGTTGTGGTAGGTATAAAGGTGGGTGGCGCCGTGGTAACTAGGGACTGGGAATCTGAGACCAGTATGGAACAAGCCCCAAAAGTCATCACGATAAATAGATTGACCGACAGGATCAACAAGGTTTTGAACCGAGCTATCTTTAATTTCATTCCTTCTTTCTTTTCTCTGATGCGGGTATTTGTGGTTCTAAAAGCGATTATAATCAATCTCTAGTTCTTCCTTGTGGATGGAACAGGAGGGTATGATGAGCAAACTGGTTCAGGCTATGGTAATTTTAGCAGCGTTTTTGTTGCTGGGCTTGTTGTTGTTCGGTATTCCGTATGCGATTATCAAAGTGATCAACCAGACAACAGAGCACGCTATTCAACCATTTTCTCAGGCGAACCAACAGTTTCAGACCCAGGTATCCCAGTTAATGAACCCTACTCCTACAGTGATTCCAGACCCTGTTACCATCATCCATGAAGTACGTTCTCTTGCCCGGTTGGAAACCATTCAATATTCTGTTGAGAAAGTGATCACTGCCGAAATCGGGCAGGGGCAGTTGGGGTTTCTGTTTGGGGACCGTCTTCTTTTTGTGGCGCACGGGGTGGTGATTGCAGGCGTGGATTTGGGCCGGGTCTCCACAAACGATTTTGAAATTAAGGACAGGGTTTTGTATGTCCGACTACCTGAGCCAGAAATCTTTATTGCCACTTTGGATAATGAGAAATCCTATGTCTATGACCGAGAAACCGGGCTTTTTACCAAAGGAGATGCAAATCTGGAAAGCGAAGCTCGCAAGATTGCAGAAGACGAAATCCGGAAAGCGGCATTGAATGATGGTATCCTGGATCAAGCCAGAGTGAACGCCGAGAATTATCTCGAACGGCTGTTGCGTAACCTAGGATACCAGGAAATTGTTTTTCTAAGGCCAACTTCTACGCCATAATCAGTCAAGAATGTATCATTTTTAGGAGAATACGCATGGAAGCGGGAGGAGAAGAAATTCGGCAAGTCGAACCCCGAAAGACAGTTGAAATTCACCTGCCGGATGGGAGAGTTTTTTCAGGCCCAAGGAATATCCCAGTTGGAGATTTCTTTCGGAAATTTGAAGCCGCAAATGGTTCTCCAATTGTTGGCGCGATTATTAATGGGGAATTACGTGAGTTGACCTATCCGATCCAGATGGATGCTCGTGTGCAACCGGTAACGATGAAGGACGCCGATGGAGCGCGCATCTATCGCCGGTCTCTGACGTTTTTGCTGGAGGCAGCGTTCATTAAAATTTTTAAAAACGTGCATCTTGCAGTGGATCATTCCGTATCATCAGGCGGGTACTTTTGTGAGGTGATTGGCCGTCCTCAGCTTGATGCCAGAGAATTGCAACTCTTAGAAGAAGAAATGCATCGCATGGTTAAAGCCGATCTGCCCTTTGAGAAGAAGGTGGTGCCGCTAGAAGAAGCAGTGGAGTGTTTTGAGAAGAGTGGGCATTTGGACAAGGTAAGGTTGATGAGCTATCGAAAGAAACCGACCCTAGTTTTATATGGTCTTGGGGAGCATCGAGATTACCTGCATGGTTATATGGTGCCTTCGACAGGATATCTGAAGTGGTTCGATCTTCTTCTGGTGCCAGGCGGTTTTGTGCTGCGATATCCACGTCGGCACAGCGGCACAAAATTATTGCCCGTGCCAAAAAGTTCTTCTCTGTTCGATACCTTTCAGCAATATGGCAATTGGTTGGAGCGGCTGGGAATTGAGAACGTAGGCTCATTGAACGATGCAATCAACGAGAGCAGAATTCGAGAGGTCATCTTGATTTCTGAGGCGCTTCATGAACAAAAAATAGCCGATATTGCCAAAAAAGCAGCAGATCGCTTTCCTGAAACGCGCGTGGTTCTCATTGCTGGGCCTTCTTCTTCCGGCAAGACTACTTTTTCGAAGCGATTAGCGGTTCAACTACTGGTTCAGGGACTGGCGCCGTTTCCAATGGAAATGGATCACTATTTTATCAACCGTGATAAGACTCCCCTGGGCGAAGATGGTCAACCTGATTTTGAGTCTTTAGCTGCAATGGATACAGCCTTGCTTTCTGATCACCTCGCCCGGCTAATCCGCGGTGAAGAGGTTCAACTCCCTCACTATAATTTCAAGAGTGGGCAACGCGAACCGGGGGAAGTTGTTCGTCTTGAAAAGGAACGCGTCATCATTCTGGAAGGGATTCATGGCCTGAACCCCCAACTGCTCCCTGAGATGTCTCCCAACCGGACGTTTAAAGTTTATGTTTCTGCGCTGACTCAATTGAACCTTGACCGCCAGAATCGTATTTCCACTACCGATACTCGTCTGATTCGCAGGATCGTCCGCGATGCCCGGGAGCGTGGCTACACAGCCCAGCAGACGATTCAACGGTGGGAGTCGGTACGGCGGGGAGAAAAACGGAATATTTTTCCTTATCAGGAAAATGCGGACGAAATGTTTAACTCGGCGCTGGTATATGAATTATCTGCGCTTAAGCCGCTGGCTGAACCGCTGTTGCGACAGGTTCCTTACGGCACCGCTGAATATATCGAGGCTAAGCGGCTGCTCACTTTTTTAGAATGGTTCTTGTCTCTGGATATTAGCCTGATCCCCGATAACTCGATCCTGAGGGAATTTATTGGTGATTCGATCCTCAAAGATTTTAAATTGTGGGATCATTACGGGAAAGCCCAACGTTGATTTTTATGCCGGTGAGCGGCTACGCAAAAAGGAGAGGCGCAGCAGGCCGACTTTCTGCGCCTCTTGTTGTGGGTGAAACGATTTTCCTTACACGACTTTCTGGATCAGACGGCCGAGCCGCGCGATTCCTTCGTTGATCTTGTCGGGGTGAGAAAACGAGAAATTAAGCCGCATGGTATTTTCACCGCCGCCATTTGGAAAGAAAGATTCGCCAGGCACGAAAGCCACTTTTTCTTTGATGGCTTCTTTCAGCAATTCAGTGGTATTGATTCCTTCTGGGAGAGTCAACCACAGGAATAACCCTCCTTGGGGTCTGGTCCAAGACACGCCTTTGGGCATGTGTTCGGCCAAGCACTCTACCATGACATCTCGTCTTTCCTTGTATGTGGATTGAATGACCTGGATATAGCGGTTCAAGAAACCACCGTGACCTACTTCGTAAGCCACCATTTGATTGAAGGTGGAAGTGTGCAGGTCGGCTCCTTGTTTGGCCTGTACAAGTTTTTGAATTACCTCAGGCGGAGCGATCACCCATGCCAGCCGGACACCCGGCGCCAGTATTTTGGAGAAGGTGCTCAAATAGATTACGTTGCCCGAGTAATACCCATGATTATTGCAATGCATGAGGCTGTCGATGACCTCAACGGCTGGGAGATGTTCCCCTTCGAAGCGCAGTTGTCCGTAAGGATCATCCTCAACAATTGGGACGCCGTAACGGTCAGCAAGTTCAACCAGTTGTTTGCGTCTCTCCAAGGAAAGCGTTGTGCCAGTTGGATTTTGAAAGTTGGGGAGGACATAGATAAATTTTGGCCCATACCGGAGCGCATTTTCCAATGCTTCAGTGTCCATCCCGTTTTCATCCGATGGGACAGTAATATATTCTGCCCCATAGGCGTTCCAGGCCTGTAATGCTCCTAAGTAAGTAGGCGCCTCTACTAAAATTTTATCGCCTGGGTTGATGAATATTTTGCCCAGAAGATCCAGAGCTTGTTGGGAACCAGATGTGATGAGAATATTTTCTGAGCTGATCTGGATATCAAATTGGGCGGCATGTCTAGCGATCATTTCGCGAAGGGGTGTATATCCTTCTGTAGCTCCGTATTGAAGCGCAATTGGCCCATGATTTTCTAATACCCTATTGCAGGCATCTTTAAATTCCTTCACCGGGAAAACTTCGGGCGCCGGGTATCCACCTGAGAATGAGATGATATCAGGTTGTTGGGTTAATTTCAGCAGTTCGCGGATCGTAGAACTTTTCATGCGCTGGGTACGTTGAGCGAAACGATACTGCCAGGGTGTTTGCATTTTCCTCTCCTGATGAAAAATTGTTTAGAGAAATAACGGGCGCAGATTTGCGCCCGTTATTTTCAGCCGATCATAGTTTCGGGAACCGGCTCACAATGGTTGCGGGTGTGGGAAGTATGACGCGATCGCCTGGCTTTAGTTCTGATGGAGATTTGCCAATGGAGGATGGCGATCCCTGATAGATCGTGATTGGAGCTCCCTCTTCAATGTACTTAAGCTCTATGAAGGCCTGACCAGTCAAATACCCTTCGCTGTCGATGGCACAGCTCGTCACAAAGCCAATCGTACGGCCCTTGCGGTCAATGACTGGGTCGCCTAAATGCGCCATACGGACGCCTTTTTCGTTGAACCGGAAGCGGACAACCTCACCCTGGCGTTTTTGTTCATGTTCGATGACAGCGCTCCGCCCAATGAACCAGGGTTTGTAAACCTTGACATAGGAGCCAAAGCCGGCCTCGGCAACACTCAAGTTGCGTTCTCCGCCCATCTCGTGGCCGTAGAGAGGCAAGCCAGCTTCAGTGCGCAGCGAATCGCGTGCGCCTAAACCGCAGGGTTTTAGTCCAAGAGGCTGGCCAGCGGCGACCAGGGCGTTCCAAAACTCTACAGCCTTGGCCGGATGCACAAACAGCTCAAAGGCCATCTTCTCACCGGTATAACCAGTACGGGAGACGACCAGATCGAACCCACCGACGACCGCTTCACAAAGCTCGGTGCGTTTCAACTTCATAATGCGTTTGCGAGTTTCTGCATCGCAGCCCAGAGCGAGCAGAATATCTCTTGATTTTGGACCTTGGAGCGCAATATCAATGCGCATGTCGTCGCCTGCTTTGGGATCGCGCAAATTGCGAAGCACAGCATTCCGCCCGAAAGCTTGCGCCCATGGACGTTCGCGATCCACCATGACTTTTCCTTCCAGGACGCTGCTTAACCAGGCCCAATCTTTGTCGTCGTTGGATGCGTTGACGACAACGAGATATTTTTCCAGGCCGCGGCGATAAACAAGTGTGTCGTCGATGACATTGGAATGAGGGTCAAGGAAGTGGGTGTAGCAGGATTCTCCAACTTCCAGCGCGTTAATATCATTGCCACAGACGCTGTCGAGGAAGACGCAGGCTTCTGGTCCCTCAACCTGGTAAACGCCCATGTGTGCAACATCGAACAGCCCAGCGGCCTGGCGAGTGGCAAGATGTTCTTCGACGACCGAGGTGTACCATACCGGCATTTCCCAGCCGGCGAAAGGTACCATTTTTGCCCCGGCGGCTTTGTGAACCTCGAATAATGGCGTCCGGCGCAGAGTTTCGGATTCTTTCTCTTCCCATTTGAATTCTGGTAGCGGTTTGCCTTCTCCTTTTCCGATGCCGATGTAATAGGGTTTGTTGACTGCGAGGACAGGTTTTCCGCTGGGTTTGACGCCAATGTTTTGAGCTTGCATTACGGTGAATGGTCCAGGTATCCGGCGAGTCACATCATCATCGAAGGCTGTAAATCCATTTGAAAGCCCTTCTAGCCAGTTGAGGGTCAAAGCTGCCTGGGCTGCAGGAACAGTTAATTGGAAGTGATCGCGGGTGACATAGGTCAATGAGCCTGTCACATCTGCTTTGCTGGTGTGCAACAGTGTATCCTGACTTTGACCTGGTTTGAGTTGAACTGTATCACTTGCGAAAATATAGTCAACAATCTGGACCATATTTGGGTGGCGCAGATCGAAGGTCACAAACTCTGAGCCATCGGCCGGTTTATCATCCAGGTAGAAGAAGTGTGGATACCCAGAGCGAGTGGGGGTATAGTCTATCCCCGCTTGTTCTGCCAGTGTGCGAACACGAATTTTTGCATCTTCAAGCACTTCAAAACTGATCTTTGCTCTGGTAAGATCGCCTTTGCGTGATCCGATGGAATACGGCTTAATGGCTGTCAGGACATCGGCTATGATATCGGCGACTTCCACCATTTCTTTTTTCCCAAGCCCGCGCTGCGTCATCCAGGGGGTGCCATAACGGATGCCCGAAGCATAAAGGGCGGTTTTGTCTCCTGGGATGGTGTTGCGGTTGAGGACGATGCCGGCAATATCCAAGATGCGGGCTGCGAGGTCGCCTGAGAGAGGGGTGCCGTCTGCGCCGACTATGGTCTTGCAATCCACATTCCCCAGGTGAGTATTAGAACCGCCGTAAGGAATACGGAGACCGCGCTCTGCCAGGCGGTTGGTAAGTGTCTGGCAATTTTCAACGATCTGCCGTTGGAGTTTGCGGAACTGTTCTGTTTTAGCAAGTTTGAAAGTTGTAGCCAATGCCGCAAAGACATGGACATGAGGCCCACCTTGCTCGCCCGGAAAGACAGCTTTGTCAATCTTTTTTGCGATTGCGGAGTCAGTTGTGAGGATACATGCGCCGCGTGGCCCGCACAAGGTCTTGTGGGTTGTGAAGGTGATGACGTGGGCAAAGCCAACCGGTGAGGGGATCGCACCGCCTGCAATCAGACCAGCGATGTGTGAGACATCGGCCAGCAGGATGGCACCCACTGAGTCCGCGATAGCGCGAAAGCGTGCCCAATCGGGGGCAAAGGGATATGAGGAATAGCCAGCAATAATCAACTTGGGCTGGTTTTGAAGCGCCAGCTCCTGAACATTGTCATAGTTGATTTGCTCTGTGGCAGGGTCTACGTTGTAATGCACGATTTTATAGAGCTGTCCGGAGCGGTTGACCGATGAACCGTGACTAAGGTGCCCGCCATGCAGCAAGTTCATTCCCAGAACTGTATCGCCAGGGTTAATGAGGTGATAAACTGCATTATTTGCGGGAGCTCCTGAAAGCGGCTGTACATTGACGAAGATCTGGTCGGCGACAATCTTTTCGGTTGCGAAGACTTCGGCGCAGCGCCGCCGCGCCAGCGCTTCGATGATATCGGCGTATTCTACCCCTTTGTAGTAACGGGGATCTGAATAGCGGCGGTAATAGGCAAGCCGAGCCGGGTAATCCAAAATTTCTTCTTCGGTCATCCCCCGGGTTTCTTCATCCGGATATCCTTCGGCATACAGGTTTTGAAATACTGAACCGAGCGATTCGCGCACCGAAAGGGGGGCGCTGCTCTCGCTTGGGATGAGAATTAATTTTCGGAATTGTCTTTCTGCTTCCAATTGGGTGAGATTGAAGACTTCTGGGTCAATGTCTACCAGACTACCTCGGAATAAATAATCGCTCATCTAAACTCTCCTTATAAAGTTGATCATTAAATTTAAACTGCACATACTTGAGACTCCATCTGTTTGTACATCAAAACTGATGGGATTCCGTGAAACACAAAATGGCCACCCAAATGTTTCTTGGGAGGTTTTATGCTGCCAAATTGGCAATTGCATTTTCCAAACAACCGGTTCATTACGACATTCTTATTTTAGTCTAGCGATGAAAGGGGGTCAACCCCTCATTAAATCATTAGTTCATAGTGTTGTTCATCCAACCAACAATTGTTTGCAAAATCTCCCGTTTTTCGGGTTCGTTGTGGAGTTCATGGTAAAGGTACTCCCAGTTGCTAAAGGTGACCTTTCCTTCGACTTTTTCGGAAAAT
>Ga0067045_1028763_pt1 | contig 27910 bp, 21 predicted proteins | sample TerdegcTABiofilm_FD_59184 | JGI IMG/M metagenome (GOLD analysis project Ga0067045, IMG submission 59184) | Combined Assembly of (Gp0054472, Gp0054536) Wastewater bioreactor microbial communities from Singapore -Terephthalate degrading...
CGGCGAGCGCGGCAGCTTGAGCGTGCGACCCAGACCGCTACTGGAGCGCGAGCCGGTGAAGGTTTGGCGCACCCTGGCGCTGGTGTTGCTGATGATTAACCTGGTGTTGCTGTTTTCCCTCATTCGCCACTGACCCCAGGCCCCGCAAACCCCGTCGGCGTCGCGCCATTGCTGTGCACCGCGCCTTCTATCGGTGCAAAAAGCCCGGTCGGCACCGCCCGAACACCCGGATGAGCCCGATAAAACCACGACCTCCACCACTTGGCACAACCACTGCATTAGCCCTTTCATCACACATAAAGCCCAGCCTTCAACGACGAAGGGTGCGCTGCCCGAGAGAACGGGACCAGGACAAAGGCGTCCTCGCTAGAGCACTAGCGGGACGCCTTTTTTTGTTTGCGCAAAATACACCGAGCCAGTCCCATCGACCCGATGACACCGGCCTGAGCTTGCGGAGAACCCGATGAAAAAATTGAAACTGGTGATGATCGGCAACGGGATGGCCGGGGTCCGCACGCTCGAGGAACTGCTCAAGCTGAGCAGCGAACTGTATGACATCACGGTTTTCGGTGCCGAACCCCACACCAACTACAACCGCATCCTGCTGTCCCCGGTGCTGGCAGGTGAACAGACCTTCGAAGAGATCGAGCTCAACGACCTCAATTGGTACCAGGAGCACAACATCACCTTGCTGCTCAACCGCACAGTGGTGGAGATCGACCGGGTCAAGCGCCGGGTCATCGCTGCCGACGGCAGCAGCGCCGAATACGACCGCCTGCTGATCGCCACCGGCTCGACGCCCTTCATGCTGCCGATCCCGGGCAACACCCTGCAGGGGGTGATTGGCTACCGTGACATCGCCGACACCCAGACCATGATCGACACCGCCCGGACCCACCGCCACGCCGTGGTCATCGGCGGCGGCCTGCTGGGCCTGGAAGCGGCCAACGGCCTGATGCTGCGCGGCATGCACGTGACCGTGGTACACATCGGCGAATGGTTGTTGGAACGGCAACTGGACAAGACCAGCGGCCAATTGCTGCAAAGCGCCCTGGAACAACGCGGCCTGCACTTTCGCCTGGGTGAGCAAACCCAGGCCCTGCTCGACGCCGGCAACGGTCGGGTCGGCTCGGTGCAATTCAAGAACGGCGACATCATCCCGGCCGACCTGGTGGTGATGGCCGCCGGGATCCGCCCGGCCAGCGAGCTCGCGGAACAGGCCGGCCTGCCCTGCAACCGCGGCATCCTGGTCAACGACACCCTGCAGACCTATGATCCGCGCATCTATGCCATCGGTGAATGCGCCAGCCATCGTGGCATTGCCTACGGCCTGGTGGCGCCGCTGTTCGAGCAGGCCAAGGTCTGCGCCAACCACCTGGCACAGCTGGGATTCGCCACCTACAAAGGCTCGGTGACCTCGACCAAGCTGAAAGTCACCGGCATCGACCTGTTCTCCGCTGGCGACTTCATGGGGGGCGAAGGCACCGAGACCATCACCCTGCGCGACCCGGTCGGCGGCATCTACAAAAAATTGGTGATCAAGGACGACGTGCTGGTAGGCGCCTGCCTGTACGGCGATACCGCCGATGGCGGCTGGTATTTCCGGCAGATTCGCGAACACCAGGGCATTGCCGCGATCCGTGATCACCTGATGTTTGGCGAACCGGCGTCGAGCGCGGCCGGCCACCAGGACCTGACACTGCAGGAAGCATCATGATGAAGCGTCAGACGACTGCCTCGACCTGCTGCTATTGCGGGGTGGGCTGCGGCGTCCTGATCGAGCACGACGGCGAGCAGATCCTCGGCGTCAGCGGCGACCCGACGCACCCGGCCAACTATGGCAAACTGTGCAGCAAAGGCTCAACCCTGCACCTGACCGGTGACCTGGCGGCCCGCGCGCTGTACCCGCAGTTGCGCCTGGGCAAGGGCCTGGCTCGCACCCGCACCGACTGGGACAGTGCCCTTGACCACGCCGCCAGCGTATTTGCCCGGACCATCGCCGAGCACGGTCCGGACAGTGTGGCGTTCTACATCTCCGGGCAACTGCTGACCGAGGACTACTACGCCTTCAACAAACTGGCGCGGGCGCTGGTGGGCACCAACAACATCGACAGCAATTCGCGGCTGTGCATGTCGTCGGCGGTGGTCGGCTACAAGCGCAGCCTGGGCGCCGATGCACCGCCCTGCAGCTACGAAGACCTGGAGCTGAGCGATTGCGTGATGATCGTCGGCAGTAACATGGCCTACGCCCATCCGGTACTGTTTCGCCGCCTGGAGCAAGCCAGGGCCCGTCGGCCGCAGATGAAGGTGATTGTCATCGACCCTCGGCGCACCGACACCTGCGACCTGGCGGACCTGCACCTGGCGATTCTGCCGGGCACCGATGTCGCGCTGTTCCACGGCATCTTGCACCTGCTGCTGTGGGAAGACTGGATCGACCGCAGCTTTATCCAGGCCCATACCGAGGGGCTGGCCGAACTGAAGCACCTGGTGCGCGACTACACGCCCCCCATGGTGGCGCAACTGTGTGGCATCAGCGTCACCCAGTTGCAGCAGTGCGCGGAATGGGTCGGCACCTCGCCGAGTTTTCTGTCGCTGTGGTGCATGGGCTTGAACCAGTCCACGGCCGGCAGCGCGAAAAACAGCGCACTGATCAACCTGCACCTGGCCACCGGACAAATCGGCCGCCCGGGCGCGGGCCCCTTCTCCCTTACCGGTCAGCCGAATGCCATGGGCGGGCGCGAAACCGGCAGCCTGGCCAATCTGCTGCCAGGCCATCGCGAAGCCAACAATGCCGGGCATCGCGCCGAGGTCGCCGCCTATTGGGGGGTGCCCACGCTGCCGGAAACGCCAGGGCTAAGCGCCATCGAACTGTTCGAGCAGGTCAACAGCGGAAAAATCAAGGCGCTGTGGATCGCCTGTACCAACCCGGCGCAGTCCCTGCCCGACCAACAGAATGTGCGCGCGGCCTTGCAGGCGTGCCCGTTCGTGGTCTTGCAGGAAGCCTTCAGCACCACCGAAACCGCGCCCTTCGCCGACCTGCTGCTGCCGGCCGCCAGTTGGGGGGAAAAGGAAGGCACGGTGACCAACTCCGAGCGGCGGATTTCCCACGTTCGCCGGGCCATTGCCGCACCCGGTGAAGCACGCCCGGATTGGGCGATCACCGTGGATTTCGCTCAACGCCTGGAGAAACACCTGCGCCCGGGTCAGCCCAGCCTGTTTGCCTTCGATCAACCTGGGCAATTGTTCGATGAATTCAAACAGCTGACCCGCGGACGCGACCTGGACCTGTCCGGTATCAGCCACGCCCTGCTCGACCGCCTGGGTCCACAGCAATGGCCTTTCCCCCAGGGCGCCACCTGCGGCACACCACGCCTCTACGTGGACGGGATATTTCCCACGGCCAGCGGGCGCGCGCAATTTATCGCCGAGCCATTTTGCGCCGCCAAGGAGCAACGGGACGCGCACTTTCCCCTGACCCTGATTACCGGGCGCCTGCGGGATCAATGGCACGGCATGAGCCGCACCGGCACCGCGGCGCAACTGTTCGGCCATGTCAGCGAAGCGCTGCTGAGCCTGCACCCGGATGAACTGCAGCGCCAACACTTGAATGCCGGCGACCTGGTCAGCCTCAAGAGCCGCCGCGGCAGTGTGATCGTCGCGCTCGCCAGCGATGACTCGGTACGCCCGGGGCAAGCCTTTCTCCCGATGCACTGGGGCGACCGCTTCCTCAAGGGCGGCGTGAACGTCCTGACCCAGCCGGCGTTCGACCCACTGTCCAAGCAGCCTGAGCTGAAACACAGCGGTGTGCGAATTGAAGCCGTTGAACTGCCGTGGGAGTTCTTCGCCCTGGTCGAGGGCAATGTTCAACAGCATTTCGAGGCGCTGCGCCCGCTCTGTGAAGACTTTTCCTACGTCAGCCTCAGCCTTGCCGGGCGTGAGCGGCCGGCGCTGCTGATACGCGCCGCGTGCGCCCAGGCGCCGGACCCGCAACGGCTGCAGGAGATCGACCAGCACCTGGGGCTCGACCACGGCCCGGTACTGTCCTACGACGATCCGCGTCGCGCCATCGGCAAACGCGTGCGCATCGAACAGGGGCGCATCACCGCGATCCGCCTGGCCGGGGAAACACTGGCCCGGCACTGGTTGCAGAATCTTTGGCTGGAAGGTCGTGTCGATGAGCAATTGCGACCCTGGCTGCTGGCGCCCTTGAGCGCCCCGCCGGGCGCTGCCGGTGCCGCCTCTGGCGCGCAGAAAACCCTGTGCAACTGCAAGAACGTCAGCCACAGCGCCGTGTGCGCCGGCATTCGCAGCGGCCTGGATCTGCAAGGCCTGAAACAACAATTGGGTTGCGGCACGCAATGCGGCTCCTGCGTCCCGGAAATCAAGCGTCTGCTGGCCGCCCAGGTGCGGCCAAGCGCAATCACCTCGTGAGGAATGCAACATGAGCGCAAAAGTCTGGTTGGTGGGTGCAGGCCCGGGTGACCCTGAATTGCTGACCCTCAAGGCGGTACGGGCACTGAGGGAGGCAGACGTGGTAATGATCGATGATCTGGTCAATCCAGCCGTGCTGGAGCATTGCCCCCGGGCGCGGGTCATTGCCGTGGGCAAGCGCGGGGGCTGCCGTTCGACCCCACAAGCCTTCATCCATCGCCTGATGCTGCGTTATGCCCGCCAAGGCAAGTGTGTGGTGCGGCTCAAAGGGGGGGACCCGTGCATATTTGGCCGGGGGGGTGAAGAAGCACAGTGGTTGCGCGAGCGCCAGATCGAGGTCGAACTGGTCAATGGCATCACCGCCGGCCTGGCGGGCGCCACTCAGTGCGATATTTCCCTGACCCTGCGCGGCGTCGCCAGGGGCGTGACCCTGGTGACAGCCCATACCCAGGATGACAGCGAGCTCAATTGGCGCGCACTGGCCCAAGGCGGGACCACCCTGGTGATCTACATGGGAGTGGCAAAACTCGGGGAAATTCGCCAGCAGTTGCTGGACGGCGGGATGGCGCTGGATACGCCGGTGGCAATGATTGAAAACGCATCCATGCCGTGCCAGCGCGAATGCCGAAGCAACCTGACAGCGATGCAGGAAGATGCCTACAGCTTTCAGTTAAAAAGCCCAGCGATCCTTGTGATAGGGGCTGTAGCCGCCTCCGCAGCCCTGGAACAGGGACTGCCGGCGTCCGTGACACCGTTGCCATTGCCGTCCAGCGCAGCGCTGTAACGCCGGCCTGGCAGTAAATCGCAGACAAAGAAAAGCCCGGCCTAAGCCGGGCTTTTCGCGAGCTGCGAGCTAATTACTTAGCTTGAGCTTCAACCTGCGCTTCTACGCGACGGTTAACAGCACGGCCAGCTTCAGTTGCGTTGTCAGCAACTGGGCGGGATTCGCCGTAACCAACGGAGCTAACGCGGCCAGCGTCGATGCCGTCTTTGACCAGAACTTGCTTAACAGCGTCAGCACGACGCTGGGACAGCTTCTGGTTGTAAGCGTCTGGACCTACGGAGTCAGTGTGACCTTCAACCACGGTGGTGGTCTGTGGGTACTGCTTCATGAAGTCAGCCAGGTTTTTCACGTCAGCGTAGCTGTTTGGCTTAACAACAGATTTGTCGAAGTCAAACTTGACGTCCAGCTCAACGCGTACCACTTCAGCAACTGGAGCTTCTGGCTCTGGCTCTGGCTCTGGAGCCGGTGCCGGAACTGGAGCTGGAGCGACTGCGCCGGCGTTGCCGCCGAAGTTCACACCCAGACCAACCAGGGCGGAGTAGTCCCACTTGCCGTTGTCCATTGCGTAGTCAGCTTCAACGCCGGCACGAGCGAACAGGTTGTCGGTGAAGTAGTACTTAACACCGGTACCAACGATGGCCAGAGTCGACTGATCGCGACCGCTGTGACCGTCAGCTTTTACGCTGGTGCGGCTCTGGTGGCCGAAACCGCCGGAAACGTAAGGACGCAGGGAATCTACGCCAGCCTGACCGAAGTGGTAGGTACCCAGCAGGGAGCCGGTGTCACCTTTGATCTTCTGGTTGCCAGTACCGTCGTTCGAACGGGTGTGGTGAGTCTGATCGTAGTTCAGATCGATCGAAACGTCGTCGGTCAGGAAGTAACCGATGCGAGCGCCTGGATTGAAGCCGTCTTCGATGTGCTTGACGCTATCGTTGTACTGCTTCTTGTAGAACAGCTCGCCTTCAACTGCGCCTTGGCCTTGTGCCAGAACGCCGAAAGAAGTAGCGGCAATAAGAGAACCAATGGCCAAGCCCAAGGTGTTTTTCAGTTTCATCCGTTAAATCCCCATCTGGTGATTGTAAAGCAGTCCCACAAACCGGGGGACAACTCGGCGACAAGTCTAACAGAACTTGCCTACACGTAAGAGATATTTGCCACGCACTAAGTTTCAGTCTCGCCCGCAAATTTCTCACGTAATTTATCAAGAGCACGTTTGTAACGCATTTTTGTAGCACTCAAACCCATATGCATGATGTCAGCGATTTCCTGAAATTCCAGCTCTGCGACAAAACGTAGCACCAGAATTTCGCGGTCAATCGGGTTCACATGCACCAACCAGCGATCAAGTCCGCCCTTCTCCTCGGGTGCCGGCGTCTTTTCTTCAGACGCCTCCTCAAGGGGGTCCAGACTCAAGGCGTCCATCAAGCGACGCTTTCGCCGTTCCTTACGATACTGCGTGATGCACTCGTTGTACGTGATGCTGTAGAGCCAGGTCTTGAACTTCGATTTGCCCTCGAAGTTCTTCAGGCCATACAACACCTTGAGCATCACTTCCTGACAGACATCATCCGCATCTCTATCGTTCCCTAAATACCTTGAACAAACGTTGAACAGAGTGCGTTGATATCTGCGCATCAATTCTTCATACGCGCGTGTTACGTGAAACAGCTCCGTGTGCGAGCGCGCGACCAACTCCTCATCAGAGAGCTCACGGGGGTCATAGCGCGTGGACAGCGTTTGGGCTTTATTCAAAACAAGTCGTGCCGACAGTCAGGTCAATGTCCGCCACAGCCCGGTCACCCGGGTTCGCGGCGGCGTACATTAGCAGGGTTTGCCGGGTTAGCGGCTACTGACCTGCTGCTCCAGGAGAATCCGATTGGACAGCGACACCAGGTCGCCGTCATCGGTCAGCACAGTTGTCTTGACCGTACCGATCTCCTCGATTTGCCCCTCGACCTCGCCCACACGCACGTGCTGCCCTACCTGATACAACTCACGCACATAGATTCCCGCCAGAATCTGACCGGCAATTTCCCGACTTCCCAGACCCATGGCCAGCGCAACGGCCAGACCAACGGTAATCAAAACAATCACAATCACGTGGTTGAGCAGGTCAGTCTTGACCTCCAACTGGCTGATCGCGACGGAAATACTGATGATGATCACGAGCCCCTGGGCGATTCGCCCCAGGCCTGCCGCGTAGTCCAGCCCGACCCCTTCAGCGGCCCCGCGTACCAACCCGTTGGCTAATTGTGCGAGCAAAACGCCGACGAGAAGCACCAGCGCGCCGCCGAATACCTTCGGCAAATACAGTGCCAGCATGTCCAGCGTAGCTGAAACTCGCTCAAGGCCAAGGGATTGAGCCGCAGAAACCAGAAAAATCAACAAAACGAACCAGTAAACGATCTTGCCGATCAAGGTCGAGATCGGCACTTGCAGCCCGGCGCGGCCGAGCAGCTTGGTCAGGCCGGTGCCTGCCATCAAACGGTCCAGACCGAGTTTGGCGAGCAGCTTGGACAGCAGGGTGTCGAGCAGCTTGGCCACGACAAAACCCAGCAATACCAGGACCAGCGCCCCAAACAGGTTGGGAATGAAATTCGCCACCTTGGTCCACAATGCGGTCATCGCGGTGACCAGGCTCTGGGTCCAGAGATCAAGTTCCATATTCAATCAGCCTTATCAGCAGTGCGAGCAAGAGGTTTACGACGGGAAACCGGCGAGACGTGGGCCGAACCATTGTTCAGGGCCATCATCAACGCCGGCAGCCAACGACCGAGCAGACCGAACAGATCCCCCGCCCCGACCTGACGGTTGGCGGTTTTCAACACGCGGCCCAGGCAGGCATCGTCATCCCGGTTGGATGGCGAAGCATTGAGCATGTCACGCAAAGACTGTTCGAACGGATCGTGCATAAAGACCTCTCGCAAGTGATTTAAAAGACGAGGGTTAAATTCCTGAGGTCACATCGGCCCCTTCCTACGTTCAGGTCATATTCAGCTCAAACCCAGCGCAATCGTCGAAATAGCCACCATTGTCCGAGCGCCACCGAGACCATCAACAGGCAGGCAATCACAAATCCATAAGGGCTGGCGGAGAACGGTATGCCCCCCACATTGATACCTAACAAGCCGGTCAGAAAACTCATCGGCAGGAAGATCCCGGTGATGATCCCGAAGCGGTACATTGTACGGTTCATGCGTACGCTCAGGCGCCGATCTTCGGCCTCCAGCACAAGCCCCACGCGCTCCCGGGTCAATTCGAGTTCTTCCAGGTAGCGGGTCAGGCTGTTGTTCAATTCGTTCCAATAGTCGGCATCGTCATCACAGAACCACGACAATTTGATCCGCGTCAGTTGGGCAAAGATATCCCGCTGCGGCGCCAGGAATCGCTTGAGCCCGGCCGCTCGCCGACGGATCTGCAAAATGCTGCCATGCTCCGGGGTATACCGTTCGTCGGTATCGAGTTTTTCTTCCTCTACGTCGACGATTTCAGACAGGTCGGACACCAGGTCCTGGACTTTGTGCGTCAGGTACTGCGCCATATACAGGATGAGTTCAGACGCGGTTTTTGGCCCCTTGCCATCCGCCAACTGCACCAGCAACTCATCGGTGGCGCGCAACGGGCGCAAGCGCAGGGAAATCACCCGGCTGGCAGCGGCGAAGATACGCACCGAAACCATGTCTTCCGGCTCGGCGCCAGGGTTGAGGTTGACCCCGCGCAGGAACAGCAGGAGTTCCGCGTCCGGCAACGGCAACAGGCGCGGGCGGGTGTTCTCCTCCAGCAGCAGGTCACAGGCGAACTCACTCAAGCCACTGGCCTTGCGCAGCCAAGTCTGGGTTTGCGGGTGGCTGCGATCCCAATGCAGCCACAGGCTTTCCTGGGGCTGCAGTTGCAATTGGTCAAGCTCAGTTCGGGCAATCGAACGCGCACCGCCTTTACCATCCAGCACCAGGGCATGCACCAGGCCCCACTGCGCGTTTTCTTCCTCGAACATCCTCACCCCTGTCGGTTATTGCGGTTTATTCAGGCATTTTCAGCGGGCTGGGCGACACGATCACGCCATTATTGTCGGCGTAGATGTATTCACCCGGACGGAATGTCACACCGGCAAAGGTCACTGCCACGTTCAAGTCGCCAATGCCGCGCTTGTCAGTCTTCATCGGGTGGCTAGCCAACGCCTGCACGCCGAGGTCGGTCTGGGCGACGACGTCGACATCCCGGATGCAACCGTAGATCACCAGCCCTTCCCAACCGTTTTTCGCGGCTTTCTCGGCGATCATGTCGCCCAGCAGCGCGCGACGCAGGGAGCCACCACCGTCGACCACCAGCACCTTGCCGGCGCCTGGCTGGTCGGCCTGCTCCTTGACCAGGGAGTTATCTTCGAAGCATTTGATGGTGACGATCTCGCCGCCAAAGGAATCGCGGCCGCCGAAGTTGCTGAACATCGGCTCGGCCACCTGCACCAGTTCCGGGTAGGCGTCGCAAAGATCGGGAGTGACGTAGTGGTTCATTGAAAATTTCCTTTCTGTCAAAGACGTGTCTTTCGAAAGAGGCGCCGGCCGAAGCAGCAGCAAAACATCCCATCCGTTTCGCCGTTACGCAATAGCCACTGCGCGACTGAATATGACCAGAAGCATTTAACGCGTCATATCTTAGCCGCAACCAAAGACGAGCGAAACGCCCTTGGCAGAGCGCTGCGTCAAACTACGACCAATGCATCAGCCTGAGCACCCAACAATGGTGTCAGCGGATCTTTCAGCCATTGCGCCACCAACGGCCAGACCTCGGCCTGGGCCGCTTTGCTGACCAACATCTCCACATGCCCGAAATCCCCGGTAAAACCTTGTTGGCGCCCCAGGCGCAGGTATTGCCGCGGCGCCGAGCCGACTTGTTCGTACAGCTTGCGGCAGGCCCAGTCCGGGTCCTGCTGGTCGCCGGCGGCACTGACGACCAGCAGCGGCACGTCGACTTCCGCCAGGCCTTTCCACCAATCACGGCCGGCCTCGCCAAACCGGCCGAAGAGGCCATGCCAGCGCATGCTCTCGATCATTACGCCCACCGGCTCGTCCTCGGGGCCGCGCTTGAGCCGCGGGCCGGACAACTGGCCAAAGCGCTTCAGGAGCAAGCGAGCGCCCCACTCCAGCGGTGGAATTTTCAACGGCCAGTAGGTGCGACTGACCTGGCTGCCGAACAGCGCCACTGAAGCCACCGCCGGCGCACCGAGGTACTGGCCACCCAAGGCCGCCGCCAGGGTGGTGCCGCCCAGGGAATGCCCGATCCAGTGGGGAATCTGCGCGCTCTGTTCGCGCACGAACGCACCGATGGCCGGCAAATCGTAGCGGGCGTAGTCCGCGACCCGATTGCGGGTGTAGTCCTGATTGCGCTTGGACAGGCCGTGGCCGCGCATTTCCGGTATCCACACATCGAACCCCTGGCGTGCCAGGTAGGCGCCCAGGCCGACGCCTTTGGGCGAGTACCAGAAGCGCCGGTTGGAAAAGCTGCCATGTAACAAAATCACAGGGATGCCGCGGTTTTGCGCGACATCGGCCAGACCCAGACGCGTCACGGCTAGCTCGACGGTGCCGTCGGGGCTGTTGCCGGGTTTGAGCCGGTACACATCTTCACTCAGGTCGCCACGACGTTCAGCGCTGATCAGGGCGACGGGAAACAGGTTGCTGCTGCTTTGCATAATGCTCTTGCACAAAAAAGGGCGGCGTCCGGAAGGAGTTCCGCCCTGTACAGATAAGAATGCCGGCCAACCTGACGATTGACCGGCACTTTTGACGCGTCGACCTTAGGCGGACGCTTGGCCTTCCGCCAGGAAGAACCAGGTTTCCAGCACCGAATCGGGGTTCAGCGAGACGCTTTCGATGCCCTGCTCCATCAGCCATTTGGCCAGGTCAGGGTGATCGGAAGGGCCTTGGCCGCAAATGCCGATGTACTTGCCGGCCTTGTTACAGGCCTGAATGGCGTTGGCCAGCAGCTTCTTGACCGCAGGGTTACGCTCGTCGAACAGGTGCGCGATGATCCCCGAGTCGCGGTCCAGGCCCAGGGTCAGCTGGGTCAGGTCGTTGGAGCCGATGGAGAAACCGTCGAAGAACTCCAGGAACTCTTCGGCCAGAATGGCGTTGGATGGCAGCTCGCACATCATGATCACGCGCAGGCCGTTTTCACCACGGGACAAGCCGTTTTCGGCCAGCAGGTCCACCACCTGGCTCGCTTCGCCCAGAGTACGGACGAACGGCACCATGATCTCGACGTTGGTCAGGCCCATCTCGTTGCGCACGCGCTTGAGGGCGCGGCACTCGAGCTCGAAGCAATCACGGAACGCTTCGCTGATGTAACGCGAGGCGCCACGGAAACCCAGCATCGGGTTTTCTTCTTCCGGCTCGTAGAGCTTGCCGCCGATCAGGTTGGCGTATTCGTTGGACTTGAAGTCCGACAGACGCACGATGACCTTTTTCGGGTAGAACGCCGCGGCCAGGGTGCTGATGCCTTCCACCAGCTTCTCGACATAGAAGCCCACCGGGTCGTTGTAGCCAGCGATGCGCTTGTCGACGCTGTCCTTGATTTCCGGCGGCAGGCCGTCGTAGTTCAACAGGGCCTTGGGGTGGACGCCGATCATGCGGTTGATGATGAATTCCAGGCGAGCCAGGCCCACACCGGCGTTCGGCAGTTGCGCGAAGTCGAAGGCACGGTCCGGGTTGCCGACGTTCATCATGATCTTGAACGGCAGGTCAGGCATCGCATCGATGGAGTTTTGCTTGATGTCGAAGCCCAGCTCGCCTTCGAAGATAAAGCCGGTATCGCCTTCGGCGCAGGATACGGTCACACCCTGGCCATCCTTGAGCAGTTGGGTGGCGTTGCCGCAACCGACTACCGCAGGAATCCCCAGTTCACGGGCGATGATCGCCGCGTGGCAGGTACGCCCGCCACGGTTGGTGACGATGGCGCTGGCGCGCTTCATCACGGGTTCCCAGTCCGGGTCGGTCATGTCGGAGACCAGCACGTCACCGGGCTGGACCTTGTCCATCTCGGACACGTCCTTGATGATCCGCACCTTGCCGGCGCCGATGCGCTGACCGATGGCGCGGCCTTCCACCAGCACAGTGCCGGTTTCCTTGAGCAGGTAGCGTTCCATGACGTTGGCCGAAGTGCGGCTCTTCACGGTTTCCGGACGCGCCTGCACGATGTACAGCTTGCCGTCGTCGCCGTCTTTGGCCCACTCGATGTCCATCGGGCACTGGTAGTGCTTCTCGATGATCATCGCCTGTTTCGCCAGCTCGCTGACTTCAGCGTCGGTCAGGCAGAAGCGCGCGCGCTCGGCCTTATCCACGTCGACGGTTTTCACCGAGCGACCGGCCTTGGCCTCGTCGCCGTAGATCATCTTGATGGCCTTGCTGCCCAGGTTACGGCGCAGGATGGCCGGGCGACCCGCTGCGAGGGTGCCCTTGTGTACGTAGAATTCGTCCGGGTTTACCGCGCCTTGTACGACGGTTTCGCCGAGGCCGTAGGCGCCGGTGATGAACACGACGTCACGAAAGCCCGATTCGGTATCCAGGGTGAACATCACACCGGCGGTGCCGGTTTCCGAACGCACCATGCGCTGCACGCCGGCAGACAGGGCCACCAGCTTGTGGTCGAAACCTTGGTGTACGCGGTAGGAAATGGCGCGATCGTTGAACAGCGAAGCGAACACTTCCTTGGCTGCGCGGATCACGTTTTCCACGCCGCGGATGTTGAGGAAGGTCTCCTGCTGGCCCGCGAAAGAGGCGTCGGGCAAGTCTTCGGCGGTGGCCGAGGAGCGCACGGCGACAGCCATGTCCGGGTTGCCGGCCGACAGCGTGGCGAACGCCGTGCGGATTTCTTCGTTGAGTTTCTCGGGGAACTCGGCTTCCATGATCCACTGACGGATCTGGGCGCCGGTCTTGGCCAGGGCGTTGACGTCATCGACGTCCAGAGCGTCCAGCGCGGCGTGGATCTGGGCGTTGAGGCCGCTCAGTTCGAGAAAATCACGGTAAGCCTGGGCGGTGGTGGCAAAACCACCTGGCACCGAGACGCCAGCGCCTGCAAGATTACTGATCATCTCGCCGAGGGATGCGTTCTTGCCCCCTACGTGCTCCACATCATGGACGCCGAGCTTATCGAGGGAAACTACGTACTCTACCAAGGTGATCTCTCCACTTTCTGTATTGGAAAAGCTCAGGACGCCGGCTGCTCAGTAGGAGCATTCGCCAGCGCTTGTGGCCTGGACCTGGAAAATAAGTGAGAATGCGGCCCACAGAGGGACGGCAAAATCGCGCCTATCATATCCAAGATTCGCCATCAGCTTAAGGCCCAGGGCTCAAATGAAACGATCTGCTTTCTTTATTTCCGACGGCACCGGCATCACAGCCGAAACACTGGGCCAAAGCCTGCTCGCGCAGTTCGAAAACGTTACTTTCGCCAAATTCACGCGGCCGTATATCGACAACGCGGATAAAGCGCGGGCCATGGTACAACAAATCAATCTGGCGGCAGAAAAAGACGGCTTTCGTCCGATCATTTTCGACACCATCGTCAATCAAGACATTCGTGAGATCCTTGCTACGTCCAATGGTTTCATGATCGACATTTTCTCGAGCTTCCTGGCGCCGCTGGAACAAGAGTTGAGTGAACATTCCTCCTATTCCGTCGGAAAGTCCCATTCCATTGGGCATAACTCCAACTACATGGAGCGTATCGAGGCGGTGAACTTCGCCCTCGACAACGACGACGGAGCCCGCACCCACTACTACGACAAGGCCGACATCATCCTGGTGGGCGTGTCGCGCTGCGGCAAGACCCCGACTTGTCTGTACATGGCCATGCAATTCGGCATCCGCGCGGCCAACTACCCGCTGACCGAAGACGACATGGAACACCTGACGCTGCCGACGGCCCTGCGCGCGCATTCGCACAAGCTGTTCGGGTTGACCATCGACCCGGACCGCCTGACGGCCATCCGCAACGAGCGCAAGCCCAACAGCCGCTACTCCAGCTATGCCCAGTGCGAATTCGAAGTGCGCGAAGTGGAAAATCTGTTCCGTCGAGAGAACATTGCGCACATCAATTCCACGCATTTCTCGGTGGAAGAGATCTCGGCGAAAATTCTGGTGGAGAAAGGCGTCGAACGCCGCTTTAAATAATCTGTTTGTCTGAACCGACACCATCGCGAGCAAGCCCGCGCCCACAGGAAAATGCATTCCAAAGGTAGGAGCGGGCGGGCTCACGATGAACGATAACTCGGCGAACCCGCCTAAAGGTGGAAGCGCCCACCGCCCTGCCCCAACGCAGTGGCCAGCGCATCAAACCCCGCCCGCAACAACTGATCATCTCCCGACGTATTGCAGATACTCGCCCGGATAAACTGCGGCACTGCGGTCTGCCCCACGGCAAACGCCTCGGCGGTGGCGATCAGGTAATTATTCTGCTTGAGTTCCGCCTCGATTTCCGACGCTCGCCAAGGCTCCGGGACTTCAATCCAGAAGTGCGGGCTATTGAGGTGCGTGCGGTATTCCAGGCCGGCCAACAGGCCCTGCACCAACGCCTTGCGTCGGCTGATCTCGTTGATCTGCTGGCGCAGCAGGTATTCCGCCGTGCCGTTCTCGATCCACTGGGTCGCCAACTCCAGGGTCACCGGCGTGGCCATCCAGCAGGTCGAACGCAGCGCCGCTGAAATACGGCTGACCAATGCCGGCGGCGCATGCACATAGCCGACACGCAGCCCCGCCGACACGGCCTTGCTCAAGCTGCTGATCAAAATCGTACGCTCGGGCGCGAAATAACTCAGGGGCGGCGGTCGGTCTTCCACCAGCACACCGTGGGCTTCATCCTCAAGAATCAGCAGGTTGTGCTCACGACAGACTTTGACCAGCGCCTCGCGGCGTGCGACCGATAACACGGCAGTGGTCGGGTTCTGGATGGTGGGCGTGCAGTACAACGCAGAAACCCTGTGATTGCGACAGACTTCATCGAGTGCCCCGGGCAGCACACCTTCGTCATCCATCTCCAGGCCGATCAAGCGCACACCGAGCATGCGCGCGGCGGTGATCAGCCCCGGATACGTCAGTTGCTCGGTGACCACCGTGTCGCCGGCGCGCAGCAGCGCCATCATCGCGCAGAGCAACCCGTGCTGGCCGCCGTTGACGCAAATGACCTGCTCGGGGATGGGATGAAAATCGCGCTGCACCAGCCACTGCGCACCCGCTTCGCGGTAACGCGGCAGGCCGGCGTCCGGCGTGTAGGCACTGATGTCCTGGAGAAACTTGGCGTTGGTCGACAGGGTCTGGAAACTCTGCGCCAGGAACACCGTCTCCTGCCCCGGAATATGCATGTTGCGGCTCATGTCGAAGTATTGGCGCGGCTCCTCGCTGAAGTTGCGGAAACCTTCATCCCGTTGGCGCTCCATCCCACGCTTGCGCACGAACGTGCCGTCACCTACCCGTGCCACCACCAACCCCAGGCGTTCCAGCTCGCCGTAGGCCCGGCTGATGGTGCCGATGGTCACCCCCAGATTGTCGGAAAGTACCCGATGGGGCGGCAGTTTCCGTCCCGGTTCAATCAAGCCCTCGAGGATGCCCCGTTCCATGACATCGGACAGGCGCTTGTACTTGACGCCCTGCCCATTGGACAACCCCTCACGCATAATTGACACCATGTCAATATTTGTTTTGACAGCCATCTTTAGCCCTAATAGTGTGCTTTTACGGGTTCAATCGCCGAAAAAAATAACTCATTACAAGTTCAATATAGAGTTCAATTCCGGCTCAGGGAAGCAATAAACGATGCCAATGTCCGCCGTTCTCGAAAACGCTGCAAAAACCAAAACTCAAAAACAGTGGTTGGCCGGCCTGGTGACCAGTGTGATGTTTCTCATCGTTTGCCTGAGTTGGGGTACCACTTGGCTCGGCATCAAAATCGCCGTGGAGAGCGTGCCGCCGCTGACCTCCGCCGGCTTGCGCTTCCTGATCGCGTTCCCGCTGTTCCTGTGTTTTGCCATGGTGCGCCGCGAGCCGATCCTGTTCCCCCGGGAAAGCCGTTGGTTCTTCGTGTTCGTGACCCTGTCCTACTTCAGCGTGCCCTATTACCTGCTCAACTACGGCGAAATGCATGTTTCGTCCGGCCTCACCGCGCTGCTGTTCAGTTGCATGCCGGTGTTCATCCTGATTTTCTCCGCGCTGTTCCTGCGCGAGCGCATCTACTTTTCCCAGGTGGTCGGCATCGGTATCGGCTTCGGCAGCCTTTACATGATCATCAGGAGCCAGGGCCTGCACCTGGACCACGCCGAGTTCTTCGGGGTACTGGCAATTCTGAGCGCCGCGATCATGCATGCCTTGTGCTACGTCATTACCAAGCAAAAAGGCAGCGCCATCAGCGTGATCACTTACAACACACTGCCCATCGGGATCGCCGGGCTGATGCTGTTCGTCGCCGGCCTGTGGTTTGAAACACCGACTTTCGAAGCCATCACCCTGCGTTCGTGGGGCGCCCTGTTCTACCTGGGCCTGGTCGCATCGGTGGGCGGGTTCATCGTGTATTTCATGCTGCTCAAGCGCCTGAGCCCGATCATCCTCTCGTTCGTGTTCATCATCTTCCCGGTGTTCGCGGTGATCATCGGCGCCTGGTACGAAGGCGTGGCGATTTCCCGCGACCTCATGCTGTATTCGGCCATTCTGCTGGCCGGTTTTGCGATCACCAAGTTGCCCATCGAAAAACTCATGGCCAAGAAAAATTGAGCCTCTTTGAACGCGAGAGAAACATGGACGTCCTCCGCCCAGAAGCCCTGGAACAGATCTATGCCCACGCCAGCCGCAGCTACCCCGAGGAATGCTGTGGTTTCGTCTTCGCCGACGGCAGCGTGTACCTGGGCCGCAATATCCAGAACGAGCTGCACCGCAAGAACCCCGAGATGTACCCGCGCAGCGCGGCCAACGGCTACACCTTTTCCGTGGCCGACACGCTGCTGCTGAACAAGGCACTTCGCAGCGACAACCCGGTGGTGGTGATCTACCACTCCCACCCTGACGTCGGTGCCTATTTCAGCGACGAAGACCAGGACAAGGCGCTGTTCATGGGCGAGCCGATCTACCCCGTCAGCTACCTGGTGGTGGATGTTCGCCAGGGCCAGGCCCTGGGCTCGAAGCTGTTTGCCTGGGATGGCAAGCATTTCGCCCTTCAACCCTTCAACGACCTGCACACGGAGTTGTCCATGAACGCTGTCTCTTTCCCCGACATTCTGGTTCGCGTGGCCAAGCTGCCGGAATCGACCCTTGAGGGCACCGGATCGACATTGCGCGAAGTCATTGAAAACCTCTGCGACAGCCACCCGCAGTTGCGTATGCACCTGTTCCACGAGAACAACAACCAGCTCAAGGAACACTTCCTGTTTACCGCCGAGGAAGCATTGATCGAAGCAGACGACCGGCTACCGGAAAAGGCCAGGATCGAAGTGTTGCTCGCCACCTCCGGCGGCATCGACGTCGACAGCCTGAGCAATGAAGAAGTGCAGCGTTACGTGCGCCATATCACCCTGCCCGGCGTCGGTCGCGAAGGCCAGTTGAACCTGAAAAAAGCCAAGGTGCTGATCATCGGCACCGGCGGCCTGGGCTCACCCATCAGCCTGTACCTGGCGGCAGCCGGCATCGGCACCCTGGGGCTGGTGGATTTCGATGTGGTCGAGAGCAGCAACCTGCAACGCCAGATCGTCCACGGCAACAGCACCCTGGGCATGTCCAAGGTCGCGTCCGCCAAGCAACGCTTGCAAGACCTCAACAGCCACATCCAGATCAATGCCCACGACACCGCGCTGACCGCCGACAACGCCCTGGAACTGGTCGGCGCCTACGACCTGGTGATCGACGGCACCGACAATTTCGACACGCGCTACCTGGTCAACGACGCCTGCGTGCAGTTGGGCAAACCCCTGGTGTTCGGCGCCATCTACCGTTTCGACGGGCAGATCAGCGTGCTCAATTACAAAGGCGGGCCCTGCTACCGCTGCCTGTTCCCCAAGGCGCCACCAGCGGAACTGGCGCCCAATTGCAGCGCTGGCGGAGTGATCGGCGTGCTGCCGGGGGTAGTCGGGATGATCCAGGCGACCGAGGCGATCAAGTTGCTGATCGGCATCGGCGAACCCTTGTCCGGCCGCTTGATGCGCTTCGATGCGCTGGCGATGAAATTCAGCGAGATCCGCTTCAAGCGCCGCGCCGACTGCCCGTGCTGTTCGGAACTGCGCCACAGCGCACCCCTCGCGCCGACAGTCTGCGCCGACGCCGTACCGAGCAAGCCCAGCCTGGCCGAAGAGCGCTACATCAAGCCGCGGGTACTCAAACAACTGCTCGAACGCCACAGCAGCGCCGACGTGCTGCTGGACGTGCGCGACGCCAGCGAACTGGAGGTCTGCAAGTTGCCGGGCGTGGTGCATATCCCCCTCGCCGAACTGGACGGTCAGCTCGACAGCCTCAGCCGAGACAACACCCACTACCTGATCTGCTACGCCGGAACCCGCGCCGAGCAAGCGGCCAGCACCCTGCTGGCGGCCGGCTTCGCCAACACCAAAGTTCTGCAAGGCGGCATGAAACATTGGGTTCGCGACGTCGAACCCGATATGCCTTTGTACTGATCACGGCCCTGGGTAACGACCTGATGTTGCATAACTCAATTCTCGACGCCATCGGCCACACACCGATCGTGCGCCTGGCGCAGTTTTCCGAAGACCTCGGCATCGAGGTCTACGCCAAACTGGAATCGCTCAACCCCGGCGGCAGCCACAAGGCGCGCATCGCCTTGGGCATGATCCTCGACGCCGAGCGTCGCGGCGTGCTGATGCGCGACTCCGGGCAAACCATTATCGAACCCAGCGGCGGCAACACCGGCATTGGGCTGGTGATGGCTGGCAACGTGCTCGGCTACAAAGTGGTGCTGGTGATCCCGGATAACTACAGCCCCGAAAAGCAGAAACTGCTGCGCCTGTATGGCGCCAAGGTGGTGCTGTCGGACAGCCGCCTCGGCAACAATTCCCATGGTGAGAAATGCATGGAGTTGCAGTTGGAAAACCCCAGCTACGTGATGCTCAACCAGCAACGCAACGGCGCCAACCCGCAGACGCACCGCGACACCACCGCGCCGGAGATCCTCAGCGCCTTCGGTGAGCAGCGCGTGGATTACTTCGTCAGCGGCATCGGCACCGGCGGCCATATCACCGGCATCGGCGAAACCCTCAAGGCCGCCTGGCCGGCCCTGCGCGTGATGGGCGTGGAACCGGAGGAATGCGACCTGCTGAAAAACCAGCACGCCCCCCACCATATCCAGGGCCTGTCGATCGGCTTGATCCCGAGCATCCTCAACCTGGACGTGCTGGACGGCATGCTCAAGGTGTCGCGCATGGAATGCCTCGACATGATGAAACGCATCATGCGTACCGATGCCATCAGCCTGGGCCTGTCCTCGGCCGCCAATATGGTGGCCATCGCCAAGCTCGCCCCGGAGTTACCGCCCGAAACGGTGGTGTTGACCATGGTCTACGACAATGCCGACAGCTACCTGCCCAGTTTTGAATAACCGGTTATCCAACCATCCAGAATGCGGGGGTGCCTCCATGGGCGGCTTTATCGACATGCAACATCTGCACGATGAATTGCTTACCCACCTCATCAAGACCCTGACGCCCACGCAGATGAAGCAGCTGGAGCCGCACTTGGCGCCGTTGGTCCAGAGCGCCGCCCAGGCGGTGGCCGAGGACCTGATTGCCTACGCCTACCGCGACCCCGCGTCGCGCGGACGCGGCGAGTTGATCCTGGAATCCTATGCCTCGTTCAAGGCGGTGCTGTTCTACCGGCTGGCGCACCAGGTGTGGCATTTTCCCGACCAGACCAACGGGATGTTTTCGCGCATTGCCCTCAAGCTCAGCAACCAGGGCAAGATCCTCTCCGGCGCGGAGATTCACCCGGCAGCGCGCATCGGTCGGCGCTTTGTGCTCGACCATGGCTACGGCACGGTGATCGGTGAAACCTGCGAGATCGGCAACGACTGCTACATCCTCTGCGGCGTGACCCTCGGCGCTCGCGGCATCGCCAACAACCCCGACGGCAAGCGCCACCCGCGCCTGGGCAACAACGTCGAAATCGGCTCCGGCGCCCGCGTGCTGGGCTACGTGCAGATCGGCGACAACGTGTTCATCAGCCCAGCGTGCGTGATCACCCAGGACGTACCGGCGGGGACCAAGGTCAAGGTGGTCAACCAGATCCAATTGCAAAAGAACGACGAATCGGAGCACAGCAGCTACCTCGGCGCCTTCGCTCTCGATGAGCGCCTGCACGTGGTCGGCGAGATCAATGCCAACCACAAGGTCACGGTGCTGGACGCCGACTTTCACCCGTTGCAGGGGCTGATGCTCGAACCCACGGTGAAAGAACGCCATCACCTGCAATTTCGCCTGCGCCACATCGAAATGGGCGACCGCCTGCCACGCCTGCCGCTGAACCTGAAAGTCTGCGGGCCGGAATTTGAAATCACCCTGCTTTCCCCCCCTGGCTTGAGCGCAATGGTGCGTCACCTGCTGCAAGCCAGCCCATTGATTGTCGGAGGTTGAACATGTCTGTGCACACCATGGAAACCCTGGCGCTGTTTGACAGCGCGCCCTACCAGAACGCCTTCAGCGCCCGGGTGATTGCCGTCAGCGAACACGGCATCGCCCTGGAGCACACGCTGTTCTACCCTACCGGCGGCGGGCAACCCGGCGACAGCGGCCACTTCACCCTGGACGACGGCACGCGCGTGGACATCCTCGGCACGGTGCGCGACCCGGTGCAGCGCTCGATCATCTGGCACCAGGTGGAACACTGTCCCGAGCAGTTGAGCGCCGGGGCCCAGGTGGATGCCAGCCTCGATTGGGAACGGCGCTACCAACACATGAAAATGCACACCTGCCTGCACCTGCTGTGTTCGCTCATCGACGCCCCGGTCACCGGCTGCAGCATCAGCGCCGACAAAGGGCGACTGGATTTCGACCTGCCGGAAATGACCCTGGACAAAGACAGCATCACCCGCGATATCAACGCGCTGATCGAACAGGCTCATCAGGTGAAAACCCTGTCGATGCCCGCGTCGGAGTACGCAACCCTGCTGCAGATCACCCGCACCCAAGCGGTAGCTCCGCCCGTGATCCAGGGCTCGGTGCGCGTAATTGAAATTGCCGGAATCGATATCCAGCCATGCGGCGGCACCCATGTGATCAACACCGAAGAAATCGGCCGGGTGTTTTGCGAGAAGATCGAGAAGAAGAGCAAGCATAACCGTCGGGTTATTTTGCGCTTTGAATGAATGTTCAGCAGAACGGGGTCGATGCAGGTGCGGGCTTACCGCCCCACATTGACCCGTTTTTCTATCGCTGAACTTAACCCTTCAGCGCTTTGATCTGGTTATTCAGCTGCTCGATTTGCTTCTGCAGTTCGGAAATCACCTTGGAAAATTCAGCCATCATCTGGTCGATGCGTGTGCGAAGTTGCTCATTGTCGCGTGCGAGATCCTCGAGGGTACGAGGCGCCTGGTTTGATTCATCGGACCGGGCCGACGGGTTGCTTTCGTTGGACTGCGCCGCGCCTTGCTTGCCTTGGCCCGAAGAAGCCCCCTGATTGGCCTGACCCTGACCCTGCGCCGCACCTTGCTTGCCTTGACCGGAAGAAGCACCCTGATTGGCCTGCCCCTGACCCTGACCCTGACCCTGACCCTGCGCTGCGCCTTGCTTGCCCTGGCCGGAAGAAGCACCCTGATTGGCCTGACCCTGACCCTGCGCCGCGCCTTGCTTGCCCTGACCGGAAGAAGCTCCCTGATTGGCCTGACCCTGCCCCTGCCCCTGCCCCTGCGCTGCGGGAGGCATCCGGGTCTGGGGAGTATCCGCGCCCAACCTCTTACTCAAATCACCGATCTGGTCTTGAAGCCCTTTAACGACCGAATTGAAACCGGACTCCAACTTATTGAGCCTATCGCCCAGTTGCTTATTTTCGGCAGTCAAGCGCTCAAGGGAGGGAGGTGCATCCCGCCCGGCCCCTTGTGTATTGTCCATACGGCCGCGCGCTTCAGGCGACGTGCCGTTCTGCTTCGCCGCAGGATCACCACGAGTACTGGGGTTCGACGGTGCCGCCTCTTTTCCAGACGCTGCCTTCACCTTGGGGTGCTGCGCAAGCTGGTTCACTTGCTCCTGAAGCTTCATGATTTGCGGCGTTAACTTGGCGACCATCTGATCATATTTTTCGGCCAACTGTTTGTTCTGGCCAGAGAGGTGTTCCAGATGAGCGGGTACCGCGTTTTTTGCCGCAGACGACGCCTTGGCCAGAGGACTGTCAGGTACTCTGAGGCTCTCGTCGGCGCGACGGAGCCTGGCGTTCGGCGACATGTCATAGCCGACGGTGTTGGGCATTGGCGGGCGATTGTTTACGCTATTCATAAAAGGGCCTTTTCAGATTCAGGTGTTTGATCCACAAGCATCGCTTGCCAGATGACCCGCGCCTGCAGGGCATCTGACACCTGATTGGCTTCTATCTGAAAACGGTTCCGAAGATGTAGGACGCATCAATCGCAAAGTATGTCTGTGTCAAAACCTGCCCTTCGCGAGCGTGCGCAACCACGGCGCGTTCATATCACCCATAAATCCACAAAGCGATTCACCGGCGTGGCTTCAAGCCGCGCCTGATCCTTGCACAACGCAAAAATCTCGGCACTGCGCTGGGCCGTAAAGCGCGTCGCCAGGTTGGCCTTGAACTTGTCTTCCAGCAACGGAATACCGTCCACCCGGCGCCGACGATGCCCAATCGGGTACTCCACCGCGACCTGCTCGGTGTGGGTGCCATCGTTGAAGAACACCTGCACCGCGTTGGCGATGGAACGTTTGTCCGCCTCCAGGTATTCGCGGCTGTAGCGGGGCTCTTCGACGATCACCATCTTTTCGCGCAGCTCGTCGATGATCGGGTGCGCAGCGTGGAACTCATCTTCGTACTGCTCGGCCACCAGCGTGCCGAAGGCCAGCGGCACGGCGGTCATGTATTGCAGGCAGTGATCGCGGTCGGCCGCATTGGCCAATGGGCCGACCTTGGAAATGATCCGAATCGCCGACTCATGGGTAGTGATCACGATGCGTTCGATGTCGTGCAGGCGATCCACAACCTGCGGGTGCAAGGTCACCGCAGCTTCGCAGGCGGTTTGCGCGTGGAACTCGGCGGGAAAGCTGATCTTGAACAGCACGTTTTCCATCACATAGGTGCCGTAGGGTTGGGACAGGCTGAAGGTGCGCTTGCCTTCGGGCTTGAGCGCCAGGTCTTTGTTGGTGTGGCTGAACAGCACATCGTAGAAGCCCCATTGCGGCGCGCTCAACACCCCGGGGATGCCCATCTCGCCGCGCAGCGCGATGTCTGCCAGCCGCACACCGCGACTGGAGGCATCGCCCGCCGCCCAGGATTTGCGCGAACCGGCATTCGGTGCGTGCCGATAGGTGCGCAATGCCTGACCGTCGACAAAGGCGTGGGACAGCGCCGACAGCAGTTGCTCGCGGTTGGCGCCCATCAGCTTGGCGGTGACCGCCGTCGAGGCGACTTTCACCAGCAGCACATGGTCGAGACCGACACGGTTGAAGGCGTTTTCCAGGGCAATCACACCCTGGATCTCGTGGGCCATGATCATCGCTTCCAGCACTGCGCGCACGGTCAGCGGCGCGTCGCCATTGGCCACGCGTCGTTGCGAGAGGTGATCGGCCACGGCGAGGATGCCGCCGAGGTTATCCGAGGGGTGGCCCCATTCGGCGGCGAGCCAGGTGTCGTTGTAGTCGAGCCAGCGCACGATGCAGCCGATGTCCCAGGCGGCCTTGACCGGGTCGAGCCGGAACGACGTGCCCGGCACCCGCGCGCCGAACGGCACCACCGTGCCCTCGACCAGCGGCCCCAGGTGCTTGGTGCATTCCGGGAACCGCAGCGCCAGCAGGCCGCAACCGAGGGTGTCCATCAGGCAGTTGCGCGCAGTGTCTAGCGCGGCTGGGGAGTCGATCCGGTAGTTGAGGACGTAGTCAGCGATGTCCTGCAAAACCTGGTCGTAGTCGGGGCGGGTGTTCTGGTCGACGTTGGCGCTCATGGCTGTTCTCCAAAGTGGGTGGGGGGGCAGTCCTCGGGCTCACGGTTACTGGAAGCAGATCTTCGATGCCTGCCTTGGAATAGAGATCCCTTGTGGGAGGGGGCTTGCCCCCGATGACGGTGGGTCAGTCAATGAATGTGTCGACTGGTACACCGCTATCGGGGGCAAGCCCCCTCCCACATTGGATGTGTATCGAGCCTTAGAACGCGTCGCCTGGGACGCGCACGAAGCCTTCCATCAACACCCGCGCGCTACGGCTCATGATGGCCTTCTTCACCACCCATTCGCCGTTGACCTGGGTGGCTTCAGCGCCGACCCGCAAGGTGCCGGACGGATGCCCGAAGCGCACCGCGTTGCGTTCCACCCCGCCCGCCGCGAGGTTGACCAAGGTCCCGGAAATCGCCGCCGCCGTGCCGATCGCCACCGCTGCGGTGCCCATCATCGCGTGGTGCAACTTGCCCATGGACAAGGCACGCACCAGCAGGTCGATATCGCCGGCCTTGATCGCCTTGCCGCTGGAAGCCACGTAGTCCGCAGGCGGTGCCACGAAGGCCACCTTTGGCGTGTGCTGACGCTGGGCGGCTTCGTCCAGATGCTTGATCAGGCCCATGCGCAACGCGCCATAGGCCCGCACCGTCTCGAACATCGCCAGGGCTTTCGGGTCGCCGTTGATCGCGCCTTGCAGCTCGGTACCGGTATAGCCCAGGTCTTGCGCGTTGATGAAGATCGTCGGGATACCCGCATTGATCAGCGTGGCCTTGAAGGTGCCGACGCCCGGCACCTCCAGGTCATCGATCAGGTTGCCGGTGGGGAACATCGAACCACCGCCGCCCTCTTCTTCAGCGGCCGGGTCCAGGAACTCCAACTGCACTTCGGCGGCCGGGAAGGTCACGCCGTCCAGTTCGAAGTCGCCGGTTTCCTGCACCGCGCCGTCGGTGATCGGTACGTGGGCGATGATGGTCTTGCCGATATTGGCCTGCCAGATCCGCACCACGGCCACGCCGTTGCGCGGCACGCGGGCCGGGTCGACCAGGCCCGCGCTGATGGCGAAGGAACCCACCGCCGCCGACAGGTTGCCGCAGTTGCCGCTCCAGTCGACGAACGGTTTGTCGATGGCGACCTGGCCGAACAGGTAATCCACGTCATGCTCAGCGCGGCTGCTCTTGGCCAGGATCACGGTTTTGCTGGTGCTCGACGTGGCGCCGCCCATGCCGTCGATCTGTTTGTCGTAGGGATCGGGGCTGCCGATCACCCGCAACAGCAGGGCATCGCGCGCAGCACCCGGGACCTGCGCCGACTCAGGCAGGTCCTGGACGCTGAAAAACACACCCTTGCTGGTGCCGCCTCGCATGTAGGTGGCGGGGATCTTGATTTGCGGTACGTGTGACATGGTTATCCTCTTCAGGCGGTCGCCGCCGATTCCAGGAAGTCCTGGGCAAAACGTTGCAACACGCCGCCCGCCTCGTAGATCGACACTTCTTCAGCGGTGTCCAGGCGGCAGGTCACCGGCACTTCGACACGTTCGCCATTCTTGCGGTTGATCACCAGGGTCAACTGCGCGCGCGGGGTGCGTTCGCCGACCACGTCATAGGTTTCGCTGCCGTCGATCTTCAACGTGTGACGGTCGGTGCCCGGCAGGAACTCCAGCGGCAACACGCCCATGCCCACCAGGTTGGTACGGTGAATGCGTTCGAAACCTTCGGCGGCAATCGCTTCCACACCCGCCAGGCGCACGCCCTTGGCCGCCCAGTCGCGGGACGAACCCTGACCGTAGTCGGCGCCGGCGATGATGATCAGCGGCTGCTTGCGCTCCATGTAGGTTTCGATGGCTTCCCACATGCGTGTGACCTTGCCTTCCGGCTCGATGCGCGCCAGGGAACCCTGCTTGACCTTGCCGTTCTCGACGACCATTTCGTTGAACAGTTTCGGGTTGGCGAAGGTCGCGCGTTGCGCGGTCAGGTGGTCGCCGCGGTGGGTCGCGTAGGAGTTGAAGTCGACTTCCGGCAGGCCCATTTTCGCCAGGTATTCGCCGGCGGCGCTGTCGAGCATGATCGCGTTGGACGGCGACAGGTGGTCGGTGGTGATGTTGTCCGGCAGCACTGCCAGCGGGCGCATACCCTTGAGCGGCCGCGCACCGGCCAGCGCACCTTCCCAGTACGGCGGACGGCGGATATAGGTGCTTTGCGGGCGCCACTCATACAACGGCGCGACTTTCGGGCCGGTGTCTTCGTGGATCGCGAACATCGGGATATACACTTTGCGGAACTGCTCTGGCTTGACCGACGCCTTGACCACCGCGTCGATTTCTTCGTCGCTCGGCCAGATGTCTTTCAGACGGATTTCCTTGCCGTTGGCGTCGAGGCCCAGTACGTCCTTCTCGATGTCGAAACGGATGGTGCCGGCAATCGCATAGGCCACCACCAGCGGCGGCGAAGCCAGGAACGCTTGCTTGGCATACGGGTGGATACGCCCGTCGAAGTTGCGGTTACCCGACAACACGGCGGTGGCGTACAGGTCGCGGTCAATGATCTCTTGCTGGATCACCGGGTCGAGCGCACCGGACATACCGTTGCAGGTGGTGCAGGCAAAGGCCACCACGCCGAAACCGAGTTTTTCCAGTTCGTGCCCAAGGCCGGCTTCTTCGAGGTACATGGCCACGGTTTTCGAACCGGGCGCCAGGGACGATTTGACCCACGGCTTGCGGCTCAGCCCCAGCTTGTTGGCGTTGCGCGCCAGGAGGCCGGCGGCGATCACGTTGCGCGGGTTGCTGGTGTTGGTGCAACTGGTGATCGCGGCAATGATGACCGCACCGTCGGGCATTTGCCCCGGTACTTCTTCCCACTGGCCGGAGATGCCTTTGGCGGCGAGGTCGCTGGTGGCGACACGGGCGTGCGGGTTGCTCGGGCCGGCCATGTTGCGCACGACGCTGGACAGGTCGAAGGTCAAGCCGCGCTCGTATTTCGCGCCCTTGAGGTCGTCGGCCCACAGGCCGGTCTGGCGAGCGTACTGCTCGACCAGGGCGACTTGTGCGTCTTCACGGCCAGTGAGTTTCAGGTAGGCGATGGTCTGCGGGTCGATGTAGAACATCGCCGCGGTGGCGCCGTATTCCGGGGCCATGTTGGAGATGGTCGCGCGGTCGCCCAGGGTCAGTGCCGATGCACCTTCGCCGAAGAACTCGAGCCATGCGCCCACCACTTTCTGTTGACGCAGGAACTCGGTCAGCGCCAGCACCATGTCGGTGGCGGTGATACCGGGTTGCAGCTTGCCCGTCAGCTCCACGCCGACGCTTTCCGGCAGGCGCATCCACGAGGCGCGGCCGAGCATCACGCTCTCGGCTTCGAGGCCGCCGACGCCGATGGCGATCACGCCGAGGGCATCCACGTGCGGGGTGTGGCTGTCGGTGCCGACGCAGGTGTCGGGGAACGCCACGCCGTCACGCACCTGGATCACCGGAGACATTTTCTCCAGGTTGATCTGGTGCATGATGCCGTTGCCCGGCGGGATCACGTCGACGTTCTTGAAGGCTTTTTTGGTCCACTCGATAAAGTGGAAGCG
>Ga0067045_1003158_pt1 | contig 27892 bp, 28 predicted proteins | sample TerdegcTABiofilm_FD_59184 | JGI IMG/M metagenome (GOLD analysis project Ga0067045, IMG submission 59184) | Combined Assembly of (Gp0054472, Gp0054536) Wastewater bioreactor microbial communities from Singapore -Terephthalate degrading...
CGGGTGGTTTTTATTATAAATACAGCCAAGAGCAATACTGCTGCAACTGTATGGATGCCAAAAGCTAAAGGCATGGATCTGATTATATAAATCACAATGGTCAATGCCGTACCGGCCACCGCTATGATTTTCCAGCGAAGCGGCACCCCGGCCAAAGCTAAAGCAAAGGCCACAATACCCATTACTTCGGGAATGCCTTGTATAAAAAACAATAGTACTTTTTCCATCTATCAGCCCACTTAACTTTTTTATTTTTAGAGGTACTTCTACAAATGCCGCTAAAAACCTGCCAAATTATTGATATTTTTTCTACAATATTCCAACTTATTTCGACAAATTAGTTACTTTTTCAGGTATTCAGAATTCATTAGTCAGAATTCAGTCAGAATTCAGACGCCCATGAAGCTTCGCTTCACCATCAGATGGATGAAAATGGTAAAGATTTATTTTCAGGGCAGAATATTTCGAGACGATAAACCATTCTCTCATTCTAACTACTGACTACTGACTACTGATTACTGATTACTGAATAATTACACAAATTATATCTACAGGTAAATTCTACCACATGTTTAATTGGTTGAGTAAATGACCATAATAATACTAATAATAAAATTTTAGGAGGGAGCTAAAATAATGCTTTTATCGCTGACAGAGTATTTTCATGGGGTGCAAAACCGCTTGCCTGAAGAAGCGGAAAGGGTGATAAAGTCCCTGGAAGATAATGGCCCTATGAATAAGGAGGATTTGTCGCTTACGGCAAAAGTAAAAAGAGCCGTGTTGGACCATGTCGTCATGCAGCTTTACGCGCTCGGCTTAGTGGATGTAAGCACTGAAGGGAAAAGCAAAATATGCAGCCTGACAAAGCTGGGTTATGATTTTTTAGGCTTAAAGAATGCCGGTTAAGGCATTCTTTTATATTTGTATTAATGGACATCATGTTTTTTAAAGTTTTGAAAAAAGGATTTTTGATATTTATGTAGTATTTACAGATATGGAAACAATTTATTGATAAATAAACTATTTTTTACTGTCCAGTTGGTTTTCTTTATAATCGGCTGGACAAGATGTTTTTTTGAGCATTTATCGAATCTTGTCAAAAAAGAGCAATTCTAATTATCTTATACGAGGTGCTTGAAATGAAAAAACAACTAAGTGAGTTGGTTGAAATGCAACAAGCTATCGAATTAAATACTCCATTTTATTATATCGAAAAGGAGCTATTTGAAGAAAAGCTCCACAATAACTATCAGCATTCTCTGGATATTATCGAGTTCCTTCCTGATGCCATCTTTGTTGTTGACCGGGATAGAAAGGTAATCGCCTGGAATCAGGCTATGGAAGAAATGACCGGAGTACGTAAAGAAGAGATTATCGGTAAAGGTGATTACGCTTACGCCGTTCCCTTTTACGGTAAGCCGAGACCTATTTTAATTGATCTTGTGTTTTCAAATGATCAGGAAACCGAACGCAAATATGAATACGTAGAAAGAAAGGGAACGAAGTTATATGCTGAAACGTTTATTCCACTTCCATTTAGCGGGGATGAAGTCTTCCTTTGGATGACGGCGTCACCGCTTTTTGATAGTTATGGAAATTTAGTCGGGGCCATCGAATCCATTCGTGATATAACTCAGCGCAAGCGGGCTGAGGAGGTGCTCAAGACCGAACGGCAAAGACTCTATTCCCTTTTGGACAGGCTGCCCGCCATTGTCTGTCTTATCGCGCCGGATTATTCGATTCGCTTTGCCAATCACTACTTCCGAAAGCGCTTTGGTGAGCCGGAGGGAAGAACTTGTCACGAGGTTTATCGCGGTTATAATGCTCCCTGTAAGGAATGCCTGACTTATCGTGTTTTTGAAACAAATGTTCCCCAAGAGTGGGAATGGACCAGTCTTGATAATAGGACTTATCAGATCTATGACTACCCCTTTACCGATATTGATGGCTCCCCTTTAGTGTTGGAACTGGAGATTGATATTACCGAACGCAAACAGGCTGTGGAAGAGCTTCGTTTGTCTGAAGAACGGTTCTCCAAAGCCTTTAACGCCAGTCCTAGTATAATGTCCATAATAAAATTAACAGATACACGCTTTCTTGACGTGAACGATAGTTTTATTAGCAGTACCGATTATTACCGCGAAGAAATAATAGGCCGCACTTTAACAGAACTTAATTTGTTGGTGGATCCAAGGGACTATGGCAAGTTGAAGCAATTAATCCGGGAACAGGGTGTAATTCACAACCTGGAAATTAACTTCCGCATGAAATCAGGCAAAGTACAGGTGGGTTTGCTATCGGTTGAAATAATTGAGCTTGGTGGTGAACGGTGCCTGTTGGCTGTAGTGAATGACATCACCAAGCGCAAGCAAGCGGAGGAGTTGTTTAGAACCCTGACTAATAGTTCACCGGTTGGCATCTACATTGTACAGGATGGAAATTTCCAGTTCGTTAATCCACTGTTTCGTAAATATACGGGCTACAGTGAAGATGAATTGCTGGGCATGGATCCCCTGGAGTTTGTNGTTCCTGACGACAGAAAAATGGTTAGGGAAAATGCTATTATGATGTTAAAGGGAAAATGTTCCTCCCCGTATGAATACAGGGTTACAACAAAAGACGGAGAAACCTGGTGGGTAATGGAAAAAGTTACCTCCATTCAGTACCAGGGAAAACGGGCAGTCCTGGGAAATTGCGTCGACATCACTTGGCGAAAACAGGCGGAAAAGATGCTGCGTTCGTCAGAGGAACGGTTCTCCAAAGCCTTTAATGCCGGACCTTATCCAATGTCTATCAACAGTATCACTGATGGACGATTCATTGACGTGAATAACAGGTTTCTTTGTGCTTATGGTTATTCCCGTCAAGAGGTTATCGGACGAACAACAACAGAATTGAATATTTTTGAAGATCCCGCGGAGAATTCTAAAATAAAACAAACGGTCCAGAAACAGGGAAGTATTCATAACCTTGAAGTTAAATTCCGCTCTAAATCAGGCGAATTGAAATTGGGACTTTTTTCGGCAGAAGCTATTGAACTCAACAATGAGCTGTGTATGTTATGTGTAATGAATGATATCACTGAGCTTAAGCAAATTGAAAAAGAAATGGCCCGGTTAGAGCGCTTGAACCTGGTGGGAGAAATGGCCGCAGGTATCGGTCACGAAATCAGAAATCCCATGACTACAATACGTGGTTTCCTACAAATGCTTGATAGAAAAAAAGAATACGTCAAACACAAGGAATACTTCAATCTTATGATCGGGGAATTAGACAGGGCCAACTCAATCATAACAGAATTCCTCTCCATGGCCAAAAACAAGCCTGTAGATTTAAAACCACAGAGCATTAACCACATAGTGCAAACCCTGTTTCCGTTAATTCAGGCAGACGCTCTGAACGTTGATAAGTATATTGAAGTGGAACTGGTAGAGATACCGGATTTACTCCTGGACGAAAAAGAAATTCGCCAACTAATTTTAAACCTGGTGCGTAACGGACTTGAAGCGATGTCAGCCGGTGGAAAATTAACCATCAGAACATTTCTGGATGATGAGGAAGTGGTTGTTTTATCAGTGCAGGATCAAGGTCCGGGAATCAAAAATGAGATTCTTGAAAAGATCGGCACTCCTTTTTTCACAACAAAAGATACCGGTACGGGTCTAGGTCTTGCTGTATGTTACAGCATTGCTGCCAGGCACAACGCTACTATAGATATAGAAACCTCTCTTGACGGAACTACCTTTTTTGTCCGGTTCAGGGCTGTCAATAGTACTAATAATATGGAAAGTTCAATTGAGAAACACTATATTTAATTTAAGCACCGGTAAAATTTTTGGACAGCTGATAACTATGTTTCTGCCAAATTGTTCTGCGTCTTCTCATTATCCGTTCTGATATATGTTGCTGCCCAAAAGTTAACTAATGCCAGAGCGGCAGCCGTAAGGAACACATATTTAAACCCGATATGCTCCCAGAGTAGACCAGCGAAAAAAGGGACCGTCATGGATACAATATGGTCAACGCTAACTCCCATGGAAAGTGTTGGCGTCAGGTCACTTTTATTCTCTACAATTTTATTAAGGTAAGTTGCTCTTGCCATTAGACAGGCGAAAAGTAAATTATCTCCTACAAAACAGATGTAAACAATGATTAAAGCAATGTTATCCGGTAATACGCTATTAGCGAATCCATATCCAAGACAAACAGCTATTAGGGTTAAGGATTCCAACATAATTATTATTCGTTCACCAAAACGGTCAATGGCCACACCCAGTGCCGGCTTAAAGAAAATACCAAGCACAGTGCCTGCTATTCCAAGTAGCGCGAAAGTAGCTACTGCTTGATGATAGACTTTGATCAATACCCACGGTCCAAATGTTAAAAAAATCTGTTTTCGCGCTCCAAAAAGTAAACTCAAAAAATAATAAAGAGAATATTTCTTTTTAAATACGATGGTTGTTCTGGCACGACTCACCTTTTGTGTGCTCATACACAACATACATATTACTGCAGCTACTACCGCAAGTGCAGCTAACCCGAAGGTCAAGCGGTAGTTCATATTAAAATAGCAAAATCCTATCAAAGCTGCTAAATACCCAATAAGTGAAGTTGCAGCATTTATACCGCTCCACNNCCCCAATTTTCTTCCTACCTCATGAGGCTCGGAAAGGCTTACGACGATACTGCTAGACATAGGCATATAAAGGTGTGCGCCTATACTCCACATAACCATCCAGACTACGGCCCAATGTAGTGTTGGTGCGATAAACCCCTGACCCAGAAGTCCCAAGGATAGAATTAATAAGGAAATAATTGCAATGCGAACGTCTGTCAATGACATTAAAATTCCGGAAAATAATACTACCAGTACTGCCGGTGATTCCCGGAAAAACTCAATTCCGCCTCTGGTAGCCTCGCTTATATTAAACGTTTCAGCTATATAGTTGTTAAAGGTAGGATCATAAAGACCGGTGTAGATACCCAGAAAAGCGCCGGACAAACAAAAAAGTAAAAAATCCATTTGCTTCCCATTTAACTTCGCCATAAAAATCCCCTTCTTAAACTTATTTATTTTAATATAAATACAAACATGTGGCAAGGTGAAAATACTGTTTTTGGGAAAAACAGCAGCTATAAGAAACATAATGGAAATGTATTCATGCTTAATATCATGCTTCTTAATATATAATATAAATTTTATCCTCCCTACCTCTCCACCGGCAGGAAGGCGGCCCCAAAAGCCGAATCAATATTGAGCAGGAGGGAATGTTATGCCGGATAATAATGAATTGGTGAATATGCTTCGTGCCGTCATTCAGGAGGAAATGCAGGTTTTTAGGCAAGAAGTTCAAGAGGAAATGCAGTCCGTCAGACAAGAAGTCCGGACCATCGTCCAGGAGGAATTGAAGCCGATAAACGAAAGACTTTCCGCCTTAGAAGCAGGCCAGCAAGAATTAAGGCAGGGCCAGGCAAATTTGGAAGCGGGCCAGGCTGAATTGAAACTAGANGTGAAAGGTCTAAAGCTGGACGTGCAGAATCTAAAACGAGACGTGCAAGTTCTAAAGCTAAACGCACTGGAGTTAAGGGATGGTCAGGATGCCATTGAAGCCACAGTCAACGATTTAAGGGCCATAGTTACAGATTTAAGGGCCATCAATCGCAGGACGCACAATGAAGTATTTTTACAGCTCAAGGCCATTTGGGATGACATTAAGCTCCTTTCTTCTCAAGGGGGAAAGGCTATCAGATAAGCACCCGGCCACAGCGCCGGGCTTTTAAAAAAAGGGCTGCGGTAAAAGCAAACAACATACTAAGAAGAGCAAAGCAAGGATCTGTTTAAAACGGGTCCTTTTTTCTGGTAAGGGAAAAGTAAGGGTAAAACCGCCTAAAAACAAAAGCCCCCGATCCTCGGAGGCCTTAATTTTACTGGTGGGGATGACTGGTTTCGAACCAGTGACCTCTTGAATGTGAGTCAAGCGCTCTCCCACTGAGCTACACCCCCGTAACCGACTAAACTCATTCTACCACAATGAAAAACGGAAGGCAAGAGGAACGGGATACTATAGGATACTATCTGAGAAACGGCTTGTAATGTCCCGCGCAAATGACCGCTACAACTGGTTTATCACCAAACCCGTGATCAGTTTCGGGTAGAAGAAGGTGCTTTTTTGCGGCATTTTTTCCCCGTTGCTTGCTATCTCGGTGACCTCCTCCACCAGAGTGGGGTTCAGGAACAAAGCCAACTGGTATTCCCCCATATTCACTGCGGATAAAGCTCCTTCTTCTTCACGAGTGTAGGTAATGTGTTCAGCCTTTGCCATCAGTTCGCCGCCGATGCCCAAAAGCTCATCAATTATTAGCGAGTGTAGTACAGATACGTCCAGTCCCTGCCAGGCAGGAGATTTATCGCAGGGCATCACTTGAGACAGATTCTTTTCGTTTTTAAGTGACAACAAATAAAATATATTTTCCCCGGCATATAATCCAAAAATATGAGGGTGAGAAGCAACCCCGGCATCAAGCGGGGTACAACATGTTGAGGGGGGCTGTCCACGCTTTGCCATTAGTTTAATAAGTTCCTGAATGCTTCCGTCTGTTCCCAGGTGGTGTTCCTCCACAGTAAAGCTGTCTTTTATCTGCTCAATGAGCTGGCCAATATCCAAACCGGCAACATTTTTAATCAGACGGTGAGTGGGAAGGACCACCAATCCGGGGTCGTACAAATTTACCAGGGTCATCATCATATAATTATAGGCAGGTCCAATCCCGGAGGAGCACCACAAATTTCCGGAGGTCTCAGCACGGCACGAACTAGTATTGGCCTCATACAGCGCATCCTGTTCCATTTTATAATTCATAGCAGTTTCGTACCGGTGGTGGCCGTCAGCAATAAAGATCCGCTTATCAGCCATTATCTGCTGTACCTTACTGATTACTGCGGCATCAGTGATCACCCACATCCTGTGCGCCTCACCGGTTTCATCTGTAAAGCTAACATCCGGCAAGGTTCCTTTTACTGCTTCATGTAGAGCCTGGTCCACCTTTTTTTCCTTATCGGCGTACAAACTAAAGATCGGGCTGAAATTTGCCTTGCAGGCGCGCATCAAATCCAGCCGGTCTGCCTTGTGTTTGGGTATGGTTTCTTCATGAGGTAGTATAATACCTTTTTCATAAGGCTCCAACTTAACCCCGCAAATAAAGCCGCTGCGAATTTTCTTTTCTCCACTGACAAAAAATTCCTGTTCATAGAGGTACAAGGCCGGTTCAGCTTCGGGAATGAGAACGCCATCCTTCATCCAAGCNCCAAAGTCGCCGGCTGCTCTGGTATAGCGGTTATTTGCCTCATTGTCTTCCGGATGGGTCTTACCGTATTCCAGGCGGATTATGTTGTATGGGTGCCGTTTGTAATAGNAGTCCTGGGCATCGGCGTCAATGACATCGTAAGGTGGTGTGACCACTCCGGCCATNTCCTCAATTTTNNCNGGGTTNTATCGNAAACCTTTAAAAGGTATTACCGTCGCCATAAAGTGTACCTCCTAANCAAACAGGCACTAAAGCACAATGCCATGTCTTTTTAGCTAGAATAATAAAATAGTAATACAATACGGTTAAATTGTAATATAATAGTTATCAAAATACAATGTTATGCGTTAAATGTTATCCTTTCTGGTCCATCGTTCGCTGTCACGGTACCGGTACTTGGCCATCACTCGCTTAAAAGCATCCTCCAGGTCAATGTTCAGTGAGTTGGAGAAGCAAATCAGGATGAACAATATGTCAGCAAGTTCCAGCGCCAAGTCCCCAATTGGCTCATCAGGCTTTTTGGTTTTTTCCCCATACTGGTGATTTACTTCCCGGGCCAGTTCCCCGACCTCTTCAGTTAGACGGGCCAGCATGGAGAGAGGGTTCCAATAACCTTCTTCAAATTGACTAATCCAGCGGTCGACATCATTTTGCATATCTTTAATATCCATAGCAATTCCTCCAATAACAAGGTTTTTAAAATTATTTACACTATAGCGCGTGCCTATGTATCATATTTTACGGGCTAAATAGTATATTAATTAATACGACAAACGGACGGGAGGTTGCTTCTTGCTGCGTCCTTGCTGGGTGGTATTAAATAAAAAAACCTCTTTAATAGTGCTGGCAGTAATTCTCTTATTGATCCTGGCCGTTTGGGGGAGCAGGATTATTACATCCCGCGGGACCGGAAAGATGCCACCACGGGAGATGCTTAAGATCAGCCTCGACAGGACCATGGCCAGCGAGAGCTTCCGCTACCAGGCGGAAACCAGACTGTTCGCGGAAGGCAAGGCGAATATCGACTTCTTTAGCAAAGTTGAAGGCGAAAGAGTGGCGCCTGACCAGGTACAGATGAAAGGAACCATCATGAACACACCCGTTGAGTTCATCCAGGTCAGTAACAACTCATATTTTAAGGACCAGCCTTCCGGCCGGTGGGTCGCCTTGCCTGGGAACAAGCTCGCGGACATGGAAATTTTTTATGCCGAATTGAACCCGTTGGCTTATTTCAATTTTAAGGACGTCACCGAACTAAAGTATAAAGGAATTGTAAAAGTAAACGGGGAGAAACTCCTGTACATGGAAATCCGCCCCATCCTGATAGATCCTTTTCTGGAATTACGGTTGACCGATTTTTTCTTCAAGGTCTGGCTAAATCCGGATGACTACAGGATACAACAGGCTTCGATACAGGCAAAGGAAAAAAATAATCCCAAAAGCGGTATCGAGATCAATTTGAGTTTTTGGGATTATGACAAAAATATATCAATTAAACCTCCTAATGTAAACTAAATATTATCCGGCCCGTTACTGACAGAAACGGGCCTTTATGTTATATTTAGTTTCGAGACGATAAACCATTCTCTCATTCTGACTACTGACTACTGAGTAGTTACAGGATATTTTCTCCGGGAGGGGTCGGCGGTGCATCCGGACGGTGAAAAAATATTATTTACAGAAGAGCAAATAAGGATCCGTGTAGCTGAATTGGGTAGACAGATTTCACAGGACTACGCGGATAAAGAGTTATTAACGGTCGGCATACTAAAAGGCGCCATGGTCTTTCTTACCGATTTGGTACGAAAAATAACCGTACCGACTTATTTTGATTTTGTCGCTGCCTCCAGCTATGGAAAATCTACCAAATCATCAGGGGTGGTCCGGATCCTTAAAGATTTAGACCGGAGTATTGAAGGCCGGCATGTATTGCTCGTAGAAGACATCATCGATACCGGCTTGACCCTGAATTACCTGTTTGATAATTTAAAATCCCGCGGACCGGCTAGTATTAAAATATGCACCTTGCTAAACAAGCCATCCAGGCGTATTGTTCCGGTAAATATGCATTACTGCGGTTTTTCCATTCCTGACGAATTTGTTGTCGGATATGGTCTTGACTACAACGAGCGTTACCGGAACCTCCCATATATTATGATTTTAAGCCCTAAAATTTACGGTGGAGGAAAACAAAATGTCACTGCATGAGCAAGAGATGATCATTGTGCTCGATTTTGGCGGACAATACAGCCACCTGATTGCGCGTCGNATCAGGGATCTGAAGGTATTCTGTGAAATGCTGCCGTTTTCAACACCAATTGAAGATATAGTAGCCAGGGGAGCCAAAGGAATTGTTTTTTCCGGCGGTCCCTCCAGCGTTTACGGTGACGGCGCTCCGTCCTGTGATCCGGGTATCTATAATCTGGGCATCCCAATATTGGGTATCTGTTATGGTATGCAACTAATGGCCCGCCAGTTGGGAGGCTCCGTATCACCTGCCGCGCACCGGGAGTACGGTAAGACAGAATTGAATGTGCTTGAGCGGGACAGGCTTTTTTCAAACCTGGAGTCAACTGAACAATGCTGGATGAGTCACGGCGACATGGTTGAGTCACCACCACCCGGATTTATTATTACCGCCACTACCAATAAAGCGCCTGTAGCGGCCATGGCTCGACCGGATCAGAACCTGTACGCAGTGCAGTTTCACCCGGAAGTGGTCCATACACCAAAAGGGCAGGATATACTTAAAAAATTCCTCTTCGATATTTGCGGTTGCCACGGACTTTGGACTATGTCATCATTTCTTGAACAGGCCGTAGATGAAGTGCGCCGGCAGGTGGGAGAAAAGAAAGTGCTCTGCGGCTTAAGCGGCGGCGTGGATTCTTCTGTTGCGGCGGTTCTTGTTCATCGCGCGGTAGGCGACCGGCTTACCTGTGTTTTTGTGGATCATGGTCTTCTGCGCAAAGGTGAGGCGGAGCAGGTTCTCAAAGTTTTCAGGGATAAATTTAAAATCAACCTGATCGGGGTTGACGTGCACGAGCGATTCTTGTCCAAATTGTCAGGGGTAACTGAACCTGAGCGCAAAAGGAAGATCATTGGTGAAGAATTTATCCGTGTATTCGAAGAAGAAGCCAACAAACTAGGTCAAATAGATTTTCTGGTGCAAGGCACNCTTTACCCTGATGTGGTGGAGAGTGGCACCGCCACGGCGGCTGTTATCAAGTCACACCACAATGTGGGCGGACTGCCGGAGAACATGCGGTTAAAATTGATTGAGCCCTTGTGCTGGCTGTTTAAAGACGAAGTGAGAGCGCTGGGCGAAGAGTTGGGGCTGCCGGAAGAAGTGGTTTGGCGCCAACCATTCCCCGGACCGGGCCTGGCGGTCCGGATCATTGGCGAGGTTACCGCAGATAAAGTGGCGATTTTACAAGAAGCTGACGCAATTTTTGAAGAAGAAATCAGAAAAGCCGGCCTTTACCGGAAGATCTGGCAGTCATTTGCCGTGCTGCCCGACATGAGAAGTGTAGGCGTGATGGGAGACGAGCGCACCTATGCCTATACAGTGGCACTAAGGGCGGTAAATAGCCAGGACGCCATGACCGCTGACTGGGTTCGCCTGCCATTCGAGGTGCTGGAGACGGTCTCTTCCCGCATTGTCAGCGAGATCAGGGAGATTAACAGGGTGGTTTATGATATTACTTCAAAACCGCCGGCGACAATAGAGTGGGAATAAATACTACTTATCATTTACCAACCTTATCTCGAAAGCGAATAATTATTATACCATTTATGAAATATCAAGTTCCAAATGCGTCAATTATGAAAAACAATAGCTTTATATTTGACATTACATTATTACATATATATAATATTTCGTAAATAACAAAAAGGTGGTCTAAACAAAATGGCATTTGAAGTTTATAAGCCAAGAGGGGAAAGAGCTGAGAAATTACCCTTAGTTTCACTCTCAAAAAATTCTTTAGTAATGAACAACAAAGCGCGTGAGAAGCTTAACAAACCTGAAATTGTGGAATTAGCATTTGATAAGAGTAGAAACACTATCAGGATTAGACCATCAAATGACGGTCTTAATGTTAAGAAGACAAAGGTTTTTGCCAAAGGGTTTTTTAACTACTTTGACATAAACAAAAAGGGGAAATTTGCAGCCGTATATGATGAAAATGAAAATGCCCTTTATGTAAGTATCGATAATAGTAACCTGCAATAAGAGCAGGTTATTTTATTTTTTTGTACTTGCCACAGGAAACATTACGGAACCAGTCAAAAGAACAATGAAGCTTGCCAGCAAACCAACATATAACGGATCAATTCCATTAGGAACAGCTAATTTCCAAGCCAAGTCGGCCACCGGACCTGCTGCCAGGGCTAAAATCCCACTAATAGGGCTGATAAGTTTTTTAAAGAAAATCGCCCCTAACAATGGAAAAAAAATGCATGCCCCACGCAACCCCATGGAAAGAAAACTCCATTGCAGTATCATTGATTTCAGGTTCCCAGTCACAAAGAGAACAGTTAAACCCACTATTGCAATCAAAACCACCCTTGAGATAACAAGCATCCGGCGGTCGTCAGCTTGAGTATTAACATATTTCTTATAAATATCTCTGGTAAACATGGTGCTGATACCTAAAGTGAGTCCTGCCGCTGTCCCTACAACAGCCACTAACAATATTGCCAGGACAATCCCCCCGAGCCAGGGGGGTAAAAACTTGATCACAAACACCGGCAAGGCTTCTGCGGCAAACATGTCCGGGTAATTCAATTTCATGTACATTCCGACAACCGTTCCCGCTAAACCACTAGGCAAAACAAGAATCCCCGAAATCAAAGCACCGAACCTTGACGTTTTGACGTCCTTTCCGGAAAACATCGCCTGCAAGTAAGTTTGTGTTGACATGACCCCTACAATCAACGAGAAACCTGCGGCAAAGTCAGTCGAAAATCCCCGGCCAAATAGACTGAACCAGGGGAAAGGAGGAAATGAGTTTGTGAGGCCAACCACTCCCCCCACCTTGGTGTAAGCCAGCACGCCTGTGATAATCAAAGAACAATAAAGAATAACGAGCTTAATAACCCCTACAATACCGGTACTCATTACTCCGCCAAAATAGACATAACATATTACCAAAACTATAGCGATCAGAGCAGCGTTAAAAGAACCAAGCTGAAATATCGGTACTAGTAAGGCAATCGCCGCCAAAATTTGTGCAATGATATTTAAGAATATACCGATTGAACTAAAGATACTGGCCATAGGCCCTGCGACCGGGCCATAGCTCTTAACAAGAAATTGCGGCACTGTTTCTAATTCTGACTCCCGCAGAGGCCCGGCCAACAACAAAGCAAGCAAGAAACAGCCGACTCCGGCGCCAATGGTAAACCACCAGGCCGACATGCCGTATTTATAAGCCAGTTCTGCTGTTCCAACAGTTGAAGCTCCCCCCACCAGCGTTCCTGTAATCGTTCCTATTATTAGAATTACCCCGGCTTTTCTCCCGCTAACAGTAAAATCAGCAGCATTTTTAACCCGTTTGCCTGCAAAAATGCCAACAATGGATACCAAAGTCAGTGTCAGCACGATACTGATTATATGGGAATTAGTTAAGCCATACATTGAAGATCCTCCTTGCTCCCATGATAATCATTAGCCGCATCAACTCTGTTTCCTGCAAAGCTGTAAGTTTATTATAACCATATTAATATGACTCTGAGAGTAATTATTGGGAGAGAATAAAAATCTATTATTGTAGCGGCAGGCATAGTCTGAACTTGTTTAGGTTGAAGTCGCGGAATAAGCAGCGGCAAGCGCCTCCAACTCTTTCCGGACACCCGGCAACAGATAAAGAAATTCGAAACCGGCATAAGGAATATTATCGTAATTTTTTATCCAGGCCAAGCGCACTTTAACATTAAATGAAACATTATTTATTTGAAAGCTTGAATAGATATCATCACCGCTTCGCAGCACTTTAACCAACATAGGAACCATGTAAACCATCATGCCGCCTGCCGAAAAATCCACCAGGGTTGTCTGAACCGCGAGGTTACCGGAAGAAAATTTAACATTTGTCGCATATTTTGCGCGTACATATTGTCTTTTTTGTTTTTTGTCAAAATGTTCCGGTATAGCCAACCCGTAAAATTTTGTAAAATCTTTCCCTATTTCCTCCAACGTTGTTTCTGCGCTATAAAAACCCGTATCGCATGGATACACTTACCTTAACCTTCTGCTTTTTCTGCAGCATCAAAACCTGCCCTTCTATTCTTGGAAGGCCTATCCAGAAAAGCTTTTCGTCTACTTCCGTTATGATAGCTTTAAATTCAATTTGACTGAAAACCTGCAAGTTAACCTCTTGTTTAACGCAAATAATATTTTTTACATCAACCATTTACCCGCAACTCCTTATATCTATTTCCACAGGAATCCTGCAGTACTCTGACAACACAAAGTCCGGTTTTCCTGAACAAAGGCAGTTCAAACTGTTTTGGCACCGGCTGGCGTAGACTGTTAAATAAAACACGTACAAGGGGAAAGAGCGAGTAGCCTTTCGGTGTGTCCACAGAAATACCGACCATGCCGTTATTCAACTCAACGAGCGTCCCGGCGGGATAAGCGGCAATGTTGTACATAAAAGCTTTTGCGATATTCTCTTTGACAAAATAGTTACCAGAAGCAGCACACATCTCGAAAGCCTCATGAGGCGGGAATGCCTTCCGGTATACCCTGTTGGCAGTGATCGCATCGAACCTGTCGGCAATAGCTACAACCTGCGCATATTCATGGATCTTATCGCTCTGCAACCCCGACGGGTAGCCTGAACCATCGTAGTTCTCGTGGTGTTGAAGCGCCATAATTGCCTGTATGTCATCGATATTTTCAGCATCGCGTATGAGCTCATAGCCGAAAACCGTATGTTTTTTCATGATTTCAAATTCTGCCGCAGTCAGGCTACCCGGTTTGTTCAGAATTTCATCCGGGATTTTAATCTTGCCCAGATCGTGTAGAAGTGCCCCTACCCCCAGTACTGCCAACTCGTCACGACTATATCCCATGGTGATACCCGTCATCAAGGCCAGTGTGCAGACATTGACTGAATGAGCAAAAGTATAGTCGTCCTGTGAACGCAGGTCTACGAGGTTATATATTAAATTTTTGTTGTGAAGGAGCTGCTCAGTAAATTCACCGACAGTATTATAAAGTGACTGAGGCTCAATTACCAGGCGGCCGGATTCCTTTGCGCCAAGCAGGATATTTCTAACCTGGCGAATAGCCGCTAGGCGCGTTTGCCATTTTATCACGTCTTTCACCGGTTGACCCAATGGAACTCCGTCATCCACCCAAGCAAAATCAATTCCTTGTTTGAACAGTTGTTGAATGTAGGCATCGGTAAGCTGTATTCCCGCCTTTAACAGTTCTTCACCCCTGCTGTTATAAATTCCACTGCTGAGTATCATTCCTTGCCGGAGAGAAGAGATTTCGATTTTACGCAAAATTCACTCATCTCCATTAATCTAGTATTATCTTTACGTTATTTTACATTTTTAAAAAATTTTCTCTTGTTTCTACATGAAAAAAGATTATTCCTTTAGAGATTTTGTCGAGTCCTGTCGACCAAGTTCTTTTTTTTAGAAATAGTATAAAAAAATAATATTTAATCAAAATAAATCTATAAACTCAAAAGGAGGTTGTAATACTTTGGCTAAATCTGGTGACAAAAACAACGTCCGGAAGATGCAAGATGTTCCTCAAAATATGACAGAAAACGTGCACGAGGCCAAACTGAACGACCCTAAAATTAGGGGAGACGAACGTAAAAAGAATATGTCCAAACAAGAAACCGGAAAAAAGGATGCCAGGTTCTAACATACATTCGGTTCAACAAAAAGTATATGGACAGGCTTGAAAAATTTGATCATAGCCTGTCTATTTTTATAGTCATTTAGTCTGTGGCTGGCTATTTTTGGATGGCATTTTAGTGATTTTATTTTCCTACAGGAAGGATTTACCAGTATGAATGGAGAATGTATATGATATCAGATAAAGAATGGCCAATAGGGGGAGTAATTACATGAGAGAACTTTTATCCACCCAAAAACCGGACGAAAAAGATTTAACAAACGTCAAACAGGATTGGTATGGACCTTACCCGCATGCCATTGTACCTACCATTGATGTTTACACCGCCAAAGTACTATTCAGTCTTACCAAAAAAATGGTTGAGGATACCGTTGACCGACGCGTTTCTGCCTTGGAAAAAAATATCGAAAATAGAGACCGGGAAATTATGCGAACGATCCGTAAAATTCAAGCCCAGGTAGTTGTGCAACAAAATAAAACCAAATTACCATGGTGGAGAAAGTTATTTAAAAATAAATAATGTCAAATTGTAACTACTCAGTAGTCAGTAGTCAGGAGTCAGTAGTTAGGAATCAGAATGAGAGAATGGTTTATCGTCTCGAAATATTCTGCCCTGAAAATAAATCTTTACCATTTTCATCCATCTGATGGTGAAGCGAAGCTTCATGGGCGTCTGAATTCTGAATACCTGAATAGTAACATTTATTCATTATCTGCACTACATTTCGGACAGTATATCTTCACTCCTATATCTCCTTCCGGCAATGGCCTACCGCATAAAACACACTCACCTTTAGCTTTCCTTCTTTCTTCAAGAACGGTTCCCTGTTGTTCTTGAAGTATCTTCCTTACAATTTTATCTTGTTCACCTTTTTTAATATTTATAAATTGCAGCCCGATCATAAAACGGTGTTTATTATCGCTATCATCATTTTCTGTTACCCTTACTACCCGTCCGGTAAGATTTAGTTCTTCGCCCGGAGATAATACTAATATGATTGCCAATTCATCATTTTGTTGCAGCTCTTCACCAGTGGCAAAAAGAAGCCCTCCACCGCTCATATTTATTACCTTTGCCCTCCTGTACTTGTCATCCTTATGCCGCGCATAAAGCAAGTCCTGATCAAAGGAAAGACGCATCCATTCTCTTTGTGTTTTTACTATCGATAGTTGTATTGGTATACCAGGAAACCTCTTCATTTAACTTCTTTTGGTAACGATACCAAAAAACGGTTAATCCCGGCAGCAGAAGAATTAAAACCAGCCCCAGCAACAAGTAAAGCCGATTCTGTCCTTCCTGATCACGTATTGTTTCAGCAAAAGCCTGCGTAAGTTTCCATGTATAACCCTCATAGCCGAGGCTGCCGCAGGCAGGTGCAACCAGCATTCGTTCCCCNAAAAACTACCAATAAAAATATTGCCGCAAGTAGTAAACGGCTTCGTTTTATAATATTGGACAACAATTTAATCCACCCCTTTATCATTATCTTATTTTATTACAAACTATTACCATGGAAAAGTAAAGTGTTTGCATGAATATTTTGTGTTACCCCTGGGTGGGAAGATGATCAATTGAGCGCTTGACCATTTGCGCTTGATAAAATTCGTAGAAATGATATAATAGTATGGCCTGCTAAAGATCGATAGACATCTCCTTACTGGGGTTGGTGCTTCGTCCATGCAGAGCATTCTAAGGTAAGGAGATGTTTTTATTGTTTTCAAGCAAGTTTTTAACGTGTAAAGATTGTGGGCAAGAATTCGAATTCACCGCAGGTGAACAAGAATTCTTTGCCGAAAAGGGTTTCACAAATGATCCTTCCAGATGCCCTTCCTGCCGGGCTGCACGAAAAAACAACCGTAACCGCGATCAAGGCAATTGGTCCGGAAACAGAAAAAACCGCCCAATGTATGAAGTCACATGCGACAGTTGCGGCCAAATAGCACGGGTACCATTTCAACCAGACGGTTCCAGGCCTGTTTATTGCAGCGACTGTTTTCGCAACAATATCGGTTACGCCCGGTAACTAATAAAAGGAGCGTGTTGTAAACACGCTCCTTTTTTTGTCGCTTAGGAAATCATGCTTTCAAGAATCGTGGAAATTATAGGGCCGAACATGAGCCGCGTTATATGCCCAAAGGTCGCCTCAAGAAAATTGTTGATTTAAGGTAATTAAATCGTTTATGCTGGCAATACTATATATTAGTCTATTCAATAAATAGATCTATTTTACAGGAGGAATAAATATTATGTTTGGTACGGTAAAATGGTTCAACGACAGTAAAGGGTATGGTTTCATTGAACAAGAGGACGGAACGGACATTTTTGTCCATTATTCAGCCATACAAAATCCCGGCTTTAAAACTCTGAATGAAGGTCAAAAGGTACAATTCGACGTTAATTCCGGGCCACGCGGTCAACAAGCTTCTAACGTGCAGATAGTTTAACAGTAAACGGTTTAAACTCAAAGTAAAACCCACTCATGACAAAGAGTGGGTTTCATTCTTTAAAATAAACATTAAACCTTGGAAAAACTTTTTTTAAGCTTAAACAGTTCTTTGAACGCTCTCAGGATAACAGACAGTTTTGCCCCCGTCTGCTCCCCGGCAATCCGCGAGTAATGGTTTACACCTACCTCGGTAATGAGATAACCCCGCGCCCTCGCCTTAGCCAGGATTTCAGTATCAATAAGAGCCCCCTGCGACTCAAGGGTTATTTCATCAAATATCTTACGGCGGTACAGCTTGAACGCGGAATCGACATCTGATACTTTGAATTTGAACAACATATTCACCATTGCGCCCCACAAAAAAGCGTTTATTTTGCGGATAACAGGATCCTGGCGGTTAATCCGGTAACCCGATACAATATCGTATTTTTCTATTAACGGCAGAAGTTTCTTAATCTCTTCGATTCTAAACTGGCCATCCCCGTCAGTATAAAAAACGAGTTCCTTGGTGGCATTCTTAAATCCGGATTGTAAAGCAGCACCATAACCTCTATTCTTATCATGATGAACCACTCTTATTTCCGGGTGTTCCCCGGCCAGGCGATCAGCAATTTCACCGGTGCGGTCCCGGCTACCGTCGTTGACAATAATGATTTCAAAGTCGTCCGATATCCCGGGGGCGACGGCCAGAGCTTCCCGCGCCACTCTCTCCACATTTTCCTCTTCATTATAACAGGGAAAAAAAATTGAAATCGGGTACTTCTTCATAGTCCACTCCTCTTTCCAATCTTTTATTATGGTACTCCCTTTTGCTGGGAAAGTCAATTCGGGATATATTAAAGCGGCAGGTATACCCGCCGCCTAATAAAACTAAACAAATTCTTGATTAACTATTGCTTTACATGGAAAGGGGCGCCAGTTTAGCCGTTTCCAGCGACAGTTTTGCCAGGTCAAAGGAATATAGCGCTTTTACCTGCTTGGCCTGCATATCGGCCAATTGCACGGAAGCATCGAGCACATCAAGCATGGTTGCCATTCCCACCTGGTAGCGCAGGGAGGTAAGCCGGAAATTCTCTTGCGCCTGCTCCACGGCCGCATTCATATACTTGACCGTATCGTCGGCAGCCTGGACATTCAGGTAAGCCTTGGTAATATCAGAAACCACCTCATTGTAAGTGTTTTCAATTTCCAGTTCAGCGCTAGTTATATCGAGGGCGGCCAGTTTAGTTGTAAAAGTTCCTGTTGAAGTGTATTTCTTGTCGATTTCATACTGCTTTTCCGCCACTAGCTTGGCTGCCTCAGCAGATGCGACATCTAGCCGGGTTTTTTTGGCTTCCTCTATGGTTTTTGCAAGGTCGACAACTTCCGGCGCTTTGTATTCGACTTTCGTGGTAAGTTCTAGCGGCGTGTCAAGCGGGAGGCCGATGGCGCTGTTCAGGTCGATCACGGCCAACTGGTAGTCATTTTTGTCCGCAGTAAGTTGAGCCTGTGCATTAGCTACCCCCATTTGGGCTGAAAGCACGTCGGTTTTTGCAACAGTACCGACCTCAAAAGCAATTTCAGCGTTTTCAAGTTCCTTCTGCGCTCTCTCCAGCGAACTCTGGCTTACTTCCACGATATCCCTTGCCTGCAGCACAGCGTAATAATATTGTTTAATTAACAATTTTACCTGCTCCTCCACGACTTCCATTTTCTGTTTTAGCAATTTTTTTGTTCAAAGCTGTTTTTTCACTTTGAACATATTTGATATTTGCTGCGGAAAGACTTTCAGCCTCAGAAATCCCTCTCGACGCTTCCGAGCCCTGACTGGCTGTTATGTACGCCTGCTCAAGGTCGATTCTGGCGCTTTTTAAATTGCTGTTATTTTCACTAGCCAATTGCAGCGCTTCTTCCAAGCTCAATACTTTTGTCTCTTTTTGGGCAGGCGCCGCGGTGCCGTCAGACTGCCCGCTCTCATCCGCTCCGCTCGCGCCGTCCGTTTCCGCCGATGCAACTGCCGCTCCGTCTAAAGGGGGAACCAAAACACCGGCGGCCAACCATCCTAGTGTAAAAGCAAAAGATACAATTAACACGGCACTGAACTTCTTGAGCATATCATTTCCTCCTTGAATTAATTTCATCACCTTTTGAAAAACCATATTAAATAGTTAATGCAATAAAAGGTTTACATTATTAAATATATATTTGCCTTTCCATAATTGTCAAGGACAAACTAATGAGCATCTTAAAACAAAACGCACCTGGTGATTTCCAGGCAAAACTTTGGTAACCGTCAAAATTCAACTGCAAGTCACCTCTACCTTAATGATTCCGCGATCCGAAGAATTTCTTCTACCGGCAGCTCTCCTTCTATGGTAATAAGCAAGCTATTTTGCTTGAAAATGAGGGTAACCCGGCCGGCAGGGGTTGCTCCCAATAAAGTTCCATCTTGCCCGTTTATTTTAACTTTTTTCCCTTCTGATAAATTCTTCAGCAGAACCTTTTCTTCAGTGACCAACTTTTCTTCGATCCCGAACTGAGAATTACCAGCTGCATAATCAATATAAACCCTGTCTTTTTCGCTGGTGAGGTTTTTTAACACTGCTCCTTCCGGTAAATAGGAGGGCATAAGCGGTATTATACCTCCTATTGCAGAATCCACGTCCGTTCTGTTTTGAATTCCGTCCGGCCTCTTGGCTGTTGCCCCTAGTTTTTTAGAAGGCTCTATGGCAGTCATTGCAGCAGGAGAAACGNCTTTTTCAGTTCCGGCCGGCTTGCCGGCGCCAGAATCGTCGTTTAAACTATTCTCTTTAGGTTTTATATAATCCTCCACGTCTTTATCTTTTACATCTACCGTCCCGGTTCCACCAACCACCGGTCTGTCAGGAAACTCCATAAGTCTCTTCAGCTCATCACTATTCACAGATTGATCCTGTATGACCATGCTAACGCCGCCGGCCGGCCCGCCGGGGATTTCAGTTTGAATATCCGAGTCTAATCCAGAGCCAGACTCCTGGGCCGGGTTATAAATTTCCGGCAAACTTGCCCGGTCAACAGCTTCATATATTTTTCCGTCAAAGTGCTTGTAAAACATACCGTTAGCGACGGCAAAAATGAGCAGGACGGCAGCGACGCCGGCAAAACTGCTTTGCAGCCGTTTATAGAAAGGTGGACGAGTTCCATCCTTCTTAATTCTATCCTCAATTTTAGAAAAAAGGCCGTCAGGTACCGGGATCTCCATAAACATGCGCTTGACTTCAAGGCGCAGGTAGTCGTCCGCCTGCTTCAACCTGTTAAACTCCTGGCGGCAATGGCTGCATTGCTCCAGGTGAGTTTCGACTGTTTCTTTCTTTTTCGGGTTCAAGTCACCGTCAAGATAGTCGTTAAACCAGATTTTAATGCTGTCGCATAGCATGATCTTAGCCTCTTTCCAAAACCTCTTTTAGTATCGCGCGAGCATTAGCCAGGCGTGACTTCACTGTCCCCACCGGTATCCCTAATATTTTGGCCACCGTCTTTACATCCAAATCCATTTCATAATACATGGTCAGGACTGTCTTGTGGGCATCATTCAGAAACCCCAGGGCATTCCTCAATTCCAGGCTCCGTTCACAATTACCGGTCCAGTCTTCTGCAACAGCAGTGTCCCAATCTGCCATTTTTTCCAGCACAACTCCTTCCCGGCGCTTTTTTCTCAGGTAATCATAGCAAAGATTCATTACAATACGCGTAAGCCAGGTTCTAAAAGATGATTCCATACGGAATCCTGCCAGTTTACGATAACAGACCAAAAAGGACTCTTGCACCAAGTCTTCCGCATCATTTTGATTTTGCAGGATAGTGTATGCGACCCTGTAAGCGTAGCTAAAATGTTTGCGGGTTAGTTCCGAAAAAGCCTCATTATCGCCGGTCTGAACTGCCCGCACCAACTCACGTTCGCTCATATCTGCCTTTTTTCCCATATATCAAAACGCTTCTTTCAGGCGTTATTGTCAATATATATTGATAGACGAATGAAAGCACTTGTTTAGTTCATTGTTATCAAAAAAAAGAACAAATTTTAAAAAAGAGGATTTTATTTCTTTTTTCGAGAATAGTTTATACAATGAAATTATCTGTCGTCCGTTATATAGTCGCAATGGAGATGAAAAAGTGGCGATAAAACAAAATGAGCTTCCCTGCCGGCTATACAGGAGAATTGTCTATACCATAATCGCTCTTGTCTTACTTTTTTCTTCCTGCCTCTTCTATCCTTGCCTTTCACAAGCGGCAGTCATCGACGAGATCCGCGACCTGCTCCGGAACAACTATGTTGACCCGGTACCTCAATATGTTTTGAACTCGACCAGTATTGATGAAATGCTGGATCGCCTGGATGACCCGCATACTGTATACTGGACCGACGAAGAATATCAGAATTTCATCGACTCCCTGAATTTGAATTTGTCCGGCATAGGAATAAGTTTTGAAGTAGCGCCGGACGGGGCGCTGGTCATTTCCGTTCTTCCAGGTACACCGGCGGAAACAGCGGGACTTTTACCCGGCGATATAATTACAACAGTGAACAACACTTCCCTTGCCGGCAAGTCTTCTGAGGAAATGATCAGTCTGATCCGTGGTCCTGAGGGTACAACTGTCAATCTGGTAATCAAACGTACCACCGGCTCAATCAATAAGACACTAACGCGAGCCAAAATCGAAGTACCGACTGTAACTGGTGAACTTCTTGACGGCAACGTAGGATTTATCCGGATAAATACGTTCGGCGAGAACACAGCGAAAGATTTTGACAATGTAGTCAGCAAGCTGAAAGGCGGAAAGGGTTGGATCATCGACTTGAGGAACAACGGCGGCGGTCTTGTCAGTACCGCCCAGGACCTGACCGGCTATTTCACCGGGGATCAGGTAATGATGGTGGTGAAAAGCAGGAATGGCGAGGATGTTTATCAAGCCAACGGAAACGACAAAAACCTCAGCCCGGCGGTTTTCCTGACTAACCGGTATAGCGCCAGCGCATCGGAGATTATGCTGGCAGCTATCAAGGATTACGGCAAAGCTTCGTTAATTGGCGAAAATACCTACGGCAAGGGAACGATGCAGGGAATTTTTGTACTGTCAGAAGGGGTTTTAAAGATGACGGTGGCCAGAACCTTTTCGCCACTTGGGAAATCCATTGATAATAAAATAAAACCAGATCTGGAATTACCGGACGAAGACGCTCTTTCCGCGGCACAGCTACTTTTGACCGGCTGTCCGGAGCCGGCAGGGAAAAAGAAAGGGTACTTGAGGCTGGAGGTTGGCCCGAACGTTTTTTTTATCGACCCCCGCAAGCAAGTAAATGAAGAAAACTGGGAATCTTACGCTTCCCTGATCAACAGCATATCAAAAAGCAATATAAAAATTGGCCGTAATAACGGGTGGCAGGCATTCAGCGCCAATGATTCAAACTACAGGTGGAAATGTTATTATCCTGGTTATAGCAAATTGGGAAGTCTGAACAATATCAACGCTTCCAGCGCTTTTCTTATTAAATTACCGGCTAAGATCGACCCCAAATCTCTCAGCGAGCAGGCATTTCAACTGATAGAGGCAGATACAGGTATACAGACCGGGGTCACGATAAAGTATTCCGGAAAGAAAGCAATTATCAAACCGGAAGAGGCACTAAAACCCGGCTCCCGGTATTGGCTTTTATTGAATGAAAAAGCCGGTCTATATGAAATTAATGTAAGGAATGATTCAACAACATCATAATCATCTGCCAATTAACTTTATTTTTGGTTTTTTTTAATTTTAGCGATGCAGAAGTAAATAAAATAGGACATTCAAAAAAATCATTTCTGCTTTAAAGGAGATAAAGCAGCAAGGTTCCATTTGCTGTAAATTGACAAATATTGCATAGACTTGCATTAACCGTTATGATAACATATTTTTAGGTTGGTTAGGGGTCCTTCTTCCCGATTACTCTACCTAAATCCCCCTTCTACCGGGCAAGGCACCCGGTATTTTTAACTTTAACGTTTTTGGCGAAACGGGCTGCGGGTAAGTGACACAGCCCGTCCTTCTTTTAAAAATCTCATATATTGTCAACTGTTGTCAATTGCAATAAAATTGTAACTACTCAGTAGTCAGTAATCAGTAATCAGTAGTCAGTAGTCACAAAGCACATTTGTTCGTATTTGCGGTTTATTATTTATCCGGGCGTTTATGAAGCATGAAACATACGGTTTGTCTTCGCAATTTCGGCGTACCGCCGTCTCTATAGCAATGAATATTGCGAAAGGTACCGTAAACGTAGTAAAGCGGAGAAAATATACTATTTATACATTGCACAAGGTTCTGTTGAAGGATGCCAGTATTACCTGATTCTTACGAAGGATCTGGATAGTGATATTTCCGAAACACAACTTCTTCTGCAATAGTTTAAAAAATTGCTAGAACCATATGCTCTGGTCATTCAGAATTCAGAAATTCTGACTACTGACTACTGATTACCTGAATAGTAATTTATACTTGGAGGGCTTTATTTGAAGGAACGTCTAAAAGATTTAGATTATTTAAGAAGTTTTGCTGTACTAGCTGTTATTGCGATACATATAACAGGCGGATATTTATTGAACGGGAAGCACATAAACTATGGCTTTGCTTTTTTATGGAATCAGGGGATGAGATTTGCGGTTCCAACTTTTATTATAATATCTGGTTTTCTTTTATTTTATTATGATCTTGATAAGAAGAAGGTTGCATTTAATAATTTTATCATCCACCGGTTGTCTAAAATAATAATTCCATATATAATTTGGACATTTTTCTATAGCGTTTATTACTTGCACAATGGACTATATGAGCTAAGGCATAGCATTATGGATATATTTGGACTGGGATTTTTTTTTGAAAAATTGTTTGTGAATATTCTACAAGGGACAGCAGCACCGCATTTATATTTTATTGTTATAATATTACAGTTATATATACTATATCCAATTTTACATAGACTCATGAAAAAACATGAAAAACCAGTATTAACCATTTCATTTGTTATAACCTTTTATTTTCAATTAGCTGATTATCTCTACGGCTACGAGTTTTTTCTGCTACCTAAAAGCGGATTTAAATACTATTCAATTTTATTTTTCCCATGGATTTTTTATTTCGTGATCGGCATGTATACTGTTATAAAGATAAAAAAGGGAGGGTTAAAATTAAATAAAGTAACAGTTGAACTATCTTTGTTATGGATATTAGCTTATTTTATATTGATAATGGACTCTAAATTATCTAATACATCAGTAACCTCAATTAAACCAACTATAATACTTTATAGCATTGTATGTTTTTACTTTTTATACTCATTAAGCATATGTATTAAAGATTTTACTAATCTATTTGATAGATTTATTAAATGGTTCTCATCTCAATCTTTTTTCATCTATCTAAGTCATATTTTAGTATTAAGCGAAATTAGAATATTCACTGAAAAAAAATCTTTAGATTTTGTTTGGAACGGTAGCCCAGGTATGATTCTTCTATTTATAAGTGTAACGGTCACATCTTGCATAATTGTGTATATTCTAAGTTTAATACCATTTATTAAGGTATTTGGCGGTGTTTACTCAAAAAATGCGTTACGCTAAATATCTCTCTTACTAAAAACTCTCAGCGCCAGGAGCAGAAACCCCAAAATATAGAAAGCGATATATACCAGCATCCAGATGCTTGGCTCCACGCCGCTGCCGAAGGGACCCATCATGTACATAGAAACTGCCGAAATAAAGGCCCAGGGCAAGAAACTGCGGCGCGATCAGCGCTTTTACATGCCCCGCGCCGCGGCTCATATCCTGGTAGCCGTAGTGGACACCGATACCGTACAACAACAGAAATGCCACTATTTTTCCTTTATTAATTATCGCTACCCGGTCACAGATCATTTCCACTTCGCTTAAGAGGTGGCTGTTCAAAAAAATGGTTTTGCGGTTAAGTTCTAGCCCCTGACGCAACAACCCCAAATTACTACAAAGAGGTGAATCTTATGTCAAATCATTTAATTTACCCCGTTGTTGCTGAAAAAGCTGAAGACGGAGGAATCGGTATGTATTTCCCCGATTTCCCTGGTACAGCCATCCTCAGCATCGACATTGCTGATGGTATACGGCGAGCAAAAGAGATGCTGGCTAATCTGGTTCTGGAGAAAGAAGAACAAGGACAGCAACTTCCCAAGCCCTCTGACCCTGAAAATATCGAACTCCTTGATACAAGTGACCGCATTGTGTTTGTGGAGGTCTATATGCCGCCCTACCGCAATGAGGCAGCGAATAAAGCAGTGACAAAAAACTGCACATTGCCCAAGTGGTTACGCGATGCGGGAGAAGAGGCAGGTCTTAATTTCTCACAGCTTCTTCAAACCTCAATCAAAGAGGCTCTCGGTATAAAATTAGCAGAAAAGCAGCCCTAACCGGCTGCTTCCTTTTTAGGCCCAAAAGACATAAAGAAAAGAGCCAGGAGACTCTTTTGTCCTACTACCTAACTTACTGATCCTTCTCAATAGTAATAGTTAGAGAAGGAACTTCTGTAACTTCTGTTGCTATCGTAGCTGTTATAAGCTATTGACTTACTAATTTTCTCCTGAAGCTTACTCAACTTTTGAGATAAGTTATAAACATAATCACATATTATTTTAGTGAACTCAATTATGTGGAAAAATGATTTGCACCTGCAGAAAGCAATATGTCTTTAACTGTCGGTGTCCACGCCATTACAGCGATCCGGACGCAAGCGACTAAAGGAAGAGATTATCTGCTTGAGCGCAAGGGCAAGATCAGGAGTTCTATGACCTGGTATTCAGGGTTTTTACAGCCAGTATGTGTTTACATTCTGATGCATGGGTCAGTCACCAAGGCTTAGATATTCGCCCAATGATCTTGTAATGGGAGCGTTAAATCAACTTTCAAGCAGCTTAACCCTTTTGCTCCATTCCTACCATTTGTTAGGTTTCTTTGGAATGCCCAAATTCAAAAATATTGATTGGTTTCAACCACTCCCGTTATAATTACTGGTGTTTTTGTTCGTAACCGCTTTTCTAATTCCCTAGAACTTACTATTAAAGGATTACCTTGCCAATCGACATCTCGGATGTTACCAGGAGGTTCTCTCTTTTCTAAGGCCATTTTCTTTTCTCACAGGAATGCTCCTTAAAATTTAAACACGGAAGCTGCAAACCATAAATCAATGGTTTTTAGCCTCCGTTTTTCGGTCAGCCTTATTTATATTAATTTTTCTACACCTCTTCTTGACCTGAATATCGTATCCTATTACCTTGCTTTCTTGAACCACTAATGTAAATGTTCCGTGACTTGTATTTTTCAAAAAATTGCTGAGAGCTTGTAAAATTTCAACATCGAGGTTGAAATTCACTAGTTTTAATTGTCTAATTCCCCTCCTTGCATACTCCTCCTTATTCAAAGTGGATTGTCCATCTTTCAAGTAAAATAAATATCAACTTTTTAAACTCAAGGAATATATTATTATTTTTTATGACATATATATTATTATGTTTCTAAATTATTGTCAATACTCAACTTTATGTCAAAATTAATCCTAAAAATGTCGAAATTTATTAATAAGTAGAGAAAAAATTTGTTCTTTTTTTAGTAAATTGTACCGTAGCAACATCAATAATAAGTTGAAAATTAAAGCAAAAAGCCGGTATCAATCCGGCTTTTTGCTTTAATTTTCCGTTTATCGCCAGTATATTTCTATAACGTCTCCTTCTTCAAGCTCATCGGTAAACCCGGCGGAGGCTCCGTTCAGCCGTAAAACCGGCGGGCTGGTATGCGCCGCTGGGTCCAGCTCAATGTGGTTGAGCACATCCACAAAAATATAATGTTTTTTCCCCGTCAGGTTTATTTTCTTCCCGTTAACTGTAACAGAAACAACTTCGCCAGGCTGCCCAGCTCCGCTCCTGTCTACCCCCGCGTCAGCGCTTTCAATGTCTGTAAGTTTTTTTTTGACAAGTCTTACATCGTCCCCGTCCTTCAAAACATATTCCAAAGTTGCTTCAACGCCGTTAACCTGGATTAGCTGATCCGTCAGATCGACTTTATCAAAAAGTTCACCTATCGTTTTTACTGTCTTTATTTCCAGTTGGTCACCATTCATTATCTCGCTATCATAAGACGACACTTCCCCGTTTATGATACAAACCGGCTCGATCACCCTGGGTTCACCGTTCAAAGTGATGCTGACGCTTTCCATACCCTCCAGGAAATCCCGCACGTAAGCC
>Ga0067045_1028764_pt1 | contig 27883 bp, 25 predicted proteins | sample TerdegcTABiofilm_FD_59184 | JGI IMG/M metagenome (GOLD analysis project Ga0067045, IMG submission 59184) | Combined Assembly of (Gp0054472, Gp0054536) Wastewater bioreactor microbial communities from Singapore -Terephthalate degrading...
GCGAAAGCCGGGGTCCATAACATATTGGAAGGACTGGATTCCGGCTTTCGCCGGAATGACGAACAATTGGCCGTTCCACTTCTAACTTAACGCCTATGCGCTTCGGGGGAGAGGGGATTCTTCAGGCTCCCTATCCCTCTGGGAGAGAATTGGGGTGGGGGAGCCTTTCCACGAATCGATGCTCAATCGTGCTACGATGTTTGGTGTGTTCCGAGTTTTGAGACATTTTCTGAAACCCCGCCCCTACATCCAGCGCTACGGTACTTCTGCCGCAAAGGTTACTACGCCCCACCGCAGGCGTAGCAATTCCAGTTTTGATATTGACTCGGGCAAGCGTGTTAGCTGAGAATGTGCCAATCGTGAGTGTTCCATTGGGTTGTGCGGACCATAGACGCGTGTCATGTCTGCCGCCACATAATGCTGTGGTGTCTCCGGCGCGGGGCCTCTCCGGATTTCGACACTGCGCGATGAGCGGGGGGAACATCCTTTTGCAGGAGCAACAGCAATGTCCTCTAAGCGAGTGATTAGCGCGAAACAGGTTGCTGCGGATGTCCGATCAGGTCTGTCGGACGAAGAGCTGATGAAGAAGTACACACTCACCCCGAAAGACCTGACTGTGGTCATGAATAAGCTTATGAATTCAGGCCTCATCGGCTTCGAGGATCTGCAGAGGCGGGAGGTCCCTTTCGAGGAGGAAGAGACTTTTGTTCCACCTTCGGAATTCCGGAGATGGGAGCGCTACGAGGTTGAGTTCCCCTTGCGGGTGTACGAGAAGAGCAATCGGGCGGTCCAAGGAACCGTGATGAACATCTCGGAACGGGGCATAGGAATACGGGGTATACGGGCTTCAGTAGGAGAGATGAAAACCTTGGTCCTTCGGGCGGACGAGGTGTTCCAGATGGGCCCGATAGTGTGTGAAGCAGTCTGTCGGTGGATAGCTCCTTCTCGGGAAGATCGGCACTGCACGGGAGGGTATGAGGTCATCGAGTTTCTCGAAGGAAACCTGATGACATTGCAGCATCTCATGAAAGCCCTTACGCTGGAGGAGCGAATCGCTTTGAAAGAGAGACACCAGACATAGAGCGGTTGCCGACCTCTCCAGGATCTACAATACGAACGGTCAATATCCGCTTGGTACGAGGAGTTACCGCCGCGAACGAGCTCTGACGGACTCGGGGTATCCAAAGAATATGGTCGTCCTTGACGAGGAGAGGCAAGCGCCTTCGCAGCCTAAGGGGGACCTTGTGGTCTATGAGCACCTTCTTTAGCTTGCGAGTCCCGGAGAATCCCTGGGGGTGGAATCTGTCTCCGGGCCTGGGAGGGCGCAAGACGAGAGGGAAATCGGCTACATCCGCGTCAAAGCAGGAAATCGCCCACGCTGCAGCATTTTCGATGCCGGTCCCCTTGTCTTGCGTGACAAGGAACTCAAGAACAATACCAAGTGACTGAATCTGACAACGACCTTCTCCGGACACTTCGATGTGGAAGTCGGTCGCCGCGGCAGGGGCTCCTCTGAAGAGCCGGAGCCTGTCGTACTCCCTGGCAAGCACCATACCGCCGGGGAGGTCCATCTGCGCAGAAGGGTTGTCTCCATGTATGATGCGAAGGATTCCATCCACATGGGCCTTAGTCCATCTTTCGTCTGAGTCCGGAATACTGTAAAGAACCTCCAATAGGGCTTTCCCGGCAACGCGCGAGGGGGCCTTCTGAAAAACGGGAACATCGATCACTGTCTCACCAGGCGTACGGCTAATACCACGGTTCACAAGGTCAGAAATGAGCCCTTGAAGCGATCGCCTGTCATCTTCAATGAGATCCAGTGTCCGAAGAAGCGGTTTCCTGAACCCGGGAAATCGTGTACCTATCAAGGGAATTACGGCATTTCTCATGAAATTGCGGTCAGTGTCGGTCAGCAGGTTTGTTGTGTCGACGCGGTAGGATATGCCCTCTTTCTCGAGAAATGCCAGAATTTCCTCGCGAAAACACCGTATGAGCGGACGAACAATATTCCCGCGAACAGGGGCTATTCCTGCCAAGCCCGTGGTGCCTGCTCCGGTAAGGAGCCGCAGAAAGAACGTTTCGATAGCATCATCCGCATGGTGGGCGGTCGCGATACGGTTGGCACCTCTGGAAGCCACTATTTCCTGAAAAAACCCGTATCTCACGCGGCGCCCTGCTTCTTCAAGCCCCCTCCGCCGTAAAGAAGCGGTGCTGTGCACATCGGCTTCCGTGGTGACAACCTCCAGGCCCAGATCCTCAGACACGTTCTTTACAAAAAGAGCGTCTTGTGCGGATTCAGGCCTGAGCTTATGATCCACATGGGCCACAATGATGGAGAAACGCAGATCGGTGCTCAGGAGATAGAGAATTCTCAGAAGCGCGACAGAATCCGGACCGCCTGAAACCGCAGTCACAACGGTGTCTCCTGGAGAGATCATACCGTGATCCACTATGGTACGCCTGACCACCGGCACGATGTCCCGGATGCCTGAACACCGATTCATTTACGGATCTCCATGAGCCGGCAGAACCTCTGCATGTGGGGGAAGCTCATTGTGCTTTGAAGAATTCTCTCGGCCCCCCTACATTCATAAATGCAGAATTAAAATTCCGGTACAGCGCATGATAATTGGATATCCGGTGCCATTTCTTGAGGTACCCTGGCGGAAGATCATCACGCTCTTCAAGGCTGTTCCAGGAACCGGGTACGGGAAACGCATAATAGGGTAGATGCTTTGGTACCCCACGAATGAAGACTACCTGGGGAACGACCCATTCTCGTAAGGCCATGTAAATCCTGTGCATCCCATCGTTGACAATGAGATGAACAGAGCCGTCCCGTTCTATGGATTCCTCAACAATCGGGGGCAACACGTCCACAGGCTCTGGATAATCCTCCAATCGAAGGCGAACAAATCCGTTGAGAGCGAAGAGATCTACACCATGCTTCTCGAGGGCCCATTTGAGCTCTCGTACCTTCTTGAGCTCTCTCCGAAGAATGTAGTTCTGGGGAGGACAGAGATTATGCACTGCAATCCGCTCAATGGAGATGAAGGCGTTGGTGTAAACCTTCACGTCAGGGGCTTCGAGCATGGTCACGTTTCGGAGGTTCGCGATGAGCCGATCTTCAGGGAAGTGCTCCACTGCTACGATGTTCATTGAGCTTCTCCAAACAGGTTCAATAACGCGGAAATCCGCGCTCAAGAATGATGCTCCGGCGCGACAATCTGTTTGAGGTATTCCAGATCGAGCTCGGCCGATTCTTCGGGACCCGTGGCCGCAAGCCGCCGGCTCGACACGCCCTGAAGCACGTCTACGACCATGGCCAGAGCTTCAGGAGAGACTGTCACCCGCCGGAATACCGCAATACCCTCGTGCGATTCCATGATCTTGCGCCAAAACAAATCAAAATCCTTATTTCGAGAGTCGTACGGTTGCTCGTAGTAGATCTCCCGTATACCGGCTTGCACCAGTTGCTTGAAGCACCAATTACACGGCTCCAGAGTGCAATAAAGGCTGGCTCCGTCCACTGCTATGCCGAAACGGGCCGCCTGATCCAGCGCGTTCACCTCTGCGTGGCTGGACAGGCAGTAATTGTACTTTTCCGCATCGTGAGCACCTATGGAGCGTCGCAGACAGAAATCCGGTCCGCGGTCGATACAATGCGGGGCACCGTGAACCGCGCCGTTGTACCCGGTAGCAAGGATTCGGTTATTCTTGGTTATCACCGCTCCGATCTTGCGGGAATTACAGGTGGATCGAACACTGACCAATTTAGCCAGTAACATAAAATATTCGTGCCAGGACGGTCGAATCATCTTATCAATCCTCTAAGGAAAATGAGACCGTTTACATTTCACACGTTCATGCGAGGTCCTGTGCCCGATGGGGGAGAAAAAAATGCATGAATGCGCTCGGATCTCGGCACCTGTGTGAAAGGCAAGGTCGCAGAGCACAAAACCCGCGTGACCAGTGTACTACTTCGAAGACCTATGGCCTTCACCCGGTCCCCCTGTGGACAAGAGGCTGGACCAGGCGGCGAATTGTTCCGGATTCCACGGCTTCCAGAAATTCCTCGCCCAGAATATCGCTCGTTTCGGAGACCTCATCCCACCTACGGATACGCTCGGTAGGATTATCTACGTACGTGGTGAAATCGCTTCGGTCAGGGAGGCGTTTTCCGGGGAGAAGATCCAGAAAGGCCCGCGTGGGAAACACTTGCAAAACCGTGTCCAGGCTTCCTCTCGGAGGCCTCCTCCACGTGAGGCCTTTGTCGAGCCATCCCGGGACGATCCGTTCCTGGTAATGGAAAAAGAGCGTTACGGTACCCTCAGGGGGCGAGTAGTCCTCGTTGAGCTGATAGTCGATCAAACCCCCGTCCCTGTAGACGCCATTCGGAGCCCCGTCAGGATCTCGAACTCCGGAAATAATATAGGGGAGTGAGCCGGTAGCGAGGGCCGCGGCACGAATGTTTGCTTCAGTGAGCCTGACGCACGTGCCACGGTACGAATTCCGGACGAATCCGGGCGGAGTGGTCCCGGTGTAGAAGACCACACGCTCGTAGAAGAGATCCAGGCTCCGGGAAGTGAGAGCATTTAGGGCCGCTGCAGCCAGAATTGCGGCCCCCTGAGCAAAGCGGTTCTCCGAGGCTGCAGGTCCCTTGCTCCGTACCACATGAAGCGCGAGATCGAAGGAGGGATGGTCGAGGATATGAGGAATGTCGGATTCCGTCAGGAAATCGGCTACATTGCGCCGAAGCGCGCTGGAGATGGTCTCTGGCGTGTCCCGCCGTGTGAATACATTGCGAGAATAGGAAACGCGAAGCCGCTCGTGAGATGACAGAGGGTCTGGACACGCCATGGTAAGGCAACGCCACGCGCCCGCCGAAGATCCGGCAAGAAGTACCTTGCCGGAACGGTGGGAAAGAAACCCACTCCGGATGAGAGCTCGATCGAAGCCCACAGACACGAACCACTTGGGACCTCCTGCGGGGGCTGCGAATACTGTCACCTGCTCCCTGGGGAGGCCTTCTTCACGTATGAGGTCGATGACTGCCGGCCCTGCTTTGTAGGCGAGATACGCGGTCATGATCAGGGAAAATATCACGGTGGGAAGTGGAAGCCAAGAGGCCCAGGGTGGTTGGTTTTCGGCACGGGAAGTGCGGGTAGTGAACGGGCTGGATGGGGGGGTCTGGGTTTTTGAATAAAGGTACTTCGAAGAAAAAGTAGAAACATCTTAAATTGAGAGCATTTTTCGCTTGACAAAAACTTCAAGTGGAGGTTTAAGTGACTCCCGTGGGTCGATACTGGGAGGAAGGGTATGATGAGAAGTATCCACATCATAACCTCAATCGAGGTGTCTCCCGGACACTGGGAGTCCGGGAAATAGCACGGCATACCATCAGCTCGTGAGCCGGTTTGCCCAATTCTATCCTCCTTTTCGGCACTACTGTCCTGTGATGACGACATAACGCGGTTAATGCCGCGTGGCCATACGTTTTTGAATGGCGCCGATACTGAATGTCCAAGAAGGGCTTTCGAACCCCCTTGATTGAATGTCCTACCTTCAGGTGGCTGGTTTCCGAAGCTCCCTCCGTCGGCGCCATTCCTCTTTTCGAAGTGGGATTTCGGCAAAGGTGATGAACGAATAGGACAACAACGGTGGATGGGGACTCAAGAGCACGTGGACTGACTCAGGAAAGCTGAAATAAGAGAAGGCAAAGATGTCGTAGTTTGAGAAGCACTGAAGAAAATGGAGGAATATGAACATGCTCTGGAAGTGTATCGTAGGTCTCGTGGTTGTTGTGTTCGGGGTGACAGGGATCTGCGTCGCGGGCACGGATGATCGGGAAATCGGTCAAGCAGCCTCTGATAGCTCGAAAGTGGTGAGTCAGGGGAAGAGCTCCGAGGTAGTTGGGAGCACTGCGGTTGGTCCGCGGCGAAATGCGATGCCAACGTCCGAGCCAGTGCAGGCGAAGACGGACGCGTTGGGAGGCAAAGCGTCCGACGTAGGCACGACGCTCGAGAGACCTAAAGCGAGCGCGGTGTCCCGTCCAGGTTTGAGCAGGTCCACCACGAATGCGGACGGCTCTCGGTCGGCGAGTGGCTCCAAGAAAGCCACAGGTCTCAAGGCGCCTGGCATGACGCAAAGTGCAAAATCGAGCGGTCTCAAGGCTAAGGCTCTGTCGGCACGAAAGTCCAATGCATCACAGAAGCCCCGAGGAACGGGACAGGGAGCGAAAAATTAGCCGCGGGGACAGATGTGTTGCGTAGAGCGAGCATCAAAGGATTTGACCGAATCCTCGGACAGAACCCCCGGAGAATAGCCAGCAGAACGGGCGGCTTGCCCGTTGGTAAGCATTCACTTATGCGCGGCGGACAGAACAAAATCGTCAATATTTCTGGTAATCGATCCTCTCCTCCCGCTCAAGAGTGAATGCTTACGCCCGTTGGGTTGGGTGGAACGAACGTGTCTCAAGAGCCTGCAGTCCGTGATAATCGTGGCACAACCCCAGACCCTGACCCACTTCCCCGCTTCGGGGGAGGGGGGATTGCTTAGGCATTCTCTCCCTCTGGGAGAGGGTTGGGGTGAGGGTGCCTTTCCACGCACCGACGCTCAATCGTGCTACGATGTTTGGTGTGTCCCGAGTTTTGAGACAGTTTCATAAACCCCGCCCCTACCGCAAGGTCCCTGTAGCGCCGGCGTCTCGCCGGTACTATTGTCTCCAACGTATCATGAAGAAAGAATGGGTTTGAAGAGCCGATCTCGCGTCCAAACGCGTTCCAGACCCCATCTGCGAAATTCCGCGGATTCTTGTCCTCTACCGACAAGACATCCTTCAAAGCTGCTCCCTGATCTCGCGACCCTGCGATTCCAGCCACCGGACCATGCTGTGATGAAGTGACTGGTAGGGCTGAAATCTTCGTGCAAGCCTTCCGGAGGTTACCAGCAATCGCGATGGCACGTGCTGGAGAAGACTTTTGCGACACCTCTTCAGAATGCTCTGATACCGAATCCACTCCAGATGGTCCTCAAGCATGCGTCTATGTTTCCTGTTTCGTTGCTCCACCTCCGCGAAATCGAGGCCCGGCTCACGATAGATGTACTGTTCTCGCTCAAAAGGACCTGTGTTGACGCGTCGTATGTCGGCAAGGCCATAGTGTTCCGGGTGCTCGTACATAAGCGAGTGGGCTTCAAGAAGAAATCGCTGAGGCAGGAATTCCACGAAGTCTGAATCGATGTATCGCTCAATGAGGCCCATAAGCCCCAGTACGTCTTCGGTGCTTTCCCGGGGAGTGTTGTAAATGAGATGGATGTAATTCTTGATTCCTAATCGAATGGATTCATCAATGAGCTCATACAGACTCTTCAAGGTAAAGCGTTTTCCCAGAAGCCGTATCGTAGGCTCGTACGCGGACTCTACTCCCCAGAACAGGCTGAAGCATCCCGCCCTCTTCACCTGCTCCAGGAGCTGCGGAGAAAAGCCATTTACTTTCGCGTACGAGTACCATTTGATGGCCGGCACCTCAGCAGAAAGCCGAGTGCAGATCTCGTGCAAGCGTCGGGGATGGCCGTTTATGGATGCGTCCGCGAGCTGAAAGTTTACCGTCCCGTACGTGTCAGCCAGCTCGGCGATTTCTCGCACCACTTTGTCCCCGGATTTTACGTCGTACCTGTCCACGAGCCGACCCGTACAAAAGCTGCACCGAGAGGGGCAACCTTTTGAAATCCGGTAGGGTAGGAAAAAAGTCTCGTAACCTGACACAGGATGGTCATACCGGTAATCCGATAGCGAGAGTCCCCCGAAATCCGGCGAGCGTTCGTCCTCGGCCCTAAATTGGGATCTTGGTTTTTCGTGAATCCTGCCTCCGTCCACATAGACGATCCCGGGAATGTGCTCCTTTTTCACGCCGTCCTTTTCCTGGATCATACGGTGGAGCATCAGGAGAGGTATTTCCCCACTGCCTCGAATCCAGTAATCCGCGACGCCGTACGGTACGAAGGCATCTGCCGGTTTGATCGTGATAAACGGTCCTCCAAAGACGATCATAGCCTCAGGGTTTACAGTCCGAATGTATCGCCCCAACAGAAGAGCCGCCCAGAATTGATGGTACGCGACAACGGAAAAAGCGTATATCCGTGCATCTGGCGGCAATCGATCCCCATACTTTCGGGCAAAGCGCCCCAGCGCTCCTGTGTCTTCGGCTCCACTCAAGAAAGAAAAGAATTGCTCTTGGGAAAAGCTCCTTTCCGGATTGTGGTAGTCGGGGTCTTCCTGGGAGGAGAAAAGATACTCCATAAGGAAATCGTATTGGACGACCGGCACACCGTGCTCCCTGAGGAAAGCGTTCACAACCGCCATACCGTACGGCATGAACTTCGTCTTCAGGTACCGCTTGCTAACCGCGGGAGGGTGGATCAGAATGAGAGGAGAGTCTTTGGAACAACTCATGAAGGCCGCGTCCCTTTGCGCTCAGTGGAAATCCGGTATGGTACATCCGAGCTCTAGTATGGTGTCTCCCTCACGGGGAGGTTGCCGACGATCATGTACCGCCCGGCTGATCGCCGGCGCACTCGCAACAGCCGTCCCGAACCTTACTGGAGGCAGGGCCGGCCTCCTGAACCGCAAAAAACCAGCACATGTTTACTTTCTTAACGAGAACCCGGATCATAAGAATAGCCAGGAGACCTGCAGAAAGCAATTGTACCCATTCCGGTATGAGCTCCCGTCCCGCCGCGCCCGCCACAGCTTTGGCTGAAATGCCTAGCCATGCGTACACCATGTCGGTCAAGAATGCCATGATGAGCGTACACGTCACGATAGAGCCCAGGTAAATCGCAAGCGTTCGTCTGCCCAACATGCCACCCACCATGGTGATAGTGGCCATATTGGTAGCGGGTCCGGCCATCAAGAGCACGAGAGCAGCTCCCGGGCTCATTCCCTTTAGAACGAGAGCAGCGGCTATCGGAGTAGACATGCTGGCGCATACATAGAGAGGAAGGCTCCCGACAAGTACTGCAAGGTAGCCGAGGATTCCCGCGCCGTGAAAACCGTGAAACCATGATTCCGGAATTAGCACCGTGATGAGAGCGGCCAGACCTATGCCCAGAAGGAACCAACCGGCAAGGTCGCTCATCAGCTCATTGGCCGCAAACCCAATCCCTGAGGAGAGGCTGCCACGAAGCGATTGGGCTCCCGAACTGGCCTTTGGGGGTGGCTGCACCTCACTCTTCTCCAATTCTGGGGACTGGACCCGGGGCAAGTCGGGGTTCTTCGCGCGATTAGTGAAGTTTTCCACCAGACCCGCGACACATGACGTAACAAAAGCTGTGAGCGGCCGAATAACCGTGAGAATCGGGTCCAACAGTGAATAGGTAAGAGCTATGGAATCGATCCCCGTTTCCGGAGTAGAAATGAGGAAGGACAGACATGCTCCGTTGCTAGCCCCCCGTTTCTTAAATCCCGCAACTGCGGGGACAACCCCGCATGATCATATGGGAATAGGGATGCCGAGAATTGAAGCGTTGATGACTGACCGGACTCTTCCGCGGCGAAAATATCGGTTCACGGTCTCCGGGGACAAGTAGACCCGCATCAACCCGGCTATCAAGAATCCCACGAGCAGGTAAACCGAGGCCTCTCGAAAGATATTCCAAGAAGCCACAGCCATATCCAAAAGTAGAGTTTCCATGGAGTCAATCATAACAGAGCCCGGTGCAGTTGTCATGTGACCGATCCATTGGGGGTCAGGCCTTGTTTCTTGATGAATCCACGATGGCGATTGTCTGTGAATAGGCCACTAGCCTAGTCTTGACCAAGCAGGCGAACTTAAGAGGTCACACGAAGATCAAGAAACAAGACCTGACCCCTTGTCCTTTGCTCCTGAAACGCGCTATATTTGAATTCGAGAACAGGAAAGCCCCCGCACGTGGGGGTGTGTGGCGATCTTTTCCGAACATCCGGATGATTTAGGGGTCTTTCGAATTACCAACGGACAGGCGGGTTCACTAATGTTGAAAACGGTAGCGGAACATCTTGCCGAGGATCCCAAGGTTCAGATGGGAAAGAAACTGTTGCTCGAGGCATTGGAGCATCATCAGAAAGGTATTACCGGTGTGCGCGGCCCCCTTCCAGGACGAGAGCTCGCCTACAGCGATCTTGTGAAACAGTTTGGCGAGCTCCGAGGAGGGGCATTGTTCTTTCCCTATCTGGGGAGCGGAATGGGGAAAGGGGCGCTGGTGGAGCTTGCTGACGGAAGCGTTAAGTATGACTTTATTTCAGGAATCGGGGTTCATCACTGGGGGCACAGCCACCCCCGGGTTGCAGAAGCCTTGCTGGACGCGGCCTTGAAGGATACAGTCCAGCAGGGAAATCTCCAACAGAACGTGGAGAGCGCAACTCTAGCCAGAGATCTGGTCGCAGGGGCCAATCGAAGGGGGGCAGCGTTGAAACACTGCTTCTTTTCGACCAGCGGGGCTATGGCAAATGAGAACGCGCTCAAGATCGTTTTGCAAAAGAAATACCCCGCGGACCGTATTCTCGCGTTTGAGGGGTGTTTCATGGGAAGGACCTTGACCCTTTCCCAAATTACGGACAAACCCGAGTATAGGGAAGGGCTCCGTGAAACCATCCATGTTGACTATATACCATTCTTTGATCCTGAAGACCCGACCGGAAGCATTCAACGTTCCCTGGCTGCGTTGAAGCGTCACATACGGCGGTATCCCGGCAAGCATGCGGTGATGGCTTTCGAGTTGATCCAGGGAGAGGGCGGGTTCAACGCGGGCGCAAGGGATTTCTTTGTCCCTCTCATGGAAGAGCTGAAGAACCATGATATCCCGATTCTCGTGGATGAAGTGCAAACGTTCGGGCGCACCACAGAGCTTTTCGCGTTTCAACATTTCAGCCTTGATCGATACGTGGATGTCGTGACTTTGGGCAAAGCCGCGCTGGTGTGCGCCACCCTTTTCACGGAGGAGCTGAAACCCAGGGCCGGCCTTTTGAGTCAAACCTTCACTGCTGGCACGGGAGCGATCCTGGCTTCTCAAGTCGTCATCAGAAATCTCCTCGAAGGAGGCTACTTCGGCCCGCGGGGAAAAATCGTTCGGATTCACGAGCACGTGGTGCGTCGGTTGGAAGAAATTCGACACCGAAGACCTGGATTGATTGCAGGCATTCACGGTGTCGGCGCGATGATTGCGTTTACACCGTTCGGAGGGGAGCCGGAAAGGGTGAAGAAGCTCATCCACGCGCTCTTCGATGCGGGGGTGATATGCTTTTACGCGGGGGCCGAGGTGCTTCGGGTTCGGTTCCTTCTGCCCGTGGGTGCGGTGAGCTTCGAGGACATCGACGCAGGCATGGCCATCATGGAGGAAGTCTTGGTAGACCTGACAGACTGAGGAGGACTACACGATGGTGGTGGTGAGACCGGCCAGAATCGAGGACGTGGGTCAACTCCTTGCGCTTACGCACAGAGAAACGTTCGGTTTGACGTCCTTGCCCAGAGAAGAGCGCATTCTGAGGAAACGAGTTCGGGAATCACTCCACAGTTTTCAACTGGAAGTGGAGAGTCCCGGGGGCGAGTTGTACGTGTTCGTCATGGAAGACATGGAAACGGGCACAGTGATCGGCACGAGCAGTGTCGTTTCTAAGGTCGGGGGATTCCAACCATTCTATACATACAAGATAGAAACGTCGGTCCACGAGTGCCCTAGCCTTGGGATTCGCAAAGAAATCCCGATCCTCAGACTGGTAAGGGAGTTCAGTGGGCCCTCGGAAATCGGGGGGTTGCTTCTGGATCCGGCGCACCGGAAGCACGGGAATGGAAGGCTACTGTCACTCTTCCGGTTTCTGTTCATGAGCCAGTATCCGGAGCGCTTTGAACCGATCGTGATTGCAGAGATGAGGGGAGTCCTGGATTCCCAGGGTAATTCTCCGTTCTGGGAGGCGGTGGGGAGACACTTCTTCGACATGGATTACCCGACAGCGGACCTCTTGAGTGCCCTGGACAAGAGGTTTATTGCGGATCTCATGCCCACGTGCCCCATATACGTCCCTCTGCTGCCTCCGGAAGCCCAGGAAGTCATCGGCAAAGTGCACGAACAGACGATTCCCGCGCTTAAGATGCTCGAAGAAGAGGGGTTTCGATTCGTCGACATGGTGGACATTTTTGAAGCCGGGCCAGTGGTGAGCTGTCCGCTGGACCGTATTCGCATTGTGCAAGAGACTCGGGTCGCCGTAGTCTCGAGCATAGAAAAGGTCTCACCGGAAGTTGTTCCGTTCCACATAGTTGCTGCAAGCAAGGAGGAGTTTCGAGCGTGCAAGGGAACCGCCCGGATGAATGGACAGGGTGGTGTCGTGATCGACGAGAATGTGGCTCGAGCGCTCAGTGTTCAGGCTGGCGATCAGGTGCGCTTTGCTCCCCTGCGACCGTCGCGAAAGGAAAAAGAGCAACCGTGAAAACGTGGAAGGGACATTTCATCAATGGTGAGTGGATCGATGGAGCTGGCGCCACTTTCTTTTCCATCGATCCGGCGACGGGAGAGCAAATCTGGATAGGGCACGCGGCCGGACCGACCGAGGTGGATCACGCGGTCGCAGCGGCACGAAAAGCCTACGTTTCATGGTCTGCCCTTGCCCAGGAAAAGAGATTCACGTACCTGCAAAGATTCGCTGCGGTGATTTCCAGCCATGCTCGGGAACTGGCGGAAATCATATCGCAGGAGACTGGGAAGCCCCTCTGGGAAGCCAGGATGGAAGCGCAGGCCATGGTGGCCAAGATCGAAATATCTCGGGAAGCTTACCGGGAACGATGTGGCGAAGTGAGCAATAATCAGGAGGGCGGCAGAACGGTACTGAGATTCAGGCCTCACGGTGTGGTCGCGGTTCTCGGGCCATTCAATCTTCCGGGACACCTGCCCAATGGCCACATAGCTCCAGCATTGCTTGCGGGAAACACCGTGGTATTCAAGCCGAGCGAGCAGGCACCTCTCGTGGGAGAGGTCATGGTGCGATATTGGGAGGAGTCAGACTTGCCCCGAGGCGTGTTGAACATGGTCCAAGGGGGTCGCGACACAGGGGTTGCCCTGTCGTCCCATTCCGGCCTGAATGGGCTTTATTTCACTGGCAGCTTCTCTGTCGGTCAAGCCATTCATAAGGCGTGTGCAGGGCAACCGCAGAAAATCTTAGCCCTGGAGATGGGCGGCAACAATCCCTTGGTCGTCCACGAGGTTTCCGACACGAAGGCTGCCGCGTACGCGACGGTCGTGTCCGCCTTTATTACAGCAGGGCAGCGTTGCACATGCGCAAGGCGGTTAATCGTGCCCGTTGGATCATCGGGAGATCGATTCATCGATCGGCTTGTGGGCGTCATGGAAGGGATTCGCATAGGTTCGTACACCGACCTGCCCGAGCCCTTCATGGGCCCTGTGATCTCCGACGCGAGTGCGACGTCCCTGATGAAATCCCAGGAGATTCTCCTGGCCGGGGGAGCGTCGCCGGTCTTGCCCATGCAAAGGCTTCCCCGAAAAGGAGCCTTTGTGACTCCCGGTCTCGTGGATGTAACCCCAATGACCCGAAGACCCGACGAGGAGCTTTTCGGGCCTCTCCTGCAACTTATGCGAGTGGCCGATTTTGAAGAAGCTCTAGCGGAGGCAAACAACACGGAGTACGGCCTGGCTGCCGGTCTTCTCAGCGACAGCTTGGATCTCTATCACAAGTTCCTCGGGAATGTAAGGGCAGGCGTTATCAACTGGAATCGCCCGCTTACGGGCGCTTCGAGCAGATTGCCCTTTGGCGGAGTCAAGAAGAGTGGCAATCACCGGCCCAGTGGGTATTTCGCAGTTGACTACTGCTCATATCCTGTGGCGTCCATAGAGCATAACGCTTTGGCGATGCCGGAGTCACCGATGCCCGGGATAGAAATGCTATGATGACTGCCTCAAAGGAGACCCCTTCTTCCGCAGAAGGATCGCAGGTCCCCGATCGCGGGATTGCCACGGAAATCAATTTCGATGGCTTGGTGGGGCCTACCCACAACTACGCCGGCCTCGCTTACGGAAACGTGGCCGCTGCAACGCACGCATTGACGGTCTCCAATCCCCGCTCGGCCGTTCTCGAGGGGCTGAACAAAATGAAGCTGCTCCTCGACTTGGGGGTCACGCAGGGGATTATCCCCCCGCAGGAGCGGCCGCATACTCGCGTTCTCAGAGAGCTCGGGTTCCGGGGGAGCGACGTGCGCATTATCGAACAAGCGGCGCGTGAGGCGCCCCACATCCTCGCTGCATGCTACAGCGCGTCCGCGATGTGGACCGCTAATGCTGCAACCGTATCACCGAGCGCGGACACGGAGGATGGTAAAGTCCATTTTACTCCTGCCAATCTTGTGAGTTTTTTCCATCGTGCCATCGAATCCCAGGCTACAGCCCGCATACTCAAGGCCATCTTCAGGGATGAGAGCGTCTTCGTTCATCACGATCCATTGCCACGGGCAGCCCAATTCTCCGACGAAGGGGCAGCGAATCATACCCGGTTTTGTCAGCGGTATGGAGAGCCGGGGGTGGAGTTGTTTGTCTACGGGAAAAAGGCTTTCGGAGAGTGGGATCGCGAGCCGAAGGTCTTTCCGGCGAGACAAACCCTCGAGGCTTCTGCAGCTATAGCGCGGCTCCATGGCCTCACACGCTCGCAGGTAATCCTTGCACAACAAAATCCCGACGTCATCGATGCTGGTGTGTTCCACAACGACGTCATATCTGTGGGAAACCAACAGGTATTGCTGTATCATTCCCTCGCGTTCGCGGATCCGAGAGCCGTGATAGATGAGATCAGACGTTGCTTTTCCGCGTCCTACGGCACCGAGCCGATTCTTATCGAGGTTACGGCGGACCGAATTACCGTTGTGGACGCGGTAAGCTCGTACCTCTTCAATAGTCAGCTCGTAACTCTGCCTGACGGCACGATGTGTCTCATCGCTCCCCAGGAATGCGCGGAAAACGTGAGCACAAGCTCATTTCTCGAAGATCTCGTGGCGGGGGATGGTCCGATTACTCAAGTGAAGATTGTGGACATTCGGCAGAGCATGAAAAACGGGGGAGGCCCTGCTTGTCTCAGACTGCGGGTTGTGCTGAACGAGCGCGAGCGGAATAAGGTACACAAAGGGGCATACCTCACCGACCGCGTCTATACAACTCTCAGGAATTGGGCAGAGCGCAACTATCGGGAGGAGATACACCCGTCGGATCTGGTCGATCCTCTGCTGATAGAAGAAAGCAGGCGAGCTCTGGACGAGCTCACGGCCATTCTGGGTATCGGTTCCATTTACGATTTTCAGACAGATGCTTCGTGTGGATGAAAGAGCTCAGGCCCTGCTTCTTGTCCTTAGTGCAGCATTTCGTAAATTCGGTCACGGATTCCGAACCGGCAACCCCGTCAATCTGACTCTTACCCATAACTGGCACCGAAGTTACGAAAGCTAGCACTCAGTACGGAACCACTAGACCTTCCCGACTCACTTGCGGTGCAGTTTCTTCACAATCTCCGTCACGACGCGCTCCACCAGCTTTTCTGCCAGCTCGTCAGTCAATCTAGCCACCACTCGATCGGCAATGCTATCTGCGAGCGCGTCCAAGGATTCGGCGCTCGCTATTTTCGCCGCAAGCTTCGATTCCCCTTGCGGCTCGTATGGCAAAGGCTCAAAATCGTCAGACCACGTGCGGACACCCGATTCCTGGAGGGTTCGCGGAGTCGGCTCCTTCTTGATAGCGGTCCCTGGTGAGCCTTCGAAGTATTCTTGCCGTTTTGCAGGCTCCGTCTTCAGGAATTCATCGAGCTCCTCAGTAAGGTCTTCAATCTCCTCGTCGTCAGGTCCGCGGATAATGTGCCGCGGAGGTCCTTCGGTTCCCTGAGCAGGAGCGGGATCCGACGCGGGGTTCGTGGCTAAGGCCGAATCGGATTCCGTAGTCAATTTCGCGGCCTCGAAGTCTTCCGGAGTGTACCGAAAATCCGTGTTAAGATACTTCACATCACAGGGCCGGGGACGCCCGGTGGTCCTGGAGTTAAACGTGCCCGGCAGCCTCATGACCGAGTCGATTTTCACTTCCGATCGGCATTGAAAATACCGGTTTATTCTTCTTAACTGGTACTCGACCCAACGAGGATCGGTGATTTCCATCACATCATCGAACAGCCAATACAAATGCATCCCATTTCCCGATTCGACAATGATGGAAGGCGGTAAAGGAAAGCTCCTGACTGCCTTGGCCGCGTTGGAAGGACCGTCGAAATACGTTTCGTTTCCCGAGTAACCGTTCGGCCCAAGGTCGACTCCTGCCCAAAGCGCGGTAATATAACGAATTCGAGATCTCTCATTCTTCATGGTCTCTCTGGGACAGACACCTACGTACACGTCTTGATCGGGAAGGTACTGCTCTTTGGACAGAATCTCCACGCTGGGAAAGAAACGGGTGCTTACACGGCGATCGAGATGCTTGACAGACTTAACGATAAGAAAGCCGTCCCGCCTCTTGAAATAATCGCCAAACAGAGCATCGAGGAAATCCTTTCGGGTGAACTGCTCTCTCATGACATGTCTCACTGATAGCCGAGGGTTCAAAACTATACCATCTTATGCCGGCCTTTATCGGATGTCTACAATTTCCAGGCCTTACCGAAAGAACCGCGCGGACACTGTTTTGACACGGTTGTGATTGTCTCAGTTCATGACTTGGATCCAAGCCTGTTTACAATCCGCTCCATTACAAATCCTCCCTACCCCGCGGATCGCGCTCCAAACTGTTGACCACGTAGTCGTGCACTCCTTCTTCCAAAGTCATGAACTGATGTTTGAAGCCGGAAAGGCGAATTCTGTCCAATCGGGCGCGCGTATAATACTGGTACTTGTTCGCGAGTCCCGCAGGCATGTCGATGTATTCCAAGACCGCTTCCCGGCCAAGGGCTGCAAAGACAGCCATGGCTAGATCGTTGAAGGTGCGGGCCGTGCCCGTGCCCACGTTAAAGATCCCATTTACGTCAGGTCGCTCCAGGAAATAGATCGTGGCTCTCACAGCGTCCTTTACGTAGATGAAATCCCGGCTCTGCTCACCGTCTTTCCATTCCGCTCTGTAGGATTTGAAAAGCTTGATCTTCCCCTCCCGCTTGACCTGATGGTACGCTCGAATGACCACGCTCCGCATATCCCCTTTGTGATACTCATTCGGTCCGAAGACATTAAAGTACTTGAGTCCCACAGCGTTCTTGAGAATTCCTGTTTTTAAGGCCCATACGTCGAACCGCTGCTTAGAATATCCATACATGTTCAGGGGACGTAGTGCCAAGATACCGGAATGTTCGTCGGAATATCCCTGCGAGCCGTCTCCGTACGTGGCCGCGCTCGAGGCATACACGAACCTGAGGCCGGTCCTTCCGACAAAGCGTCCCGCAAGCCTACGCGAATAGTCGAAATTGTTCTCCATCAGGTAGTCCGCATCCTTCTCCGTGGTGGAGCTACAAGCTCCCAAGTGGAATACGGCCCAAATCCCATGGTCGAACACTCCGCTCTCCACCTTTTGAAGAAAATCGTCTTTGTGCTCGTAATCCACGAAATCCAAATCCACAAGATTCTTCCACTTATCGGATGTTCCGAGACGATCCACTATGAGGATCTTGTCCTCGCCAGCTTCATTCAATGCTTTGACAAGGTTGCTGCCAATAAACCCAGCTCCCCCGGTTACTACGATCACTATTCCATCCCTTCTTCACACAGTCATGGTATGCGCTCAGCCGATTGTTTCTCTGCTCCGCTGGTTACCTTTCGGCCAGGGCGCTGTTGTATGGTACCACGAGCCGCCTCGTTCCTGGGAGATTTTTCGCGGTCCACAGAGAGTTTGTCATGCATATGAGGTTGCCAAAATGTCAGATTCCTTGTACTATTCTGCGGATCGGAATGTACTCCTGACAGAGAGCCACTCCCATTTTTTCTTGTGAAAACGATGCCACTGAAGCCAATCGATTGCGACCGCGATGTGCTGGTAGTTGAGGATAGTCCCCTCCAGGCTGAACGTCTCAAACGGCTGCTCGAGAAAGGCGGATACCGAACAAGGGTAGCCGGCAACGGACAAGAAGGCCTGGCTGCGGTCCAGGTGCAGGAACCATTGCTCATCATCAGCGACATTCTCATGCCCGTTATGAACGGATATGAAATGTGTCGTGCTCTGAAAAATAATGACGCTTTCAAGCATATTCCCGTCATTCTGCTCACATCTCTATCCGATCCCAGGGACGTGTTCCTCGGGCTTCACTCCGGAGCGGACAGCTACGTCAGCAAGCCGTACGAAGAATCGAGCCTCTTAGCACGAATAGAAGTTGTGCTCGAAAACGCGCGAAGGCCTGAGCCCGCTAGCGAATCGGGAGAGTTGGATGTTTTCCTCAAAGGGGTAGGATACAAGATCGGGGCCTCGAGAAAGCAGATTCTCAATCTCTTGCTCTCCACGTACCAGGACGCGGTGGAACAGAACCGGCGACTTCGAGAAATGCGCGCAAAGCTGGTCACCGTAAACGAAAAGCTCGAGAAATTGGTGGCGGAGCGAACTGCCGCGCTTGCCCGAGAAATCTCGGAGAGGCAGAGAATCGAGCAGGTCCTTGTGTCGGAAAAAGAACGTCTCTCCGTCACTCTCCAGTCCATAACAGACGGCCTGATCACGACCAACGCTGCGGGCAAGGTCATCCTGATGAATCGGGCAGCCGAAAACCTTACCGGCTGGCCTCAAGCAGAGGCTGTGGGAAAGCCTATAACACAGGTTTTCAATTTGCAGAAGACCGAGACTCAGGACGGTCGGCAGGAAGTGGTGGACAACATCCTGAAAAGCGGCCGCGTATTCGGGCTTGACGACCAGATCGTCCTCAAGAGCAGGAACAATCTCGATGTAGTGGTTGCAGTCAGCGGCACCCCAATCTTCGATCAGACGCACAAGATCATAGGGGTAATTTTCGTGTTCCGCGACATTACCCGGCAAAAGCAGTTGGAAGAAGAGCTGGTGAAAGCGCAAAAGCTCGAATCGCTTGGGGTTCTTGCTGGAGGGATCGCCCACGATTTCAACAACCTCCTGACCGGGATCCTCGGCAATATTAGTCTCGCCAAGATGAAAAATGCTCCCCAGGAGAAGAGGCTGGTCCGACTCAAGGAAGCAGAAAAAGCTGTCATGAGAGCGAAGTATCTCACTCAGCAACTCCTCACTTTTTCCAAAGGCGGCGCCCCTGTGAAACAGGTGATGTCTATAGCTCCTGTGCTGAGAGAATCTGCCCGATTTGCCTTGAGAGGTTCCAAAGCTCGGTGCGAGCTGGAAATTGCTTCAAAGCTTTGCCCGGTAAAGATCGACGAGGGTCAGATCAGCCAGGTCATCCATAACCTTGTTATCAACGCTGACCAAGCAATGTCCGATGGGGGGATAATCAAGGTTCGTGCGGAAAGTCTGATCGTCGACCCAGAGCGTCGACCCGGTGTGCCATTACGTCCCGGCAAGTACGTGCGAATATCGATTACGGATCATGGGCCGGGCATACCCCGCGAGCATCTCCAGAAGATCTTCGATCCCTATTTTACCACCAAGAAGAAGGGTACGGGCCTAGGCCTTGCCACCTCCTATTCCATCCTTAAGAACCACGGGGGAATTATATCGGTCAAATCAAAGGTGGGACGTGGGTCTACGTTCAGCATATACCTTCCCGCAGTCACCGAGGAGCAGGCAGCCCCAGAAGCTCCGAACGCCCCACAGACGGACCCCATCTCAATTCTGGTGATGGACGACGAGGAAGCTCTCCGTGGTGTTCTGGGAGAGTTGCTCGAGCATCTGGGGTACCGGGTGAAGCTGGCTGCAGATGGACACGAAGCCATTGAAGCTTACTGCAAGGCAAAGGAAGCAGGGAAGCCCTTTGATTGTGTGCTCCTCGATCTAACGATTTCCCATGGCATGGGTGGTAAAGAGACCATCAAACGTCTTCTCGAGATAGATCCCTCTATTCGTGCAATTGTTTCCAGTGGATACAACGACGACCCGATCATGGCAAATTTCGAGAAGTACGGTTTCTCCGGGGTAGTAGTAAAACCATACGAGGCAGAGCAACTGGTCAAGGTTATCAACTCAGTGCTCTCGAAGGACAAGTGATTACATAAAGGATTTCATAAGCACGGTTACCTTCTTGGGAAACGGCTCCTTCCAAATGAGGGCGGGTTTCAAACCCGCCCTTCCCCAAACAGGGCTGACGCAAGTGCGACCGAATTTAAGACAACCTATTGCTTAGTGGTCGACGGCACAAATACGGTACTGTATCTGCACCGCGGGTACGTGGTGAGCGCATCGTTGGCACTATAGGGGCACCCCTTGTGCCCGCCCTGGGCACCCACAAGGGGTGCCCCTACGTCGTGGCAGATTACGTGACCGTATTTAGGAAGCGGACCACTTAGCGCTCCGTCTGCAAAATACGATCAGGGATTCAGGAGAACCACCGTTCACAGAAGCGGCCCTCCGTGCAGGTGAAAGGAAGCTTTTGCTCACTTTGTTCTAGTAACCAGCCCCCCCTCACAGAGTCGAGGCTATGACTATCCGCTGGATCTCGTTCGTTCCCTCGTAGATTTGGGTTATCTTGGCGTCTCGCATCATGCGCTCTACCGGGTACTCAGTACTGTACCCGAACCCCCCGAGGATCTGCACCGCTTCCACCGTGGTCCACATTGCTACATCAGAGCAGTAGGCCTTGGACATCGAAGAATGGCGAATAGTTTCCGGCGGAACCTTGGATAGATCTTTCGGAACCTTGTCTAGGAGGGAGCACGTTTTCCAGAGGAGTTGGCGCGCTGCTGTTATTCTCATAGCCATGTCAGCCAGCTTGAAGGCAATGGCCTGATGCCTGATGATCGGCTTCCCGAACGCCTCACGCTCCTTGGCGTATTGAGTGGCAAACTCGAATGCCCCTGCCGCAATGCCCAAAGCCTGAGCAGCTACGGACGGACGACTGAAGTCGAGGGTCTTCATCATAATGTGAAAACCTTCGCCTTCTTCACCCAACCGATTTTCTACCGGTACTTCCACATCGGCGAAGATCAGCTCACGAGTATCGGAAGACCGAATGCCGAGCTTGCTCTCTTTCTTGCCCACCTCAAAGCCGGCCCAGCCTTTTTCCACTATGAATACAGCCGCGTTCTTGTGTTGAGGCAGGGAGGGATCCGTAATAGCGTAGATGCAGTACGTGTCGGCAACGCCTCCGTTGGTGATCCACATCTTAGCGCCATTAAGGATATACTTGTCTCCTTTGCGCACGGCTCTCGTTGAAAGAGACGCCACGTCGGATCCTCCTTTGGCTTCCGTAAGCCCGAACGCGGCTATCTTTTCCCCTGTGGAGAGCGGCCTGAGATACTTGTCCTTCTGTTCATGATTTCCGGCAAGAATGATCGGAAGACTTCCCAGCTCCTGGCATGAGGGAATGAGCGCTACCGATGCGTCCGCCTTTGCCAACTCTTCCACAGCGACGCAATGGGCGATCATCCCGGCTTGCATGCCATCGTATTCCTCCGGAAAATCTATACCCATGAGCCCGTTTTCTCTCATGAGCTCGAGCATGTCCCATGGGTACTCACCCTTTTGATCACGTTCTTCGGCGCCAGGCGCCACCTTTTCTCTGGCTAACCTTCGGCACATATCCTGGAGCATCTGCTCTTCTTCGGTAAGGCCGAAGCGTTCGAGATCAGACATAGTTTCCTCCCGTTGGCACTGTCTCGGGAACGGTTCTCTCTGAATCGTTTCTCGGTCCGTACGAGGTCCTTTGCCTTTCCGCGGGACACAAGATCACGAGTAGTCGTAAAAGCCCTTGCCAGTCTTGCGTCCCAGGTGTCCTGCTCGAACCATTTTTCGCAAGAGAGTGGACGGCCGATACTTGGGATCGCCGAATTCTTCGTAAAAGTGTTGTTGAACACTGAGGAGGGTATCAAGCCCGACCAGGTCGGAAAGGGCGAGGGGGCCCATGGGATGATTCGCCCCAAGCTTCATGCCTTCGTCAATCTCCTCGGCAGTGGCTAACCCTTCCTCGAGCACACAAATGGCTTCGTTGAGCATGGGAACGAGAATTCGATTCACTACGAATCCCGGTGCCTCTTTGACTTCAATCGGCTTCTTACCCATCCGCTCGGCCAGCCCCTTTATGACCGCGACCGTCTCATCGGACGTCGCGAATCCCCGTATCACTTCCACAAGCTTCATAACCGGCACAGGATTGAAGAAGTGCATCCCCACGAAGCGGTCCGCTCTCTGGGTGATCGATGCCAACTCGGTAATGCTCAGACCGGAGGTGTTGGTCGCGAAGAAAGTCTTATCGGAGGCCAGCTTGTCCAACTTCGAGTAGACTTCCTTTTTCAGATCCATCTTTTCGATCACTGCTTCGATAATCACCTGAGCGCCTGATGCGACGTCGCTGAGCGTGATGCATCCTTTGATGCGAGAGAGGATTTCTCCAGGCGCAGACGGCTCGATCTTGCCTTTCTCCACCATCTTCGCCAGGTTTTTCTGAATGCTAGCGAGCCCTTTGTCTACAAATCGCTGCTCGATGTCCATGAGGTTTACCTCAAGACCACACTGAGCGGCTACCTGCGCGATTCCCGAGCCCATCAATCCAGCGCCTATTACTCCGACTTTCGTGATTTCCATCTCCATACTCTCCTTACACTTCGGGAAATTCTCTTCCATGATTCGGACTGACTCTGCCTGATCCCGCGAGCTCTTGCGTTCAGCCGGAAGAATGCTAGATCAAGCCATGCGTAGGATGCTCGCACAGGGCTCCTGGCTAGCGGGCACAGCCTGTGCCGCTTTCACGACCTGTCGCAATGATCCTGACGGAGATCAAATTCGAGGAGTGTGCGAGGCAGCACGTACAAGAAATAGCAGAGGAACCCAGAAGGTTCAAGGGATTCCTCGCGATCCGCGGAAATTGGCGACCACGGACGGCACGGTTTCCACTCTGCTGAACACCGTGATCAGCGGGAGGGGCCGAGCGGCATTGATCTTAATGGGAAGCTATGGTAGCATTCAGGCTCTTATCTCAAGAAACCACACGGTTCCGCTCGTACATAAGGAGGAGTTTATGGCGAAGGTCGCTGTCATCGGAGTAGGGCAAAGTGCATTCGTGCGTGCGTATCCTGGTTCAATTCGAGAATTGGCCTTCGAAGCCTACAGGGAGGCTATGAAAGACGCAGGTCTGAAGTCGGATCAGATCGACGCGTCCGTTGTGTGCTCCGCGCCAGAGTACGACAAACAGAGAACACCCGCAGGGCTCATGGCAGAGTATCTCGGGTTGAATCCCCAGCCCACGTTCTATGTGGAGAGCGTGTGCTCCTCCAGCTCATCGGGATTGAGGACGGGGTATGCGCTCATTGCTTCCGGATTGCATGACGTGGTGCTGGTCCTCGGCTTCCAGAAGATGTCCGAAATCACCTCGGCCGAATCCCAGGAGAGAATGGGCCGAGGGGCAGATATACAGTGGGAGGCCCCTTTCGGGACGATGATGCCGGCGTATTACGCGATGTACGCGCGCGGCCACTTTGAGAAATTTGGCACCACTGAAGAAGACCTCGCTCTCATTCGGGTCAAGTCCTCAACATACGGCCAGATCAATGAAAAGGCCGTGTTCCGAAAATCCTTGACCCTGGAAAAAATCATGGAGCCCAAATACATAGCTACGCCCTTGAAAATGTTCGATTGCTGCGCGAACGCAGATGGCGCCTCCTGCCTAATCTTGGCATCTGAAGAGAAAGCCAAGGACCTTGTCCAAAAACCGGTGTGGATTACGGGCCTGGGCATGGCTACCGCTCCCATCAACATGGCGGGGCGAGACAGCTTCAGCGGGCTCAAATGCGCTCAACTGGCGGCCAAAAGGGCGTATGACATGGCCGGAATAAAACCCTCCGACGTGGATGTGGCAGAAGTTCACGATTGCTTCACCATTGCAGAAATGATGGCGTACGAAGATCTCGGATTCGCAGAGGCCGGGCAGGGTAAGGAACTGATCCGGAACAAGGAGACCTACAAAGAGGGCAAGATTCCCGTGAACGTGGATGGCGGTTTGCTTTCCAAGGGGCACCCTATAGGCGCGACTGGCGGCTCACAGATCAGGACCATCGTTCTCCAGCTCAGAGGGGAAGCAGGCGAAATGCAGGTGCCAAACGCAAAGATCGGACTGGTTCACAATATTGGTGGCGTCGGTATTTACGGCAACGTTTCGATCTTCGCGGCGGACTAGTATACGGCAAGCAAACAAAACTGGAACATGACTCTGTGTCGACCATTTCGGACGCAGAGCTGACGGAGGAGAGATATGGGATTCGAGCAGTTCGGTATTCTCAGCTTCACCGGATCGACTAAGACCGAGCAATTCGTGGATTTCCTGAAAGGCAATGAGCTGCGGGGCACAGTTTGCAAGGAGTGCGGGGCAAGGTTCTTCCCGCCGAGAAGTGATTGCAGTGTTTGCTTAAGCGATCAGATGGACTGGTTTCCTATAGCCGGTGAAGGGACCTTGATTACGTTCACCACGGCGAATTTCGCTCCCGCGGGATTTGAAAAAGACGTTCCCTACACACTGGGAGTGGCTGAATTCGCAGATGGTGTAAAAGTATTCGGTCGACTCGATAAGTCGTTCGCTCCGGACGCGGTGGCAGTGGGAATGAAGGTCAAGGTTCGTGTGATTGATCTGGGGAGCGATCGATTTAGTTACGAGCTGGTTCCGGCCCGGTAAGAGAACACCCCTTGTTGAAAGGTCTCCCGGGGGCTCTTTCTTGGACGAGAAGGCCCCCTCTTCATCCCCAAAGTTGAATCGCGCTCGTTGGGCATTTCTTGTGGCATTCCAGGCAGGAGATGCACTCTTCTGCCACATCGTCGTACACTCCGAAATCGTTCTTGTTCGGAATGGATTCCATGGGACAAACCCTGTTGCACGAACCGCAATCAATACACTTGGAATTGCGGAATGGGAATATGGCTGCAAAACGATTAAACAGGGACAGGCCTGCACCTAGGGGACAGAGGACCTTGCAGAAGAAGCGCCGATGTCCCATGGCCAGTAGCACTATTCCTAACAGTATTCCCAATCGTATCCCGAGATGCAGGGGATTTGTGGTTCCGTTGATGAGCGCCCAGGGAATGGAGGATTCGATCGTGGCCACTGGGCAAAGCCTGCAGAAGTACAGAGGAAATTCTGTTGTCAGGAAGTAGGGGACAGCAAGCACGAGCCCGAACAGTACCCCATACTTGATGAATCGCGTCCAGCGAGGAAGCGCGAACTTCACGTAGGGAACCTTGTACAGCAATTCTTGAACAAGGCCAAAAGGGCACACCCACCCGCACAGAATCCGTCCCGCCACCAGGCCTACCAGAGCAATTACCCCGATGACACTGAGAGGAACAAGGGCGACCCCTGCAAATTGGCCGATAATCCCCAGGGGGCACGCAAACAAGGAGGTGGGACACGAATGGCAATTCAGGACGGGCAGGCATATAAAATGCCATTGGAATATTCCTAGATTCAAAATGGCAGCCATCGCAATCTGCACTTTTAGTCTTAGTTTCTCCACGTTCGCTTCCTCACCAACCTCTTGTACGGGGAATTATGTCTCCCGGTTTGCATTTCGAAGCGGAAGCTCCTTCGGGAGAGGAGCCTCCAAACTTCGACGCCTTTATGTCTTGCGATGGGCTACGAGAAGACGAGGGTTGGAATCCCGTCACCTTGGAGTCGCTGGACGGAATTCCTGTCTCGACTGCAACCGCGAACCGCGGTCGGATTTACAGTCAGCTAGGACAGGGCAGTCGACCTTTGAGCATCCGCAAGTCCGGATAATTGGAGATTAGTTGTCCAGTCTTGTACCTGCTGATACCCGAAAAAGTCATAGCGTTCACCATTTCCGGCTCTGTGAACGACTCCGATTGAACCTCCATCTTTTCCTTGTCCTGCTGGTACCCGGGAATCTTGATCTTGATGCCGATGTTCTTGAGCTGATCGAACTTCTCCAGGTTGTCGTACACAATCATTTGGCGAAAGAACCCCCCATAGACCGTCATGACAAGGGCAAGGGTCATCAGAACTGCAAAGAAGATTTTCCGAGCCATACTGTTTCCCGCTGCGAGCACAAATTCAAACTGATTTACCAGATCATTTCCGCTAGGGCCGATCTGTGAAGGCATTATAACCGAAATAGCATTGACCCGCCACGGTATCCGTGTCATGAGAGGAACGCGGCTGGCTTACGACACTTTCACGACATGGGGAAAATCATATGGGAGAAGGAGCCCTCTTCGTCATTTCTGCTCCATCGGGCGCAGGCAAGTCCACGTTGATCGAGCGAATTCGACCTCTGTTTCCGGGTATGCTGTACTCCGTTTCTTGCACAACGCGGCGGCCTCGGAATGGGGAAATACACGGCCGGCACTACTATTTTCTGGATCGGGAAATCTTCGAGAGCATGGTGAAACAGGGTGAGTTTCTTGAATGGAAAGAGGTGCACGGCAACTTGTACGGAACGCCCGCTGAGCCGGTAAAGCGCGCTCTGAAAGAAGGACGGTGCATGATCCTGGACATAGATGTCCAAGGAGCCCAGGATGTGTTTGCCGGAATTCCTCAAGCCGTCGGGATTTTCATCACCGTCGCGGACCTTGCCACGCTGGAAGAACGCTTGCGAAGCCGAGGCTCCGACACAGAAGAGTCCATCCGGACGCGAATGAGCAACGCGCCTGAAGAGTTGGCCCAAGAAGGCAAATTTCACTATGTCATCGTGAACGAGCAGGTGGATGAGGCAGTGGCGGAACTGGCATCTATCATTGCCCGTGAATGCAGGAAAAGAGGGCTCGAGGGGATAGGAGATTTACCGTAAGCCACGCGACGGTAGGTGTCGGCTTGAGAGTTGGAGGCAATGGTACCGGCGAGATGCCCGACCCATCGAGAGATCGCTCCTCGAAGAATGGAACACCGGATGAAATGAGCGTAGCGCGTGGTTTCGTAGCGCCGGCATCTTGCCGGTGATCTTAGCGCGACGCGGGTCCTGCAGAGACGTGTGCGGTAGAACGGGCGTCTCGCCCGTTTACTGTGATAAAGCCGAGACCCCGTTTTGTCACCGACAGAGCTTTGTTGCGAATTGAACACGATCATGTCGGCTTTTTCAGCGACGCCATGACCGCTTCGTACGCTGCTTGGATTTCGCGGAATCGCGTGTTTGCGGATTCAACGCATTCACGAGACGCTTCGGGGGGAAGTCTGTCGGAATGACACTCCTTGACGAGAGCCCTGCGGAGATTCCTGATCTCCTCGGGCGAAGCGGTTTCGTCACAGCCGAGAATTCGGTACGCGGTACGAAGGTCTATGGACGAGACGCTGCCCGGTTGCTGTGGGGGAGGAGTCTCGTCACGCTGCTCCGAGCCCTGAGGGTTGCGACAAGCATTGCACATACCGTCCCGCAACATGTTGGGCGAGAAGCGTATCCCGCAGCTTCTGCATGCTGTTGACGAGGAAGCCCGAGTCGAGGAAGGCGCGTGGGCTGTGCAGCGAGCGCATAGGCCTCTTTGCAGGAAGGAAGGCGGGAGGCGTCTACCGCATCGAAGGCACGGCTCCAGATGCCGAAGCGCGTCGAGGTCGGGACGGGCGAAATCGCGGTCCAAGAGCTCCAGCAGATGCTCGAGAATATCTGTGGCCCGAGTGGATTGTTGGAAATAGGTGCGCCGGATTGCGTATCTATTCCTGATCCAGAACATGGCACGCTGCCCATGGTTAGAATTCCTAAATGGTCCGTTTCCTAAATACGGTCACGTAATCTGCCACGACGTAGGGGCACCCCTTGTGGGTGCCCAGGGCGGGCACAAGGCC
>Ga0067045_1028766_pt1 | contig 27867 bp, 24 predicted proteins | sample TerdegcTABiofilm_FD_59184 | JGI IMG/M metagenome (GOLD analysis project Ga0067045, IMG submission 59184) | Combined Assembly of (Gp0054472, Gp0054536) Wastewater bioreactor microbial communities from Singapore -Terephthalate degrading...
CGCAGTTGTACCTCGATATCGACCGCACGAAGTGCAAAACCATGGGGATCGCGCTGAGCGACGTCTTCGAGGCCCTCCAGGTCTACCTGGGCGGGTACTACACGAACGACTACAACCAGTTCGGACGCACCTGGCAGGTCAATCTCCAGGCCGATTCCCGCTTCCGGGCTCGGCCCGACGAGGTGAAGCAACTCAAGGTCCGCAACCCGCAGGGCGAAATGGTCCCCCTGGGCACCCTGGCCAAGGTGGAAGACTCCACCGGGCCGGTGCTCATCAACCGCTACAACATGTATCCCGCCGCCGCCCTGAACGGCGCCTGGCAGCCCGGCACGAGTTCCGGCCAGGCCATGGCCAAAGTGGAGACCCTGGCCGACAAGGAGTTGCTCACCTCGATGGCCTACGAATGGACGGGCCTTTCCTACCAAGAGCGTCTGGCGGGCAACACGGCGGTGCTCATCTTCCCGCTGTGCATCCTCTTCGTCTTCCTCACCCACGCCTTCGAGTACGAGAGCTGGTCGCTCCCCGTGGCCATCATCCTCATCGTGCCGATGAGCCTGCTCTGTGCCCTGGGAGGCGTCGTGCTCCGCGGCATGGACAACAACCTCTTCACCCAGATCGGCTTCGTCGTCCTCGCCGGGCTGGCGTGCAAGAACGCCGTGCTCATCGTCGAATTCGCCAAGCAGCAGCAGGAGCACGGCCTGGGCCGCTTCGAGGCGGCGATCGAGGCCTCCCGGCTCCGCCTGCGGCCCATCGCGATGACCTCCTTCGCCTTCATCCTCGGCGTGGTGCCCCTCATGCTCGCCTCCGGCGCCGGGGCGGAGATGCGGCGGACCCTGGGCACCGCCGTCTTCGCCGGCATGCTCGGGGTGACGTTCTTCGGCATCTTCCTCACGCCGGTCTTCTACTACGTCCTCTCCTGGTTCGGCGGGGAGAAGGCCGATCACGGCGAGCCCCCCTCCGCAGAAGCGTAGGGCGGAAGCCTCGTCAGACGACGTGGCGCCGAGACACAGGAACAGGATCAAGCCATTCCCCCGGCAAGCCCACGGGCTGCGACCCGTGGGCTTTGGGTGTGGGCGGACTCTTCTTGTCCTGGCCGTCCCGCGAATGGAGAATTTCGCAAGCTACGTGGTTGACACGGCCGCCCCCGGGTGCAAATACTGCTCAGGTGGGGGCGAGCGCATCGCGCGTCAGCTTTTCCGAGTCGCCGAGGCTGGGGGAGTTCGTCCGGCCTCGCCTTGGACGCGAGCGGAAGAACAGGAGACATAGGCATGAACCCCGGGGATTCGGATCCGCTTGTGGAGACGAGTTCGCTTCGAGCGGTCCTTACGACGATCGGCTACGAGTACCTGCTCCATCGCCAGATGTTCGGCGAGTTCCTCGATGCGATCGTGGGCCTGGCCGACCAGGTCCCTTCGCTGACGTTCCACTGCCGGACCGAGAGCCAGATCGAACTGGCGTACCTTGGGCAGCGGTTCTGCATCCTGCACCGTTACGATCGCGAGAAGAAGACCAGCACGTTGACTTCCATGGCAAAGGCCTCGTTCGACGGCGACGCCCTCTCGCCCAAGTGTACGCTTTCGATGGACAAGGCGGGCAACCTGGCCAGGCCCGACGGCAAACCGGGCTGGCCCGTGCGCGGCGGCGCCGAGCGTGCCTTCTACTACTTGCTGTTGGGGGAATAGGTAGGGAACGGTCATGAGCCAGTGGTTTGTTCAACTTGCGGACAAGATGTACGGCCCGGTGTCGCTGGAAGACTTGCGACGGGGAGTGGCGGCCGGCCAGGTTCCGCCGGAGAGTCCGGTGCGTGAAGGCCCGAACGGCGTCTGGACCACCGTTTCGCGAGTCCCCGCGTTGTCGATGCCGGCCTGGACCAACGGCGTGCCGCTGGTTCCCACCAAGACCGGCGAGCAGGAGCCCTCGGGCCGCCGCACCCTCGCGGCGCTCCGCCCTTGCCCCGATTGCGGAGAAATGGTCTCGCAGCAGGCCAGCTTATGTCCGCGGTGCGGACGCGCGCTGCTGCTGACGACGCTCGACGTTCCTTACCGGGGCGAACATCCGGTGACGGTGCTGGCGTTCTTCAGTGTGCTGGCCTTCACGTTCATGCTTGCCACCCCGGTGTTAGTCTACTTCGCGGCCGATTCGCTCAGCGCGGCTACGGGCGTCACCGAGGCCGTCCGGGGCCGGATCGCCTTCTGGACCGCCGCTGCCCACACGGTCTCAATGATCCTCTGCGCGATGCTGGGCCAGGCGGTCGGCGCCGCGCGCATGGCCCATCTCACGGGACTCTTCCTGGGTCTGTTTTTCGGCCCGCTGGGGATCCTCGTGGCGTTCGCCGTGGACAAGCGGACGCAATGCCCCAACTGTTCGAGCCGGCTGGGCGGGCTGGCCCGCGAGTGCCCCTATTGCCACACCCGCCTCCGCTGGGAACAACGCCGCCGGTGGTACTAACCAACCTCCCCTGGGCCGTCCGTTGGGAAAGGGCCGGGGGGGAGTGCGGCCGCGAGAGCCTGTGGTAGAATCCTGGGTTTGGTCGAGCACCAGGTCGAGGGAGGGGTACGATGAGCCGATGGATGATCCGATTGGAAGGTGGGGGACCGCTCGATGGGCTGCCCCTGATTGCCAACGGCCTGCCCGTGGAACTGCACCTCCCGTACACCGACGAAATGGTCCGGCTTTCCGATCAGAAGATGACGGCCGAGTCGGTCGACGTGACCAGCCGACCCCACGGCCGACGACTCGCCGGGGCCCGCGCGGTCGCGATCTACGCGTGCGCGGAGGGCCAGTCCGCGGAAGCCCAGCCTCCGGCCGGCCCACGAATCGCCACCTATGTCTTCCGCGAAGAGCTGACGCCCTCCCAATACCTCGAACGCTACGGCCGTTGATTCTCCCCGATAGGATAACGCTGGCATCGTCGCCTCTGGCATACCGCTCCAGCGGCGCAGTCTTCATCGCCCTTCACACCGACGCCAACGCCTGCTCGACGTCCGCCACGAGTCGCTCGGGCGGTTCGATCCCGACGGAGAGGCGGACGGTATTCTCCCGGACCCCGAAGATCGTTCGCCGCTCCGGCGGGAGGTAGAGCATGGTCGTCAGGTAAGGGATGCAGATCAGCGACTCGGTCGCCCCGAGGCTGACGGCGTGGTAGATCGCCCGAAGACCGTTGATGAATCGCCGGGCGTCTTCTTGACGCTGGCCCACGTCGAACGACATCATTCCCCCGAAGCCGTGCTCCATCTGCTTCGCGGCGATCTCGTGCTTCGGATAACTCCGCAGCCCCGGATAGAAGACCCGGGACACCTTCGGGTGCTGCTGAAGGTACTCGGCAACGGCCTGGGCGCCGCGGGCCATGGAGGCCGCCCGGATCTCAAACGTCTTCAGACCGCGATCCAACAAGAAGGCGGAATAGGCGTCGAGGGTCGTGCCGATGGCCTGGCGTGTGAACCAGAGCTCGTTGTAGTGGAGTTTCGGCCCGGCGATGGCCCCGGCCATGATGTCGTTGTGTCCGCCCAGGGCCTTGGTCGCACTGTGGATGACCAGGTGCGCGCCGAGCCGGAGCGGCTTCTGGTGGTAGGGCGTGGCGAACGTGTTGTCGACCACCACCATCGCCCCGACGGCGTCGGCGGCCTGGCGCACGGCCTGAATGTCGACGATCTTGCAGAGCGGATTGCTCGGGCTCTCCAAGACGATCATGCGGGTGTTGGGGCGAAGGTGCTCCCGAATGCGGGGGGCGTCGTCGGCGTCCATCCAGGAGACTTGGATCCCCATCCGCTCCAGGATGAGCGACACCTTGTAGTTCGCGCCGTAGGTGTCGTGAAAGAGGAGCAGGTGGTCCCCGGCCCGGAGATACGTCAGATAGACCATCGTGCAAGCGGCCATCCCCGAGGTGCAGATCACGCAGTCCTCGGCCTCCTCCAGGGCCGCGATCTTCTTCTCCACCTCGCGCACGGTCGGATTGTCGTCCCGGTGGTACGTGTACCCGTCAATCTCCCCTTCGGTGATCTCCCGCAAGACTTCAAAGGAGGCGTACTCGTAGTTGACGGCGTTGACGATCGGGGTGACCATCGGCCGGTTGCCGTAAGGAGTCAACGGATCGGGGTGCATCTGGGGGATTGTCCTTTCATGGCTTGCGATTGCCGGGAACGGTCCGGGCCCAGGCGACTTCGGACCGCTTTCCTATCGACTTCAGTTTGCCGCGGTTCCCGGACACTTTCAAGACGGCGTTGACGAGGTTGTTCCCGCCCCTTCCGTTCCCCGGCGGAATCGCGAACGACCGGAACGCGGCCGCGTCCCGCCCGACGGAAGGCATTGCAGACTGCAACGGTCTTCTTGGAAGGAACGTCCGCTCTTGGGCCTCCTGGAAATCGTAAGGGATGATTTCCGAAGCGGTTAGAGCATTCGGTGTAGAATGGGAGAAGCTGTGGCACGCGCCGTGCTCGGATGGCGGTCGAGGTATCACCCCTGCGCCGGTGGTGCAAGGTCCCCGTGGAATCCGGGTCGAAGTCATGAGTGGTCACGTGTTCGGTCCTGTCCCGTCGCGCCGGCTTGGCCGGTCGCTGGGGCTCGATCTTGTTCCCTTCAAGACCTGCACCTACGACTGCATCTACTGCCAACTCGGCCGGACGACGTGCAAGACGCTCGAGCGCAGGGAGTGGGTGCCCTTGGAACTCGTTCTGAAGGAACTTGAGGGAAAGCTCGGCTCGCAGCCGGACTACATCACGCTGAGCGGCTCGGGAGAGCCCACACTCTTCACCCCCCTCGACAAGCTGATTGCGGGAATCCGCGCGCGGACGGATATCCCAATCGCCGTGCTGACCAACGGATCGCTGCTCGGCCTCGAAGAAGTCCAACGGGAGCTGTCCGAAGCGGATCTCGTGATCCCGTCGCTGGATGCCGGAAACGACGCGACGTTTCGCCTGGTCGACCGCCCGCACGAAGGGGTTTCTTTCGAGCACGTGCTCGCCGGACTCATTGCCTTCCGCCGGCGTTTTCGCAAGGAGTTCTGGCTCGAGGTCTTCTTGCTCGGCGCTCACACGACCTTTGACCGCGAGCTGGCCGGAATCCGTCGATGTGTGGATCTCATCCGGCCGGACCGCGTCCAACTGAACACGGTCACGCGCCCACCCGCCGAAGACTACGCCATGGCGGTTCCGAGGACCACGTTGGAGGGGATTGCCGCGACGTTTTCTCCGCGGGCCGAGGTCATCGCCGAGTTTCACGCCCCCGGCGCGCTCAGCGGCGGGGAAGGCGGCCGGGAAGAGATCCTCGATCTGCTCTCCCGCCGGCCGTGTTCCATCGACGATATCGCCGAAGGGTTGGGCATGCACCGCAATGAAGTCCTGAAGTCCGTCGAGCATCTCCGTGCGGAGGAAATGGTGGGGGGAGATCAGATCGGCGACACGTTCTTCTACAAAGCCATCCGGCCGCCCAAGCGCCGGCCCACGGGGGCGTCCCGATAGACGCCCGCCCGAAGGCACACCTGCATATCAATGCACGATGCGCTGTTACGGGCAGATCAATCATTGCACTCTGCAATGGTTCCGTCCATGTTCCGAGGCGTCTGGATCATTCCAAGTCCAAGGATATCAAGTCATTTTGGAGATTTGAGCTTCCAAGAGGGGCTTGTGGCATGGTCTGTGCTTTTCTGCCAGGCATTGGTTCGGTGAAACCGTGGAAACCCGGCCGGTTGGCCGAGTCTTCGACGGCACAAAAAATGAATGAAGGAGCACGAAGATGCCTGGCGGAGATCGAACCGGACCCATGGGCTTGGGTCCCATGACGGGGCGCGGGGTTGGCTACTGCGCGGGTTACGGCGTTCCGGGGTATGCAAACCCGGGGTATGGGTGGCGTTTTTCGGGCCGCGGGTTTGGACGCGGCGGCGGTCGCGGGCGCCGGCGCTGGCTCTACGCCCCGGCCTTCACCGGTTGGCTGCCGGTCGCCCCGAACTGGCAGGGGGTTGCTCCTGCATGGCCTGCGGGAGCGTACGCATCGCCCTTCGTCCCGGCCATGACGCACCAACAGGAAATCGACGCCTTGAAGGGCCAGGCCCAATACGTGGAGGACGTTCTCAACGGCCTCCGGCGCCGCATGGAGGAACTGGAGACGAGGGCGAGCAAGGCCTGACCCTCCATGAACCATCACGATGGTCGTCCGATCGAACCCGACCTCTCTGACACCTCTGACCCGAGGAACCTGGTGATGATGCGAAGATGTTTCCTGGTGTTCGGCCTGCTGGCAATCGCCTGCTTGCTCGGAACGAGCACCGCGCAGGGCTGCGGCGGATGCTGGGTCGTCTACCCTTCCTACTACGTCGTGACGCCAACCTACTATGCGGTAAGCCCATGCTACTACTACCACTGCGTGCCCACGTCCTGTTGGTCGTGTTGTGATCCTTGCTGCGGATGGTCGTGCTGCCACTCCTCCTACCCGGCGTACCGGTACTCTTACTCGAGCGTGGTCCCGAGCCAGGCCGGGACGGGTTGCGCCTCGTGCGGTCCCGTCGTCAACTCCCGAAGCGGGAGCAGCCTGGCGCCAATTCCGGAAAAGGGCACAGCGCCGTCGAACCGTTGAGGAAGCCACTCCGTAGAACCGGTGCCCCACCGTGGTCTCTCGGGGCACCCGGAAGGAGTCCGGGAGACATGAAGGTTGCCGTGACGGCGCAGGGTGAGGTCCTCGACTCCCCGGTCGCCCCGCATTTCGCCCGCGCCCCCTACTTTGTGGTGATCGACCTGGAAAGCAGCGTTTGGACCGTGCGCGACAACGCCGATCTTCGGCGGACGCTGCACCGGGCGGGCTCCCAGGCCGCCGGCATCCTGATGAGTATGCACGTGGAAGCCGTGATTACGGGGAGTATCGGCCCCAGTGCCTTTGCCACATTGAAGTCGGCCGGCGTCCGGGTGCTTCAGGCGACTCCCGGGAGCATCACGGAAGCGATTGAGTCGTTTAAGGCCGGACGGCTTACGGAGTTCGCTCGCGCCGACGTCGAGAAACACGGGCCCCAATCCACTCAGGCATGAAGACTTTTCTCGATTGCATCCCCTGCTTGATCCGGCAATCCCTCGATTCGGTGCGTCTGGTGACCCCCGACGAGGCGGTCCATCGTCAGGTGGTCCGGGAGGTGCTGCAGGCAACCAGCCGGATGGACTTGGACCAGCCGCCGGCGGCCATGGCGCAGATTGTTCACCGGAGGATCCGCGAGCTTTGCCGGAACGGGGACCCTTACCGCTCGAGCAAGGATCGGTTCAACCGCCTGGCCCTCGACCTCCTGCCGGCGTATCGGGATCTTGTCGAGGAGGCCCCCGATCCCTGGAATGCGGCCGTGCGCCTGGCGATCGCCGGCAACGTGATGGACTTGGGCGTCAAGAGCGGGTTGAGCGAAACCCAGGTCCGCAACTCGATCGATCAGTGTCTGGAGGAACCCCTCGACGGCGGCACGGCGGACCTCGCAGCCGCCATTGCGGAGGCCCGTGATATTCTCTACTTGACGGACAACGCCGGCGAAATCGTCTTCGACCGGCTGCTCCTCGAGCGAATGCCGCGCGAGAAGGTGACGGTGGCCGTCAAGGGGTTCCCGGTCATCAACGACGCAACCCTGGAGGACGCGGAAACCGCGGGCCTCACCCGGCTTGTCCGGGTGATTGACAACGGCTCCGACGCCCCCGGCACGATCCTCGACGATTGCAGCGAGTCGTTTCGGCAGCGTTTTGCCGGCGCCGACCTGATCGTCGCCAAGGGCCAGGGGAATTACGAGACCTTGAGGGAGTGTTCCCAGCGGGTCTACTTTCTCCTGAGGGTCAAATGCCCGATCATTGCCCGCGACATCGGATGTCCTGTGGGCACGATGGTGTTGCGGCCGTCGGACGCCCAGGTCGTCGAAGCTGCGGAACCAAGCAGGGAGGCTCATTGAAATCGTGACACTTGAGCCGTATGAAGTTGCAGGAAGAGGAGAAGGGAAAAGGAAAAAGCGAGGGAAAGGGGGAAAGAAGAGGAAAGGGCTCCCACTCAGAATTGTGCGATCAGGGCTCCGTTTTTTGCCTTTCCCAGTTCTCCATCCCTTTCCCTTTTCCCTTCCCCTATTCGCACTTCATTCCGCTGAACAGTTGCGTGAAATCGAGGTTCGATCGTCATGTTGCTCCTGAAAGGCGTCAAGAAGACCTTCCGCCAGCCGGACGGCAGCCCGCTGCCGATCCTGGATATTCCCGAGTTCCACGTCGGGCCGGGGGAGCAGATGGTGCTCATGGGTCCGAGCGGCTGCGGCAAGACCACGCTCCTGCACGTGATCGCCGGGATCAGCCGGCCGGACGAAGGGCAGGTGCGGATCGACGACTTCGACATCGGCCTGATGTCCGAGGCGGAACGCGACCGCTTCCGTGCGGGGCACCTCGGCTACGTGTTCCAGACGTTCAACTTGCTCCGTGGATTCACCGCGCTTCAGAACGTGCTTCTGGCCATGCGGTTTACGGGCGGCCGGGTCGACAAGGCCAGGGCCAAGGGGCTGCTGGAGCAGGTCGGGCTCGGACACCGCATGACCCACAGGCCCCCGATGCTCTCCGTGGGGGAGCAGCAGCGGGTGGCGATCGCCCGGGCCTTGGCCAACCGGCCGAAGTTGCTCCTGGCCGACGAACCGACGGCCAACGTCGATTCCCGCCACCAGCAACAAGTGCTCGATTTGCTCCGCGAGACCTGCCGGAAGGAGAACGTGGCCCTGGTCCTCGTCACCCACAGTGAGGACGTGGCCAGGCAGTTCGACCGGGTGGACCGGTTGGCGGATTTCAACCTGGCGGTAAGCGATGCGGGCCAAGGCGACGGGGCCTCGGACCCGGACGCCGAGGATCCCGCGGACACGAATCCTGGTAACACTTCAGCCGTATGAAGTTGCAGGAAGAGGAGAAGGGAAAAGGAAAAAGCGGGGGAAAATGGGAAGAGAAAAGGAAGGGGTTTCCATTCAGAGTTGTGTGATCAGGGCACGGTTTCGTGTTTTTCCCGTTTTTCCAGGGCTTTCCCTTTTCCCTTCCCCTATTCGCACTTCATTCCGCTGAACACTTATGAATCCTGAAGTCTAACCCTCCAGCCCCGACCTTCGTCTATGAGTCTCTGGAATATCGCGTGGCAAAGCATCCGGGAGCGGTCGCTCAGTTCCCTTCTGACGGCCCTTTCGATCAGTCTCGGCGTGGCCTTGGTGGTGGCGGTGTTGGTCATCCACGGCGCGATTGACCGGGCGTTCCGCCGCGGCGCCCAGGGCTACGATTTGATCGTAGGGGGCAAGGGCGGGCAATTGCCGTTGGTCCTCAGCACGGTGTTCTACCTGCAGCTCAACCAGGAGTTGGCCCCGGTTCCTCACGAGTTGTACGAGAAGCTCAAGTCAGGCCCGTGGGCCCGCGGCGTGCAGGCCGCCGTGCCCGTGTGCCTGGGGCATGCTTACAAGGACTGCCCGGTCGTGGCCACGAACCAGGACATGTTCGGCCGGCTGACGTACGGCACCAATCAGAAGTACCAGTTCGCCGAGGGGAGGAACCTCGATGACGAGAAGGCCTTCGAGGCCGTGGTAGGCGCCACCGCGGCGCAGAGGGCCGACCTGAAGCTCGGCTCCAAGTTCAAGCCGGTTGCCACGGGCATGGAGAAGGTCCGCCACGGCAACGACGGCCATGAGGACTTCACCGTTGTCGGCATCCTCGAGCCGACGGGAACGCCGAATGACCGGGCGATCTTCATCGACCTCGAAGGGTTCTTCCAATGCCCGGCCCATGCGGACGCACTGAAGGCATCGGCCGCCTCCCACGAACCGGCGCACGGCGAACCGGCGAAGGCCAAGGAACACCACGAAGGTCACGAACACCACCATAGCCACCCGTTGTCGGCCATCCTGGTGTGCACCAATCTCGACGAGAACTTCCAAGCGGCCATGTCGCTGCCCGACGAAATCAACCGCAGTACGGAGTCGGGGACCCAGGCGATGGCCGTGAAACCGGCGATCGTGATCACCGATCTCTTCGACCGGATCATCGGCAACGTTCAGTTGATGCTCCTGGTGCTGTCGGCGCTGGTCGTGGTGGTGGCCGGCATGGGCATCCTGCTGAGCATCTACAATTCGATGAACGACCGCCGGCACGATATCGCGGTGATGCGGGCCTTGGGCGCCAGCCGCGCGATCGTGATGTCGGTGATCCTCCTGGAGTCGATCCTGCTGGCGTTGGGCGGAGGACTTTTCGGGGTCCTGCTGGGCCACGGGTTGACCGCCCTGCTGGCCCCGATGATCGCCACCGAAGTGGGAGTGAGCGTCGCCGCCTTGCAGTTCCAGACGGCTGAGTTGTTGTTGGTGCCGGGCTTGATCGTGCTGGCCACCGTGGTCGGCTATCTGCCGGCCGCCGTCGCGTATCGCACCGATGTGGCGAAATCGCTGCAAGCGGGGACCTAGACCCATGACTTCCTTCGCAGATTTTGCCCGCGAAACCCCTTCCGGCCCCGAGTCGGACTACCGCCCGTTGAACCGTTGGGCGGTGGCCAGCCTGGTGCTCGGCGTGCTCTCGGTGGCCTCGACGCTCGGTTGGAACTTCTTTTTCATCCCGGCGGCCGGGGTCGCGGCCGGCTGGAAGGCCCTGCGGCAGTTTCGCCGGCTTTCGGAAGTCCAGACCGGTGTGGCGCTGGCCCACCTCGGAATCGCAACGTCCGTGCTCTTCGGCCTCATCGGCGCGGTGATCCTCCAGTTCGTGGTCCGGGATGTGCCGTCAGGGTACAAGGAGGTCAGCTTCGCGGACCTTCAGCCCGGGCCCGGCGAGGTGGTGCCTCGGTACGCCATGGACCTCCAGCCCACGATGAGCCGCGATCAAAGGGTGTTCATCAAGGGGTTCATCTACCCGGGCCGGCAGACGCAGGGGATTAAGGAGTTCGTGCTGGTTCCGACGATCGGCCACTGCTCCTTTTGCATCCCGCAAATCCGCCCCACGGAACTCATTCGCGTGAAGCTGGAAGGCGATCTGACGGTGAACTTCAGGACCTGGGAAGTCGGAGTCGGGGGCCGGTTGCGGGTCAACGTAAACGCCATCAGCCAGGGACAGCCTCCCTATTCGCTCGACGCCGACTACATCAAGTAGCGGAGCGAGACGCCCGGGAACAGGCCCCGCACGCATGCGACTACCCCAGGGCCCGGTGGCAAGTGAGCCGCTCGCCGACCTGCCGGGGGCTGCCGTGGAACCCGCAAACCCTCCTCGGGAGTCATTACGAAGGTCCCGGCCTCAGACCCGCGGAAATCTAGCCGTCAACGTTGGCCGCAGCAACGTCTTCCGAACCCCCTCCGGGCGGCTGGGACTGTCGAGACCGCTGGCAGCGCTGGTGCGACAAGCGGTCGCGTCTAGGGATTCTTCAAGAAAAAAGGACTTAAGATCTGGCGGTTCCGAATACAATGGAAAGAGTCGCCAGTGGTTCCTAGGGAGAGGCATGCTCTTCGTAGGGGGGGTGGCGAGTTTCCCCTTGTCGATCAAGGACAAGGGAGGGGGGCATCATGAGACTGGGTAGAAGGCACTCAGTCGGTTCCTCTCGACGCGATCGGGGGAACCTCAACCCGCGGTATCGTCGGCTTCGGGCGGAGGCCTTGGAGACTCGGGCGCTGCTGGCAGGTCCCGAGATCGCTGTCTTTGACAGGGCCTTGGAGATCCCGAACGGTGCGACCCTCGATTTCGGCGTCATTCCGCCGACCCAGTGGCATGGGATCGAGAAGGACTTCACCGTCAAGAATCTCGGCACCGAGACGCTGACGCTGACCATCCCGCCGACGATGCCTACGGGCTTCACGCTCCTGAGCGCGGCCGGCACGTACAGCGTGCTGGCCGGGGAGGAAACGTCGTTCAGCGTCCGGTTGAACGGCCAGCCTGAAGGGAACTCGAGCGGCTCGATCTCCCTTGCGACCAACGATGCCGACGAGAGCCCGTTCGTTGTGAACGTCACCGGCCAGGTGACGAGCGACCCGAGCGCGTACACGGTGGTGCAGACCCTCGACGACAGCGGGGCCGGCTTCGCCGCCACCGCAGGCTGGACCACGGTCGCGACCGGCTATCAGGGGAACTCGCATGTCATCGGCGTCGGCGACGGCACGCAGACGGCCACCTGGGAGTTCGACAGCTTGCCCAGCGGACTGTATCGTGTCTGGGCTACGTGGGCGGCGGGATCCGCGACCTCGACCAATGCCGAGTACCACGTCTACGACGGCTCCGATTCCCGGGGAATCCATTGGAGGGACCAGACCCAGGTTCCGGGCGACTTGACCGCCGACGGCGCGTCGTGGGTGGAACTCGGGGATGCGGATTCCTTCAACGGCACGCTGCGCGTCGTGTTGCGGAACTCCGGCACGACGGGCACCCTGGCGGCCGATGCGGTCCGCATCCAGCGGATCGGCGACATGAACTCCATCGTCACGTTCACCGCGTGGGGCACCAGCGACGAGTTCAGCACCGAAGGGACCTGGACGCCGGAGTCGGGCGGCTACGGCGGGAGCCCGCGTTACACCGCCAGCGGCGGCGACGGCTCCAATGTGGCCTCGTGGACGTTCAATGTCTCCCCGGGATCCTACCGGGTCTGGACCAACTGGTACCCCTCCGGCACCGGCCTGGCCACAAACGCCCCGTTCACCGTGCTCGACGAGGACACGCCGTTGGCGACGGTTTTCGTCAACCAGAGCGTCGCGCCCCAGGGTCTGACCGAGGGAGGCATCGTCTGGCAGCCGTTGGGCGGGTCCTATGAAATCACCTCGCTCAGCGACCACGGGCTGGTCATTCAGCTTACGGACGACGCCAACGGGAAGGTGATCGCCGACGCCGTGCATATCGAACGCCTGATCCCGGGTCCGGAGGTGGAAGGCCCGGAGATCGACGTCTCGGTCGGGGGCACCCTGGTTCCCACCGGCGGGACGGTGGACTTCGGGACCACCTCGCCGGATACCGCGGTCGACCGAGTGCTCACCGTAACGAACACGGGCAACGCGACGCTGGACCTCACGTCGATCAGCGCGTTGCCCAGCGGATTCAGCATCACGCCCGCCTTCGTGCCGACCTCTCTGGCACCGGACGAAAGCGTGTCGTACACGCTGCGGTTCCTGGCGGGCACGGCGGGCAGCTACGGCGGGACGCTGTCGTTCGGGAACAACGACGCCGACGAGGCCCCCTACAGCCTCGTGCTCGGGGCCCTCGTGGAATCGTCCGAACCGTCGGAAGCCGACGTCGCCATGTACCTGGTCGCCAAGGGCCGGAGCTACGTGCAAGAAGGGACGGATTCGCCGCAGTCGGACGCGACGGCCCCTTACTTCTTCGTCGCCCAGGTCGTGGAATCGGGCGGGGGCGGCGTCACCGTAAACAGTGCCACGGTGCGCACGCCGGGCGGCAGTACCAAGTCCCTTGCCCGGGGCTGGGATTCGGAGGGACTGGAGTACGAGAGCGGGTTCACCTCGAAGAGCAAGCTCGACTCGGCGTTCGCGAAGGGGACCTACCGGTTCACGATCGACACGGTCAACGACGGGACCCAGACCCCCTCGTTGACCCTGCCGTCCGATGCCTATCCCAACGCGCCGCACTTGGCCAATTGGGCTGCGCTCCAGTCGATCGATGCCGGCGGGGCCTTCGCAGTCTCGTGGGACGCCTTGGCCTCGGGGACGACCGACGACTTCGTCCAGCTCATCATTTGGAATTCAGACGGCCAGGTCGTCTTCGCCACGCCCGATGCCGGCGAGCCGGGGGCCTTGGATGGGACGGAGACTTCGGTGATCGTGTCCGCCGGCGTCCTTGAGGAGAACCAGGGCTATCAAGCGGACTTGATGTTCGTGCACGTGGTGGGGCTGGATGAGACCTCCTATCCGGGCGCCGTGGGAGTCGCAGCGTACATCACCGACACGGAGTTTTCCCTCCAGACCGTCCCGACCGGAGGCTGGCTCCAGTTCAGTCTTGCCGCCTATTCGGTCCAGGAGCAGGACGCGCTCGGAGAAGTCACGATCACGGTCACGCGCACCGGGAGCACCGAGGGCGAGGTCCGCGTCGACTACGCGACCAGCGACGGCACCGCGACGGCCGGATCGGACTACGACGCGGCCCAAGGGACGTTGATCTTCGCCGACGGGGTTGCCACGCAAACGTTCGTCGTCCCGATCCACGACGACGCCGAGTCGGAGGGCAACGAGAGGGTCAACCTGCGGTTGAGCGATCCGACGGGCGGGGCCGCATTGGGGCCGCAGAGTGAAGCGGTCCTCACCATCGTCGACGACGAGATTTCCTACGGTCCCGGCACGTTCACCGACGACGACGGCGACACCTATGTGGTCAAGTTGACGGGCCCGGGCACCGCGCAGATCCACCTCGATGACCCGGACGGCGACGGCGTCGGCCCGCTCGAGTCGATTCTGCTGGAAGGCACAAGCACGAAGAGTTCGCTGAGCGTCTCGGTCAAGAAGGCCAAGACCGGGGACGGGCGGGTTTCGATCGGGGAGATCGTGTCCCGCCAGGGCGCGACCGGCGACGGCAGCCTGAAATCGCTGGTCGCCGGCAAATCGGACCTCGTGGGAGTAGGTGAGGGGATTACCCTGGCCGGCACCGTCGGACAACTGACGCTCGGCAGCGCCGCCGGCGGGGCCCCCATTCTCATCGGCGGGACCGCGGCATCGTCCACGAAGATCACCGTGGCAGGCGATCTGGAGACCAGCGAGTTTCGGTCTGGTTCGGCGATCAAGTCGCTGAAGGCCCGGAGCATCCAGTGGACCGAGTTCTTCGCCCCGGCCGTTGGTACGGTATCCACGACGGCGGGGCCGCTGGCGGGCGATATGACCGTGGACGGGGCCGTCTCCTCGGTCTCCACCAAAGGCGGCGGGGCCAACGGCGACTGGTCCGCCGCGAGTTTCGGCACGGTCAAGATTTCCGGCGGCGATTTCGAGGGCTCGCTGATCGCCACGGCAACCGCAGCCGGCCTGGGCAGGAAGGCCGCGGTCTCCAAGTTCTCCCTCACCGGCGACTTCCAGGGCACGCTCCACGCCTTGGGGGGCCTGACGAACGTCACGATCGGCGGCTCGATGCTCCAGAGCACGGTGGCGGGGGCTTCGATCGGGACCTTCCGGATCGGCGGCGACCTGATCGACTCCTTGGTCCTGGCCGGGGCGAGTCTCGGGGCCGACTACGCGCTCGGGGGCGTCGAGGCGGAAGCCGACACCTTCGGGTCCGGCTCGATCAAGACGTTCTCCGTGGGCGGGGACGTCGAGAACACGATGGTGGGGGCCGGGCTCGACCCGGTGGGCCTGGTCTTCCGCAACGGCAACGACGTAATCGTCGACGGCGCCAAGAGCAAGATCAGTTCGTTTACGATCCAGGGCGCCGCGGGCGATGAGAACTACTTCCGCGCCGGCGCGTGGCCCAAGTCGGTGAAGATCGGCGGCGCGGCGGTCAACCCGCTGGTCGATCCCCGTTTCCTGGACCTCCAGGGATTCAGCGACGTCGGCACCACCGACGACGAGGGGAGCGTCACGCTCCGTGTGGCGGGCGAGGAAGTCGCGTTCCAGTTCTTGGACGACAGTTCGGGACATCCCATTCCCGGCCTCGTGGTCGGGGTTTCCACGGGGACCGGCACGGAGGGAATTGCGGTCCTGGAGGCCTTCGATCCCACGAGCCAGTATCTGCCGCGATTCCTCGTGCTCCACGGGCCGGAAGAGGCGGGGGCCGCCGCGCAGACCGCAAGGCTGGCGGCCTCGGCCGTCGCCGAAGCCGCCGAGCCGTCGGTTGCCATCAAGATGGCCGAGTCCGCCTCGGATACGCTCGGCAAGATGGGCGCGGTGGCGACCGTCCTCGACTCCAAGCAGTTGGAGTCGCTTCCGGTCATGGACAAGTCGGTGAAGGGGCTGGCAACGGCCTCCGGCCTGCTGGAAGCGATCGGATACCTCGCCAAGGCCGCCGACACGCTCACTCTCGGGTCGGTCAGCAAGGCGGTGGGCGCCTTGGCTCCCTCCCGCGTTCAGCCGGTGACGGACCGGGCTGCCGAGTTGAAACTCATCGAGAAGAAGGCGGCGGACGCGACGATGCAGAACCTCGTTCTCATCGGTCTCTGCGCTGCGACGGCCAACGCGCCCGGCGTGGCCGGCGCCGAGTTGAGTGTCGCCGGCACGCAACTCTACAAATTGGTCGACGAACAGACGGTGCTGAATGCTCCCGAGGGGCATCTCGCCAAGGTCAGCCTGGGATTCACCGACATCTACGTCTCGAGCGAAACGCCGGTCGTCGATCCCACGGTCCCGTTCGCCACCATGTCGATTACCGTGACGCCCGACCAGGTGTCGCCGGGCGGGCTGGGCCATCTCACGGTAGTCAGCAAGGATCGGCTCGGCGACGGGCAGGTCGTGCCGCTGGACTCCAACGGCCAGGCCGACGTCGCGGTGCCGGTGGGCGACTACGCGCTGGTGTACCAGCAGGAGAACGCCGAGCCGGTGAACCAGGACGTCCACGTTCCGGTCGGCGGAGTCGAGGCGGCGATCGCCGCTCCGGCCGCGCCGCAAGTCGCCAGCTTGACGCTGACCGCGACGCCCGGCATCACGGGCCTGCTCGATCCCGGCACCCAGATCCAGTTCTCCGTCGTGGCCCGCGATGCGGACGGGAATCTCGTCGAGATCGACCCGAACGAGTTGCGTTTCCGGGTATTCAACCCGCAGGGCTCGGACGTCGCGGCAATCGACCCGGCGACCGGGCTCTTGGTTATCGGGCCGGACCAGGGAGCCGTGCGTGTGGTCGCGGAATACGGCCATACGAAGAGCAATCTCATTCTGGCCTCCGGTCTGGGGCCGGCCTTCAACCTGCCGGTTGTCCTCATCAGCGACGTCTCGATCGCGGAGGGCAACGATGGGGCGAAGAACCTCACGTTCGACGTCCACCTGAGCAAAGCGAGCACGCAGACCGTGACCGTGGATTTCAACACGGCCTATCTGGGCAGCGCCACGCCGGGGAGCGACTACACCGACGTGACGGGCACGCTGACGTTCAAGGCAGGGAGTCTCACGCCCACCAAGAACCTCGTCGTGCCCGTGCGCGGGGATCTTGTCTACGAAGGGAACGAGACGTTCGCCGTGGGACTCTCCAACCCGGTGAACGCCCGCCTGAACCTCAAAAATATGGCCATCGCCACGATCCTCGACGACGATGCGCCCGGGATCACTTTGAGTCGCACCTCCGGCCTGGTGACGACGGAGTCGGGCGGCCAGGCCACCTTCACCGTCAAGCTGAACTCGAAGCCCACGGCCGACGTGACGATCACGCTGGCCAGCAGCGATCTTGGCGAAGGCACGGTGTCGCCCGCGTCGCTCACGTTCACCCCCTCGAACTGGAGCACCGCGAGGACCGTCACCGTCAAGGGCGTCGACGATTCCCAGATCGACGGCGATATCGCCTATTCGGTCTACGTCGACACGATCACCACGACCGACCCGGACTATGCGGCTCTCGATCGGACCGGCCTCTCGGTCGCTTGCACCAACCGCGACAACGACACCCTCGGCCCCTGGACGATCTCGGTGACGGTCGTCGGCGACGGCTACGTGATCGACAACAAGACGCCGCACAAGATCGATACGCGGATCGGCAGCACCTTGGGGGTCTATCCCGAGGACACCTTCCCGATCCTGACCGCCTACACCTCCTCCGATAGTCTCGCGTGGCTGGCCGATTGGGTTCCGGAAGGGTCGTCGGGCTCAAGCTGCGTTCTGATCAATAGCGACTACGCCGGCGGCCTTGCCCTGACCGTGTATATCGACGGCCAGCCGCTGACGGCCGATCCCGCCGCGGTCCGCGTGGCGGGCCCGCAGCCCCGGGGCCTCGCCGATCGTGAGATCGCCGGGCTCGTGGGCCAGGCGATCGACACCTGGGCGGCGACCGGCCTCACCGCCGCGCAGTGGGCCCGGCTGCAAACCGTCCAGTGGCAGATCACGGACCTGCCGGCAGGCAGGCTCGGCACCGCGAGCGGCTCCACCGTGTTCCTCGACCGCGACGCCGACGGTTTCGGCTGGTTCGTCGATCCGACGCCGAGCACTGCGGAGGAGTTCTCGCCGGTCTCGGCTACCTCGCTCCGCGCGCTCGAGTCGGGCCCGGCCGCCGGACGCGTGGATCTCCTGACCGTCCTGAGCCATGAAGTCGGTCACGTCCTGGGCCTTGCCGACATCGAGGCAGACAACTCGCCGACGACCCTCATGACCGCGACGCTCGGTCCGGGCGAACGCCGCGTCCTCGGGCCCGTCGCCGTGGACGCCGTCTTCGCGATCGAATCGCGTTGACGGGGCGACCATCATCTCCGGTGACTGGAAGCTCATGGAGTACATGGAGGACAAGCACCTCGAACTCTACAACCTGCGCGACGACGTCGGCGAGCGGAGTGACTGGACGGGACGCCTCCGCCGCCGGAACGCCACCGAGGGCGTTCCCTACAGTCCGTGCCATGGTCTCCCAGAATCCCGCACGGTCATTTAACCTCACCGTGCCTGATGGGAAAGGGCGACGGTCGCGCTGCCGGCGTCGGGCGACAGCTTGATCGGCACGAGCCAGGCGGCGCTGCCGGCCTTACAGATCGCGTCGGCGCCTTCGCGGCAGTAATAGTAGTCCACTGTGATGCGGAGGGTGTCGCTGCCGGACGCGGCGTCGACCGAGAGCGGGATCTCGAACGATGCGGCCGGGGTTTTCACGCGAGTCGTCTTGCCCAGGACGTCGCTGCGGACCACGCCGGCGGGCGACTTTGCTTCGGCCGCCTCGCCGTTCGGCGCGACCCGATCGACCCGGTAGAAGAGCGGGGCCGAGGTGTTGAGCTTGTGGTCCGGGGGGAATTCGAGCGCGACGGCCAGCCGGATCGCTCCGCCCTCGGGCTTCACGGAGGCCGGCGCGAGCTTCTGCTCTATGACGCCGGGCGACGTGCGGGCCGATTCCTGAGCGGCCGCCGCCTTGGGCGCCTGGAGGCCGGCGATCGTGAGCGTCGTCACCTTCTTGTCGGCCAGGTCGAGGACGCGGAGGAGGTGGTTGTTCGTGTCGGCCACGAACAACTTGCCCGCCGAGGCGCTGATCCCCGCCGGCTCGTTGAACCGCGGGGGGCTATCGCTTAGGCCGGGGGTTCCGTCGCCGGCGAGCGTGCGTGTCTCTCCGGAGGTCGGGTCGACGACCTTGATCTTGCTGTTGTACGTGTCGGCCACGTAGAGCCGGCCCTCCCAGAACGTGACCCCCAAGGCGTGCTGGAGCCTGGCCTGCTGCGCGGCTCCGTCGACGTCGCCGAACGTGAAGAGCCGCGCGGACGGCAACTTCGACGTCCCGACCACGGTTTTCACCTCCTTGCGCGGGTCGAAGGGCACGGCCCGGATCGAGCTGCCTTCGCTGTCGGCCACGAAGAGCCAGGTGCCGTCGGAGGTCAGGCCGCTCGGCTGCGCGAAAGACGCGTAGCCGGGCTGGTACGGACGCTTGGACAGCAGCGGACCGTCGACGATGTCCTCCCGCCCGTTGCCGGCATAGGGACCGAGGATCGCCCGCTCCAGACGCATCTTCCAGATCTGGTGGGCGCCAGCCATGGCCACGAACAGGTCGCCCTTGTGGAGCCACAGGTCCCAAGGGCTGGAAAGCGCGATCGCCCGGGCCGCCGGCATCTTGCCGACCGGCGGCCGGTCGCGGTTCTGGCGGCCGGTGCCGGCGATCGTCGTCACGGTCTTGGCCTCCAGATCGACCTTGCGGATCAGGTGGTTTTCCGTGTCGGCCACGTAGAGCGTCTCGCCGTCGAGGGCCATCCCCTGCGGCTGGTTGAACTCGGCCGCGGCGAAATCGCCGTCCTTCGCGCCCGTCGCCCCGGACCCGATCACTGCCAGGAGCTTTCCGTCGAGCCCGGCGATCACGATCCGGTTATGGTTGCTGTCGGCGATGAAGAGCCGGCCGCCGGCCCCGTCGGCCAGGACCTTGCCCGGAAAGCTCAACGGCGTGGCCTGGGCCTTGTAGGCTTCGAGGTCGAAACGCAGGGGCGTCTCGTCCAGCAGCTTGCGCTTGCGGTAGTAAGCGATCGCCGGTTTGAGCACGGCGTCGACCTGCTCGAAGGTGATCTCGCCGCTGGTGCCCCACACCGCGTAGCCTTCGGGGTCGATCAGCATGACGGTCGGCCAGGCGTTCACCCCAAAGCGGTCCCAGAGGACGCGGTTCGAGTCGTTGACCACCGGGTGCTCGATCCGGTAACGGAGCACGGCTTCGGCGATGTTCTTGGAGTCCTGCTCTGCGGCGAACTTGGCCGAGTGGACGCCGATCACGACCAGGTTGTTGGGGTAGGCCGTTTCGAGCTTCTTAAGCTCCGGCAAGATGTGCATGCAGTTGATGCAGCAGTACGTCCAGAAATCCACCAGGACGAACTTGCCCCGCAGGTCGCTCAGTTGGATCGGGCCGGCGGTGTTGATCCAGGAAAGCCCCTCCGGAAACGGCGGCACCTTCACCCGCTCGCGAAACGGAGACTCCGACATGGCCCTCCCCTCCGCGGAAAACCAGTACCAGGTGAGGACTGCCGAGAAGATCGCCCCGAGGACGAGGCCGTTCCGAAAGGATCGCATCGTCTGGCCCTACACGTGATAGACGCTCTTGGTCGAGCCGATTCCGGCGACGGGTCCGAGGTGGGGGCCCCAGTCGGCGGCAAGCTTCTTGCCCAGTTCGGCCGCTTTCGCCGCCTCTTCCATGGAGAGGGGCCGGTAGCGCTTCACCATCTCGACGTTCTTGCGGACCTGCTCCACGTTGTGGGCCCCGAGGTTCAGCGTGGCGACCCCTTCCACCCCCAGCGAATGACGCACGGCCAGCTCGAGATGCTCGACGTCGAGCTGCGGCGGGCACTTCGGATCGGCGTACTTGCCCTTCCTCGCCCCGCCGAAGACCTTCATGGCCACGATGCCGGTGTTGTGCTTGCGGGCGATCGGAAGGACCTTCTCGTCGAAGTTGTAGGTATAGCGGTCGACGAAGCTGACCGTGACCAGGAGCACATCGACCTCGCCCGACTCCAGCAGCCCGACAAACTTGGCCGGCCGGTTGTGGCCCGAGATGCCGACGAACCGGGTCTTGCCCGCCTTCTTCTGCTTCAGAAGCCAGGTGAGGACCCCGTCGGGCTCCAAGGCGATCTCCACCTTGCGGTCGCCGACCTGGTGGAAGTAGAGCAGGTCCACGCAGTCGGTCTTGAGGAGCCGGAGCGAGTTGGCCAGGATTTTCTCGGCCTTGGCCACGTCGTCGGCCAGGACCTTGGTCGACAGGAAGACCTCCTTGCGGCGGCTGCCGAGCGCCAAACCGACGCCTTCCTCGGCGATGTCGTAGGCGGGGGCCGTGTCGATGGCGGTCACGCCGAGGTCGATGGCCGCGCTGACGCAATCGGCCACGTTCTTGGTCGAATGGGGCTTCGTGAACCCGGCAGGCGCCGTGCCGAGGGTGAGCGTGGTGATCGAAACCCCGGTGCGCCCCAGGACGCGTTTCGGCAACTCGTCGGTCGGGGCGTTGGCCTGCACCCCGCCGACAGCCCCGCCCAGGAGCACCCCGCCCGCCAACACCCCCGATTGGACGACAAACTCGCGCCGCGAAACGCCATGGCCTTGTTCGTGAGACACGTGAGACTCCTTATCGTCGTGACGGACACGATACTGCGACTTCTCGCAGGGACATTCTTGCAGCGAGTCCAACAAAAGTCAAAGCGGGAGGCGGCCGGACGCGAAGCGTTGGGGACGTTCCGTCGCCCGCAAGAGGGTGCTCTGGAAACGTCCCCTGTTCCTTTGGGGGGGCGGTCGTGCTGAAGTCGCTGGAAACCGGCGTGGCTCCGCGCCGTTCGCCCTCACTCGAACTCCGGCTCACGGTGCCGCTTCCGTGGCGGCAACCAGCTCGCGGCGGCGGAGCACGGCGGCGGCCACGAGGAAGAGGACGACTGCGTAGCCCAGCAGGGTGGCCACGTGCTGCCAGGGCTCGGTCTTGCCGAAGAAGGCCTCAAACCGTGGGTTCTCCCAGTGCATCCAGTGGACCAGCAGCCCCTGGAGGTGGTACTGCACGGTCGCTTGCCGGATCATCGCCGGAATCCAGCGCACGATGAACTCCAGGAGCGTGTAGGCCACGGCAAAGATCATCCCGCGGCGAAGGAAGATGACGCCCAACAGGGCGAATAGCGAGCCGTAGGACACGCACGAAAGGGCCACCAGCGCGGCGAGGACGCACGAACCGTGGAGGATCTGTTGGACGCTCTCGTCGGACACCCTCGAGGTGGAGTCTTCGGCGGTGAGGACAGACGAAGCGTGAGGGGTTGGTTGGGGCGGCCAAAGGACCCCGAGGGCCAGGGTGAGGGCCGCCCAGCCGGTCAGCGTGCTCCACAACACTCCGGCGGCGTACTTGCCGGCCAGGATCGGCGTCTTCCCAGCCGGACGCACGACCAGGTAGGGCCACGTCTTCCCTTCCACCTCGGCCTGGACGACCGGGGTGACCCAAAGGAGCAGCCCGAGGAGGCAGACGATCTCGGGCACCAGGGCGAACAGGGCGAGAGACCACGCCTCCTGCCGCTCGACCAGGCGGCCTCCCTGGTGCTCGATCAGCCAGAGAATCGCCGCGGGAACCGAGGCCAGCGCCAAGGTGAGCAGCAGACGCCACCCGCTCATCTGCCGGCGGCACTCGAACGCAAACACGGCCCACGTCGCTCGGATCATTCTCATGCGTCCCCCCGATGGATTCGCATCAAGGCGTTGAAGAGCGCCTGGAGTGACTCGTCGCTCGAACGGACCTCGCGAACCTCGATTCCCGTGCCTTCAAGCCAGTGCGGAAGACGCGAGTAGAGGGAGGTCGGGCTGCGGGTAGCCACGACAAGGGTCTCGCCGCCGTCGACGAAGCGGACGGATTCGACGGCCCGCTCTTCGACCAGCCGGCGGGCCAGCGCCGAGGCGTCGCTGGTGCGGATGCGGATCTCGTTCGGGACCTCGGCCAGCAGCGTGTGGACCTCTTCGGCGGAGCCGGACGCCAGGAGCCGCCCGCCGCAGATCAAGAGGAACGACTGCGTGACCGCCTCGACTTCGTGCAGCATGTGGCTGGCCAGGAGCAGCCCGCGCCCGCGCCGGATCCAGTCGACCAGCAGCGAGGTGATTTCATGCCGGCCCACCGGGTCCAGGCCGTTGAGCGGCTCGTCGAGGATCAGGAGTTCCGGATCGTGGGCGACGGCCTGGGCGAGCTTCGTGCGTTGGCGCATCCCGCGGGAGTAGCCGCCCATGCGGCGGCGCATGGCGTGGGCCATCCCCACCAGGTCGAGCGTCGCTTCGGCCCGGCGCCGCGCTTCGCGCCGACCGAACCCGTGAAGCCGCATCAGGTGCGTCACCCATTCCAGGCCGGTCACGTCGGGGTAGAGCACGTCGTGCTCGGGGCAGACCCCCAGGCGTCGCAGCACCGCGGGATTGTTGCACGGTCCGGCGTCGAACACGCGGACCTTGCCCAGCGTGGGCCACAACTGGCCCGTCACCAGGTTCAACAGCGTCGTCTTCCCCGATCCGTTGGGACCGATCAGCCCGTAGGCCCCCTGCGGGAGCGACAGGGTGATGTCGTTCACGCCGATCACCGGACCGTAGAGTTTCGTGACGTGGTCCAACGCAATCATCGTTCGCTCACCTGAATCACTCGCCCTCCCAGAATTGTGAAACCAGCATGTGTTCAGCGGAATGAAGTGCGAACAGGGGAAGGTAAAAGGAAAAGCCCTGGAAAAACGGGAAAGGCAAGAAACCGTACCCCGAAGGCACGATTCTGAATGGGAACCCTCTCCTGTTCTTTTCCCCTTTCTCCCCACCTTTTCCTTTTTCCTTCTCCTCTTCCGGCAACTTCATACGGCGGAAGTGTTACTGAAACCATATCAAACCCTCATCGGTGACGACACGCGGCGGAACAGGATCGCCAGCGAGACCAGCGTGACCGCGGTCAGCTCGATCGCCGCCGGCCAGATCTGCACCTGGGCCGGAGAGGGCAAGATCCCCACGCGGGCCGGCAAGGGCAAGACCTCGACCAGTTCGTACTTCAGGCCGAAAACCCAGTACTCCACGGCCCCCAACGTGTGATAGAGCGACACCAGGTCCCATCGGTGCGCGTCGGCGGAATTCGGCAGATTCGCCCGGAGCATGGCGTAGGTCGCCCAACCGACCGCCCAAATCGCGAACCATCCGAACGTGGCGTAACGGGTCTCGGAGGTCAGCGACGAGATCGCCAGCGCCAGCGCCGCGGTCGGGACCATCAAGACGGCCGATGCGCCGAGGATCCGCAGCGGCAGGTCCCAGGTCGAGCACACCACGTGCCAGTCGGGCGAGAGCAGCACGCCCAGCACGTACAGCGCCAGACCCGGCGCCGCGGTGATCAACAGCAGGTAAGCCCAAACCACGGACATCTTCCCCAGCACATACTCGAAACGGCCCAGCGGCCGGGCGAAGTAGAGCAGGAATGCCTTGCTCCGCACATCCTGGGCCACCAGGGCTGGGGCAACCTGGCCGACCACCAGCAGCATCAGGATCCCCTGCGGATAACGGAAGAAAACCCACAACAGGCATGCCCACACCTGGTGGCGGTCCCCGGTGATCGGGATGTCGCGGATCCAGGGGACGAGCGTGTCGCGCATGGACGTGTGGGCCTGGATCTGCTCGTACACCAGCAGCAGGGTGGCAATGTACACCACGGGGAGCCACGAGAGGAACAGGGCCCGCCGCAGCCACGCGTTGCGCCAGGCCAGTCGCATGCCGGTTTGGGCAATCACCCAGAACCGGCCGATCTGCGGAACCAGCCGCCCTTGCCAGGGGCGGTAGCCCAGGTCATGAATCGGCATGGTTCCCCTCGCGCACGGCGTCCAGGAAGATCTGCTCCAGGGAATTCCGGGCGGGGACCAGGGCGCGGATGCCCACCCCCGCTTCTCTCGCCCACTGCCACACCCGCTGGACCATCGCGCCGTCGGCCGCGGACACGGCCAGCGTGTCGCTCGACTCCTCCCGCACCTCCAGCCGTTCTCGCCGCATCCGGTCGGCCAGCGGGCCCGCTGGCCCGAGCACCCGGATATGCCACACCGGCGAGACCGGACGGCAGAGCGTCTCCAACCGGTCCACCACGCGGACCCGGCCCTTCGCCAGGATGACGACCGTATCGCAGATCGCCTGGACGTCGGGAAGGATGTGGGTCGAGATCAGCACCGACTTGCCCATCCTTGCCGCCAGAATGCGCACCCGGCCGAGCATTGCCTCGCGCTCTTCCGGATCGAGTCCCGAGGTCGGCTCGTCGAGGATCAACAGCGGCGGATCGTGGACGATCGCCTCGGCGAACTTGAGCTTCTGCCGCATGCCGGTGGAATAGGTCTCGACGTTGCGGTAGCGCTCCTCCTCGATCCCGCAGAAATCGAGCATTTCATGGGCCCGGCGAAGGGCCTCGATCGAAGGAAGACCGGACAGGCGCGCCAAGAACCGGACGACTTCGACGCCGGCCAGCCCGGCCAGGTAGCAGTCGTCCTCGGGCATATACCCCACGCGAGCCCGGATCTGACGGACGTCCTTCCCCAGCCGCCACCCGAGCACCTCCCCCGAACCCCTCGTGACCCGCACCAGCCCCATCAACACCTTCAGCAGCGTCGACTTCCCCGCCCCGTTCGGCCCCAGCAGCCCGATCACCCCGGGGGCAAGCGAGAGCGACACCCCGTCCAGCGCGCGGAGCGTGCCGTAGTCCTTGGTGATCTGGTCCAGGGCGATCAATGCGTCCATGGGCAGCCCACGAGTTGCTCCCCTCTCCCGTTCGACGGGAGAGGGGCAGGGGGTGAGGGGACTTGCCAGCGAAATCCCGGAATAATCCCTGGACGGCCGCTTCGTCCAAAGCGGCGACCGGTCGCCGCATTCCAAAGGCGCGTCTACCCTCTAGACGATCTTCCCCTCCCAGCCGAGGGCTGTCAACCGCGTCTCCCCGCGTACCACTGCTTGCCCGCCGAATCATCCAGAGACCACCAGACATTCGGCGGCGGGCAAGAAGTGCCACACAACAACCACGGCGGCTTCTCCCCCTCATCGCGCCCAGGTCTTATAATGGAGCCCCATGGAATCCTACTCCGTTCGCATTGCCAAAGACAACCTCGTCTTCAGCGCCTCGCACTTCATCACCTTTGCGGGCGGGCAGTGCGAACGGTTGCACGGCCACAACTACCGCGTGTCCGCCGAGGTCCGCGGGCCGTTGGACCAGAATCACTATGTGGTCGATTTCCTCGCCTTGCGCGACATGCTGCGGGCAATCCTTGCCGAATTCGACCATCGCGTGCTCCTGCCCACCGGGCATTCCCAGATTCAAGTCACCGTCGGCGACAAGGAAGTCACGGCCACGTTCGCCAATCGCCGCTGGGTCTTCCCGCGGGACGACTGCGCCCTCTTGCCGATCCCAAACACCACCGCGGAACTCCTCGCCCGACACATCGGGCTTCGCTTGCAGGACGCCATGACAGGCCCTACAGGGGGTTCATTGCCCTTCGTTCGAGTGGAGGTGGATGAGTGTCTTGGGCAGTCGGCCGCTTGGACCTTCTCTGAAAGGTAGGGTGGGCATCGTCCACCCAAGCCCACTTCAAGTCAACGGGGGTTCCTCGCCGATAAGGGCCCGACGAGCGGGTGCTCGGAGGGGCATACCGCGCCGTGAGAACGGGGTGTCTGGGAGGTTTGGGATATGGCCGCCTCGGATGTTCGCAAAGCGGCAGTCCTATTGACCAGTCTGCCTGAGGAACAGGCGGCGCTCCTGCTCTCGAAGCTTAGCCCCAAGCAGGTCGAGGCCGTCTCGATCGAGATCGCCAAGATCGGCGCCATCGCTCCCGACGAGCAGGAACAGGTCATCCAGGACTTTGCGAACGTCAATCCGGCCGGCCTGACCGGCGGGGCGGGTGGCTTGACGGTGGCGAAAACCCTCCTGGAGAGGGCCCTCGGGAAGAACGCCTCGGCCACTCTCGACAACATCCGACAGTCGATCGAGGCCCTCCCCTTTGGGTTCCTCCAGAAGGTCGATAGCCAGAACCTCCTCACGTTCATCATCGACGAGCATCCGCAGACGATCGCCCTGATCCTCTCGCACATGTCGCCCACCCAGGCCTCCGCCGTGATCAGCGGGCTGCCGAGCGAGCGGCAGATGTCGGTCGTCCGCCGCATCGCCACCATGGGCCAAACCAGCCCGGAGATCATTCACGAGGTCGAAAAGGGGCTGGAGCACCGCATGTCGAGCGTGATGAGCCAGCAGTTCGAGAATGCGGGCGGGGTGGCGGCCGTGGCCGAGATCCTCAACGTGATCGACCGTGCCACGGAGCGGAGCCTCCTGGAGAACCTCGCCCAGGAAGACCCCGACCTGGTCGAAGAGATCCGCCGCCTGATGTTCGTCTTCGAGGACATCACCAAGTTCAGCGACCGCGACATCCAGACGATCCTCAAGAACGTGGAGAGTTCCCAGTGGGCCATGGCCCTGAAGGGGGCCAGCGAGGAACTCAAGCAGAAGGTCCTCAACAACATGTCGAAGCGGGCCGCCGCTCTCTTGCAGGAAGAAATGGAATACCTCGGTCCGGTCCGGGCCTCGAACGTCGAGCAGGTCCAGCAGCAGATCGTCGACATCATCCGCCGCCTCGAAGACGCCGGCGACATCACCGTCCACGCCAACGAAGAGGAAGAACGGTTCGTGCAGTAGGCGGAGGGCAGAGGGCAGAGGGCAGAGGGCAGAGGACGGGGGGCGGAGGACGGGGGTCCATTTCCGTACTTGTAGGCCCTATACGGCCTGGGCGAGGCGGGCGGTTCCGACGGCGCGGCGGTGTTTGCGGGGCCGCGTCCAGTATCGTTTCCAACGGTCGTCCTGGCTCAATTGGGCGGCACGAAGTTGGAGCATCGTTTCC
>Ga0067045_1028765_pt1 | contig 27857 bp, 30 predicted proteins | sample TerdegcTABiofilm_FD_59184 | JGI IMG/M metagenome (GOLD analysis project Ga0067045, IMG submission 59184) | Combined Assembly of (Gp0054472, Gp0054536) Wastewater bioreactor microbial communities from Singapore -Terephthalate degrading...
CCAGCGGAATACGCAGGATAAGGTAGAGCGGAAAAAACAAAACCGGTAAACGCAGGGTGCGGATATCGGCAGGGGTAGCAAGGAAAAACCGCAGAGCCAGAAGGAAGCGAACCCAAGGGTTTTCCGTCATTAAAGCAAGATGCCGCAGGGAATGGGAGAGAATATGCCGGATAGAGGCTCTGTTTCTGCCACCAGCGGTGATGGCTTCCAAACAATGCCGCAGGGAGGGAAGTACAGAATCCCCATGCTTTTCCAGAAGCGGTGCAAATACTGAAGGAGCTGGTATCTTAAAAACCTGTTCCACCAGCATCAGGGTTACGGTAAGGGCGCGCTCCATCTTCAATTCTTTAGCGCGTTCCTTAATCTCGTCCAGGAAACGCGAATCATCAGAATGGAGGATAACCGCTGCGTCTAAAAGCCAGTGGAGCAGCATCCAGGCATGACTTATTCCGTGAGCCAATATATAGAGGGTGTGGTCTACCGGTTGGAGGGCTGCAAAGGTATGCCCTTCGTACTCCACCTCGGCAGCCCGTCTGAAAAGCTCCTCCGTGGAAACGGGAAAAAACAGGGCATGCTTTTTCCAGGCATGATTATGCACCTCCAAGCATACAGGCAGCTCTCGGTGATAAAAGGCGATATGATGAAGTTCAGCATAGAGGAAACGCAGATACCGCGGGACAGCAGAGATCTCCTGGTCTTCACCGGGCACATACCCGGCTTGCATAAGGATCGGCACAAGGCTCTGTAGATTTTTAGCATCCACCAGCAGGTCAAGATCATTGTAACCCCGGGTATTTACATTATTGTAAAATTGAAGGGATGATGCAGGACCTTTCAGGGTAAGACAGGGGAATCCGGTAGAAATTAATGTCTCTGTCACCCGGCGCCATTCCCGCAGAAGAAGCATCCGCGCCGGCATATCCGCTGTTACTTGCTTTTTGAGCTCCTCGGCGGTGCCCGTCGGTACGCAGGAACCATACCTACTAAGCGCTTCCAGACATAGACGCGCAACCTTGTGCTGGACCGCCTGCCGTACAAGTTCCGGTCCAAGCTCCTTAAGCTGCTGTGCTTGAAGGAACCGTAGCTCCTCTTCCTCTGGCACAATCCCGCACTGCATGCCGCACAGGGTTGCTAAAACATCAAGGACAGTCGAATCTAACTTGGCCATTTAAGCCAGCTTTCCTGAGTAAAGTTACCGAAAGTAGGAGCCCCGTTTACATGCCTACAGGCCTCCAGATATCCTGAATCCAAATTCGACTTATTAAATGGTATATTGGGATAATTTCATTTGTCAACAATATTTTCTTGAATGTCTAAAAAGAGATGAAAGAAGGTCCCCCCTTACAGCTACCCAGAATCGACGAAACCTTCATCAATTATTCTGAAAACTCGGAGCAGTAGTTATAATATTAAAGCTCTGTGCAGCCGCTCGGGCAAAGGGTGTAAATAAAAAAGAGAGCAGCAACAATAATATTAAACCCGGGACCGAACAGTACTTTAATATATAAGATTTAATTTTCAGGCTTTTTATTATACAATCAGAGTATGTATACCCTAGAGAAACTAAAAAAAAATGGAATTTTAATTGATTATCAAGAAATCATTACCCTCTGTAAAAAGTATAAGATAAGAGAATTTTCATTTTTTGGTTCTTCCCTAAGGGATGATTTTAACGATAAAAGCGATATAGATGTCCTGGTATCCTTCCTGGAAGATTCGGTTTTTTATCATTCAAACAAAAACTGCCCGTCAAGCCTTCTCTGATGACCGATATTCCTGTTCAAGGGTATCAACCAATTCCTTCACAGGGAGTACCTTTTTTACCCTCACCGCATTTGTACCAGCGAAGGCGAAGCCTTTGTCCATCTTTCCTCTCTGAGCATTAAGGAGGGCTAAGGAAATGCAATACGGTGCCTTCTTAGGATCACAGGTCACTATGCAATGATATGGGCATGAATATGGGGCCTTCTTACCTTCAGCGACATCAGCTAGAAACTGATTGTGCAGTGCCCGGCCGGGCATACCCACCGGACTGGCTATTATCTCAAGATCCTCTTCAGTCGCAGAAATATAGCTTTCCTTAAAGACTGGCGAGGCATCACATTCATCTGTGGCCACAAAGCGAGTGGCCATCTGTACGCCTGCTGCGCCCAACTCAAGAATTGCCCTGATATCAGCTCCTGTAAATACACCGCCCCCTGCAATGACTGGAATTGGTGTACCGCCGTCGGCGAAAGGAGCAATGGCCTCTATTACTTCAGGCAGGAGATTTTCCAGGGAGTACTTCGGATCTTCCAGATGTTCAGCCTTGAACCCAAGGTGCCCGCCAGCATTTGGCCCTTCGACTACAAAGGCATTCGGCCGGTAGCTATATTTATCAATCCAGCGTTTGGCAATCAAGGCTGCTGCCCGACCTGAGGAAACTATGGGAACTAGTTTTGTCCTGACACCTTCCTTCAGGAATTCAGGTAGATTTACTGGCAAGCCAGCTCCGCAGAATATAATGTCGATCTTTTCATCAATTGCCGTTTTGACCATATCGGCAAAATTGGTCAGAGCTACCATTATGTTTACACCTAAGATTCCTTTGGTAAGCTCTCTTGCCCGTCGTATTTCGCGCTTTAGAGCCCGGATATTAGCTCCCAGAAAATCAGTAAAACCATCTGGTTCCATGAGGCCTATCCCCGCAGCAGCAATAACACCGATACCTCCGGCATTTGCCGTAGCCGAAGCCAACCCGGACAAGGATATCCCCACACCCATCCCTCCCTGCACAATAGGTACTTTTGTAACAAGATCCCCAATGCACAAACTTTTCCATCTGCCAGTATCCATGTTTACGCTCCTTTGAGTCACTATTAGGGCTACAAGTCTAGTGTATCATTTTAAGATAATTTATAATACCGATGGACTTATAAAGTATCTAACCAAGAATCCATATAACCATCAATAAATAAAGTTATAAAATTAAGAATACCCTGGGTCGAACCCTTCACATCTCTGGAGCGAAAAAACGGGACGCCTGAGCGTCCCGTTTTTTGCCGGAGACCGGACTTGAACCGGTACAGCCTTGCGGCCGGGGGATTTTAAGTCCCCTGTGTCTACCAATTTCACCACTCCGGCAACAGGGTAATACTATATTTACAATCTTTATTTGGTCAAGATATTTCATTAATATATATATTTTTTTAGATCTCTAAAAAAAGAAGGCCTGCCTATCTCTTTTCTTCAAGACCGCTTATCTTTCTAAGGTTAATATATATCTCTGCAGCCTTGTGCTTAGGAGGATACAGATACACCAGTCTTCCGGATTTAAGTTTCAGATTTATCTTATCCCTGCCATCCAGAACAACCTCTTCTAGATCCCCAGAAGGGATAAAGTCCGGATCATCGGTCCCATACTTCCGTACTATAGTAATTCCCTGATCGGAATAGAAAAAAAGAGGCCGCCGGATAAGATAGAGAAATAGAGCACTGTAAACCAGTGCAAGGCCAAGAAACACCATGGAATCGGCAGAGGCCCTGCTTCTAATCAGCATTACAACCGGCTGAACAAATAAAACTGGTATTATAGCTAAGGAAACCTTCTTTGCCTGATATACCGCTTTTCTTTCCATTTTTAACCCTCCCTAACCAGTATATCATAAGAAATCTTGTGAGAATATTGAAAACTTTGTAAAAAGCAGGAATATTAAATGGTGAAAGAAGGAAAACTATTTATCCCGCTGGATTACAATAAAATTTGAATTAATGGAAAAGGAACCTTTAATATAATGGATCTCCCCTATATTGACAGCCATTTTCACCTGCTGGAACTTTTTAAACGGGACGTTCCCCCGGAGACTATTCTCGCCGGGTTTAATTCGGGAGATCTAGTGCTCGGTTTAGATATCGGGATAAAGGCTGATGATTTGGAGAAACGAAAGGATCTGGTAAAAGACAGGAAAGAGCTTTTTCTCTCCCTGGGATTGTATCCTGGAATTTCGGAAAGGAAGAGCTGGCAAGAAGATCTCCTGCTTTTGGAAAACGAGATTAATAGCCCAAAGGTCAAGGCTGTGGGGGAATGCGGATTGGATTGGTACTGGAATTATTCCACAAAAGCCTGTCAGATAGAGCTTTTCGAAGCTCAGATAGATCTCGCTAACAGATACAGCCTTCCTATTATCGTACATAACCGGGATGCAGACCGGGAGGTTTTTGAAACAATTCAAAGGTGCCCCCTTAAGGAAGGGGGAATTCTCCATTGTTTTTCTTCGAATCTTGAATATGCCTATAAATTTATGGATTGCGGTTTCTTAATCTCCTTTGCAGGGAATGTTACCTACCCAAAATCAGAAGACCTTCGGGTGGCTGTTCGGACACTTCCCTTAGAAAGCCTTCTTCTGGAGACCGATGCACCTTACCTGACGCCGGTTCCACACAGAGGAAAAATTAACCTTCCAGAGTATATAAAAAACACTTATGCCTTTGTATCGGAACTTCGTGGAATACCCTTGGACTCCCTCGTCTGCCAGGTGTATGAAAATTTTAAAAGGTTTTTAAAAATATAAAAGCCCTCCCACAGGGAGGGCTGAATAAAGCTGTTGGATTTTACCAGATATCCTGGATATCATCCATATCCCGGTTTTCCTCTGCAAAGAGATCTGTTACAGCTCGCAGATCATCGAAATATATAAAGAAATTACCGTAGGTTTCCATGGGATCAAAATCGATCCGGAACCCTTCTATTTTAATCCCCATCCTATTGTTATAGTGATAGTTTCTCTGTACCACTGCCGGTGGAATTGCCACGGTAAGTTTCTTCCAGCCAGTAAAATTCAATTTTCCCATGGTCAATTCCGCCTTTTTACCGAAAAAGTCGGATATAACCAGTTTAAGAACATGATTATTGTTTCTTCCGATAACCCACAAGGAAACGGTTTTACAGATCCCCTCTATAGGGATAGGCCGGATTGGCATTATGTATATGGAGTCCATTGCCCGTTTGTAAAACTGAACCTTTACTCCCAAAACATATTTATCGTTTTCTTGTATTCCAACCTGCTCTTCGTCGGGAATAGGCTCCTTATCGAGAGGGCTTCCATCGAACCTTCGGATGGTCACTATTCCAAAGTCTCTGGAAATAAGGGGATACCAGAAACCAGGATCCTCAAATTTTACTACCGAAATCTCCTTAAGCTTTTGCTGAGCTGTATCAATTCCGATTTCTGCAGGATTTATCTCGCCGGCAGGTCTTGTTCCTGTAGATTGTGCAAATACAACCCCCAGGGTAAGAAGAAATAGGCAAAGGAAAATGATTGTCCGTTTCATGGATTACTGCCTCCCTGCACTTGAAGAAAATATTTCGTTTACCTTTTCAGGATCCGCAAGATCGTCTCCATCAAAGCGGGATACAAAGGTATCTGTAAGAACCTTAATCTGATCAAGATAAAGGTTAAAACCGGAAACAGGTTCTTTCGGGTTGGTCCAGAGAACCAGTTTCTCTAATCTTATATTTCTGATATACCCGCCCTCTGATAGATGCCCACCCGATTGGGGAATATACTGAGGTATATCCACCATCAAATTCTTCCAGCCAGTGTATTTGATCCCACCTAGTCGAAGGACATGAATAATTCCAGTATAATCACTTACATGTAAATCCATATAGTAATCGTAATTGGAGCCCCAAACCCATAAATCAATAGACTTGACCTTACCCGGCAGGGTGATTGGAGAGGGAACCAGTTCTCCATCCACCTCCTCTACAGGAAAAATCTCTAAAGAGTTGTAACCCATTCTATCAAAGGCTGCCTGTATTGCCAGAACCTTTAAATCCTGATTTTCCCTGTTTGATCCGAATAATGCATTAGGCCAGGCATTCGCATATGCCATTTTAGGAAAGTCTTGTTTTACAAATTTGCTTCCTATTACCATCCATTGCTGAGCATCGGGATCATCGAAGCTCTCTATTATTCGTGATTCCAGAATTACTGTATCAGTATCTGCCACGAGTAAAGTGGTTTGGATGAAAGCGAAGATTAACAAAGGGCAGAAAAAAAGCAGGCCGCCTCGTTTCATTCCTATCTCCTTTTTTTAGTAGAGTCGAGCAAACAATAGCTGTTTGAATTATATTTCTATGAAAAAGGTTTGTCAAATCTTTTTCATATATTTGATTCTGGAAAAACCTGTTTAAGAAGGGGGGATATTTTTTCGATTTCACCCCTTCCGGGCCGGATGAAAGCAGGGATCACAAGGGTCTGTAGATCAAGGGAACTGGCGGCTGCTATTTTGTCCAGAGCTTTCCGGTAATCAAATTCCATAGAAAAGAGGATGTTTTCTTCCTTATAACGAGATAGAGCCCGGTTTTCTGTTATAATTTTAAATGAACCAGACAGATTTTCCAACGCAAATTGGTTCTCCGGCCCCAGGAACAGCAGCACCAGATCTGGATTGATTTCCGAAATATTCTTACATAGGCTTCTTATTCTATTTTTATCCCGTAAAGTCTGATAAGTCTCCTCCAGAAGGATACTTACTGCTTCCAGATCTCTAAGCTTATTTTTAAGTAACTGATATTCCTCCTGCCTTGTGGTGTTGCCTATATAATAAACCAAAGCAATCCGCAGGGTTGCTTTTTCTGGGTAAAACTTCTCTTTATAGGAAGCGATAAAATCGGTTGTTTTAATAAGAAGTTCCCTTCTTTCCGGTTTTAGAAACCGCAGGTTTTCCAAGGTGCTGGTCTCCTGGAAGGAGAAAAAGATCTTCTGCGGATATTTTTCTGCTAAAAACGGTAACACTGTTGAGTACAGGGGGGAAACAATCACTTTATCCTGCCTTGATCTGCTCACAATTTTATCGATCTCCTGAATAAGAAGATCCCTTTCAGATTTCAAGGCCAGGGTTTCTATCTTGATCAATGAAAACTTCTTTGGAAAAAGAATCATGAAGGCAGGATCAGCGATAAAAAGAGTTTTTCTGTAGGCACAGCCTGTTAGGCAGAGAAACAGAATTATAGAAAAGAGGATAGACCTTTGAATATGCTTAACCATCTTCCTTGACACCCCTTTATGGTATCTCTACTATAATAAATATAATCAAGCTTATAAAGGAGGATAATTTATGGTGTCTTATAAGGACCTTGGTCTTGTAAATACAAAGGAGTTATTTAAGAAGGCTATATCCGGAGGGTATGCAATTCCTGCCTATAATTTCAATAATATGGAACAATTGCAGGCGATAATTCAAGCTTGTGTGGAAACAAAATCCCCGGTTATTCTTCAGGTATCCTCCGGGGCAAGGAAATATGCCAATAAAACCCTTCTTCGGCACATGGCTGAAGGGGCTGTGGCATATTCAAAGGAACTTGGGTATCCCCTGCCAGTAGTTCTTCATCTTGACCATGGCGACAGCTTTGAACTGTGCAAGGAGTGTATAGAAAGCGGTTTTTCTTCCGTTATGATCGACGGGTCCCACCTGCCTTACGAGGAAAATGTGGCTTTAACAAGAAAGGTTGTTGATTATGCCCACTCCCACGATGTAACGGTAGAGGGAGAACTTGGAGTTCTTGCGGGTATAGAGGACGAAGTATCTGCAGCCCATTCAACTTATACAAAGCCCTCCGAGGTAATTGATTTTGTTACTAAAACCAAGGTTGATTCCCTGGCCATTTCCATCGGGACCTCCCATGGTGCTGTAAAATTCAAACCCGAGCAGTGTACAAGAACAGAAGAGGGTGTATTAATTCCACCTCCGCTAAGGTTTGATATTCTTGAGGAGATTGAAAAGAAATTACCGGGCTTCCCCATTGTTCTTCACGGCTCCTCCTCGGTTCCGATTGACCTCGTTAAAATCATCAATTCCAACGGTGGCAAGCTGAAGGATGCAGTGGGTATTCCGGAGGAGCAGCTCCGAAGAGCGGCAAAATCAGCGGTATGCAAGATCAATATAGATTCGGATGGCCGCTTGGCCATGACTGCTGCTATAAGAAAAGTGCTGGCGGAAAAACCTGAAGAATTTGATCCAAGAAAATATCTTGGGCCAGCCCGGGATGCCTTGAAGGAACTTTACAAACACAAAAATATCAATGTACTAGGCTCGGCTGGAAAAGCTTGATATTTTTTAAAAGGGCTGGAATTATCCTAATTTCAGCCCTTTTCCTTTTTTAAAAAAAGTAAGTAAATCGGGTATTTCCCAGAGAAGATCCTCTTTTAGAGTAAAGAAGAGGAAAAAACCTGATAATCCCAGAAAAATAATTCCCAAAACAAAGGAAAGAAAGATCTGGTAAGTATAATAGAAAGCCGGTATCAGAGGCAGAAGAAGTACTGTAGCTATCAATCCAGCAATGTAGAGATACCTCTTTTCATATTTCACATATACAGAACCAGATATAAGAGCGGATAACAGAAAGGTTAGAATTATCCTTATCATAGGCACTAAAAAAAGGGTGTAGCTGTTTTGCCATTTGGAGTGTGTTATAAGATCGGTTATGGCCAAGGGGGTTATAAGACCGGTAAAAAAAGAGATAAAAGCATAGGAACAATCCCTGGCAGTACCGGCCCTATGAAGCCTTGCCAGGAAAAAGAAACCTATGCTTAAAAGAACCCAAAAGAAAACATCCCTGAATCCATATAGAAAATAATGACCCCAGAAAGTGTACTTGACGGGTATGATATTTCTAAAAATCAGAAAGATAAGAAAAGAAGGTATAAAGAAAAGAAGGCCTTTTATTAGAATAGCAAAGAAACTGCTCCTCTGAAGCGGGGAAAAGGACTCTTTTAAGAAGATAAATAGCAGTGGTATTACTCCAACAAGAAAGATTGACATAGTTCCCCCGTTACCGAAAAATATTACATTATTCTATAGGCCAATTTTCTCAATTTCAATAGGTTTTTCTTTACCCTTTGACTCTTTTTCCTTTGGATGATATATTATTCTCCAAGCTACAGAAAAAGGGGGCATATTGGCTGAAAAAGAGTTACGGATCAACTCAGAGATCCGGGTAAGAGAGGTAAGACTCATTGATAATGAGGGAAACCAAAGGGGGATAATACCTATTCTTGAGGCTATGGATTTAGCAAAGGAAGTTGGAATGGATCTGGTGGAAGTAGCTCCCCAGGCAAATCCTCCTGTTTGTAAGATCCTTGATTACGGTAAATTCAAATTTGAACAGGAAAAACGTGTTAAGGAATCAAGAAAGAAACAGAAGCTGATTAAGATCAAAGAGATCCGAATGCAGCCAAAAATTGAAAAGCATGATCTTGATTTCAAATCAAAACATGTAAGAGAGTTCCTTGACGAGGGTAATAAGGTTAAAGTTACCGTAAGATTTCGCGGAAGGGAACTCGCCCATACGGAATTGGGTAAAAATGTTTTGGAAGAGCTTCTTTTAAGATTGGACGGGGACTATATACTGGAAAAACCTCCGCAGATGGAGGGCCGATTTATGTCTCTGGTTCTTTCACCGAAAGCAAAAAAATAGAACCTTCTTTAGGTTCAAAAAAATATTTTTATAGTAAGTAATTAGACAACTGTAAGGTTGCGGCTTACGAAATATAAAGGTAGGACACTCATGCCCAAGATGAAGACAAAGAAGGCAGCAAAAAAGCGCTATACCTTTACTGCCAATGGTAAGGTCAAGTACAAAAAACAGGGATTGCGGCATATCCTGACTAAAAAGAGCAGCAAACGAAAAAGATCTCTCAGGCATTCTGGAATCCTGAGTAAAGCGGAAACTAAAGAGATTAAAAAACTCCTACCCTATGGCTAAGGTCGGAGAAGAGGAGAAACATCACTATGCCAAGAGCAGTTGACGGAACAAGAAGAAAGGACAGAAGGAAAAAGATATTAAAGCAGACAAAAGGTTTCTGGGGTAAGAGAAGTACCCTTTTCAGAACTGCCAAGGATGCCTTAGCAAAGTCCGGCTTATATGCCTACAGAGATAGAAGAAGGAAAAAAAGAGACTTTAGAAGACTCTGGATTACAAGGATATCCGCGGCCTGCCAAATTGAAAATATTACCTATTCAAGATTTATAAACGGCCTGAATATTGCAGGCATCTCAATAAATCGAAAAGCTCTTTCCAACCTGGCAATTGAAAACCCTGGGGCTTTTAAACAGCTTGTTGAAGAAGCCAAAAGAGCTTTAGAAACGGTATAGAGGAATTATGATTACCCTTGAACAGATTCAGAAACTTGACGGTAAGGTTAAGAAGGCTGTAGAGATTATTGATCAGCTAAAAAGAGAGAACAGTGCTCTTCGGGGTAAACTTGGGGAGTACGAAAAACGCATCTCAGAACTGGAGATTCTGATTGCCCGCTTTAAGGACGATCAGAGGGAGATAGAGGAGAAAATTCTTCATGCCCTTTCCCAGCTCGACCATATTGAGTACGAGATTGCAGAAAGAGAAAAGACATCCCCAGAGAAAAAACCTGAAGAAACTACTCAAAAACCTCCAGAGAAAGAGGAAAACACTCCTACCCTAGAGGAAACTGCAACTGAAACCGTTAATGATTCTGATATTCCTGATGAGGAGAAACCCAAGGGTAAAGATTCCGTAGAATTAGATATTTTTTGATGAGCAAGGGGAGCTTATTCCAAATTAATCTTCTCGGCACCTCCTTTAGCATACAGACTGATCAGGAAGAGGATTACTTAAAAGAACTGGTCACTTTTTTTGCTAACAGAATAAGGGAAGTCGAGAAAAGCACATCCACTCAGGATCCGATACGTACCTCTATCCTTGCCGGAATCCTGATTACTGACGATCTCTTCAGAGAAAGAAGAAGGTTAGAAAGCTCTGAAGAGATCCCTCAGGATGAGATCGAGAAAATAACTCAACAGATCATTGAAAGATTAGACAGATCATTGAAGGAAATTTGACCCTGCGATGTTCGGGAGGGAAGCATATCTCTTGGGTCAACCAAATAAAAAGGGATTCCGCAATTAGGAGGCTGATTGTTTGCTGGTTAATTCCAGGAATCAAAAACCTTCCTAGAGGAAACCCACTTGAACCAAAGGGTTCAAGAGATTTTTTCCTGAGCGGCATTGCGGGGTTTCTCTAATATCTCTAAATAATGCGGTTGACATATTATTTATTGTTACTATAATGTAATCCGAAAAAACAATGCCATTATTTACAAACCAGCAGATAACAAACTATTATACCCTATATAAAAATATTGATGTAACCTTTACAAAGGAAGTGATAAGCGCCACCGGCCTTCTTTCCAAACAAATCTATCTAAAATGCCTTGGCGATTCCTGGCCCTGCGTTCTGTTCAGTAGTTCCATGACCTCGGCCAAGGTAATAGCCAATATAAAATCAAAACTCTTTGAAAAGATCCGGAATGCCAATAATCTTGTATCCCTTCGCTTTTGTTTTACTCAGAGCGATAAAACAGACCCCTTAACCTTTTTTGTTGCAGCGAAGGTTACAGGTTACAATCCCTATAATCAGGCTAATCAGGAACTGAACTTTATCTCCTTAAATTATACCCAGCGTCCGCCGGATGACCTAATTGCAATTCTAGGAAACCTTTTGGAAGCAAACATCAATTCTAAAAAGAGGAAAGAGGAGAGAATTCCAATTACAGGCGAAACCTTAAGAAGACTGGGTTTCAAATCCAAGGATTCCGTAATTTTCATTCAAGGGCTTCCGAGAAAGGCTATTATCCGGGACATCTCCTTTTCCGGAGCAAAATGCATTGTTCCAGGAGTAGCAAAATTCCTTCTTGGTAAAGAGGGTCTTTTAAAAATAGAAACAGAGGATAATCTAGTTCTCAATTTATATGGAACCTTTGCAAGGTTTGAAGCTGTGGTAGGCAGGCAGGATATTGCCGCCCTGGTTCTGCTTTTTGACGAAAAAAGACTCCCTTTGGAATATAAAATAAGAATAAATGATTACCTGACTTCCGGCAAAAAGAGTATCACCCTGGAACAAGATGGAAAAGAATCCTAAACTGGAATCATTACTCTATATATCCCTGCCCGAATCCATGAGAAGGTCTATTGGTTCTTTTAAAATAGATCCCACCATTCTCCTTCCTATAGACACCCTTTCCCAGACAGAGGGTTTTCAACCTGAATCTTTGACCTGGGAGATGATTTTGGCAGGAATGCTCAAGGTGATAGGTTACGATCCCTCGAATGAAAATATTGAATATTACAAGGGATTTATCCTCGCCCTTAGGCCTGAGTTAGTCGAAGAGCTGACGAAAACCGGAATAATAAAGGCTGAACAGAATGATTTTTCTCTAGCCGAGGAGATCTTTTTAATCCTCTCCAATCTAGTTCCCGAAGATCCTAACATCTCCTTGAATCTGGCCTTTGTTTACGAAAAGCATGCCGAGGTTTTAGATCGTTTAGGTAAAAATGAGGAATCGGAACATTATCACAACAACCTTTTTGATCAATACAAGAGACTTCTTTCTAAATTCCCCCAAAACAGTTTTGTTCTGTATCAGGCGGGGCAATATTTTTTAAGGAGAAATAACTTTTCCAGGGCTTTGGACTGTTTTAGGGAGTATCTCCTTCTCCCGGGTCCTAAAAAAGAAAAGGCGGAAGTTGAAAAGGTGATTTCCCTCCTCTCCAACCAAAAGGATCTTGATACCCTCTTTTCCGAGGCCTTTGATTATATACGTCTTGGCAAGGAAGAGGAAGGAATAGCTAAAATCGAAGGCTTTCTAAAAAAACAGCCGGGGGTGTGGAATGCATGGTTTCTCCTAGGGTGGGCTCAAAGAAGGCTAAAAAGGTACAAAGATGCTTCTGTTTCCTTTTTAAAAGCCCTCTCTTTATACCCGGACCATGTGGACACCCTGAATGAACTTTCTATCTGCTTTATGGAACTGGAAGAGTATTCGGAAAGTGAAAAACATCTTCGAAAGGCGCTTATTCTGGAACCGGAAAACATTAAAATTATGTCAAACCTTGGCATTCTCAAGCTTAAACAGAACAGATTTCAGGAAGCCATCGGTTACTTCGAATCCGTGCTTGTTTATTCTCCAACAGATACAATCGCAAAACATTATCTAAATTATATAAATTCAGTTTTATAAATTTCTTAAGATTAACACCCCCCCTGTCGATACAGGAAAGGAAGGAAAAAGATTAATCACTCGGTGGAGATTTTAATCTTTCTCTCCTATTCTCTAATATCGGTTTTTTATAAAGGATATTAAGAATTTTTATCTTTTTTTTAAGGAGGTGTTCTTAATATTTAGTTAATGACAACCCTTTGTAAAAGGGTCTTTTAGTGGGCAAGGATGCCCCAAGAAATTCAGGGAGGATAATTATGATTATCAATCACAACATGAGTGCAATTTTTGCACACAACCAGTTAAAAACCAACAATCTAGCAGTAACTAAAAACATCGAAAAACTTTCTTCCGGCTTGAGGATCACCAAAGCAGGTGACGATGCCTCTGGATTGGCCGTATCGGAAAAAATGCGGTCCCAGATCAGAGGTCTCCGCCAGGCTTCCCAGAACGCGGAGAATGGTATCTCCTTTATTCAGACCACGGAAGGATACCTCCAGGAAACCCAGGATATTCTCCACAGAATAAGAGAACTGGCAGTACAATCCGCTAACGGCATCTATACTGAGGAAGACAGGATGCAAATCCAGGTTGAGGTATCTCAGTTGATAGATGAAATTGACAGAATTGCATCCCACGCCCAGTTTAATGGAATGAATATGCTTACCGGCCGTTTTGCCATGGAAACAGGAGACAATTTTGTTACCGCCTCCATGTGGCTCCATATAGGCGCCAATATGGATCAGAGGGAAAGAATTTACATCGGAACCATGACCTCTACGGCACTTGGTGTAAGAGAAGTTGGGACCAAGAATATCCTTTCTCTCTCCTCCCCCGACGAAGCCAACCGCTCCATAGGAGTTCTAGACATGGCTCTTAAAAATGTCAACAAGCAAAGGGCAGACCTTGGAGCTTACCAGAACAGGCTTGAATATGCTGTAAAGGGGCTTGATATTGGGGCTGAAAACCTCCAGGCAGCAGAATCCAGAATTCGCGATGCTGATATGGCCGGTCAGATGGTAGATTATGTGAAAAACCAGATTCTGATCCAGGCTGGAACCGCTATGTTGGCCCAGGCTAACATGAAAACACAATCGGTCTTGCAACTGCTCGGTTAATAGGTTATTATATAAGGGAACCATCCTCCGATGGTTCCCTTAGTACTTTTATCCAGTTCTTTGAAAAACACCCTCCTCGGTTTTAACAAGGAGGATCACCGTTTTTTTTCGGGGATAATCCTTGTTTCACAGGAGAATGGCTCGGTAGAGGCGCGATATTCTTTCGGGTTGATCCTGTGTAATAAGAAAGAATGAGAGGCAAAGGATGCCTGTCATAACTTATCAAGGAGGGTTATATGATTATAAATCACAACATGAGTGCCACGTATGCCAACAGGCAGATGGGTATCCGGGGAGCCGAGCTATCCAAAGGAATAGAAAGGCTCAGTTCCGGGATGAGGATCAATAAGGCTGGAGACGATGCCTCTGGACTTGCGGTTTCCGAAAAACTTCGGAGCCAGATCCGCGGTCTCAATCAAGCGGAAAGGAATATCCAAAATGGTATCTCCTTTATTCAAACAACCGAAGGTTTTCTACAGGAAACCCAGGATATACTGCATAGGTTGAGAGAACTTTCCGTTCAATCTGCCAACGGTATTTATACCCAGGAAGACAGGATGCAGATCCAGGTAGAGGTTTCCCAGCTTGTAGACGAGATCAACAGGATCGCCTCCCACGCTCAGTTCAATGGTATGAATATCCTGACTGGCTCCTTTGCACGTGATTCTGTAACCCAGCAGGTAATGCAGTTCCAGGTTGGAGCTAATATGGATCAAGCAGAAACGGTTTTTATTGGAACCATGACTGCCCAAGCCTTAGGTCTCCAGGATATTCAGGGAACAGCAGAGATGATTTCCATCTCTTCTCCTGACACGGCAAATAGAGCCATTGGACTGGTTGATGCTGCACTGAAACAGGTTTCAAAACAAAGGGCAGATCTTGGCGCTTATCAGAACAGATTTGAAATGGCCTCCAAGGGTGTTGCAATTGCTGCGGAGAATCTTCAGGCTGCCGAATCAAGCATTAGAGATGTTGATATGGCCAGTGCTATGGTAGATTATGTTAAGAATCAGATTCTTACCCAGTCAAGCAGCGCAATGTTAGCTCAAGCAAATTTAAAGACCCAATCTGTTCTCCAACTTTTATAATTTTTCTGGTAAAGAGATTTCTGGACGTCTTCTCTTTTCCAAACCGGGTGGGAAGGGTTCGCGCCCCTTTCCCATCTTTTTTTAATAGGACAAAAAAATGACTATAGAAGTACAAAGGTTAAATCCGACTACCAATATCAATAAACCGGGAAATATCGAACCTCCTGCGGTACATCAGAATTCTAAACAGAACAGCGAAACAACCTCCTCTGCAATTCCCGAACCAGAGATTTCCCCGGAGCAGTACCTGGATGAGATCTTAAATATGACCAGTTCCCTAAATAAAAAGTTAAAATTTTCAATCAATAGAGAACTAGGCCAGGTGGTTGTAAAGGTCCTTGATCGAGAAACCGATAAAGTAATTAAGGAGATCCCTCCTGCAGAACTGCAAAGATTGCATGCCCGGATGAAGGAAACGCTTGGGTTGTTGTTCGATCAGAAAATCTAACAAAACTGGGGGGTGTCTGAAATATGTCTGATATAAGCATCCCCGGAGTATCCAGTAAGTTTGAAACAGAAAAAATAATTGAACGCCTCATGGAAGTTGAGAGGGCGCCTCTGGAGCGCATGGAATCTCAACTTGATTTATATAAAAACCAGAAAACCTACTGGCAGGAGATAAACAGGACTTTAACCAGGGTACGAGACTCTGCCAGGGAATTGTACAGTTTTCAAAATCCTTTTATAAACCGAAAAGCCATCTCCTCGGATACATCAATCTTAACAGCCACGGCAGACAGAACCGCCTTGGAAGAAAAGAGAAGCATCAAGGTGCTGCAAGTTGCTCAGGCTGATCGATTCCTTTCTTCCTCTCTATCCAGGGAGTATAGAGTCCCTGAAGGTCAGTACGGTTTCAAGGTAGGAGAAAGAGAGTTTTCTGTAAATTTTAAGGGCGGGAATCTTGCGGAGTTTGCAGATATGATCAACAGAAGAGGTAGGGACCTCGTTTCCGCAAGGATCATTAGGGATACGGAGAGATCTCAGGTTCTTATGATTGAGTCTCTTAAACCCGGAACTGACAACCGACTTGAATTTACCCAGGCTTCGGTTAACCTTGCCTTGGATCTAGGGATTATTAAAAGAAATCTTCAGGAAGAGAGATCTGTGGTTCCCTCAAGACAAAATATACAAGCCTGGTCTAAACCGATCACAGATCAATACCTGAAGTTTTCCGAGGGCAAAACTCTCATAAAACCCTTTGGAGAAATGGTAATTCCCCTTTCTCCGCCGGTTTCTGGCGATTCTACCCTTACCCTGGAAATTACCTTTCAGCTAAAACGTCTTCCCGATGAATCGGAAGAGGCCTCCAAACCACCGGAAGCTCTTGAACTGCCAAAGGGGGGAGAGATAATATTTGAAGGAATAAGAATTGAAAATGCTCCCTCCCAGGTAGAACTGCCTAGGTGGTCCCCTCCCCCGCCCAAGCAAAAGACAGAAGACTTTACCATTTTCTATGCCTCGGATGGCAGGACAGTAAATCCTCTTCAACAGGTCAATGATACAGAAGAGATCCAAAATCTTCAGATCCCAGTACAGCACTTAGGAGGAACTCTTGCGGCAGTTCATGTAAGAAATAACAATACCTTCCGGGAGGTGGAAGTTCATTCCCTTAGGATTTTTGATCCCCTGGCTAGGGGAGATTTTCTGCCAGGAAACCCTGTTTCCACAGCCCAGGACAGCCTTCTTGAAATCGATGGTATCGAGATACAGAGAAAGAGTAATATAATTGATGATCTTGTTCCCGGGGTTACTCTTACTCTCCTCAATCCCGGGGAAAAGAATATAGAACTTTCCATTGAACCGGATCGGGAGCTTATAAAAGAGAAGATTATAAATTTTGTAGGACACTATAACCGCCTTCTGGCAGAGATCAATATTCTTACAAACAGGGACGAAAGGGTGATTCAGGAGATAGCCTACCTAACCGATGAAGAGGTGGAAGAGGCTTATGAGAAACTGGGAGCCTTTCAGGGAGATATGACCCTATCCCAGATGAAGACAAGGCTTCAGTCCCTGATGATGAACCCTTACACAACAAGTTCAGGTAGAGATCTGTCCCTGCTTGCCCAGGTTGGCGTCTCCACCAATGCCTCTAGCGGCTCCGGCTCTGGTTACGATGCCACAAGATTAAGGGGTTATCTGGAAATTAATGAGGAACTCCTGGACAGGGTTCTAAAGGAGAATTTAACCGGGGTGAGGGAAATTTTTGGGTTTGACTCTGATTCCGATCTTGTTATAGATTCAGGTGTCGCCTTTTCCTTGGATAATTATACAAAAGGGTTTGTGGAGACAGGAGGAGTAATCTCCTATAAAATCCGAGGACTGGATACCCAGATTACCTCTTCCAACAGACAGATTGCCTCCTTTCAGGACAAACTTGTGCAAAAGGAACAAGATCTTAGAAGGCAGTATGGGGTTATGGAAGGGGCTTTGAACAGTCTTGAGAGAAGCTCTCAGGCTATTCAGAATTTTTCCACTCAGAATTCAAACCGATAGCTTGAGGAGTTAAACTTGGAAATACAGATAAATAATGAACCTGTGGATTTTACTTTAGAGAACGAAAAAAACCTTAAGGATATTGTTGATTATCTGGAGACCTGGCTTTCAGAGGCTGGATTTGTAATTGTCTCTTTGGAGAGGGATAATCTGCCTTTAAACCTGGAAGACTCTGACGAGATTCTTTCAACACCTCTAGAGGAGATAAAAAAGCTTTCTCTCCAGGCAAGACCGGTAGAGGAATTGTTTATAGAACATCTCTCTACGGTTTATCAATTCTTTTCCATGCTCCAAAGAGCCATTGAAAAGGATAACCAAAGTTTTTACAAGGAATTGCTTAAGGAATATCCTTACATTAAAAACTCCCTCTCTCTCTACCTAAAAAAGGATTCCCTCTGGGATGGCGGGGACACCCTTGAAGAACTTCTTTTAAAAAATATAGACCCTGAGAAGGACCGGTTGATTAATTATCTTGATACTCTTATTTCCGGTATTCTGGAAAGAATCAGGGAGGCTGCGGAACCGGAATCAGAGATTCATAAGGTATCCAGGAACCTACAAACCCTGGTGCCGGAGATATCCAATGTATCTATCCTGCTTCAATCAGGAAAGGATAAGCAGGCGATGGGGATTTTAATGAGTTTCATGGATGCGATGGATAAACTTTTAAGGCTCATCCCTTTTATTAAAAGAAGGAATCCAGAAATCTTCTCCGAGGAAGGAGGAGAGTTGACGGATATTATAAAAGACTTAAATTCCTTTTTAAATGAAATCGCAGACGCCTTTTCAGTTCAGGATACGGTTTTAATTGGTGATCTTTTGGAATATGAGGTTGCTCCAAGGATAAGCCTTTTTCTGAATATTTTTCCTGAAAAAATCGGGGGTTTTAACGGATGAATTCTTTTTTATTACAAACCCAGATTCAATTAAAACAGGAAAGTCCTGCTGCAATTATAATTACCGTAATTGTGCTGGTTGTTATTGTTCTTATCTTCTTTTTTGCCAGCAGAGGTGGGGCCAGAGGATCCTCTGCATCCGCTTCAAGTTCCAGGGCCTATTCAAAATCCTCGTTCCGGAAGAGAGCCCGTGCCCTGGGTTTAAGCCCTGAACAGATAAAATCCCTTGAAAACCTGGTTGAAAAATATAAGGTAACTGACTTAAGGAATCTTTTAAACAACACCACCCTTCTGGATGCTACCTTGAAAAAAGCTATCAAGGAGGTATCGGAAAGCGGCTCATCTGATAAAATCAAGGAAGCCCATAAGCTTACTCTGTATAGAATAAAACAGATAATTGAAAGGAACTCCCAGGTAAGGCAGGTGGCAAAGAGCAGTAACCAGCTTCAGGTCGGCCAACCCTTAACTATTCAGGCAGAAGGCAGTCCCAGGTACAGATCCAGGGTAATAGCTAATCTTAGAGCATCTCTCGCTGTTGAAGTTCCGGTGGATGCGGAAAATAACCAGGTCCGTTGGAAACGTTGGACCACTGTAAAGATCTTTTTCTGGAAAAGCAATGGTCAAGGTTTTACCTTTGAAACAAAGCTTTCAAATTATGCAGATGTAAAAGGTACTCCTTCTGTTTTACTAAAGCATACCAATTCCATAAAACAAGCCCAGCAACGAAAATACAGAAGAAAAGTCTTAGAAAGACCTGCCTTTTTCTACCCTGTAAGGATATTGACTACCGGTACCGGGAAAAACCAGGTTAAGAAGGCTTTTGTAGAAACAAAAAATGGAACCCTTGGCACAATCCTGGATGTCTCCTCCGGTGGTTGTCTTTTAAAAGCTACAAAACCTCTTCTAAGAGGGGAATTGATAAAGGTAGAATTCGAAACAGGGAAGAAAAATCAGATAACCACCTTCGGAAAGGTGGTTTCTGTAAAAAAGACTAAACCCCTAGGGGGAGAGATGCATATAATGTTCACCAAAGTTTCCCAGGAAAATCTTAACAAAATTAATGCCTATGTATATGATTTTTAAAATCTTGACCCAGTAGTAAAATTTAAATAGTATATCACAATGCAGATAATAGAAATCAAGAACCTAGTAAAAAAGGATGTTCCGTTGCACTACAGAAATGAATTCAGCGGCTCCGTAGTATACAATACCATCCAGAAGAAAAATCTAGAAAAAAGGATTGAATTTACCCTGGAAAAGAATGCTCTTGGGTCCATTGATATAGATATAAAGATTTTGGATGACCTGGATTATCCTTTGATTCCAGCTCTTAAAACCATTAAAAACTACCTTTTTGACCTTAACAACAAGGGGAAACTACTCTGATAAACCTGATTACACAATCCCAAGAAGAAACCTTTGGCCTGGGGAAACGGATCGGTTCAAAGCTTGGAAGGAACAGTGTAGTAGGATTAACCGGCCCCCTCGGATCCGGTAAGACTGTTTTAACCAAGGGGATTGCAGAAGGTCTTGGAGTATCAGGAGAGATAACAAGCCCCACTTTTACTCTTATTAATGAATATCCGGGAGAAAAACCTTTTTATCACTTGGATTTATACAGAATCATCAGCAGCGACGAAGTGCTGTTTCTTGGTTTGGAGGAGCTATTTAATAACAATGGCGTCTGTGTAATAGAGTGGAGCGAAAAAATCACCCCCCTTCTTCCGGAGGATACCATTAAAATAACGATTCATTTGGGTTCCGCTCAGACAAGGCATATAACAATTGAGGGATTTGAACTATGAATATCTTAGCCCTGGATACCTCCACCGCCCTGCTCTCCGTTGCCCTGGGAACCGAGACTGCTTGGGCAGAATCCTCCCTTGCCTTAGGTCTTACCCATTCAGAGAGACTCTTTCCTGTTATTGACTTTCTTTCCCGGCAGGCACAAATAGACCTTAAGGATCTAGACCTTGTGGTCTGCTCAAAGGGACCCGGATCTTTTACCGGTCTTCGCATAGGGTTTTCCGCGGCAAAGGGAATCTCCATGGCAGCGGAATGTCCGCTTATCTCAGTTCCAACCCTGGATGCCTATGCCTTTGAATTTCGTGACCTTCCAGGTGCTGTTGTACCGATTATTGATGGAAAAAAGAAACGGCTTTTTACAGCAGTCTACAAAAAAGGGACACGGCAAGGGGAATATATGGATATAACCCCATCTGATCTTTCTGCTTGTTTGAATAAGATTGATCCTCCTATCCTTTTGTGCGGACCTGACCCGGAAGTCTATCTAAGCTCCCTTTCCAACAGGGAAAGATACACTGTAATTGATAATTTTTATTCCGGCAAAGCTACATCCTTTTTTAAAATTGGGATAGAATTATATAAACAAGGTCGAGCAGACTCAGATGGATCTGGACCTGTTTATTTGAGAGAGAGCGAAGCGGAAATAAATTTACATGGAAAAAAATAATTATCCTGAAGAAGAAGCAGAATTACTGGAATTACTGCCGGAAGAGGAGATCGAGATTCCTGAGGAGGAGGAGGAGGAGGAGGGAATTTCACAAAATCCCTGTCTTGTTATCTTTCAGAACCAGATGGATATTGCCAGTCCTCCAGTGATAATAATCAATAAATATCTGAGAATCCTTTGGAAAAACAGAGCTTTCAGTCAATCCTTTTTGAATGATGCCTCTGATCTGGGTTCCTCCCTTCACTCCATCTTTTCCCTCTCCTTATCCCCAGAGGTTATCAGTGATATCTCAAGAAGGATAATCGATCCAGGAAGCTCCTTTTCCTACAAGGGGAGGATTGAATGGCATAACAGGAATAGTTTAACCATAATTGCAAATCTTATTATCGTACCCCTTTGGAATGACAATAGGGGGGAAACTCCCAGTTCTTACCTTGGTATTTTTGATGATATTACCGAGGAACACCGAAGCCTTCTGCAGACCACCTTCCTTAGCTTGTTGGAGGCCTCTAAACTAAAAGATAATGATACAGGCAATCATATTGCCCGGGTTAATGAATATTCCAGGTTAATGGCAAGCAAACTGTTCCAGCGTAAAAACTATCAGTCTGTGGACATGGAATTTCTTAACAATATCGCCTTTCTGGCGGCAATGCATGATGTAGGAAAGATAGGAACCCCCGATGATATTCTCAATAAGGAAGGCCCTTTGGATGAGAGGGAATGGCAGATAATGAAGGAACACACAAAAAACGGAGCCTTTATCCTTAGCACCTATCCCAATCCCATGGCTAAACAGATTGCCCTTTTTCATCATGAAAAATGGGATGGATCAGGTTACCCGTATCAATTATCAGAAGAGATGATTCCTCTTCCTGCGAGGATTGTTTGTATTGCCGATGTTTACGATGCCTTGAGAATGGAGAGAAGTTACAAGGAAGCCTATACTCACACCACTGCCAAAGAGATTATTCTTGAAGGCATGGGATCTCATTTTGATCCTGACTTGGTCGATCTTTTTATCGATCTGGAAGACTCTTTTTCATCAATCTACGATAGTCTTAGGGATGATAAAAGGCCAGCTATTCCTCCTTCTCCTCTTTAGGCCCCAGGATCAGTTCTTCCAGCTTAGGCAGAACCGTTCCAGCCATGGCTGCGGCCTTATTCTCCCTCTGGATGGATTCATACACCTCGAATCTGTAAACCTTTATCTCCTTTGGAGCATTTATTCCCAACTTTACCTGATCGCCCTTTATATCAATCACAGAGATCTCTATTTCGTCCCCTATAATAATGCTTTCATTCTGTTTTCTGGAGAGAATCAGCATGCTTTATTCCTCAAGGCAGATAGTTCCTCCAGAATAAGGTGCCTTACCTTCCACTTAGGATTTATACTGATCGATTGCCGACCGAGTCTCTGTTTCTTATTTATAATAATAGGCCCCTGCAGATTGGCGGTCATCTTTGCCTGGTCCTCCGGGATTGTTACAATGGCAAAGTGTAAGAGATCCTCCTCCTTATCTATCCCTATCTCTTCCAATTCGATCTCAGGAACCTCGATACTGTAATCGGGTCGGAAAATGTTTGGATTTATAAGTACAAAGGCTATCTCCGGCACCTCCAGGGACTGAAGCCAGTAAAAGGGCTGCTGCAGGGCATCTAAAAGCAGGTATTCCTTCAATTTTTCAAAACCCAGAATACCAAAAGGGAAATGTATCCTGTGTCTTTCATCCACATCTATTTGACCATAGGCTTTTGTATTAACTCTCATCCTTTACCTCAAATAATCCAGTAGTGTTGGGGGCAGAATTCTAGCTGCTGTTTGCAACGCTGCCTTATGGGTGTATTCAAGCATCTTTAGCTCCATTATGGCGGAGGTAAGATCAAGGCCGGTTTCCTGGGCATACTGATTCTGGAGTTCCGGCAATTCATAATCGATCCGGTTGGCCACGGTTGTAAGCCTTTCGTCCTGAGCACCAAGCTTTGTAAGGGAGGTAAGGAGGTTGCTGATCCCATTATCCAACCCCTTTAATGCTCCTCCGCCGATCTCCACTGTATCCCCCTTATAAAGGGCATTCCTAAGGTAGATTACCATATCAAAGATTGAGCCTCCGGAAACTACAGCCTCTTTTGATAAGTTGTGGGGCGGCTTACCATGTCCGGTTATTATACCCAGGTCCTGTAAAACCGTTCCGCCTGAGGCATCCTCAACCCAAAGCTGGTGGGGGACTGTGGAGGAAAGAACCAGAGAATTCTTTACAGGATCAAGATTAGCTCTTACTGCAAGGCCTGCATCATTTATTTTTGCTACTACGGCAGAAATATTATCCCCAGCCAAGAGGGGGATCTCCTTCCCATCTATAAAAAGGCTTGCATCTTCCAGAACTTGGAAATTTGTAGCATCCCTCTCCCCAAAGATCTGCTGCTGCTCTGCCCACAGTATACTACCTCCGGGTAGACTGGTTTCTATGAAACTCTGTTCAGAAATCTCTGCCTCGTTTCTTGCCAGAGAACCAATATAATCCACCTGGGTTATAACCTCTGACGAGGCTCCCTCTACTCTGCCTGAAAGAGTCCTAAAGGGTATTGTCTGGATCCTGTCTCCGGAAAAGATGGTGCTTCCATCGGGAAGTCGTGCATTGCCGATCTCTACAAGTTCATTGAGAAGCTGGTTAATCTCCTCCGCCATGAACTGTTTGTCCTGTTTTGTATAAGTATCATTTGCTCCCTGAACCGCAAGTTCCCTGACCCTTTGAACTATCTCTACCGCTGAGCGTAGATAGGTTTCTGCTATCCGCAGGTTTCCCTGTACAGTCTCCACATTTTTATAGAACTGCTGAGCCCTGCCAATCTTAGATTCCAACTGAACCGCTCTGGCTGCTCCGATGGGGTCATCCCGGAGTCGCTGAATTCTTTTCTGTTCTCCCATCTTGTTCTGAAGATCATTCATACGATATTCCCGAAGGCGCATATGGTACTGCATGTCCTGATTGGACATGTCGGTGCTAATTCTTTTCATTCCCTATACCCCCATCCTATTGATTATTGTATCCAGCATCTTGTTCACTTCGGTAATGAACCTGGAGGCAGCGGCATAACCATGTTGAAACTTAATCATCTGGGCTAATTCTTCGTCTATATTGACACCACTTATGGACTGTCGGAGGTCCTCCAGATCCTTCAGGATAAGATTTTCCGTCTCCAAGGCTCTTGCAGCAGTCTCCCCTTTCAGACCGACAGAGGCAACTGAATCTGCAAAGTATTGGTCAAAGGTTTTGGAGAAACCGATCATCACCTCCTGATTTCTAACTCCGGCAATAGCCAGGGCAGCGTTTCCATCCCCTGCATTAGCTGGTCTTCCATTTATACCGAAACCTGCAGCTAGGGCAGCAGGATTGTTCAGAAGAGTCTTGTTTACCTCTATCCAGCCCGAGGGATGAGCTAGGGGTGCTACCTGAAAGGATTGTTCCCCACCCCGAAAGGAGAGTATCGCATCTGGTTCATTCCAGCTGAAACTCCCCTCCTCTCCCGAAGAGGCAAGAACCCCGGCATAACCTGCCAGGAATTCCCCGCTATCCTCCAGATGACGGATAACAAAATCCGGATTCTCCTTCTGGAAGGAAGGTGTGGCCTTAAGGGACAGCTTCCCTTCTGTATTAAGCCTTGCCCCTACCTCTGCTCCAGAGTTGTTTATCCGGTTAATAACATCCTTAACAGTGTCAGTAGGGTAGTAGGGAATCTCGATTAACCCGGTTTTCCCGGGAATTCTCATGGTACCAGCTATACCTAAATGATCCTCGGGATTCAAGGTGTTTACACCATTCACACGGAAGATGTAGGTGGAATCAAAGGCTCCGTCGCCGTCTCCGTCATAATTACCTAGACGGTTTACCACAAAGGGATATTCCACAAAAAAGGGTTGGCCGGTCTCGCCATTCAAACCATAACCCTTTGTGTGGATCTCATTCACGAGATCGATTAGATGAACGCTCATAAGATCCAGATTCTGTATCTCTTCCCGGATATCCCCGTCTCTCAATTGTACCAAGGCTCCGAGCCGGCCTCCTTTTATATCCGCTTCCTCATTCCTGTTCTGCCAGATAATCTTGGAGAAACCATCATTATTTATATCAATCTCCAGCCCCAGAGGTGTTACAACCTTGCCCTGCACTAAATGAAGCCCCTCCGTATGGATCGTATATTCATCCCCATCCCTGGTATCAACGGTGATATTGACAAGTCCGGAAAGCTCCTTTACCAGAAGATCTCTCCTGTCGAGCAGGTCGTTCGGGTTATCCCCCATTGCCTTTACCTTTACAATCTGCTCGTTAAGAGAGGCTATATCCGATGTAAGCCTGTTTACTCTCTCCACTGTTACCTGGATCTCCAGTTCCGCCATCTCCCTAATCTCGGAGAGTGAGTTGTAGCGACCGTGGATACCCTCCATTAGGGCATTTCCCCTTTCCAGCACTGCCTTTCTGTGGGATATTTCCGCAGGGTAAAGTGAAAGTTCCTGCCAGGATTCCCAGAATTTATCCAATAGGGTTCTAACAGAATTTTCACTTGGTTCATTATGGACCTGCTCCAGCATCAGAATATACTTATCCCTAGCCTCCCAGTATCCCTGACCATTGGCCCGGCTTACTATCCTGCTCTCCAATAGCTCATCTCTAACCCTGGAGATACTCTGGACATCCACCCCTTGACCGATCTGTCCTGGGGTGTTGGCTCTGTTTAACCCGGGAATGTAGAGGGGGTCGGTGGGTTTAAGCTCCACCCTTTGCCGGCTGTAACCTTCTGTGGAGGCATTGGAAAGGTTATGGCCAAGGGTTGCCATCCCCTGGGTATGGGCTAGGAGGCTTCTTTTACCGGCCTCCAAACTTGAAAATGTGGATTGCACTGCTTCCTCCTTCTAAAGAGCCTTGTTTACAACCATAGGGCAGTTTTCAGCAGATTTGGCGCTTCCCCGACGGGAGTAAATCTTCCCCTTGCGATGGGGGAAATGCTCATTCAGGATTTTATACATCATTCCGGTAACAGATCTTACATGGGCATCTATACTCCAGGTTATCCCCTGGATTTTCAAGACAAGACGTTTCAGTTTCCTGTATAATTCTGCACTCTTTTCACGGTCCGCTGGAGGAAAATGAACTATGGTTTGGTAAAAACCTGCGTCGCTTTTCTCTCCAAGGTTCACCTTTAGGGCTATAAAGAGATCATTCCTTACCTTTTCCAGGAGATCAATCTCCTCGGTAATAGGCTGAAACTCCTTTAAGACCCTCTCCAATCCTGTCCACTCATTCCTAAGGATAAAGCCTTTAATCTCTTCCTCTTTTTTACAGAAAAGCTCCAACAGGATTATCTCCTGTTCCATAACCTGATCCAATTCCTCTTTCAAGGATTCAATGGAGATCATATATTCCTCCTCCTTCTTAATCATCGGAGTAAAAAAAAAGTAAATTAGAGTCAATTTGTTATATTCCCAAAAGAGGTATTCATTGATATGGTATGGATATATAATATCCAAACAAGGAGTACTTAATGAATATCGATAGGGATCTTATTGTTATTGGGGGGGGAGCGGGAGGACTTGCGGCAGCCCAGTATGCAGCCCGTTCAAACCTGAAAGTTCTTGTAATAGAGGAGATGGCTCTAGGCGGCCAGGCTCTGCTTATAGAGAGTGTTGAAAACTATCCTGGCATTCCAGAGATTGTAAGCGGTTTTGACTTCGCCGAAAGAATGGAACAGCAGGCCCGGGATTTTGGTGCGGAGATACTGAATGATACGGTAAAGGAGTTGAGAAAAGAGGGAAATCATTTTGTGGTAAAAACCGCCTCTGAAACCTTTACCTCCTATGCAGTGGTCCTTGCCACAGGAGCAAAACACCGGAATCTAGGTGTGCCAGGAGAGAAGGAATTTTCCGGCCGCGGAGTCTCTTACTGTGCCACCTGTGATGGTCCCTTTTTCCGGGATAAAAAGATCCTTGTAGTCGGTGGCGGCGATGCGGCCTGTGACGAAGGGATGTTTCTTTCCAAGCTTACCAGCAAAGTTGTCCTAATCCATAGAAAAGACCGGTTCAGAGCCCAAAAGGCCTTGGCAGAAAGGGTTATAGAAAACAAGAATATAGAAACAAGGTTTAATACCGTGGTTAAAGAGATAAAGGGATCCAACAAGGTAGAGGCCATTGTTCTTGAAAATCTTGCGAAAAATGAAACCTATGAAGAGCTTTTTGATGGGGTTTTCATCTTTGTAGGCTCGCTACCCCAGACATCTCTGGTTCCGGACATTGCAAAGGATGAAGGGGGTTTTATAATCACCAATCAGAGAATGGAAACAGAAATTCCAGGTCTCTTTGCCGTGGGAGATCTCCGTGCCACCCCCTTCCGTCAGCTTGTGGTAGCCGCGGCAGACGGAGCAATCGCTGCCCACTGTGCAGCCCAGTACATCGATGAAATCATGGGACAAAGCTATAAATAATCCCTATGAGAAAAGGTCTGGCAGTAATCTTCTTTTTTCTTGTTCTTCAGGGTCCGGTTTTTTCCTATCCTGACTTTTGGCAATCCGGAAACGAGAAGGAATTAACCGAAATTATAGTCAATTCCATGACCGACGAGGAGCTTCTTGGGCAGGTTCTTATGTTGGGGTATTACGGAACCTCCCCCTCTCCCGAGATTCTGAACTGGATTATTGATAAAAACATCGGGGGTGTAAAAATATTTGGTTGGAATGCCGGCGACCTTATTGAACTAGCCCGGGCAGTGGCGGTTATGCAA
>Ga0067045_1003196_pt1 | contig 27849 bp, 25 predicted proteins | sample TerdegcTABiofilm_FD_59184 | JGI IMG/M metagenome (GOLD analysis project Ga0067045, IMG submission 59184) | Combined Assembly of (Gp0054472, Gp0054536) Wastewater bioreactor microbial communities from Singapore -Terephthalate degrading...
CACTATCCCCGATATTACGCATATTTTACTGCATTAAACAGGTTATGGGTCAAAATACCCCAACCTACCCAGGTGCTTGTTCCACTGTACCCACGGGAAAGACTACGGTCAAGCCCGTATTTGCGTTTGAGAAGACTGATTTTTGCTTCTGACCCTGCTCTCCAGTGTACCAGTCTTTTAAACCATCGGCTTTTTTCCAGTTCCGCCCGGGCTTTGGATTTCTTTCCCTTTGCAGGTATGGCTACTTTCTTTACCCCTGCTTCTTTAAGTTTACTCTCATTAGTTTTAGAGCCATATCCCCGGTCAGTAGTTACAGCATCAGGTACGTGCCCAAAGGTTTCCTCATGACGCTCTACAGCATCCATCAGAAGCGTATCATCTGCAGGATTACCCTTGTAGACTGCATAGTTGGATACAAAGCCTTTTTCGCATTCTTCAATCTGGGCTTTGTATCCAAACTCAACCTTTGCTCGGAGCTTCCCCTTTTTGATAGGCCTGGCTTCCTTGTCATGAATGCTTACGATGCGGTTCTTAATATGCGTATTGCCCGATTGTACTTCCTCAGTTTGCTTGATGATTTCACCAACTGTATCAAGGATATCGGATAGCTTATTGCTTAGTTTTCGATATTCTTCACTGCCTTTTTTATTAAGGTTATCCAAAACTTTGCGCCCTGCTTTCTGGCTTTCCTTGGCTGTTTGGATCATTTCATCAACAATATCTTTTACTTCCTGATGTGATTTCCCGGCCCGGCGGTTTAATACTTTCACCACTTTTAAAAGCTGCTGTTTCGCCTTTCGGGTACCACTGCGGAAACCATTGGTTGCTTCCTTGCTCACCGACTTTACTTTTTTAACAGTCTTGGCAACAGCATCAACGCAATCCTTCAAGAGGTTTGCATCCGTAGGGTAGTGGGTGTTTGATTCTACCACGGTAGTATCTACACGAAGCTTCCTGCCACGAATAATCTTTCTTTCGGTGAGTTGTTTCATAAGCATTTGATTCAAATCCTTTATGACGTCTTCACCGTACTTTTGGTTTAGCTTTATCAATGTTGTACTATCCGGTGCGGGTTTATCCAGGGGGATGCGGCAGAATTTCTTGAGAGTGATACTATCATTTACTTTCTTTTCAAGAGTTTCGTAACCCCACTCATTTGAATACTTTAACACCATAAGCCTTATATATGGCCGAATTGGCACTGAACCTCTACCGATAGTCACATTGAATCTCTCGATAAAAGGTTCTTCAAACCTTTCATCATTAAGGATTTGGTCTACCTTAGCAAGATCCGACGGTAATTTTAATATTTCCGGAGGCAGCAGCAGTTCAACCATTGAAATTTGATTAGCTGCGATTTCGGGGTAGTCCAGTCTTAANATTAGCAAACACCTCTCAGGATTTAACTTATTTGTTGTATATTGTATATATTCGACATTTTACCGCAAAAATCCTGCTGAGATGTTGATTTTTCAAGGCTCAAAGCCCCTGTTTTTCAGGGGNNACTACGTAAGTATGAATGTTAACTGGCAGCGAAAAGGGAAAGGTTTCACATGTATTTGTATGTATCAATATTAAAATAGTGATATAATAATTCAGTAAACATAAAAAACGAGGTGCTGGCTGTGAGAAAGACCGACATATATGTGTTTTCCCTGCTCGTTGCTACATATGTAATCTGGTCCAATTCCTTTATAGCGATAAGCTACTTGAGACAGAGCGTATCCTCCCTTGACATTGTCATGTTGAGGTTTATCCCGGTAGGCTTGATAAGCCTTGTGGTTGTAGCTGCGAAATACAGGCGGGAGTTTATCGAGATAGTTAAAAAGCACCCCGTGAGATTGGCGGCTATGGGGCTGACAAACGTAATAATATACAACCTATTGACTGCCTACGGCCTTACCTATATAAACGCCAGCGCCGGGTCGCTCCTCATTGCGCTGAACCCGCTGTTTACAATGCTGCTTGCCGCCAGGTTTTTGAGGGAGTCCCTTACTAAGAGCAGGGTCATCGGAACAGTGCTTTCGTTCATAGGGTTGATAATCGTGGTGGTATTCGGGAAAGTGGGTCTGGAGGAAAGCACCTTCATACCCCTCGATAAGGTCCACTATGCCCTGATGGTCATTCTGGCGACCCTCAGTTGGGCGGTGTACACCATATTGATAAAGCCTCTGATGTCCAGCTACTCGCCCCAGGGACTGAACTATATGATTCTCCTGGTAGGCAGCGCTCCGCTGTTCCTGGGAATCAACAGGAGGTTTATAAACGTGGTGGCAAACCTTGATGCCATGCAGATTTTCTCTGTGTTTTTCCTTGCGGTCATGTGTACGGTCGTGGGCTACAGCTTGTGGCTGACCGCGGTGAAATACTGGACGGCTTCCAATGTGTCCCTGTTTGCCTTCCTTAACCCACCCCTTACGGCAGTATTTTCCTATATCTACTTCGGCAAAGGTATTTCCCCGTTATTTTTCATAGGGGGAGTAATCATGCTTGCCGGCATAATAATAGCCACAAACCAGAAAATAGCGGAAAGAATTAAGGGAAAGCCGGTTGTAATTGAGTAAAATATTCACTGGCTGGGTAGATTGAATAATGGTATATATGCAATATTCGGGTGTCCGGGTGCCCCCTGACACCTAGATGGAAAACTGTACGGAAAGTACGGCAGGGAAAGGAGGATAAAAATGTCCAAGAGCGTGCTGCATGTGAGCGGGATGAGCTGCAACCATTGTGTCATGGCAATAAAGAAGGCTGTTGGCAGCATCAGTGGAGTAACGAACGTGGAAGTGAGTCTGGAGAAGGGGACGGTTACGGTTGACTACCAGGAAGGACTCAATCCTGAGGAGGTCAAGAGGGCAATAGAGGACACAGGTTATGATGTGGTATAGAACGGAAAGGGTATCCGGCCGGATACCCTTTTTACATCTGCTACGCGGGTATTCCTTGCTGCGGAATGCCCCAAATATATGACAATTACGTCATATGACAAGATTGTCATTTTGGATGTATTGTGCTATTATAGTGTCAGGGGGCATACCTCCTATCAGTGGCCAGTGGTCAGATGGCAGAGATCAGTTATCAGTTGCCAGTTACCAGAGCATAAGATAGTGCTAAAGGGAAAAGGCCTATAAGGCTTACCCTAGCACCTGCGATCTGCGATCTGCGATCTGCGATCTGCGATCTGCGATCTGCGATCTGCGACCTGTGATCTGTGAACTACTAACTACTAACTATGAAGGGATGTCCCCAATATAGTTCAGGACATTAATTTTGGGAGATGATAGCGTGCCAAAGGACACTTTCAATAACCTGAGTGATGATAAGAAACGGAAAATCTTTAACGCCGCCGTGCAGGAGTTTGCAACCCGGCGTTTCAGCGAGGCATCCATCAACCAGATTGTCAAGACCGCAGGAATATCCAGGGGCAGTTTCTACCAGTATTTTAACGACAAAGAGGATATCTACCTTTACATGCTCACGGAAATCGGTAAGGAAAAACTGGAGATTATAGGCCGTGCAGAAGTCTTGAAACCTGATGCTGACTTTTTTGAAGCCTATCTGCATATGGCCAAGGTTGCGCTCGAATGGGTTAAGACAAAGCCGGAATATAACCGGATAGGTATGCTGATGGAGATGGATGATAGCGAGTTCATAGCCAAACTCCGTGCGATTTCGATCGAAGGTTTTGCTAAACTGAAAGGGATGATCGAGCGTGACAAGCAGCGAGGCCTCATCAAGCCGGAAATTGATTCCGACCTGATCGTGGATATGATTTACACGCTTATGATGCACTTTCTTAAAGAATATTACCGGGCCGGTTCGGACGAGGATATGCTAAAAAGGGCCAGTGATATCATCAAAATAATTAAGGAAGGAATCGCAATTGTTTAAAGCCAAGTTTAAGTGCTTCAGGGGGGATATGTATGGAAAAGGTGCTTCTCAAAGCAGAAAACCTGAGCAAAATATATAATATGGGTGAGGTCACTGTGGAGGCTTTAAGGGATGCATCCTTTTGCATCTATGAAGGTGAATTTGTGGTAATCCTCGGGCCAAGCGGTTCGGGTAAAAGCACCCTGCTCAACATAGTAGGCGGTATGGATACACCAACCCTGGGCAAAGTCTCTTTTAAAGGCCGGGAGATAAACGGCATGAACGATAACGAGCTGACTAGGTACAGGAGAGAAAACATAGGTTTTATATTCCAGTTCTACAACCTGCTTCCCAACCTGACGGCGAGGGAGAATGTGGAACTCGTTACGGATATAAGCTCAAACCCTCTGGATGTTATGGATGTGCTGGATAAAGTAGGCCTGCGGGACAGGGCGGACCACTTTCCATCCCAGATGAGCGGCGGAGAGCAGCAGCGCATAGCAGTGGCGAGGGCGGTGGCAAAGAACCCCGAGATGCTGCTGTGCGATGAGCCTACCGGAGCCCTGGATAATGCTACAGGACGGGTAGTGCTCAGGGTGCTCAGGGATATCTGCAGGGATATGGGTAAAACCGTTGTAGTAATAACGCATAATTCAGCTATAGCGGATATGGCTGACAGGGTGGTTTACCTGAGTAACGGCAGGATAGCGGATATTAAGAAGATAGATAATCCTATAGACCCTGAAAGGATTGAGTGGTAATGAACAAGCTCAGCCTGATGACCCTTAGGGATATAAAAAACAACAAGGGACAATATATGGCGGTTATACTGGTGGTCGTAATAGGCATAGCCCTTTATAATGCATCGTATATGTCCTACCAGAACCTGAAAACATCAACGGAATTTTACTATGAAGAATACCAGCTGCCTCACCTGTTTATCAGGCTGAACAAATCGCCGGAAAGCATAGTAAAAAGCATAGAGAGGGTTGAGGGCGTATCCAGGGTACAGGGAAGGATGGTATTGGACGTACCCATGGACATACCGGGTTATGAGGGCAAGGTCCAGGCCCGTGTCGTATCAGTACCGCCATTGAATGACGACGCTTTGAACAGGGTCCATATAGAGGCGGGCAGGTATATTTCCGGGGACTACCAGGGTATGGCCCTTGTTGAGAAGCAGTTTATGGATTTCCATGGCCTGGATATAGGAAGCGCCATATACCCCATAATCAATGGCAAAAGCATAAGGCTTTCTGTCCAGGGGAAGGCTGTCAGTCCAGAGTATATATACCCGGTACCATCGGCCCAGGAGGCGATGCCGGACAATGAGAGGTTTACAATCCTGTACCTGGAGCACGGATTTATGCAGCAGCTGTTCGGGTACGAGGGTATGGTCAATGATATTGTTGTGGGTTTAAATGATGAAAGCGAAGTTGAAACGGTAAAAAAAGAACTTGAGGATATGCTGAAACACTACGGATTAATATCCGTCATCGGGAGGAAAGACCAGGTCAGCTACATGATGATGGAAAATGAGCTAAAACAGCTCGAATCTATGGGCCTTGCATATCCGGTAATATTTCTCCTTATAGGTTCAATAGTGATATATATGCTTCTTTTAAGACTGGTGGACAACCAGCGGCGGCAGATAGGGGTGCTTATGGCCCTTGGTTTTACTAAGAGGGCAATATTGTTTCACTATCTGGGGTATGCGCTGTTTGTAGGGCTTGCGGGTTCTATGCTGGGAAGCCTTGCCGGAGTATGGCTGGGCGGAGCGCTTACCAGATATTATCTGGTATACTTCAATATACCCGTATTACAGGTAAAGACTTATATAGGCGTCATTGCCGCCGGCATATTGATGAGCCTTGCCTTCTGCGGCATAGCGGGCCTGAATGCGGCGAAGAGGGTGCTGAAGATTGCCCCGGCCGAGGCTATGAGACCTGTCGCCCCTGCCGGGGGTAAAAAATGGTGGGGGGAAAGGATGCTGCCCTTCTTCGGCAGGATGGGAATAACCTGGCGGCTTACCTTCAGAAATATGTGGAGGAACAAAAAAAGGACAATATTTACGGTTTCCGCCATAGCTATGACGGTGGGACTGATGATATCCATACTGCTTATGCTGGATTCTGTGGACTACATTTTTGACAAGGCCTTCGGAGATGCATTATCCTATGATTATAAGGTAGTATTTACCAGGGATATGCCACAGGGTATTATTAATGACCTTAGTGAGTTCAGAGAAATCAGATATGCAGAGCCGATGGCCGAGTACCCCTTCAAGCTGAAGAACGGGTGGAGGGAAGAGGATGCAATGGTAATAGGTATTCAGGATCAATCCGAGATGTATCATCTGACCGACTTAAGCGGCGGACGTGTAGATGTCTCCGGGGAAGGTATACTGCTCTCGGATGGGCTGGCCCGGGATCTGGGGGTAAAACCCGGAGATATATTAAAACTTGAATCCCTTTACAAACCCGGAGTCGAGCAGGAGGTAATTGTGAAGGGATTTGTAGAACAGTATATGGGCAGTAATGGCTTTATGGAGCTTCGAAAGCTCAACAGCACCATGGGGGAAGGTTCCACCATAAACAGCGCCCTCATACGCATAAGGTATAACAGCGGAGCGTTTCTGAAGGAACTGGAAGATATGCCCTTTGTCCGGAGCGTACGGGCTCCGGATGATATGGTAAGGCAATATAACGAATACATGGATTTGGTATATGCATACATTGGAGTTATAGTAACCCTGAGTTGTATAATGGGTTTTGCCATAATTTACAATACTACAACCATAAGTATAATGGAAAGAAAACGTGAACTGGCTTCCCTGAGGATAATGGGCTTTACGAGCAATAAAGTGGCCGAGCTGATTTTTAACGAGAATACGGCGGTCAGTGTCATTGGATTGATGGTGGGTATGCCCCTTGGCAGGGCTATGGGGGCACAGATATTAAAAAATGTCCCCGAGGATATGATGAGCTTGCCGCTGGTAGTATATCCAAAGACTTATATGCTGGCGGCGGCTACCGTTGCGTTATTTGTATTTCTGGCTCAACTGGCAAACATGCGGAGGATTTCAAGGATGGACCTGGTTGAAGTCATGAAGAGTAGAGAATAGAGGGGGTGATCGCATGATTGTAAAGATGTTTAAAAGGATTAGGGAAGCCGTAAAGCAAAGAAAAAGGGTATTTTGGGTTGCTGTAATTGCTGTTGTTCTGATTGCTGCGTTTTCTGCGCAAAGGGCAGGTAAGGCTGTAGAGGTGAAGGCTGATTTCCCTGTGGTGGGAGATATCAAGAATATAGTCGAACAGACCGGGGAAATTGAAACTGCCAAAAAACAGGATGTATATGCCCTGTACGGGGGCCGGGTGAAGAATATACCGGTGGAAATAGGGCAGCATGTTGAGGAGGGCCAGCCCTTGATAGAGTTTGACCTGGAGGATTTGAACATCAGGCTGGGGCAGGCCCAGGCCCAGCTTGCCCAGGTGCAGGAGAATGCGGTGGCGGGCGCTGAGATAGCCGGGGCGTTAGCTGAATTCCAGAGGGCGGCTGTAGAACGGGAGAGGGCCGCGGAAAACCTCGAAAGTGCCGCATCCCTTTTTGAAATGGGGGCGGTGAGCGAGTTGGATTACCAGCAGGCCAAAGATGCCTATGAGCTTTCGGAGCTGCAGCTTAATGCCGCCATAGCAGCACTGGAGGCGGCAAAGAAGGGCGAAACGGTTCAGCAGGCTTCCATGGCTGCGGCCCAAGCCGAAGTGCTGCTAATCCAACGGCAGTTGGAGGAAGGGAAACCCCTGGCAAATATGAAGGGTATTGTGCTTGAAAAGAATTTCGAAAAGGGGATGATAATACCCCCCGGCAGTTTGATTATGAGAATCGGTGATCCGGACAGCCTCCAGGCGAGGTGCATGTTCCTCGCGAGTGAAGCGATTGATATAAAGCAGGGTGATGCGGTTATCATCAAGGGAGACATACTCAAGAAACAAACACTCAATGGGAGGGTAAAGAAGGTATTTCCCCAGGCGGTGAAGGTAATGTCCCAGCTGGGGGTTGAGCAGCAGAGGGTACCCGTTGAGATAGAATTCCTTGAGAGCCATGAAAACCTTAAACCCGGATTCAGTGTGGATGTTGAAGTCATAACGGAAGAAATAAAGGGTGTTCTGATGGTACCGAAGGATGCCGTTTTTGAAATGAATGGCGATGACTATGTCTTTGTTATAGACGGCGGCAAGGCAAGGCTCAGGAAAATCGTTGCCGGAGCTGAAAATAAGGATTGGGTACAGGTTATTGAAGGGTTGGACGAAAAGGATAGGGTAATCATCGATCCGCCAAAGGACATAGGAGAAGGCGTCCGCGTCAAGGAAAAATAATAGCGAAGCCGGTGCAAAAGCACCGGCTTCAGCTTTAAGCATGCGCTGCCTTTTCATGAAGCCTCATCTTCTGTGAACTACGAACTACTAACACGAACTAGCACCTAGTACCTGCGATCTATATTCTATTTATTACAGCTCTACCTTCTGCCCCAGCCCTTCCTGAAGCACCCGGTCATATATCATCTTTGCCGCAACCACATCGAGCACAGCAAAGCCTACCGTTTTGAATACGGTTATCTCATCCGCCTTTTCCCTGCCGGCGATTCTCCCGAGTACAACTTCGCCCAGTTCTCCAGTGATGCGGTTTCTGTCTATGATTCCCTTACGCATCGGGATAATGAGGTCCCCTGCCTCTTCAAGGGCTGCTTCCCTGGCGTCAACGTATATCTTATCCGCCCTCGCTATCAGCCGTTCATCCAGCTCCTGCATTTCAGGGGTGTACGCTCCGACGCCGTTGATATGGCATCCTTTTTTCACTAAGGTACCGTTAAACACCGGATTGCGGGAAGTGGTGACGGTTGTTATTATATCGGCATCGTCCACCGCCTCTGCCGGGCTGCTTGCCGGAACAATCTCCGCCCCATATTGTTTAAGCTCCGACTGCATTCTCGCAGCAAACTCCCGAGCCTTATCAAAATCTATGTCATATACCCGGACGCGTTCCAGTTTCCTGGCAGCCAGCATTGCTTCAAGCTGGGTTGCCGCCTGGCCTCCCGTGCCAAAAAGCGCCCCGGCCTTTGAATCCTCCCTTGCGAGCATGTCAGAAGCCGCACCTGCAGCCGCACCGGTGCGAAGCTGAGTCAGGTAGGTACCATCGATAAGAGAGCATACCTCTCCGGTTTCACCGTCCAAAAGCACCATGGTGGCAGGAACTACAGGTTTGCCCCTGGATGCGTTGCCGGGAAAGACCGAGACAATCTTCACACCGGTGCTGTCCAAACCTTCAACGTAGGCCGGCATGAACAGGTTCTGGCCTTTATACCTGGGAACATCTATACTGGTCCTCAGGGGAGCGACCGCCTTGCCGTCGGAGTACATCTCAAACGCTGTTTTGTCCGCCTCTATGGCATCCCTCATAGAAAAGACCTTCTTGATATCCGCTTTGCTTATGAGAAGCAATACTTCCACCTCCAGATATTATTCTACAATAGTTTTCTGCATAATTTGAACAATACCTTCCTGGCATTATATATTTACTTTTATGCCGTTGAATACTAATTAACCATATAGCATAAACTTTAAAAAACGGTGCTGAGGAGGCAATGGGATGGCCGGGAAGATTGAGGTGCTTCGGAATAATGGGTGCGGGGTCATTGAGGGAAGGATTATGCACTGCTATTGGTTTGCCCTGGTTCAAACGGAGCCGACTGAACACGGGATTAATCCGAAGACGCTGCTGAAGGGCGGAGGCAGGGTATCAAGGCTGTGCGTCTATTCAGGAATCAAGAGGCAGGAGACCATCGCGGAGTATTCAAGGGGATGGGTAAACCTGAAATACAATTACATTGAAGTCGTCGAAGAGCTGGTCAATTATCTTGAAAGAAGATACTCACTGAAAATCGTCAAATAAGGCGGGTTACTGGCAAACATATACTTGCAGGATTTTACTTTCACATATAGAATTAATGTGGTATACCGGATTAAAACCAGCGTAAACTATTTGACTATCGAGGTGCGTTATGAACTTGCCGAATCTCCTTACTTCCATCAGATTTCTGCTAGTGCCTGTATTTTTTGTTGTATTTTACTCAAATTTGAAGAACAATATTACTCTATCCATGCTTGTGTTTGTTCTTGCAGGGATTACAGACATTCTGGACGGCTATATAGCAAGGAAATACGGTAAGATAACGAGGTGGGGCATCATATTTGACCCCCTTGCCGATAAACTGATGCTGCTGTCGGTGCTTTACGGGCTGACCGATAAGGGGTATCTGCCCGTATGGGTGATAGCCGTTGTTGCCGGTAAGGAGATATTTATGGCAGTGGGTGCTGCGGTCCTGTATTTCACGCAGAACAAAACGGTGATTCCGGCAAACCGGCTGGGCAAAGCGGCAACAATACTCTTTTATCTTTCAATAGTAGCGTTGGTGCTTGATCTACCCTTTGGGTGGTATCTGATTATAATTGCCGTTGCGGTTACAGTAACTGCCTTTATTAAATATGCCACTAATTTCCGGACGATAAAAAAGGGTACGATTTAAAATATTATTCATGGGAACGGGGATGAACAATGGAGGAAAAATTAAAGGCTGAGATTGTTGAATGGATCAAGTACATAGTATTTGCGGTAGCGGTGGCGATATTGATAAGAAGCTTTATCTTCATGACTGTAAAAGTCCCGACCGGGTCAATGTATCCCACCATTAAGGAAGGGGACGTTTTACTGGTCAATAGGCTTGTATACCGGTTTGGACCGCTGGAGAGGGGCGATATAGTGGTATTCAGGCTGCCGGATAACCCCAAGGAATTGTATATTAAAAGATTGATCGGTTTAGGCGGAGAAACCGTTGATATAAGCGATAATACCGTATTCATCGATGGAAACCCGCTGGAGGAAGGGTACGTCAAGGTTGTCATGGAGGGCAGTTTTGGTCCGTACTCAGTACCTGCGGAGCATTATTTTATGATGGGAGACAACAGAAACAACTCAAGGGACAGCCGGTACTGGAACAACAAATTTGTTCCCCGGAGCCAGGTGATCGGCAAAGCGTTTTTTGTGCTTTGGCCGATAAACAGGTTTGGTGTGCTTAAATAGTGGTGTGCTTAAACAGGTGTGGGTAAATAGTGTTGACAAAATTGTCATATAATATATAATAAATTTTAATAGTTTTAAAAGACTGATGTATGGTCGGTAAAGGCGATGAAGTAGAGGAGTAAACAGGCTTCAGCCCCAAGAGAGGGTGTTCACCGGCTGAAAGGCACCCGGCGTATCCTGTTGAAGGTAGCTACCGAGCTGTCCGGGTGAAATAGCAGTAGTCCGGGCCGGGTTCAGCCGTTAACCTGATTTGAGAGCCCTTACAGGGAAATAAGGTGGTACCGCGAAGCTTGCCCTTCGTCCTTCTAGGACGGAGGGTTTTTTAGCGTAAGGGGGCAGTTGTCAGATATAAGATGCCAGATACCAGTTGTCAGACACCAGTTACCAGTTGCCAGTACATGGGGTAAAGCTTAGTACCAGTTATCAGTTGCCAGTTGCCGGTTTTTAGACATCAGGGAAGTGCTTATTGGGTAAAAACCCAAAAGCATAACCCGGATATCTGTGAACTGTGATCTGTGATCTAATACCTAGCACCTGTGTCCGTGAACTACGAACTACCAACTACCAACTACGAACTACGAACTACGAACTGATACCTGCGGACTGCGATCTAGCACCTAGTACCTGTGATCTGTGAACTGTGATCTGCCAACTACTAACTACGAACTATCAACCAGAAAATAAAGGAGGCGTTAAATATGCAGCAAGTTAAAAAATTGGATGACAGGTACAACCCGAAAGATTTTGAGGATAGGCTTTACCAATGGTGGGTAGATGAAGGATTTTTTACACCGGAGGTTGATGAAAGCAAGAAGCCCTTTACAATAGTTATTCCGCCGCCAAATATAACAGGACAGCTCCATATGGGTCATGCCCTTGACAATACCATACAGGATATACTCATAAGGTGGAACAGGATGAAAGGGGTGCCCACCCTCTGGCTGCCCGGGACCGACCATGCCAGCATCGCAACTGAGGTGAAGATAGTTGAGAAGATGGCGGAGGAAGGCTTGACCAAGCAGGACCTTGGCAGGGAAAGATTCCTGGAGAGGGCGTGGGAATGGAAGGAAGAATTCGGCGGAAGGATTATAGAGCAGTTGAAAAAGCTCGGAAGCTCCTGCGATTGGACCAGGGAGCGGTTCACCATGGATGAAGGATGCAGTGAAGCGGTTAAAGAATTCTTTGTAAGCCTCTATGAACGGGGACTGATTTATAGGGGGGACAGGATAATAAACTGGTGCCCCACATGCAAAACATCGCTTTCGGATGCCGAGGTTGAACACCAGGAAAAGGAAGGGAACTTCTGGTATATTAAATATCCTCTTAAAGAAAGCCAGGATTTTGTGGTTGTTGCAACAACCAGGCCGGAGACAATGCTGGGGGATACCTGTGTGGCGGTACACCCCGAAGATCCAAGGTACAGCAAGTATATAGGGAAGACAATAATACTGCCGCTAATGGGCAGGGAGATTCCGATAGTGGCCGACGCCCATGTTGACGTGGAAAAGGGCACCGGAGCCGTAAAGGTTACACCGGGCCATGACCCCAACGACTTCGAGATAGGTGAAAGGCACGGGGTGGAAAAGATAAGGATAATGAACGATGACGGGACCCTGAACGCCCGCGCCGGTAAGTACCAGGGAATGGATAGATACGAAGCGCGGAAGGCGGTTATCAGGGACCTGGAATCACAGGGCCTCCTGTTGAAAACCGAAGAGATAAAACACAGCGTAGGACACTGTTACCGGTGCGACACTGTAGTTGAACCGCTTATATCAATGCAGTGGTTCGTCAGGATGAGGCCATTGGCGGAGCCGGCCATTGAAGCTGTTAAGAGTGGGCGTATCCGGTTTGTCCCGCAGAGGTTCGACAAGATATACTTCCACTGGATGGAGAATATAAAGGACTGGTGTATATCAAGGCAGCTGTGGTGGGGGCACAGGATACCCGCGTATTATTGTGGAGAATGCGGCGAGACAATAGTATCAAGGGAGGAACCCAAAGAGTGCTCGAAGTGTGGAAGCCAACGCCTGGAGCAGGATCCCGATACCCTTGATACGTGGTTCAGTTCGGGGCTATGGCCCTTTTCTACCCTTGGCTGGCCGGAAAAGACCGGTGACCTGGAGTATTTCTACCCCACCAGTGTATTGGTGACGGGCTATGATATCATATTCTTCTGGGTTGCGAGGATGATCGTTTCGGGGCTGGACCAGATGGAAGAAATACCGTTCAAGGATGTATTGATTCACGGACTGGTGAGGGATTCCGAAGGCAGGAAGATGAGCAAATCCCTCGGGAACGGCATAGACCCCCTCGAAATCATTGAAGAGTACAGCGCCGATGCTCTCAGATTTACACTGGCTACCGGCAATGCTCCCGGAAACGATATGCGATTCTACATGGAGAGGGTAGAGGCCTCGAGCAATTTTGCGAATAAACTGTGGAATGCATCAAGATTTGTGCTCATGAACCTGGAAGGGCTTGATACCGATGGCTCTGAGCAGGGGATACAGGAACTGCCACTTGAACTGTCGGACAGGTGGATACTGTCCAGATATAACAATCTGGTAAAGGAAGTAACCGAAAGCATAGAGAAGTATGAACTGGGTCTGGCAGCACAAAAACTGTACGATTTCATCTGGTCCGAGTACTGTGACTGGTATATCGAGCTTGTTAAATACAGGCTTTATGGGGACAACAATGCTTCCAGGGAAGCGGCTCAAAAAACCCTGTGCTATGTTCTGGACAGGGTGCTAAGGCTGCTGCACCCCTTTATGCCCTTTGTGACAGAAGAAATCTGGCAGCATGTTCCCCATGAAGGCAAAACCATTACCCTGGCAAGGCTGCCGGAATACCAGGGCTCCCTGGATAACCCGGAGGCAGAAAAGGATATGGGTTTGGTAATGGATGCCATTAGGGCGGTACGGAATATAAGGGCCCAGATGGATGTCGCTCCCTCACGGAAAGCCAGGATTATTGTGGTTGCAGAGGACGCTGAAACGAGGGGTGTGTTTGAAAGGAACAAACCCTATATTGAAAAACTGGCATCAGCCTCGGGGGTAAGCGTAATGGAAGGCAAGGAGGGTATTCCCGGCGACGCCGTGGCCGCTGTTATTGAAGGGGCGGAGGTTTTTATACCCCTTGATGAACTGGTAGACATTGACAGGGAGATTGACAGGCTGGAAAAGGAAAGGGAAAGACTGGAGCAGGAGCTTCAGAGGGTGACGGGCAAGCTATCCAACAGAGGCTTCCTGGATAAAGCGCCCAGGGACGTGATTGAGGCGGAGCAGGAAAAGGAAAAAAAATACCGGGATATGATGAATAAAGTGTTGGATCGGCTGGAAACGCTGAAGAGATAGTTGGTAGTTCGTAGTTGGCAGTTCGTAGTTGGCAGCCGGCAGATCGCAGTTCGCAGGGGCTAGATCCTAGATCTTAGATCCTAGATTACAGATAGCAGGTGCAATAATTCAGTTCTCAGTTCTCAGTTATCAGCCTCCAGGGTTAGTCTTACAGGCTTTTTCCCTTAAGCTTTACCCTATGCGCTGACAACTGGTAACTGGCATCTGATAGCTGGTCACTGACCACGTTAGGGTATGGGGACACACCTTCTCTTTTAAGTCAAAATTTAGTGTGGAAGGAATGTCCCCAATATATGGTATGGAGATGGAAGAATGGTAAGGGTTGAAATAATAAACGGGCACAGGCTGGTGTTAAGGCCGGCGGCTGTCCGGGACAGCAGAGGTTTTGCCTGCACCTACAATGAGGTTGTAAATGAAGGAGACTATTTGCTCGGCGAGTGCTTCCCCATGCAGGAATTCTGGGTGGAGAATATTGTGCGCAGCTCCGTGAAAAACAGAACTCTGCTGCTCATAGCTGAACTGGACGGGAGGATTGTGGGGGGCTGCATGCTGAACCCAATAGGTGCAACCGGTAAGACTTCCCATGTATGCGGCTTCGGGGTTCACCTTGTTAAGGAAGCGAGAGGCTTGGGAATAGGAAGCCGTATTCTCAGGTACATTACCGATTGGGCAGCGTGTAATAATTACTCCAAGATTTGTCTGTCCGTCCTTTCAAGCAACGAAGGGGCAATCCGGTTATACCGCAAAGAGGGATTTGTTGAGGAGGGCCGTAGAAAAAGGCAGTACTATATAAAAGGGAGCTATATTGACGAGGTATTAATGGCTAAATTCGTTTAACGGGGGAAATCAGCATGAATTTTTCTGAAGCTATGGATTACATCCACGGGACATATAAGTTTGGAAGCAGGCTTGGGCTTGAGACCATGAACAGGCTGCTGGAGCTTATGGACCAACCCCAAAACCGGTACAAATGTATTCATGTGGCGGGGACAAACGGCAAGGGCTCAACGAGCGCTTTCATTGCTTCCATTCTGGGCGAAGCCGGTTTTAAAACCGGACTGTATACTTCGCCATATTTAGAGAGATTTACCGAAAGGATTAGAGTGGATGGAGCGGAGATATCCCATGGCGACCTGGCATCCATCACCGATTATGTTAAGAGAAGGATAGACATAATGATTGATGAAGGTTTTCCGCACCCCACCGAATTTGAACTGGTAACGGCTATCGGTTTTGAATACTTCAACAGAATGAAGGCCGACTACGCTGTTGTGGAAGTGGGGCTGGGCGGGAGGCTGGATGCCACAAATACCATATCTCCTCAGCTATCCGTGATAACATCAATCGGTATGGACCATATGGAGATTCTTGGGGACAGTCTTGCCAGCATTTCGAAGGAAAAGGCAGGAATAATAAAAAAGGGCATACCCGTAGTCGTTCACCCTCAGGATGCAGAGGCTCTGCAGGTTATAAAGGAAACCTGTGAACGGCTGGACGCGCCGTTGATTGATACTTCACTGGCCGAGATAGCAAATCACAGATCCGGTATAAAGGGACAGCACTTTGACCTGAGATGGGATGGAAAATTATATAAGGATATTTTTATAGGAATGCTGGGACCACACCAGGTAATGAATGCCGTGTCGGCTGTGGCTGCCGCTGTTCGCCTGGGTATAGATGAGAATGCCATCAGGAAGGGTATGGAAGCGGCGAGATGGCCCGGACGGTTTGAGATACTCAGGAGGAAACCTTTTGTGATAATTGACGGGGCGCACAATCTCCAGGGAGCGAAGGTGCTCATGGAAAGCCTCGAACAACTTTTCCCCGGTAAAAGGATGACCCTGGTTTTTGGAATACTAAGGGATAAAGATGTTGAAAGAATATCTGAGATGCTGGCTTCAAAGGCAAGCCGTGTGCTGACTACTCTCCCGGTGAACCCGAGAAGTATGGCGCCTGAAGAACTGGAGAAAATCGTCCGCAAGTACAATCAAAACGTGGAGAGCACCCGGTCCATCGGAGAGGCGGTAACAAAGAGCCTTGAAGAAGCCGGTGAGGATGACGTTATTGTTTTTTCCGGATCTTTGTATATGATAGGAGAAGTAAGGAAAATATTACCACCTCAAGTATTTTGATAGCCCAGGAATCGCCGATTTAAGTATCAGGATGCCCATTACCACGAATAGGATACCTGCAGCGGTATGTAGTATTGATGTTGGTACATAGGCAGAAACAAATCTGCCAAGGAAAACCCCTATGAAAGTCACAACCACCAGAGCGGTTGATGCGCCGAGAAAAACCGGCAAAACGCTGCTGCTCTGGGTTGATAGGGTAAACACGGCAAGCTGAGTTTTATCACCCAACTCTGCTAAAAAAAGCATTGTGAACGCTGTAAAAAACAGTTTCCAGTCCATTATATCCCTCCTCAACACCTTGTGTTAGTTCGTAGTTGATAGTTCGTAGTATACAGATCACAGATCACAGATCACAGGTATTAGATCACAGTTCACAGATACCAGGGTAAGACTTATAGGTTTTTCCCATAAGCACTTCCCTGATGTCTGTCATCTGTCATCTGTTATCTGTCAACTGGCAACTGAATCTCCGGAGTCTGCCAACTGCCATCTGGTAACTACATAAAAAGATTGTCCCCAATGTACATAGATATTTTACCAAAAACATTCCTATATTGGAACCTGATTATTTCCGTATTATTGCACATGATATCATGATATATATAAATAATACCCAATAATACAAAAAAGCTGGCATATTTTTTGCAAATATAGTATAATAGACAAAGGATAGTTTGTCCGACCGTATACTTTGATTTCACTGAAATGCTAAATAATCCTCTAAGGTATGGGGACACACCTCCACACCTAAGGTCAGGGGACACACCTCCCTTTTGGAGTCTAACTCCGGGGTAGGAGGAATGTCCCCAATATATGGCTCTGGGGAGGGAGGAATGTCCCCGATTATGGTCCGGTGCTGTTTGACGTAAAAAGCCATATAAAGATGGAGGGATTTTTATGATGTGTCCGTTCTGCAATTCCAAAATGGGTGTAATCAGCAGGAAAAAGTTTTTCTGTAAGAACTGCTGCTTTGAAATTCATATTGAGAGGGACAACTATGTAGTATATAGAATAGAATTTGATGGCAGCACCAGCAAACTCTGTACGCTGGATAAGGTCGTGTAAGCATCAGATAAACAGACTGAAAAAATGGATGGGCAGCCATCCGTTTTTTTATTTTAAAAAATTTTTTCAAAAAAAAAGTAATTGATTTTTAATCCAGTTAGTGTAATAATATACAGAAACCCAATTTAAATCCAATAAAAATCAATAAGGCTTTTAATTTAATATTAAATAAATATGCAGTATGTAGAAAGCGGGTAATTTATGGTAGGATTTTGTGTGAAAAAATTGAAGGATAATTCAAATACATATAGAATAAATAAGAAATGTATCCAGTAATATAGAGGAAAGACGAACACAAGTTCTATGCAAATAATTCGGGGGTGATTGTAGGGAGAGGGAAAAGAGTATTCAAATATTACTATGAAAAAAACTAGGAGGGATATCATTGTTGAAAAGAAGTTTTGCTATTGCTCTGGCGCTGGTTATGGTAGTTGCAGTATTTGCCGGCTGCAGTAAGCCTGCGGTTGACACACCAGCCGAAGGAAAATCTGACAAATACGGCGGCATATTCAGAATGGCAGTAATGGCAGACCCACCGGACCTTGACCCTGTGCATGCTACCGACACATCTTCTTCAAGGGTGCTGTACCAGCTGTTTGAGATGCTGGTAGACCTTGATTCCGAAGGTGAAATCGTTCCGAACCTTGCTGAATCATGGACGATCAGCCCGGATGGCCTGACCTATACCTTCAAATTGAGGCAAGGCGTTAAATTCCATGCTACAACGGAAAACGGCACTCCCACTGCCAACGGCGGCAGGGCGGTTACCGCAGAAGACTGGGTATGGACGTTCAACTACATAACCAATCCTAAGACGAACTCCGAGAGGGCCTACTTCCTCGATATGATCAAGGGGTACCAGGATTACCAGGAAGGTAAAACCGACCACCTGGCAGGGGTAAGGGCTATCGACGACAATACCCTTGAGATTACTCTGGAGTATGCTTTCTCGCCGTTTATCGCAGTGCTTGCGTATAACACGTTCGTGGTTCTTCCAAAGGAAGACGTGGAAAAATGGGGAGCAGAGTTCAACTTCCACCCCGTTGGAACCGGCCCGTTCAAGTTTGAAGAGTGGGTGCAGGATGACAGGGTAGTCCTTTCGAAAAACGAGAACTACTGGCGAACCGATGCTGATGGCAATCAGCTGCCGTATCTTGACGGCATTGAGTTCAAGGTAATAAACGACCTGACCATGGAGTGGACCGAGTTCACCCTCGGCAACTTCGAATCAATAGAAGAACTTGACGATCCGTACTACCATGAAGCACTTAGCAAATACCCCGACAGCTTCTTTGAAAGGCCGCAGATGGGTACTTATTACTACGGCATGAACGTGACCCTTGAGCCCTTCAAGGACAATAAGAAGCTGAGGCAGGCCCTGAACTACGCCATCGACAGGCAAGGCTTGATCGACCTGGTTCGTAACGGCCGTGCAACCCCTGCCAAGGGTGTGCTGCCTCCCGGAATGTTCGGTTATAACGAGAACCTGGTTGGATACGAGTACAATCCGGAAAAAGCCAAACAGCTTCTTGCAGAAGCCGGGTACCCGAACGGTGTCAAGCTTACCCTTCAGTACAACTCCAGCGACGCCCACAAGAGGATAGCCGAAGCGCTGCAGCAGCAGCTGAAGCAGATCGGTATCGACATGGAACTCAAGAACGTTGACTGGGGCGCACACCTGGATTCAGTAGAACGAAGCGAAGTTCCGTTCTTCAGGATGGGCTGGGTTGTCGACTATCCGGACCCCGACAACTTCCTGTACGTATTGCTGCATACGGACAACTTTGGTCCCAACGGCAACTATACAAGATTCAGCAATCCTGAGTTCGACAGGCTGACCAAGGAGGCCAGGGTTGAAAGCGATCCCGAAAAGAGACGTAAGATGTACCAGGAGGCTGAACAGATAGTTGTGGAAGAAGCTCCGTGGCTGTTCATATACCACTATACTACCCACCAGCTGCTGCAGCCCTATGTTAAAGGCTATGAACTTCCGTCCTTCGGTGCGTATTCCGCTAAATACTATGATGTCTGGCTTGACAACTAATATAGGCTGATAACAAGAAAGTCATGTACAAATTGGCTTCCATTCGGCAGGATGGAAGCCAATTTATGGGAATTATTTTGAGGGGGAGGGACGATATTTGTCGACTTACATTATAAAAAGGCTTCTTGCAGCTTTACCTGTAATAGCCGGCGTTATTGCTGTGGTTTTCATACTGACTACGATAGTCCCTGGGGACCCGGTCCGCCTGATGATGGGGCAGAGGGGCGACCCCGCAACGATAGAGAGAATTAAAGAAGACCTGGGGTTAAATAAGCCCCTGTGGTGGCAGTTCCTTGACTTTTTTAGAAGGGCGCTAACCCTTGACCTTGGCAAATCCTACAGGAATAACATGCCCGTAACGAGGGCTATAGGGCAGCGGATACCGCTGACTGCGAAAATCGCCCTATCAGCCATGGCGATTGCGGTTATCATGGGTGTTACCCTGGGAATAATCTCTGCGGTTAGGCAGTATTCTATCCTGGACTATGGCAGCATGTTTGTCGCGCTGCTTGGCATATCCGCGCCCACTTTCTGGGTTGGCCTGCTGTTGGTGGTGTTATTCTGCGTAAAACTCGGGTGGATCCCCGGTACCGGCACCGGGGACGGAAGCTGGATTTACCTTGTCTTGCCCGTCATTACCCTGGGGATCAGGCCCGCTGCCCTGATAGCCAGGCTCACAAGGTCAAGCATGCTCGAAATCATAAGGCAGGACTATATAAGGACAGCCTGGGCGAAGGGATTGTCCGAGAGGGTTGTTGTCATGAAGCATGCTCTGAAAAACGCAATGATACCCGTTGTAACCATAATAGGTATCCAGACCGCTACGATGCTAAGCGGTGCGATAGTTACCGAGAGGGTGTTTTCGCTGCCGGGGATAGGCAGGTTGAGCGTAGAAGCGCTGATAAACAGGGATTTTCCTGTCATCAGGGGCGAGGTGCTGTTTTTGGCACTGATATTTGTGTTCACCAATCTGCTGGTGGACCTTTCATACCCGCTGTTTGACCCGCGTATAAAATACGATAGGTGATGGAGGTGAATGACGTGGAAACTAAACCTGTGATGAATCCCCGAACTGCAGCAGGTGTGAAGGCGGATAAGAGGGAAGGCCGCAGCCTTTGGATGGACAGCTGGCTGAGGCTGAAGAGGAATAAGATGGCGATGTTCGGGCTCTTTCTTGTAACAGTAATAATACTGGCTGCCATATTCGCACCCTTTATAACCAAATATCATCCTCATGAGCAGCTTATCTGGACTGAGGGAAAGGCTGCGCAGCTGCAGCCGCCGAGCGCCAAGCACTGGTTCGGAACTGATATCTATGGAAGGGATTTATTCTCCAGGGTAATATACGGGGCACGGATTTCCCTCCAGATAGGTATCGCTTCCATGGCGATTTCGGTTATTATAGGCGTTACCCTGGGAGCTATAGCAGGGTTTTACGGAGGCATTGTTGATGACCTTATTTCATGGCTTATCAACGTAATATTTGCTTTTCCATTCCTCCTTTTCGTACTGGCGTTGGTTGCGTACTTGCCGCCGAGTATGATGCTCATGTATGCTGCCATAGGAATTATAAACTGGGCCAGTATTGCCAGGGTGGTCCGGGGGCAGGTATTATCGGTAAAGGAGAAGGAGTACGTTGAAGCTGCGGTAGCCCTGGGGGGAAAAGATTTCAGGGTGATTCTCAAGCATATACTTCCAAATGTCCTGGCGCCGGTTATTGTACAGGCAACCCTCGGAATGGGGGATGTAATAATGCTTGAATCAGCGCTCAGCTTTTTGGGGTTCGGAATACAACCGCCTACACCAAGCTGGGGATATGAGATAGACCAGGGAAGGCAGTTCTTGCTGTCCGGACAGTGGTGGTGGTCTATTTTCCCGGGCTTTGCAATAATGAGTCTTGTACTTGGGTTTAACCTGCTCGGCGACGGGCTGCGGGATGCTTTAGACCCAAGGCTTAAGAGATAGAAGGAGAGGTGAAGGTAATGAGCGAAAAGGTATTGGAAGTTAAGGGCCTGAAAACATATTTCTACACCGATGATGGAGTTGTTCCGGCAGTTGACGGAGTCGATTTTGAAATAAGAAAGGGAGAGACCCTGGGCATAGTCGGCGAATCCGGCTGCGGGAAAAGCGTTACCTCCCTCTCGGTCATGCGGCTTATACCTTCCCCGCCCGGGAAGATAACAGAAGGCCAAATTATTTTTAAAGGCAAAGACATAGTGAAGCTGTCGGAGGATGAAATGAGGAAAATCCGGGGAAACGATATATCCATGATATTCCAGGAACCCATGACTTCCCTCAATCCGGTTTATACGATAGGTGACCAGATTTCGGAGGCCCTGATGCTGCACCAGGGCATGAACAAGGAACAGGCCCTCAACAAATCTATAGAAATGCTGTCACTTGTTGGCATACCGCTTCCGGAGCAGAGGGTGCATGAGTACCCTCACCAGCTCAGCGGAGGTATGCGGCAGAGGGTCATGATAGCCATGGCCTTGGCCTGCAACCCGGAAATCCTGATAGCCGATGAGCCGACAACAGCCCTTGACGTAACCATACAGGCGCAAATACTGGAACTCATGAAGGACCTTAAGGATAGGCTGGATGCCGCAATCATGCTGATAACCCATGACCTGGGTGTTATAGCCGAAGTGGCGGAAAACGTCCTGGTAATGTATGCCGGGAAGGTTGTTGAATATTCTGACGTTATGAGTATTTTTAAAAATCCCAAGCATCCATACACAAAGGGGCTGCTGAACTCGATACCAAAACTCAACGAGACCAGGGAAAAGCTCGACGTCATCGAGGGTATCGTTCCAAACCCCTATGAGATGCCGGAGGGTTGCAGATTCCATCCCCGATGCAAGCATGCCAGGGAGATATGCAAACAGCAGCAGCCTGAACTTATAGAGTTTCAGGGACACCAGGTGAGATGCTTTATGTATACCGATCACTGGACAGAGGGGGGAAAATAGATGCAGGAGGCTTTGCTGGAAGTTAAAGGCCTGAAGAAGTACTTCCCGATCAAAAAAGGAATTATATCCAGGGTGGTTGCCAACGTAAAAGCGGTTGACGGAGTTGATTTTACGGTTAAAAGAGGAGAAACCCTGGGGCTTGTCGGAGAATCAGGGTGCGGAAAATCCACTACAGGCAGAGCGATATTAAGGCTCCTTGAACCGACCGAAGGGGAGGTATACTTCGAAGGAAAGGATGTAGCTAAGGTAAGCAAGCAGGAAATGAGAGAGCTAAGGCGTGAAATGCAGATAATATTCCAGGACCCCTATGCCTCCCTGAATCCAAGAATGACAATAGGAGATATAATAGGAGAAGCCTTCGACATTCACGGCCTGCTCAAAGGCAAGGAGAGAGAAAAAAGGGTACTTGAGCTGCTTGATGTCGTTGGGCTCAGGTCCCAGCATATCAGAAGATACCCCCATGAGTTCAGCGGCGGGCAGAGACAGAGGATAGGCATTGCCCGGGCACTGGCAGTCAACCCCAAACTCGTTATCTGCGATGAGCCCGTTTCAGCCCTGGACGTTTCCATTCAGGCCCAGGTAATCAACCTGATGCAGGAGCTGCAGGAACAGTTTGGTTTGACATATATGTTCATAGCCCATGACTTGAGCGTTGTAAAGCATATAAGTGACAGGGTTGCGGTTATGTATCTCGGCAAAATCGTAGAACTGGCCGGCAAGGAAGAGCTTTACAGCTCGCCGAAGCATCCTTACACACAGGCCTTGTTGTCTGCGATTCCGGTCCCTGACCCTGAGTATAAACGGGAGAGAATACTCCTGGAGGGTGATGTTCCCAGCCCGGTGAATCCGCCAAGCGGATGCAGGTTCCATACCAGGTGCAGGGAAGCGCAGCCCATTTGCAGGGAAGTCGTTCCCGAATTCAAAGACATTGGCGGAGGCCATTACTGCGCCTGTCATATGAGATAGAAGAAATAAGCCCGGTGAACTACAGTTCACCGGGCCTTATAGTTTTCGCTCAAACACATAAATTCAAACGAAATAACAAAACATAAAATCAGTTGCCAGAGTATAGTTATCAGTTACCAGTTACCAGATGGCAATTGGCAGTTGGCAGTTGGCAGACTCCAGAGATTCAGTTATCAGTTGACAGATAACAGATGACACACGTCAGGGAAGTGCTTATGGGCAGAACCTATAAGCCTTACCCTGGCAACTGTGATCTGTGAACTAGAAACTGAACTACTACACCTGCGATCTGCGATCTGCCGACTGCGGTCTATATTCTACCAACTATATGGAGTGAATACACATGTATTTTGATGCTAAGCTTAAAGGTATTACCTGTGATTCAAGAAAGGTTAAACCGGGCTATGCCTTTGTAGCCGTTAAAGGTGAGAAGGAGGACGGGAATAGTTATATTGAAGAGGCTATAGCAAAGGGGGCAGCCGTGATCTTTACCGAAGAGGATTTGAAACCACTCCCCTTTGACGTGCCTGTGGTCAAGGTAGAAAACGCCAGGCTCACCCTGGCCAGGCTTCTTGCGCGTTTTTACAAATACCCTTCTGAAAAGATAAACGTAATCGGGGTGACGGGAACCAACGGCAAGACAACAACGACGTACATGATTGAGGAAATACTGCGGAAAGCGGGTTTTTCAACGGGGCTTATCGGAACTGTATCGATGAAAATAGGAAGCAGGTACTATCCCCATACCCTTACAACTCCTGACAGTGAATGCCTGCAGAGAGCTTTGGCCCAGATGGTTGAGCAGGATGTGTACGCAGCAGTAATGGAGGTGTCTTCCCACGGGTTAAAGTACCATAGGGTGGACTGCATTGATTTTAACGTGGCGGTGCACACGAATATTTCCGAAGATCATATCGATACCCATGGGTCCTTCGAAGACTATGTGAATACAAAGAGGAGACTGTTTAATATGCTGGGGTCCGGCACAACGGCGGTGATTAACGGGGATGACCCCCACGGTCTCGATCTGGTCAGGGAAAACCCCAAGCCCCTTATACTAACCTACGGCCTCGGTGCAAAGTCTAGCATAACAGCCTCAAGCATAGATACGAGCTCGATTGGCGCAAGCTATACCTGCTGTGTCCAGAGGTCCTTTACCAACATGGTAGGCAATGATGTTGAGCCTCAGGAGATACCATTAAAGCTCAAGGTGCCGGGAAAGCACAACGTATATAACAGCCTGGCCGCAACTACCGTAGGCCTCTTGTACGGTGTAGAACCCCAGGTTGTTCAGAGTGCCCTGACAGGCTTCAACGGGGTTTGGAGACGTATGCAGATAGTTTATGAGGAAGGTTTCACGGTGATTGATGATTTCAGCCACAACCCGGGGAGTTATGAAGCGGTATTTGAGACCGTCCAGGCTATGAATTACAATGATATTCACATTCTAAGCGCAATAAGGGGGAATAGGGGCCCCGAGATCAACAGGGCAAACGGTAAGGTCATAGCTAGCTGGGCAGGCCTTCTTGGCGCAGAAGAGATTATTGTTACCAGCAGTTCGGATACCGTTGGTGATGGGGATAGAGTTACGATGTTTGAACGGGAAGCATTCTTATCTGAGTTGAATAAAGCCGGAACCTGTTTTGTTCATTTCGACACCTTGGAAAAAGCGATAGAGGAGGTGCTGCAAAACGTCCAAAAGGGCGATATAGTCCTCCTGATGGGAGCGCAGGGAATGAACAGGGGCCAGGATATATTGTTCGATAAATTGAACAGGGTATCTAAGATTAAGAAAAAAGACATTACCGCACTGCCTTTTGAATACCTATGCCAGCAAACTGATAAAAGCCTTCATAAATAGGACAGCAGTTGAATAAACATATTCATAGGTAAGAGATACGCAAGAGAATGAAAGGGAGTGTGGGGTCAATGACAGAAAAGGCGGTGAATACCAATACCGTAACGGTTGTTGGAAGGTATCATGGTGGTCTTGAGTTTAGCCACAAGATTTACGGAGAGGGGTTTTACTCGTTCAACCTTGTTGTTCCAAGGTTAAGCGATTATAAGGATGTTTTACCGATAACCATTTCAGAAAGATTGATTTTCGGGATTGACTTGGAGCATATTGACGGCACAATACAGATAGAAGGACAGCTGCGATCGTACAACAAGTATATCGACGGGAATAATAGATTGGTTCTTACAGTGTTTACCCGGGATATGAACATTTTAAAAAATCCTGAAGAAATAAAGAACCCAAACCAGATTTTTTTGGATGGTTATATATGCAAGGACCCCCTATATAGGACAACACCCTTTGGCAGAGAGATTACAGACTTGCTTTTAGCTGTTAACAGGTCTTATGGAAAATCCGATTACATACCTTGTATAGCGTGGGGGAGAAATGCCAGGTTTTCAGAAAAACTCAGGGTGGGAGACAGAATTAAAATATGGGGCAGGATTCAGAGCAGGGAGTATCAAAAAAGACTGGTGAACGGAACTGTACTCAATAAGATTGCCTATGAAGTATCTATCTCCAAAATGGAACGGGTTAATGAGAACAACAGAACTTACAGTTCTGATGACGATTCACAGGGGGACTGCTGACAGGGCAGTTTTTTTGGGACAAGGGGGACGGTTCTCCTTGTCCCATTTTGTTGATATGATTGCGCATATTTTATTCTTCGACCATAATGTGGTAAAATAATGTAAACATACTAAATGTAGGTGGGGAAAATGCCAAGAAGCAAAAGAAAGTACAGCACTACCATGGTATATCATATTATGGCAAGGGGTAACGAAAAGAAGGTCATATTCAATGATAAGGAAGACAGGAAAACTTTTCTTGATATTATTGGACGTGGAAAGGAAAAATACGGGTTTGAGCTATACGGTTTCTGTCTCATGGACAACCATTTCCACCTGTTAATTAAAGACAGAGACAATAGACTTTCAGAAATTATGAAGACTATAAACACCAGCTACGCAGTTTATTATAACAGGAAATATGACCGGGTGGGGCACTTATTTCAGGACAGGTTCAAGAGCGAAACAGTGCTTAATGATAGACAGCTTATTGCTGTGTTAAGATATATACATAATAACCCAATAAAGGCTGGAATAGTGTCAGGGCTGGATGAATACGAATGGAGCAGCTATAAATACTATATTTCACCAGCTAAAAAAAATATACCGGTTGATTGCGACTTTATCCTGGGGATTTTTGAAGGAGAAAGGGATAGGGCGATAAAGGCTTTTGAGACATATTCCATGACTGAAAATGAAGGCTCATTCTTGGATGTTGCGGAGGAAACGACCGAGTCTGAAAACCAGGAGATTTTAGAGTATATAGAGACATTTCTCAAAAGCAAGGGGACCACATTAGATGATATAGTTAACATGAAAGGCAGAATAAAGGGTACAGTTAAGCATGAACTTATAAACGAATTGAAGCAGAAATTTGAGTTAAGCGCTAGGAAGATTGCCCATTTGCTCTGTATTAGCAAATCAACGGTACAAAGACTTGATTAAACTGGGACAAGTGGGACAGAAGAACCGTCCCCCATGTCCCAGAAGAACCGTCCCCCATGTCCCATTTTCCCATCTGGGGCTATAAAGCTGTCATAAAAACAAAGTTTTGTTTACCTGCTACTTGATAAAATTTGCTTTTTACTATATAATTAAATCGACATTATGTGATGAGAATCACGTAAATTGGACTTAACAATGGGAAGTGACTATTTTGAAGAGATTGGTTATGGATGATTTGCTGCGATGGAAACAATCAAAATATAGGAAACCGTTGATATTAAAAGGAGTTCGCCAGGTTGGGAAAACATGGTTATTAAACGAATTTGGCAGGCGATACTATGATAACATTGCGTACTTTAACTTTGACGAGCAGGAAGAATTAGTACCTTTTTTTGAAACGACCAAAGATGTGAAAAGAATTTTACAAAACTTAACGATGGTGAATGGCTCACCAATTTTGCCGGAAAAAACTTTAGTTATATTTGATGAGATACAGGAGTGCAACAAGGCACTCAATACACTAAAGTATTTCTGCGAGAAAGCGCCGGAATATCATATAGCCTGTGCAGGTTCGCTTTTAGGAATTGCCCTATCTAAGCCTTCATCATTTCCTGTAGGCAAAGTTGACTTTCTGACTATTTATCCAATGAGCTTTACTGAATTTTTAATAGCCAATGGTGATGAGAATTTAGTGGATTATATGAAAAGCATTGATGTAATTGAACCGATACCTGAAATATTTTTTAACCCATTACAAGAGAAGCTTAAAATGT
>Ga0067045_1028767_pt1 | contig 27839 bp, 30 predicted proteins | sample TerdegcTABiofilm_FD_59184 | JGI IMG/M metagenome (GOLD analysis project Ga0067045, IMG submission 59184) | Combined Assembly of (Gp0054472, Gp0054536) Wastewater bioreactor microbial communities from Singapore -Terephthalate degrading...
TCTCCCCCGAAGCGGGGGAGAGGGGATTCTTTCGGCTCCCTCTCCCTCTGGGAGAGGGTTGGGGTGAGGGTGCCTTTCCACGCATCGACGCTCAATCGTGCTACGATGTTTGGTGTGTCCCGAGTTTTGAGACATTTTCCTCGGGCTTGCCTCGACCGCATATTCGGAGTGGACATTTCCATCACTATTGGGTCGGCTCTAAGAGCGGCCCTTCCGGTCGATGGCTCATGTTAAGGTGATTGGAGCCAATCGAGGTTAATACCCAGGATTCCGGTGACCTAGTTCCTATGGTCAGAGAAATTCATCCCGATTGATTCCTCGTCGCAGTTGAGAGCGAGCCAGGAATGATTTGATAGGCATTTGTCTCCTTCCAGAGCGAATTCATGTGGATTTCCTCTTGACAATCCTCCGCCAAAGGCGGATAAGAAACTTATCCGCCTTTGGCGCTCTTTGATATAGAGGTATGAATAATGGTATTCAAAGAAACGAGTACGTTCACGCAGGAGGTAACGGAATTACTGTCGGACGATGAATATGCAGAGCTTCAAACTGCCCTGGTAGCAAACCCTGAACTGGGAGACAGGATAATAGGCACAGGAGGACTCAGGAAATTGCGTTGGGCGAGTCCTACGAAAGGCAAAGGTAAGCGAGGCGGCGTGCGGGTCATCTATTATTGGCTTGTAAAAGCTGACCAGATTGCAATGATGTTCATGTACGGTAAGGATGAACAGGATGATTTGACGAGTGAACAACGAAAACGACTGAAACAGTTGCTTGAAACCTTGTAAGAGCTCACTATAAAGTAATGTCAATATGAAAAGATGTAAAGGTGAATCATATGAAAAAGGAGCTATTTGACAAACTATTTGAAAGTGTGCGAGAAGGCGTGTCTATCTTGAAAGGAGAGAAAGAACCTTCGAGGACTTTCGTTGTAGATGTTCCAGATGTAAAAGAACTTCGGAAGAAACAAAAACTATCTCAGACTGAATTAGCTTCATTGATTGGGATCAGCGTTAAAACCTTGCAAAATTGGGAACAACGGAGACGAGTCCCACGAGGACCTGCCATAAGATTGCTGCAAATTATTTCGACAGACTTGAATGCCGTTCGTAAGGCATTGGCGAAGAGGAAGGCAGATGAGAGAGCTGCTTGACCAGCCAGAAATCTGGAGGCAGGACCAAGGAACTTGGCATCCCCCGACAACCCCGCCGACTCTCGCCAGAGGCGTTCCTCTCGCGACTCTCATCGAGAGGTCAAGCTCGTGAGGGACGCCTTCTTTGTCAAAGTTGTGGGGGATACCCTGGGGAAAGCGATACGCTGAAGTGTCCCAGCCGGGGGTGGACACCCGGTTACCCTTTCACGCACCGATTCCGGTTGCCTGAACCTGAGAGATCGCGATTTCTATCCTGGGCAGATGTCCCCATTCTGGCCTGTCCCGTTATTTAAAAGCAAACGCCCTTACCTCCCTCTGAATGTCTAACTGCCTATCTTTTCAGCGGAATCTTACTTAAACGCAAACTCTTGTCTTCCTCAGAAGTGACATCCTTTCCTGACTTTTTGGGGCAAAGCCCACTTCTTGCCAGAGTAACATCCGTGCCACCGCGCTCGCTGCCGGGGCCGGGGAATCGTCAACCTGACCCCTTGCCACATTGAATTGTGACTACTTGATCGGGTACCTCGCCGAGAGCGTCTGCAAGGGCTCTGAATGCCAAGACTCAGGAGTGTGCCCTGCGTGGGGCCAGTGCTGTCAACCAGATCCAGCGCACGACAACGAACCCCACGCGACGAGAAAGCGCACGCGATCTATGGCTCCAGAGATTAGAGGATGAGGGAGATCCGAGACGGAGAAGGATACTGAAATAAGTCGCGAGGCGCTTGCCGTGAAGATCACGTGAGGGATTCAATCACGGATTGCTCACGCACTGGTGACGCTCCCGTTCAGACGGAATCAGGGTGGGGACTTCTTTGTCCACGTTGATCGGCTCGCAGGACTCCTTTGCGGTTAAAACTCGCCTTAAAGCGCCGACCCCAATGCGACGAGCACCGTGGACCCGTTCCTCCCGAGGAGGCATCGACCGACCGGTGACCTCACCATATATGGCGTTGAGAACCTCTTGCAAGCTGTTAAAAATGGTCTGGATAAGGGCGGGATCCAGGTCGAGCGTGCCGTCATGCCGCCGGGCTCGCTCCAGGGAATCTTCCGTAATGTTGTACGCAGCGATCACGCTTCTGATGATGTTCCTCTTTCGGTGGATCTCCCTCCAGGCTATCCAGGAAGCAAACAGAGATGTCATGCCGAAGAGCACGCACATGAGGAACACGATCACGCTGAAATACTTGATCGTGACGTCCAGCAAGTTCATGGATTCCATGACCAGCCTCCTTCCTGCAGCGCGGAAGATGATTCAGCCCGCGAACCGCTCCTACCCCTAGCAGGAAAGAGCCGAACCGTCAATGGAAATCATGCCAATTGGTTGCGATGAAGTGCTCAGAACTCAGTTGTGAACAGACCCTAATAATGTAGAATACAACCAGAATCGGAGTGGTTTCTCCGAGGCCTGATTCGGGGGCAAACTGACAGGAGAGACTCGGGACTACACTAACGCGCGTCACCTATGGCGGGATGTGAGTCAAGCCTTGCTGCTTGAGCGTAGTAAAGGCAGAGCGCACCCATGAAAGCGTTTCAGAGTTATCAGACAGGCCGGCCTCGTGTAACAGGCGGTACCCCGGAGTCCGAAATAACCGCACAGGTCGAAGTCATTTCAGCAGGTTCTTCTTGACTTAAGGAACCGATACCACATGACAATGTCCAACGACCCCAGCGTGGAATCCGTGACGCACGTCACTGGTCGCTCAGCCTGGTGGGGTCTCCACTGGGCACTCCCAATTCTTGGGCTATTAGCACGCTGCGCAGAGGCTTGCCCGAACGTGTCCTCGGCAGGTCATCCATGAACACGACACCTGCCAGAGGGATGTCCGGCGGAAAATAGGCCCGCAAGAAGTTCTCAATCTCGAGGGACAGTCTCTGGGAGGCGTGAAATGGTTCCTTAAGCCTCACAAAGATTTTGAAGGCAGGCTTTTCATCGGGAGCCTTTACGGAAATTACTGCCGATTCCGCTACCGCCTGATGGAGACCGAGGATTTGTTCCAGCTCATAGGGCCCAGTATCCTGGGTCCCTACCTTGATCAGGTCATCATTGCGACCGTCGTAGAAGTAGTACCCTTCCTCGTCTTTCGTCACCATATCCCCTGTAAGAAACCAGCCATCAAAGCGAAAGTACTCTTTGTAGCGCTCCTCATCTTCCCACAGAGCGATCATCATGGACGGCCACGGACATTTTAGTGCCAACTCCCCCATGGTAAACTCCGGGAGCCGTTCTCCCAAATCATTAAGCACAGCGGCCTCAATGCCTGGGACTGGCCTTCCCATGCTTCCAGGCCTCACGCTGGTGGAAGGGAAGTTGGCGAGGCAAATCATTCCCGTCTCAGACATCCACCACGTATCGTGAGGGGTGAGCTTCAGGTTTTGCCTCGTCCAGTAAAGTTGATCGGGACTCAGGACTTCACCCACGGTTGCGATATGGCGCAGACTTGTCAAGTCGTATCGCAGGGGTAAGTCATCGCCAGCTTCCATAAGCCTCGTTATGGTCCTTGGCGTAGTGTACCACACCGTGACATGGTGCCGTTCCAGTGTCCTGTACCATGTTGATGCTGAGAACGGGTCGCCCTGCACTACAGACGTCACACCACACAGCCACGGAGCAAAAGTCCCATAAACGATGCCGGTCACCCAGCCTGGCTCACCCGCGTCGGTCCAGAGTATGGTGTTCTCCTTGATGTCAAGGACGTACCTCGCGGTCACCAAATGCCCCACCATTCCTCTATGGGCATGAACAACAGCTTTTGGGGGCCAGACGGTGCCGGAGGTCGTGTACGTGAGGTACAACGGGGTGTCGTCACTGACCCACCTAATGGCACGCTTCTTGGGTAGTCCTTTGAGCTGGTCCTGCACCATGACCTCGCTGTTGAAAAGGTCCGGCTTGCTCCCTCCTGCAAGAAATACATGTTTGACGCACCCCATCGCTCGCGTGGGCAATCGTTCAGCCAGGCCCGGATGAGTAATGATGCCTTTCGGCTTTGCGCTTCGAATGCGCGTGCCGATCTCGTCATAGCTGGAGGTAGGAAAGAGGACGCAGAAAATCACCCCCAGTCGAGCGCAGGCCAGCATAGCGAGGTACACCTCCGGACAGGGGGGAAGGAAGATAAACACCCGGTCCCCCAGAGAAAAACCGTATTCGATTAAGAGATTAGCCCACTGGGATGAAAGAGAGCTCAGATCACCGTAGGTGAAATATTCCACTTTCCCAGCCTTTTCGAAAATCAGGGCTTTGTGGTTGCGTCGATTCTCGTCATCAGCCCATCGATCCACGGCCTCGTGTACAATATTTACCTTGCCGGTCTGATGCCAAGTGAACTCTTCGTACGCATCTTCCCAGGCAAACCGCTCGTACGTTTCTTTGTAAGATTTGAGATTGGCATCCGGGTTTTCCGCTGCCAGTTTTGCTTTGATCATACACTTGCCTCCATAGCCATTCAGGTCCACACACCGAACTTGCTGTGAGTGCGTCGCACTATGTCAAAGAGCTGCTGGGCCTTTCCGGACATAGTGGGCGCCGGCTGCTCAGAATATCCACCGTTCACCAATGCACGCAGCACTTCTTTGACGCATTGGGACAGAGCTGTTATTTCATAGCCTCCTTCCAGGGCAAGCAGGATAGGAGGATTGTCTACGGTTGCGCCCAGTTGAACGAGCAGGTGGGCAAGTTCTCTGAAGCAGGCTTCAGTCAAGCTGGTGTTACCCATGGAGTCCATGCGGTGACCGTCAAATCCAGCGGCCACCATGACCAGCTCAGGCTTGTACCTCTTCATTATCGGCTCAAGAATGCTGCGATACAGGGCTACTAAATCCGCATCTTCTATACCTCTGTACAGCTCCACGTTGATGGTGTATCCTAAACCTTCTCCCTCTCCAGCCTCGTCCACGCGTCCCGTGCCGGGAAACCACCCAGAGATGTGGGAAGACAGGTACAGGACTTCCTTCTCCGAGTAAAATACCTTTTGAATACCATTACCGTGATGAACATCCCAGTCCACGATGAGTATTCGTTCCAATCCCTGTCGCTTGAGTGCGTACCTGGCGGCGATACCGAGATTGTTAAACACACAAAAACCACTCGCCGTATCGGGCAGCGCATGGTGACCCGGAGGTCGCACAAGGGCAAAAACAATGTCGTACCGTCCCGAGAGTACGGCCTGCAGCCCTTTGATGCAGCCACCGACAGCCAGACTCGCAGACAAATAAGATTGGGCGCTTACCGGGGTATCAGGTGCCAGATAGGTAAACTTCCTTTCCGATGTCTTCAGCACCCTCCTGATGTAGCTAGGGGTGTGGAATAGCTCCAAGTGTTCCAGGGTTGCCAACTCCGGTTGAATTGTTGCCACTGAGTCACCGAGCTCCCTGTCCACCATCGCGTAGATAGCCTTGAGACGTTCCGGACTCTCTGGGTGCACGAAACCGGGCTGATGCAGCAGATATCTGTCGTCTCGAACGATGCCCACCATTCGCGCCATGTTGATGCTCTTCGGGGACCTGTCTCGCGGGAGCAGGGACGGTCCACGCAAAGTCGGGGCCGAACGCAAGAGCTGCCTCTTGCACCCCGCCCTCCATTTCAGATCACGCTCAGTCGCTCTGCGATCAGTTTTTCTATCACCGTTGGATCGGCGAGCGTAGAAATGTCACCCAGATCTCCGACTGCCCCGGATGCTATCTTCTGCAAGAGACGTCGCATTATCTTCCCGCTGCGGGTCTTGGGCAAGGCGTCCGCCCACTGGATCGCGTCGGGAGTTGCGATGGCTCCGATCTGTTTTCTCACAAGGTTTGTCAACTCCTTCTTCAGTTGATCGGTTTTGGGGACGCCAGTGTTGAGCATGACAAAGGCATAGATGCCCTGCCCTTTGACGGGGTGAGGGAACCCTACCACAGCAGCTTCTGCCACACTCTCATGGAGCACCATGGCGGATTCAAGCTCCGCGGTTCCGATTCGATGACCAGAGACATTTATGACATCGTCGATCCGTCCGGTGATCCAGTAGTAACCGTCCTGATCCTTCTTTGCGCCATCCCCCGTGAAATAGAGGCCTGCCTTCTTGACGAAGTAGGTCTTTCTGAACCGTTCATGGTCGCCGTAGACGGTTCGTGCCATTCCAGGCCACGGTCGTCTGATAAAAAGGGCGCCTTCCTGGTCGGGAAACCGGATCTCTTCCGTGGTTTCGGGATCGAGGATCACGGGATCCACTCCAAAGAAGGGGAACGAGCACGACCCGGGTTTCAGAGGCGCAACCCCCGGCAGCGGCGTGAGCATGTGTCCTCCCGTTTCTGTTTGCCACCACGTGTCAATTATCGGACACCAATCCCGACCAATTTGTTTGTAATACCAACGCCATGCCTCTGGATTGATGGGTTCCCCAACAGTTCCCAGGAGCTTGAGTGAGGAAATGTCATGTTTCGCCACATGCCTGTTCCCCTCTTTGGCCAGAGCCCGTATCACTGTCGGGGCAGTGTAAAACTTGTCCACTCGGTATTTCGCGACGATCTGCCAATATCGATCAAAATCCGGGTAGTTAGGTACTCCCTCGAAGAGGACGGACGTATAACCGTTGATCAAGGGTCCGTATACAGAATACGTGTGGCCGGTAATCCAGCCTATATCCGCTGTACACCAGAAGGTTTCTTCTTCTCTCAAATCGAACACGAGTTGGGTGGTCATTGCAGCATACACCAGATAGCCGCCGTGGGTGTGGACCACTCCTTTCGGCATTCCGGTGCTGCCGCTCGTGTACAGAATGAATAGGGGGTCTTCGGCATCCATGGGCTCAGGTTCCACGTATGTCGGCAACGAGCTATCCGCCATGGCTTCATGCCACCAGATTTCCCTCTGTCCATCGAGTCGAATGTCGGCCCCGCACCTGGAAAACACGATCACAGTTTCGACCTCGGGAATCTGCCGCAGGGCCTCGTCCACGTTGTTCTTCAGGGCGAGCTGTCTGCCTCCGCGATAGCCTCCGTCAACGGTGACCACGAGCCGGGCTCCGCAATCTCGAATACGGTTCGCGAGTGATTCGGCGCTGAACCCTCCGAAGACCACGCTATGGATTGCTCCGATTCTTGCGCACGCCAACATGGCCACCACGAGCTCTACGATCATAGGCATGTAAATTATTACCCTGTCCCCCTTTTTGACTCCCCTTGACTTGAGGACTGCCGAAAACCGATTGACTTGCGTGTACAGGTCCAGGTACGTTACCACCCGTGACTCACTCGGGGCATCTCCCTCCCAGTAGTAGGCCACCCGATTCTTCAGTCGGTGCAGATGCCTGTCCAGGCAGTTGTACGTGGAGTTGAGCACCCCCCCACCAAACCATTGGATGACGGCCTCTTCGAAATCATACCGAAGCACAAAATCCCAGGGTTTGTACCACGACAGATATTTTTCGGCCTGCTCGGCCCAGAAACCTTCCGCGTCCTGTATGGACCTCTCGTACAGCCTTTCGTATTCGTCTTTGCCGCGTATGTACGCTGACTGCTGGTAGTGTTCCAAATGTGCTCCGTAAGATTCAACCGGCTTTGTCATTGTCAAACCTCCTCGTATCCGGGTTTGCCGACGCGCCCCTCTTTTCTCGCGCATGCCGGCTCCTCCGGAAAGAATTGCAGTGAAACAAGGAGCAATCAGGCCTTGGTCTCGGAGCAGGATATCACTTTAGCCTTGAGCGTGCGAGGGGGGTCAGGTCTTGTTTTTTGCTGTCTTCTTTTCCCGACGAACTATCATGTTCAAACCTGACGGAGCGGAGCCAGACATACGCTGGGATTTCCTGCTGGAAATGGTCATGGTGACCGCTAACCTGAGCAAGAAACAAAGCCTGACCCCAGGCTTGCCATTTCGTGACAGTGCCAAGCTCCTGTCCAATCACAAGTCCCCACCGTTCCAGCCGAAATCGTGCTTGATCCCCAGTTTCATCGTTTTCTTCCAGAGTGCTTGCCGACTAATACCCAGCAGCTTAGCTGCCTCCGCCTTCTTTCCCCCCGTCCGCCTTAAGGCATTCAGGACCACCTCCAGTTCCCCTTTGCCAGGTCTGGCACGAGTAGTCTTCGGCGTCTCTTTGGCGCCTGTGATTCCTTCCGGAAGGTGCGCCGCCTCTATGCTAGCTCCTCGACAAACGACGAACGCGTATTCCAGAGCATTGACAAGCTCCCGAATATTCCCCGGCCAGCGGTAGGCTAGCAAGTGTTCCATGGCTTCGTTTGAGATACCCCCTATGTCCTTACCTGTCTTGAGCCGGTTCTCTTCCAGGAAATGTTCGATAAGCAACGGTAGGTCTTCTTTTCTGTCTCTCAGAGGAGGCAGTCGTATGGGAATCACGTTGAGACGATAGAAAAGGTCGTCTCGGAACTTCTCTCGCTGAATCATGTCTTCCAGGTTGCGGTGAGTGGCTGAGATAATCCGCACGTCAACCTTTACGGGGGTGCTGTCCCCCACTCTCTCCAACTCCTTTTCTTGAATCACTCTCAAAATCTTGACCTGCATTGAAGGGGGGATGTCGCCGATCTCGTCAAGAAAGATATCCCCTTTGTGGGCGAGCTCGAACCGCCCTTTCCTCGTCTTGTCCGCTCCGGTATAAGCGCCCTTCACATGACCGAAAAGCTCGCTCTCCAGGAGGGTTTCGCTGAGAGCAGCGCAGTTGACCTTGACAAACGGCCCTTCTCGCCGTTTGCCCAACCTGTGTATGGCTGCGGCAACAAGTTCCTTGCCTGTACCACTCTCGCCATAAATGATGATCGGAGCATCAGATTGAGCCGCATCGGTAATCAGATCGAAAAGATCTCTCATCACCCGTGTCTTGCCTATGATCCCATGAAAACGATCTTTGCCTTTCAGAACCGAGCTCAGCCTAGCTATCTGCTGATCTCTGCGGACAATCTCACTCAGGTCCATAAGTGTTTCTACGCCGCCGCTGACTCTGCCGTCTTTTCCAATGAGGATAGAGGACTTCTTCATGATTTGCAGTCGCTCTCCATCCTTTCTGACGAGGGTGCATTTGCGCTTCTCCATCTTGTTTGTCTCGAAAAGGTCACAGACGAATCCTTTTCCCGGTATGGATCTAGCGGAGCAGTTGTCGCAGTTGAGGATCGTGCAGGGACTTCCAATGAGCTCTTCTCTGGTAAACCCTGTGATCTGCTCGGTAGCCTGGTTCACGGCAACGATCATTCCATCCGCGTCAACGACCATCAGCCCATCCATCATTGTCTCGACGATGGTCTTCCAGAAACTTACCATCTCCTGCTGATCCATAGTGCGATGTTCTCCTCTTCGCAGCAAGACGTCAACCGAATGTCATGTGAACATGTTAACATCTGTCAACTCTTCTATCAAGAAAAGTTTACGCTTGCTCCAGGGAATAGGGCTCCCTTCTGAGAAGAAAGAAACTCTATGTCTGCGATTTCACTGAATGCTATCAGGTCATCCTGCGCCACCCTGTGAAATGGTACGCCATTTGCCTAAGTAGCCAGTGACGAAAGTCAAGACATCAAGTCTCAGGAGGACGAACCATGAGCACTGTGGATTTGGCCACCGTGATGCCCGCAAGAGTGGTTGACGCAAGAGGGAGCGCCTGTCCTGGACCGCTTCTGGAAGCCAAGAAGGGGATCGGCCAAGTGAAGGTCGGCGAGATTCTGGAGATCAAATCAAGTGATCCCGGAACGCGCAATGACATACCTGCGTGGGCCAAGAAAGTCGGACACGAATACTTGGGAGTCCTTGAAGCTGAAGGCCACGACCGATTGTTCGTCACTCGAAAGAAATAGCGAGGAGACCAATGGGAACCGCAGTTGAGCCCGCCCAGGCAAAAATCCTTATTCTGGCGACCATAGCTTGTGCTTACCCCGGTGCCGACACTGTGGGACAGTCTCATTTGTCTTATCCCACGAACACCTACGTCCTTCGGATACCGGCGCCCGTAATGCTCTCGGAGGATTTTTATTTCAGGGCTCTCGAAAGGGGTATAGGCGGAATTATCGTCATGTCGTGCGGAGAGGAATGCCCCTACGAGGGAGCATATCACCGTTTTGCAGCTCGGATGGACAGGGTTGCAGTCAGAATGAAGGCGGAGGGATACAATCGCCGACGGATCAAGCTCACCGCGATTTGCACAGTCTGCTCCAAAGCATTCCTTAAGGAAGTGAACGAGATGAACGATCTCCTCAAAGAGATCGGTGCGCCACGGAAAGGGGAGGTAGAAAACTGAGCACTCATGAAAACGCACGCTCGAGAATTTGACACCCTGGTCGTCGGTGGCGGCATTGGGGGACTCACTTCAGCACTGGACTTGGCGGATCAGGGATTTCATGTGGCGGTCGTGGAGAAAGAAGCCAGCATTGGGGGAGTGATGATAGCGCTGAGCAAGGTATTCCCCACCCTCGACTGCGCAAGCTGCATCACAACACCACGAATGGCTGCTGCAGCTCATCACCCCAACATAGAAATTCTCACGTATACGGAAGTCAGTTCCATCACACGAGACGGTCCCTTCTTCAGGGTTAACCTCATACAAAAGCCGAGATACGTGGAGGAGAAGCTCTGTATAGGATGTCGCCAGTGCGAGTACGTCTGTCCCGTGGACGTGCCTCATGAGTTTGAAGGTGGAATGGGAGCCAGGAAAGCCATTTATGTGCCTTTTGCAACTGCCATTCCCCAAAAGGCCTTGCTGGACCCGGATAATTGTATGCTCTGTGGGTCATGCGAGAAGGTTTGCCCGACCCGTGCAGTGGATTACTTCCAGCAGCCTGAACAAGTCACAATCACTGCCAAGAGCGTTATCCTTGCGACCGGTTTCCGGCTCATCCCAAAGAACATTAAGAAGGAGTACTCTCCTGAGGGAAGTGTCAACATCTTGACCTCCTTACAGATGGAACGGCTGCTTTCCCCTCACGGACCTTACGGAAGGGTGATCCGACCATCAGACGGCAAAGTCCCCGACTCCATTGCTTATGTTCAATGTGCTGGGTCTCGTGATCAAAGCCTAGGGATTTCTTACTGCTCGCGGGTGTGCTGTATGTATGCAATCAAGCAGGCCATGCTGATCTCCGGCGCACTGCCGCTCGCTGATGTGACAATTTACTACATGGACATCCGAGCTTTCGGCAAGGGCTACGAGGAGTTCTACCAGAACGCTAGAGCCATGGGGATACAGTTCGTGAAAGCCAAAGTGGCAAAGATAACAGAAGATCAAGAGCATAATCTGACCGTTCGAGTGGAGCTCATGGAAGAGGATGGACGTGTGGAGGACCGCTCTCACGATCTCGTTGTACTCTCACTTGGAATGGTGCCGGGATGCAATCCTCAGGAGTTTGTCACGGTAGGGAGGGACAATGATGGGTTCGTCAAATGCGCCCAACCGAAGCTGGCACCAGCCCTTACCGATCAGGAAGGAGTCTTTGTAACAGGAACAGCAGCGGGGCCTAAGGACATCGTGGACACCATAGCAAAAGCCGGTGCTGCTGCAATAGAAGCAGCCAACTACGTACGTTCGCTGCAGTCCACTCTGAGTGATGCCCGTGGACCCGGGGATGAAGAGAATCTCATCGTTGTTGAAAGAGCAGTAGTCTGAGTTGTCGTGCCATGACTCATACCGAACCGAGAGGTGACTAAATGCCCGAGGAAGTCCAGAACGAAAATCAACGAGAGAACCGTGAATCTGAGGAGCCTCGGATAGGGGTGTACATCTGCCACTGCGGAGGGAACATCTCTGATGTGGTAGATGTACAAAAGGTTGCCGAAGAGGTCACACATATACCGGCCGTACGAGTAGCTCGGACCAACATGTTCATGTGTTCGGATCCCGGCCAGGAAATGATCCTTGAAGACCTTGAGAACGAGAATCTCGACGGGATAGTGGTAGCGTCCTGTTCGCCAAAACTTCATGAATTGACGTTTCGCAACGCTCTCAAGAGAGGCAGCCACAACCCGTTCTTGTATGAACATGCGAACATCAGGGAACAGGTAAGCTGGGTACACCATGGTGACGCGAGTAGGGCCACAGAAAAGGCTGTCAGGTTGGTCGCCGCTGCCGTGGCCAAAGCAGTTCGTCTTGAACCGCTCAAACCAATCCGTGTGGAAGCGTTTCCCCACGCGGTGGTGATCGGCGGAGGCATCAGTGGTCTGACGGCGGCTCAGAAGCTTTCCAAGCAGGGTATTGGGGTTACTTTGATCGAGAAGTCCCCCTATCTCGGAGGGCAGACAGCCGCGCTTGATCGGGTCTATCCCACCGAAGATAAGGCTGAAGACCTCCTGCTAGGCCTCGTGGAAGAAGTCGTGAACGATCCGAACATCGCGGTCTACACCGAGACTGAGGTGGTCAGGAGCAAGGGAACTATCGGTGATTTCGTCGTTCAGGTGCGAAGGAAGGCCACGGGGAGGGGGGGTCAGGGAATAGGCACTGTTGACAAGAAAGTCGTGTTCCACCCATTCCACGGTTGCATGATTCGGTCAGACTGGGATGCGTTTTCCGATGGGGAATTGGAAGTTAGGGCCGGCATCGTGGTTATGGCCACTGGTTTCAGACATTATGAGCCCCGCAGCGGGGAGTATGGGTACGGAGAATCTCCCCGGGTCATCACATTACCCGATCTCATTAAGATTCTGTCTCCTGATGGACCCACGGGGGGAATACTTGAAGTCCAGGGGCTTCCCGTGCGGGATATCGCCTTGATTCACTGTGTCGGTAGCAGGCAGGTGGATGGTATACACGAGCCCCAGCCTGATGGGAGAGTGAACAACTATTGCTCCAGAGTCTGCTGCACAGCCACGCTCCAGGCGGCAAACGAGATCAGAGATCGTTTCCCACATGTGAATGTGTACGAATTCTACCAGGATATCCGGGCATACGGACGAGGTCACGAGGATTACTACGAGAAGGCTTCCCAGAAAGGAGTTGTATTCTTTAGGTTTACCCCTGACGCCCCTCCTGTGGTCGAGAAGGCAGGACCTACCTCCGGCCGGCCCCTGAAGGTGAGGGTGAAGGACACCCTCACCTTCGGTGAGGACATAGAAGTACCGGTCGATCTAATCGTCTTGTCAGTGGGGATGATGCCCAACGACATTTCGGATCTGGTTGGCATATTCAAGCTCCCAGTTGGCACCGACCGATTCCTCCAGGAAGTGCATCCAAAACTCCGCCCGGTTGAAATGGCGGTAAACGGTTTGTTGCTCGCTGGGGCTTCCCAGGGGCCTCGTGACATCACGGAAAGCTGTGCTTCCGCGGCAGCGGCAGCATCCAAAGCCGCGATAGCTTTGGTCAAGGGATATGTGGAGCTGGAGCCATTCGTGGCCCAGGTCGATGCGGCAAAATGCGATGGATGTGGACTCTGCTTGTCGGAGTGTAGTTATGAAGGTGCCTTGACACTTGCGGACACCGAGGTCGACGGCCAAATGGAAAAAAAGGCTTTGGTGAGTCCAGCTATTTGTATGGGCTGTGGCGCGTGCGCCGCAGTATGTCCACACCGGGCAATAAACGTGAGCGGTTGGACGCTGGACCAATTCGACGCAATGGTGGACGCAATTGCCGCGCAATAAGAGCATCGGGAGATTACAGATGGCGGAAGACACCAAGAAAGAAGCGCTCAAGGGCTTGAGACAAGCCCGCAAGGAGACAATCGATTCCGTCAGAGAAAGGGTGAAAAAGAACAGAGAGATCAGGAAAACACTATCCGAAGCCCTTTCCGACGGCCCGAAGACGGTTCCGGAGTTAGCTCAGGCGACAGGAATTCCTTCCCAATACGTGTTGTGGCACCTCACCTCGATGAAGAAATACGGCAAGGTGGCGGAAGGTGACCCAAGCGGCGATTATTTCCAGTACGTTCTTCTCAAGGAGTAAGAAATGGCTCACACGGTGGACCCCACCTTCATAAATGAATTGGCCCGCTTCGGCGCATCAGATATAAGATCTTGCTTCAACTGCGGAAACTGTACCGCGGTGTGTTCTCTTACGGATCGGGGAACCGCTTTTCCCCGCAAGTTTATCCGGTACGCTCAACTGGGGATGAAGGAACACTTGGCCGCGAGCAAAGAGATGTGGCTGTGTTACTACTGTGGGGATTGTTCCGCCACGTGTCCAAGACAAGCCGAACCAGGGGAGTTCGTCGCGGCGGCTCGGCGGTACATCATTTCCCAATACGATCCCACGACATTGGCTCGACGTCTCTACACTTCCAATGTATTTGCTGTTGGCTTCCTCTTCACCGTGGCCATCATCCTCACTCTCATCATGCTGGGTGGGTACGGCTCCATGCCGACGGACGCGTTAAGATTGGGGACCTTCATCAATGTTGAGTATATCCATTATACCGGCCAAGCGGTAATGATCATAGCTGGGATAATTGCTCTGTTGAGCCTGGTAACCATGGTGAACCGTCTCAACACGGCATTGCGGGGAGCAACGAGCCAGGATGGAGCTAGCCAGGATGAGGGGAAGGACAAATCGAGAATCTGGATGGGTCTCAAGAAAGCGATCATGGAAGTAGTTGCCCAGAGTCGGTTCGATCAATGCAACACTGAGCCTGTGCCATGGTATCTCCGTCGTCGCTTTGTCCACCTGGCAATCATGTGGGGATTCCTTGGCCTCCTGGCTGCCACTACGCTTGATCTACTCTTCAAAGAGCCGTACTCGCAGGTCCCTGTGTACTATCCGATGCGTCTACTGGGGACCGTTGCTGGACTTTTCGTCCTATACGGGACAAGTGTCGCCTTGTTCAATAGGATGAAACAGCCTGACAAATATGCCTCCCACTCCCTGTTCTCGGACTGGTTGTTTCTCGGGTTATTGTGGGGGGTGACTCTGACCGGATTCATTGTGGAACTCTCTGTCTACCTGTCATCAGGTTCAGTTGGCGCTTATGTGGTGTTCCTCGTGCACGTGGTAGGGGCCATGATGCTCGTGTTGCTGTTACCCTTCACGAAATTCGCGCATGCTGTCTTGCGGCCTGTTGCTTTGTTCATACATGAGTTGAGAGCACACTGACGAAAGGAGAACCTATCAATGGAAGAGAAACAAGGTGTCGTCATCATAGCAACCCACGCGGGAGAGGATCCTGAAAGAGCAACCTTCCCGTTCGTTATGGCAAACGCTTCTTTCGCAATGGACGAGGAAGCAAAGGTGATTCTCCAAGGTTCCGCTGTCTTCCTGGCGAAAAAGGGATATGCAGAACATGTCCACGCCTCGGGCTTCGACCCGTTGAAGAAACTCATGGATGACTTTCTCGGTTTCGGAGGAAAAATCTTCGTGTGCGCTCCGTGTATCAAGGAGCGTTATATCGAAGAGGCCGACCTGATTGAAAAAGCTCAGATCATAGCGGGAGGCACGGTTATAAACGAGTGCTGCAACGCGAAAGCGGTCCTTAATTATTGACGGCAAAACTTTGTGCCAAGTGGGTGCAGCGCGTTTGCGTGGAACATCTGCCCAGCCAGGGAACCGCCAACGGAAAATCAGTCGGTTATGGCGCTTGTCGCCCCTTTGGCATGAAAACGCGCGGCACCCGAAAAAACGGAGCCGACTCCTGCGCCTGGGTTATTTCTCGGGGATAACGAAAAGCGAGGTTGAGACGATGAGAGAAGCAACAGGTCTAAGTTCCGTTATGCGTATAGATGACCTCATAGCAGCTCAGAAGGCAGGATTTGTAATTACATGTCGGTCTTCTTTTGAGATAAGCGAGGTTGATTTCACACATATGGACAAGGAATTCCAGGCGGTCCTCTTCTTCTGTCGGTTTTCCGGCACAATAGGCGGAGCGAAATACAGCTTCCGAAAATGTTATGCACGCGGTTGCCCGCACAATCTATGCCCTCACGTGTCCCAAGCTGTCATGATTGCTAACCGGTATTTACAGAAGGATTACCGAAGATTGAAAGAGGTGGGCATTGACGTGGAGGCCAAGCTCTTCACTTTGGACGGCATGATCGTGAAGTTCCAGGATTTCAGGGAAGAGCAAGGTCCCACTCTCACACTTGAGGACTATATCCATATTGCTCGAGAAGGTACCCACGTCTCAATGCGGACCGCTGTCGAGTACCTCCCTGCTGTGGAGAATTTCGGGAATCGAAGTGAGCGCCGAACCTTTTTGCTGGCAGACTTCGAGGTTACAACTCTGGGGGCAACTCACCGGTGTCAACGGTGCTTTGCGTGCTACGCGACCGACAATGAGACGCAGGAGAAACTTCGTCAGGTGCGCATAGCCAATGACCGGTTGGCTAAGCTTTTCAAGGAATTGGATCAAGCCGGAATCACATGCGAGAAAGAGTTTTTCAGATGACAGGAGATTTCCTTATCGGCGTCCTAGACAAGAATATCCCTTTGGTGTAGCGGGTTGTCCTTCACAAGAGAGCGTCATGCGACTGAACCTCCAAAGCAGGCTCTTAATCTTTCTCCTGTTTCCGGTGGCGCTGATCAACATTTCTACCTTTCTCTGGGGGCTTGTTTACAGTCGAGAGACCTTGATTGAACAGTGGATTCGTGCCGCGAACGTGAAGCTTGGCTACGCAGCCGATCAGATAGGGCGTAGACTGAACGAGAAGCTCACAATAGTCAAGGCGATCCAGCAGGCCAACTCCGCCCCCCAGGGGCCGATCATTAAGGCCTTCCTGGTTCAGTTGCTTCTGTCAACCCCAGAAGTGAGGTTCGTGGACATCCGCAGGCCTTCAGAGGCATCCGCCGAAGGCAGTCAGCAAGCCTGTCGGTCTCCATCAGACACCGGGGCCACCCGAGGGCACGCCGGTGATTTGTTTCCGGACGATGCGGATCGAAACCGTGTCAGTCTTCTGGTCGATACCGGGTACCATTTCTTTGACATCGTCAGTCGTTACCCGGAGACGATTTCCGGAGGTTGTACGGAGCTCAAGGTCCGCATTCAATTCAACAGCTTGATCGATGAGGTCCGAGCGCTGCCCCTGTGGGAGGGAGGCAAGGCATTGCTGATCGACTCCGACGGCCTCTGTCTAACGGCTACAGACCCGGCGTGGGTAGGTGGTCGTCTGAGCGATTTCGAGCACCCCCTCGCTAAAACGATCTTGCAGGAGATACGCCGGCGTGACTCAGGGGTATTCTTCGGCGAAGGACGGCCGCCTGATCTCGTGATGGGGTTCCAACGAATTGCGTCCACTGGCTGGTACCTTGTGCTCTACGCGGAAGGTTGCGAGATTTGCCGGCCCATGATCCGCTTTCGCTGGGTATTTATCGCGGCAAATGTTGCCTCACTGGTTTTCATGGTGATCTTCGTCTGGCTTGTGATGCAGCCGATTGTGCAGTCAATAAAGGGGCTCTCTGTTTGCGCGGAAGAGGTGGAACATGGGAACTACTCAGTGAAACTGGTAGAGGATAGGCTCGATGAAATAGGCCAGTTACAGCGGCGTTTTAACAAAATGGTTGACGGATTGAAGCAGCGAGACATCATTCAGCAAATGTTCGGAAGATACGTCGGGGGCGCTGTCGCCGGAGAACTTCTCAAGAGTGCCGAAGGTCTCGACCTGGGCGGTCAAGAGAAAATCGTTACGATCCTCATGGCCGACCTGCGGGGCTTCACACTCATAGCCGAGAAGCTTCAGCCCCGTGCGGTGATCACCCTCTTAAATCGCTATCTTGCAAGGATGATAGCGATTATTGAGCAACACGATGGAATCATCGTGGATTTCTTTGGTGATGGCATCCTCGCATTTTTTGATGGGACTGAAGACGACGTCTCGCGACGGGCCACAGATGCTGTGCTATGCGCCATCCAAATGCAACAGGGGATTAGACAAGTGTCTCAAGAGAATCTAGCGGACGGCCTCCCCGAAATAGAGATGGGAATAGGAATTCATACAGGCCAAGTGATCGTGGGCAACGTCGGGTCCGAGAGCAGGGCAAAATATGGAATTGTCGGATCACCGGTCAATCTTGCTCAGCGTCTGGAGTCGATTGCCGCAGGAGGAAAGATCGTTGTTTCGGCCGAGACGTATGAAAAGGTCTCTCCCACCATTAAGATCAGCGGGAAGTCGAAGGTTTGTTTCAAGGGATTGAATGACGCTAAGGATGTCTTCGAGGTTGAGTATGAGGACCATACCCACCGCGTGTGACGGCGTAGTACGCGACACGCTCGCGCTTTGCGGGAAAGCCGCCTCATAGTTTCAGGATGGCTTCGGGTCGTTCAACGGACCAGAGTATGCCTGACCCTTCCATGCGCCTATTAATCAGATTCCTCCAGGTGCTTTCCACTATCCCCGTAGCTATGGGAAGTTTCTCGGCCAAATAACTCCCGATGCCATTCAATTCCGGCCTCTCGTACCGCTTTTCTCAATCTCAGATCCAAAATTACTTCAATCAGACCCCAGATCCATACGAAAAGCGAGGCCCGAAATTCTCGTTGTCAAAAAAATCGCCAAGAAAAGAGAGCCTTGAAATGGGCTTGACGACCGTCAGTCCGAGCAAGAAATAAGACCTAACCCCACGCATGTTTGTTGTACTTTTCCTCCCTTCTCGAACTATTGAATCAAAGACCCGAAACTCAAGCACAAATGAAAGGAGAATGGAAATGAAACGTGTTGGAATTACGGTGACAGTGGGTGCATTTCTTGCGAGTGCCATGATGGGAATCTCTGATTTCGCAGAGGCGCAAGGAAACAAGTCGAACATCGTTGGTCCTGCTCCGCTGACGATGCATACAAGATCTTCAAACCCCAATGTGGTAAAGATCGACAAGAAGGCCATTCAAAACGCTCAATACAGGGGCGTCAGCAGGGTGACACCAATACCTATCCCCCGCCCACGATGAAAAAAAGCCATCTGCGGTTTGGTGGGATCAGTCCCCGGCTTCACTACCGTTGAAACAACGCGGAGGACATCCGGTTGAACGGCCGGATGTCCTCCATAAAAAGGTCTGTAACACAGGCTCATCCGGCTCTATAGCTCTCATTCCTTCGCACCGACAGGGCTCAGAAGGTTATGACCTCGTAGCCAGCGTCAATGTATCGTGCCATGCTTGGATGGCCGGACATCTCGTCCGATATGGGGAGTCCCTCGGCTTCCACAGCGCCCAAGACCTTCATCTTGGTAGCGCACGCTTTGCACACGGCGTCGATCAACCCTTCTTCCTTGACCTTCTGATAGAGATTCCTCAACGGACTGGCCTCCGCAGAAAGCTCGGGGATCAGTTTCGTGGCGGCTCCCTCGATTACGATCTTCACGTCATACCCGCGAGATTTCATATCGAGAGCGTTTAGCAAAACGTGGACAAAGCACATCAATTCCCCGTTGAATGCAACGAGCACCCGTTTCTTCATCACAGTCCCTCCAATGGCACAAGGAAATAGAGAAAGGCAAGGGGGTCAGGCATTGTTTCTTGCTGCGTCTTCATCAGGGGTGTCGAAAGTCTCCGGAGGATCTGCTCTCATGATGCGAGGAGCAAGAAACAAGACCTGACCTCACGCTTGCCACGTCGGGCCGTAAACCATGACTCCAGGCAGCTCCAGAACTTCCGCAGTCCACCGGCCGTCCTCTTCCAGTTCTGTTTCTTCTCGCACTGCCGAATCCTCTCACATTCTGTGCAGCCAATTGAGGCCCTGCGAGCCACTGTTTGTCCGTGTCGCGAAGAACTCGGCCTTTCGCGTACGTCGGATCCAGACATGCCGCCATTCTTCTTCCTGTTAAGGTTCCCCCTTCGGGGCACCCTGCCAAGCGCTTTCTCAGTGTGGCCGATGAGCTCCCGGGTGTCAATCGGAAGAATTTCTGGTGAAGTGTAGGGGTGAGCTATTCTGCCCTCTGAGGAGTAGAGCGATGCGACACGGACCGAGATTTCCTGTTGTGAATGGCTATGATGTCCATGAGCTGAGGCGAGTGACTGCCCGTGGCAATTCCGATCATGACGCTCAGCAAGATCGACGAGGACAGGGAGAAAAAGGCCCGGAAGGAATCGCTAAGGAATACAGAGGCCGGGCACTTTCGCCGGCTGTCAGATGAAGTACTTGGGAGACTCGGATCTCGGCAGTCTCGTCATGGGCCATGCTTACCATCAAAAGAAGCAAGAAACAAGACGCGACCCCATGGCTACGGCAACGACTACTGCCACCGGAATCATGCTGCAACTCATTGCAGCGCCGAGCTTGCGTTGTATACCACTTCGGGTCCGAGTGATGCAGATGTGTCGTGAGATGCGTGCCTTGGCCGCCGAGATACTGAGAAGCCGATTCCAGGAGAAGCCGCCGCGGTTCATAGATTCCCTCCCTCCATAGCAATGAGCGTATGCCTCCCCGGTCCGCGATCCGCTAAGGGGTGCCTGCTCGCCGCACAGTCGTTTCTGTGGAGACGGATTTTGACGGGGCGATTGTCATTCAGGGCCCGGATTATGTCGCCGTCCTTGACTCCGATGCACTTGCCCGTCTAGGTGTCTGCCGCTGTGGCTGCAAGGACGGAGAGCAGGACGATAGAAAGGGCTGTAAGTAATGCGGCACGTCTCATGCTGCTGGAGCAGGTCCACGGAGTCTCTGAGTCATGGAGCATGGTATTTCGCTCGATAGACCTCCGAATCGTGGTCACAATGCGCAAGTGGCAAGAGAATTCGATATTTTTCAAAGCACCCCTTATCCTCCATGGTTCGGACGATAGATTCCATCTCATCACCCAATTCGGTAAGTTTCCGCTTCAAGTATGCCGGGTCGCCTCCATTCCTGATGCGCTCCTGCTTTCGGCCCTGGCTACCGAGGTTTGAACACCTTCGGAGAAAAAGCGCTCGACATTCTACCCACTCTGGATCAGCGTTGAGCGCTTCCTGTGCTGCTCGCTCAATAGCCTCTCTTTTTGCATTCTCGGCTCGCCGATGATCTCTCCAGCCAATAGCTCCTTTAATAGTCAGGAGCACAAAGAATGCTACTACTCCTACGAACACCCACTGCTTGTGCGTCTGATACCAGCTCATTTCACAACCCCCCGGATAATACTGCGAGAAGACATCACAATCCTGGCACGAAACACCGTGATAATAACAGCTAACTCAGAGTCAAGTCAAAAAGGATTATCGGTTGGTGTCACGCTTTCAGCAGGCTTCACCTGTGGTCATCCACCACGGCCAGCTCCTGTACGCAAATGAAATGGAAGGATTCCCGCTCCCGCCTGAAGGCCTGAACATTGAATCGTGGCGCTTTGAGTGCCGCGATGTCTCGGTAGATAGTTCGACGCTCGCTTGTCAAGCAAACCGCTCCCAGAGCCGATTCGCGCTAAACTCCGCGCGCGTAGGGAAATATCCTAAAGAAAACCCCTCTGTAGGGATTTGCGGACAATTTGCGGACACTTTTTTCGGGAATCGGTCTTAATGATTTCAGTGGGTTATTGGTGGAGGCGGCGGGAATCGAACCCGCGTCCGAAGATCTTCAGCCTAAGGCCTCTACATGCTTATTCCAAGTTTTGGTTCTCGTCCGATAGGCCCCCTCGGAACGGGTCCGTCACGGACCAGCCTGTCTTTTATTTCGCCTCATCCGTCCCAGGCGCTAGGACTCGGCTATCCTGCTAACCTCGTCTCTTCCACCTCCGCAGGAGAGAGAGCGGAGAGACGCCAGCCTTACGCGGCTAGAGCGTACTCGGGTTCGTTGGCGAGTATGTTTAGTTTCCGGCGGATTTGCGAGTCACCGGAGTGCTCGGCATGCAACCTTGACCTCAACTATCCCCGTCGAGACCAGATCGCCCCCTATGAAGGTAGTATAACGCCTACACAGTCTAGTGACAACCCTTTCTCCCCTGGGTTCCCAAGATTGCCCGAAAGATTCGGCGAAATATGGCTACAGCCTGCGCTAGAACGCTCGGCAGTGACGTGGAGCCCTCCCAGAATCTGCTATCACGAGCTTCTCTGCCGAAATTTCAGCATGCGCTCGAGCTCACGGCGCTGATCCTTCTTCTTGATGGCTTCCCGCTTGTCAAATGTCTTCTTTCCCTTTCCGAGCCCGAGAAGAACCTTCACCTTCCCCTGCTTGAAGTACAATTGCAACGGGATCAACGAATAACCCCGCTCGGTTACCTTACCCATAAGCTTCCGGATTTCCCGTTTGTGGAGGAGCAGCTTCCGGTCCCGCACAGGATCGTGGTTCTGGCGATTGGCTTGCTCGTACGGAGAGATGTGCGCATCGACAAGAAAGACTTCCCCGTCTCGAAACTTGCCATACGAGTCTGACAGGTTAGCCTTCCCGCCTCTGAGGGACTTGACCTCGGAGCCCTGCAGCGCTATGCCCGCTTCGATCGTATCTTCGATCTCGAAGTTGAATCGAGCCTTCCGATTTTTGCAGATGATTTTCGTCTGTTCCTGAGATGTCATGCTTCCCTTGAATCGCGTCTCTTTTCCGGCGAGCCGGATTACAGGAAATAGTCTTTGGGGAAGCGTCGAGTCATCCAGTTTTCGATGAGATCGTGGATTTCCCTTGCCTCGTGCATGTCAAATGCCTGTCGCGTCAATTCCACGCACTCGTCCACACTGATGGACCGAATGATCTTCTTCACGATTGGGATCGAGAGCGCATTCATGGAGAGCTCATTCATCCCCAAGCCAACGAGGATAGGGATGCTAACCGGGTCACCCGCCATTTCTCCGCACATGGACACGGGGATGCCAATTGCCTGACCGGCATTGGTGATCTGGCGGATTAACCTGAGTATGGCTGGATGGAGGGTATCATACAAGTAGTTCACCTGTTCGTTGACCCTGTCTATGGCCAATGCGTATTGGATGAGGTCGTTGGTTCCTACGCTGAAGAAATCGACCTCCTTTGCAAGCATGTCCGCAATGGCAACGGCAGAAGGGACCTCAACCAGAATGCCGATTTGCAGGTGGTCCTGGTATTCTTTGCCTTCCGATGCCAGCTCCTTCTTCACTTCTTCAATCACGGCCTTTGCAGCGTGGATCTCCGACAAGCACGAGATCATGGGGAGAAGAAGCCGGCAGTTGCCGTGAACAGCCGCTCGCAGTATGGCGCGAAGCTGGGTCTTGAAAAGCTCCTTGCGGCTCAGGCACAAGCGAATGGCTCGCAGGCCCAACGCTGGGTTCGTCTCATGAGCCACATTAAGGCTATACGCGATCTTGTCTCCACCCACGTCGAGCGTGCGGATTGTCACCGGATTCGGTGAATAGCGGCTAAGCACATGGCGGTATGCCTCGTACTGCTCTTCCTCGGACGGTGCTTCTTGCCGACCCAGAAAGAGATACTCCGTCCTGAACAGACCGATCCCCTCTGCCCCGTGATCTGCGGCAATCTCAATTTCGTCGACCAGCTCTATGTTTGCAGTGATCCGGGCCGTGTAGCTTCCATCACTGGTAACGGCCGGAAGTCGACCGTAGGTCATGAGGGACTGGTGATACTTCCGATAGACTTCCCTGCGCTCACGGTATCGGAACACCGTCTCCGGGTCCGGGTTAATGATGACCGCGCCGGTGCTCCCATCAACGACGATCGTGTCCCCGGTCTGAACGAGCCGCGTGACTTTGTCCAGACCCGTGACTGCAGGCAGCTTCAACGATCGAGCCATGATCGCCGTATGAGAGGTCTTGCCTCCCATATCAATGGCGAAGCCAACAACCTTTTCCCTCGTCAACTGGACCGTATCCGCAGGGGACAGATCATGGGCCACTATGATTGCGTTCGGCGGGAGATGATGGATCTTGCTCTCATGGTGGATACCCATGAGGATCTTGAGCACCCGCTCGCCGACGAAATGGACGTCTCTGGCTCGCTCCCTCAAGTACTCGTCTTCGATGGTGTCGAACGCGGAGGTGATCTTCATCATGATCTCGGTCAGAGCCCACTCCGCATTGAGGAGCTCCGTGCCGATCAACCGCTTGGTTCCGTCGAAAAACATCTTGTCCGTGAGGAGCATGATGTGCGTGTCGAGAATGTAGGAATGCTCCCCCAGCGGGTGATGATCGTCTATACCCTGCTTGATTGTTTTCAATCTTGCAGCGGCCGCATGGACCGCAGCCTCGAAGCGTGCTACTTCAAGAGGAACCTCTTCCACGCGGATAATTCGTCTGGGACAGATCTCTGTAGTGATACGCTCTATCACCACCGCCTGTCCGATCCCCACCCCCCCGGAGACAGCGATCCCCTTCAGCAGGAGATTGCTCTGGCCTTCGTTGAAATTAGATGTTTCGGGAGTTGCCTTTTGATCGTGCTGCTTCGTTGTCGTCATATTCAATGAGCCGACTCAGGTGCTCCACAGCCTCTTCCCGATCAGGTCCCTGAGCCTTTACAAGGATTTCCGCTCCGTGCGTTGCGGCCAAAAGAAGTAATCCTAACACACTTCTGCCATCAACTTCTACACCATCCTTCACCACGGTGACTGACGCGGCGTACTGCTGAAGCGCTTGAACCACCATGGTAGCGACTCGCGCATGCAGCCCCTGGTGATTGGCGATGCGCAGTGTCCTTTCAAGAGTCTCTTCGCCCTTGGGAGTATTCATCAGAAACGTACCCCTGCCTCCAACGCACAAAATAGACCTGCAGCGGCCACAGCGAGCGCGTACACAACGGCAGTGACCGCGGCCCTTTTTCGCAAGAGTGACAACCCGACGCCGAAGGTCGCCACCAGGATGCCTCCCGCGACCACAGTGGGAACGGAGTCTACGCGTCTGACAGCCTCACTGACGAGGAGACCGGCCGTAAGGCCAAGACCGAGGCTCAAGAGTCTCCGCAGGCCGTGAAGACCACGATCCATGCGAGGAGACCGAAAAGATTCGAGAACGTCGAATCCCTTTGTCCATCCTCTCGAAAATCCGCTCATACGAGCGTACAAGTTTGGCGCATTATACACGATCATCGTGACAACGCTCCCCACTGCCGACCACGCGAAGCCGAGTGCAACAAGAGCTCCTAATACTGCTGCCAACGGCTTCACGTGGCTCCAGAAAATCCGATCGCCATGTGCGGCCAACGCGGCCATGATCCTCTTCCGGTAGGCCATGACAGCGGCTGGATCGACATCCCGCTCCAATCGCGCGGTCATTCCCACCAGCAGGGTGCTCATCGCCGGATGTGTGTTAACCTGCTCCTGGTGACGCGACGCAACAGACTTCAATTCAGACAGCGCGGGGTAGAACCTCTTTAGCACGGGATACATGCACAATACGAAGCCGACGTTCTGTAACCCATCGTAATTCCAGAGCGTCTCCAGAAAAAACGACCGCAGTACAATCTCCCGGCTTACTCCCTTGAGCTTTGGTCGTGCCGCCGCTTCCGTCTCTTCATTCAACATTAGACAACCTGCGAAAAACTGTCAATGCTTTGAAGGTCATAACTCCACTCTACCACTCAGGAGCTGTAAGTTCTCTGTAACACTCAACATCAGATCGCCTGACGGGCTCCGCCCCTGTTGGCGAGGAGCCGTCAGTTTCGGGGCTGAAAATCGTCGACGGTTGGGGGCAGTGGCACGCGCCGGTAACTGCCTGTATCGTGCTTGATGTCTGAAAAACCGTCATCCGGTCTCAGAAGCGCCGGCATGGATGAGCAGGCGCACAGTATTCCCGAGATGGCGAAAAGCACACCCCAGATCTGAAGGTGTCTCAAGATAGAATGGGGCTTCTCCATGGTCCTGTCAGGCTCTCCGCATCAGCGTCGGCCTGCACCAATCTTTCAGGCTCGGTGCTGATTGTTACGTCCCAGTGAGCCGCACGGGATTATAGCCGGGAGCGTCAGATGAGTTCAAGCTCCGAGCCGAGGTGAAACAGGATTCTGTCAGGTCTTTTTGCCTACTCGGGCTTCTTCAAGATCTCTAAGCACATAGACCACGTGGGTCACCGTTCCGCACTAAATCCCGTCTTCTTCACCGTGACTCACATCCGACCTGAGTCGAATGCCGTATTTTTTCATACGGTTCCATACGGTTACGCGAGACACTCCAAGGATCCTGGCGGCCTCAGATTGGTTTCCTCCCGACTGCCGCAGTGCCTTGACCAGATCTCCCTTCTGGTCCCGCTCCTTCTTGCTCGGAGTCATTGAGATGAATTCTTGACCCCGTACGCTGCCCAATATGCGCGCGGGCAGATGATGAGCTTCTATCACAGACCCATTGGAAGTGACGTGTGCGTACTCGATCGCTCCTCGCAACTCCCTTACGTTTCCGGGCCAAGAATACTGCATCATGAGGTCTATGGCCGAAGGAGACACTTGTTTTGGACTCTTCTCATCTCCGAAGGTTCTGCGCCGCAGAAAGAAATCCACCAAGCTGGGAATATCATCCGCACGGTCCCGCAAAGGAGGCACGTGTATCGGAATGATATTGATCCGATAGTAGAGGTCCTCTCGAAAAAGCCCTCTGCGTACAAGATCGTCCAGATCACGATTGGTCGCTGTGATTATTCGCACATCTATGGGAACCGGATGGTTGTCACCAACGCGTTCGATGACCTTTTCTTCAACAACGCGAAGCAGCTTGATTTGCGTGGCCGGGGGAATATCACCTATTTCGTCCAGAAAGATGTCTCCCGTGTGGGCCGCCTCGAATCGCCCCTTTCTTGAGAGATACGCGCCCGTGAAAGCGCCCTTGACATGGCCGAAAAGCTCACTTTCAAGAAGCGATTCGTTGAGGGCAGCACAGTTGACTTTAACAAAAGGCCTGCTGTCGACCCCTCGAATCTGGTGCAATGCCCGCGCGACCAGCTCCTTTCCCGTCCCACTCTCTCCCGTTACAATGATGGGGGCATCGGACTTGGCGGCATTGCCAATCAAATCGAAGAGTTGCCGCATCTTTGGGGACGATCCTACCATGCCGTAAAACCCCTCCTCAGACCGCCATTCACTTCGCAAAGCTTGGAGCTGCATGTCCAGGGCAACGATCCCAGTAATGTCAGTGAGAGTCTCCACCGCGCCGATGACTTCTCCGTTATCATTTTTAAGCAGTGCGGCATTCTTCACCACATGTGCAATGCTGCCATCCTTTCTCGTGGTCGTGCACCGACGCATTTCCATTTTCCCGCCCTTGAACAGAGCGCACCAGTCCTGACCTTGCACATTCAAAGCAATCACGCAGATATCGCAGTTCAGCCTCGTACACGGCCCACCCACAACCTCAGTTCTCGTGTACCCGGTTATGTTCTCGAAAGCCTTGTTTACGGCTACGACAACACCCGTGGGGTCGACGATCATGATTCCATCCTGGATGGTGTCGACCACTGTTTTCCAGTACCTGTTAATTTCCGTATCGAGCATAAACACTCCGCGCGTTCGAGTTAACATGTGTTTAAAGAGACCTAAACAGATTTAAACAGATGCCAGACCAAATGGCAAGCCTTTTCGGGTGGGGCCTCCGGGATTCTACTTCAATTATGCCTAGTTGCAATCTTGACACGAACGCGCGCACTGGTGGCCCAAGAATTGCTATCTCTCGCACAAATTCTGATAGCTCATACGACTGACCGGATGAAAAGCCAGGTGGACCATGTCTTGGACCTCACCGAGGTACCGATCCCGCGCACGTCCCGAACATGATGAGACACGTGCGGGAAATGACCCTGAATTGCTTAGTGGTGGACGGCACAAACACGGTACCGTACCTGCACCGCAGTGTACGTGGTGAGAGCGTCGTTGGCACTGTAGGCGCGGGCCTTGTGCCCGCCCTGGGCACCCACAAGGGGCATAGGGGTTAACTCTGCATTCGCGATCATGTCGCGATTATACCAATTACACCGTGGCGCAGTCGTAGGTCGGGCTCCGCCCGACAAGAGGATCGGCGGG